>Ga0207654_10000257_pt1 | contig 32251 bp, 33 predicted proteins | sample KBSC64metaG_FD_184355 | JGI IMG/M metagenome (GOLD analysis project Ga0207654, IMG submission 184355) | Corn rhizosphere microbial communities from Kellogg Biological Station, Michigan, USA - KBS C6-4 metaG (SPAdes) (version 2) | ecosystem: Host-associated > Plants > Roots > Rhizosphere > Soil...
CCAGCAATTGACCAATACATCCGGGGTGCCACAACAGGTTACCAATTTGGTCGGTAACGGAAGTTACGTCAACCCGGGCGGCAGTTATACCCCGCAATGCATTGTCGGACTCGTTGTCGCGCCCGGCAATTCTTGTTACGTGGACCTGCAATCGCCTGTGTGACATCAAAGGACTTCTTCGCACGGGTGAGCCGGAACGCTGCCTGCGCCGTTGAACCTCGTTATCTGTATTCCGAATGATCCAGCTTTACATCGGCACCGCCGTCATTTGCCTGACGGCGGTGCTGTTTCTGGAGTCCGTGTTTCCCTTGCTCTCCACGCCTGCGCCCCTGCGGCGCTGGATGCGAAACCTGGGATTGTCGGCGTTGTCCATCGGCGTGATCGTGCTGTTCCCGCTGCTTTTCTGGGCGCTGCTGCGGATGCTGCAAATCGCGCCTGGCGACGGCCGGTTCGCGCTATGGAATGTTCCGGTCTGGGGCCAGTGGCTGGCGACATTCCTGCTGATGGACGCCATCGCCTACGCGCTGCACCGGTTGTCGCACGCCTTGCCTTGGCTTTGGCGCCTGCACGCCGTCCACCATAGCGACATCGAACTCGACGCGACCACGGCCCATCGTCACCATCCATTGGAAAGTCTGGTTGCCGCCGTTGTAACCCTGCCGGTGCTGCTGGTTCTGGCGCCGCCGCCAGACGCGGTATTCGGATACAGCCTGCTGGCTTTGGCGGTGAGCACTTTTTCACACGGCAACTTGCGACTGCCAATCGCGCTCGACGCAGCGCTGCGCCGCGTTGTCGTAACGCCGGCATTTCATCGGCTGCATCACAGTGCCTTGCGGGCGCAGACCGACAGCAATTACGCCACCGTCTTTCCGCTGTTCGACTATCTGATGCGCAGCAATAGCGCCATACCCGACGACGGCGGCAGTCGACTCAGGATCGGTTTGGAAGTCCGGCGCGATGCTTCGAGCCAGTCTCTCGCCGGGATGTTGCTGGCGCCATTTCGCCTGGATCGCCGCCGCAACGGCAATTAAAGAGCCGGCAGACTTCCATCGGTTTGCAAGTGCAGCGGTGCGGCAAGTGGCATGCCGTCGCACTCGACGCGATCGCGCACCAGCGCAATGCGTCCGCGCGCGATGGCGTCCACGCACGCGGCCAGCAGGCGATGCTCCAGCGGCAGCAGGCGTGCGGCCAGTGTATCGGGCATGTCGCCGGCGAGAATCGGCATCTCGACTTGCGCGATCACCGGACCGCCGTCGAGCTGCGCGATGACGAAATGCACGCTGGCGCCGTGTACGCTGTCGCCGGTTTCGAGCACGCGCGCGTGTGTGTGCAAGCCGGGATATTTCGGCAGCAGGGATGGATGGATGTTGACGATTTTCCCGTGCCAGTCGGCGAGCGCGTCGGCGTCGATCACGCGCATGTAGCCGGCCAGTACGATCAAGTCCGGATGGAATTCCGCGGCGCTCGCGAACAAGGCGCGATCGAAACTTGCGCGGTCGGCGAAATCGCGCGGCGCCAGCGCGATGGCGGCCACGCCGGCATTGCGCGCGAGATCCAGAGCGGGTGCGGCGGGTTTGTCCGAGAGCAGGGCGCGGATGCGATACGGCGAATCGGCGCGTTGTTGCGCATCCAGCAAGGCCGCGAAGTTGCTGCCGCGGCCGGAGGCGAGAACGACGATGTCGAGCATGAAATCCTCAGGCGATACTCACGCGCTCATCGCCGCGTGCCGGCACGATCTCGCCGATCGTCCACGCCGGCAAGCCGAGCTTGGCCAGTGCGGCGATGGTCGCATTCGCTGCATCGCGCGGCACGATCAGCGTGTAGCCGACGCCGCAGTTGAAGGTTCTCCACATTTCCACTTGTGCAACATTGCCTTCGCGTTGCAGCCAGTCGAACACGGCGGGCAGTTTCCATGTCGAGGAATCCAGTGCGATGCCGAGCGCGTCGGGCACGACGCGGATGATGTTCTCGATCAGGCCGCCGCCGGTAATGTGCGCCATGCCGTGCACAACATGGGATTTCAGGAATTGCAGAATGGGTTTTACGTAGATCGTGGTCGGCGCCAGCAGCGCGTCGGCGAGCGTCGTGTCGCCGAGTCGCATGTCGAAGGGGTTCCCGGCGCGCGCGGCGATCTTGCGGATCAGCGAATAGCCGTTGGAATGCGGGCCGCTCGATGCGATACCGACGATGGCATCGCCGGCGCGGATTTTCGATCCGTCGATCAACGCGGATTTTTCCACCGCGCCGACGTTGAAACCGGCCAGATCGTATTCGCCCGGCGGGTACATGTCCGGCATCTCGGCGGTTTCGCCGCCGATCAGGGCGCATCCGGCGAGTTCGCAGCCCTTGGCGATGCCGCCGATCACGGCGACTGTGGTGGCGACATCGATTTTGCCGGTGGCGAAGTAGTCGAGGAAGAACAGCGGTTCCGCGCCCTGCACCAGCACATCGTTCACGCACATGGCGACGAGGTCGATGCCGATGCTGTCGTGGCGATTGAGCTGCTGCGCGAGTTTGAGTTTCGTGCCGACGCCGTCCGTGCCGGAAACCAGCACCGGCTCCTTGAAGCGCCCGGCCAGTTCGAACAGCGCGCCGAAACCGCCCAGGCCGGCCATCACTTCCTTGCGAAAGGTGCGCGCGACCAGTGGCTTGATGCGCTCGACGACTTCCTCGCCGGCATCGATGTCGACGCCCGCGGCGCGGTAGGTCAGGGCTTGCTTCGACGACGACATGCGGCAGGATCGCGAAAACGGGACGTGCATGATAGACGTTCGCACCGCGATTGGGCAGACTGGACAGGTTTCCAGAGTCCCTGCCCATGAACCTTGCCGCCGCGCTGCGCCGCTTCGCCCCGATTCTGCTCTTGTTTGGGGTGGTGTCGTTTGCGCACGCGCAGAACCTGTATACCGGCACGGTTCCGGTCAACACGCAGTCCGACGCCGAGCGCGCCGAGGCGCTCAAGAGTGCGCTGGCGCAGGTCGTGGTCAAGCTCATCGGCGGCGACAACGCGGTACTGGCCAGGCCCGAAGTGGCGCAAGCGGTGGCCAACGCGGCCAACTACGTGCAGCAATACCAGTACGCGCAGGACGCGACCACCACGGCCGACGGCAAGCCGCAAGTGCGCCTGAGCCTGGTCGCGCAGTTCGACCGCACCGCGGTGGATAAACTGATTGCGGGCATGGGTTTGAATCAGGCCGGTGGCGCGGCGCCGAATGCGCAGACGGCGCAGGCGGTCGCCGACACGCAGGCGCAATCGTTCCGTGTCTGGATCGGTGGACTGCACTCGGCGGTCGACTATGCCCGCGCGGTCGGCACCTTGTCGCGCAACGAACTGGTGCGTGGCGTGAAGGCCGAACAGGCGCGCGGCGATGGCGTCGAGCTGCGCCTGGACGTCACCGGCCCCCTGCCGCGCCTGCTCGATTCGCTGGCCGCCTCGCCGTTGCAGGTGGATAACGCCAAACCGCCGGTCGACGGCATCGACGCACTGCTGAGCCTGCGGCCGCAGTAAAAAATGACGGACGCGCCCGCGACGATGTGGCGGCACCTGCCCAATGCGCTGACCGTGTTGCGCATGGGCTTGGTCGTGCCGCTGGCCTGGCTGATTCGCGAGACGCGCTACGACGAGGCCGTGATCGTCGCCGCGGTCGCCGGGCTGACCGATGCGCTGGATGGTTTCCTGGCCAAGCGCTGCGGCTGGCAGAGCTGGCTCGGCGGCGTGCTCGATCCGATCGCCGACAAACTGATGCTGGTCGCCTGCTTCGTCACCCTCGGTATGGTCGGCGCGCATCCGGACTGGCTGACCTGGCTGGTGGTCGGCCGCGATGCGGTGATCGTCGCCGGCGCCGTGGCCTGGCACAACCTGATCGGACGCATCCACGCGCAACCCACGCATTTGTCCAAACTCACGACAGTCGTGCAAATTGTTTATGTGCTCGCGCAACTGCTGCACCTGAGCCATTGGCTCGATTTGCCTGCACGCCTGCTCGACGTCCTGATCGGCCTGACCGCCGTGCTCACCGCCGCCAGCGGCCTGCAATACGTGGTGGTGTGGTCGCGCAAGGCGTTGCGCGCGCGCAAGGCGGACGCATGACGACCGCCCTGCGCTGGCAATTGCTTGCCCTGGCGCTGATCGTCGGCGTGCTGCTGTGGCTGCTCGCGCCGGTGCTGACGCCGTTCGCGATTGCGGCGATGTTCGCCTACCTGTTCGATCCGCTGGTCGCGCGCCTGCAACGCCTGCGTCTGGGCCGCGGCGCCGCCACGACGATCGTGTTTCTGTCGCTGACGCTGGCGCTGATCCTGATCATGCTCTGGCTGGTTCCCTACTTGCAGCATCAGGTTTCCACCTTGATCCGGCGTCTGCCGGACTGGATCGCCTGGCTGCAGACCGATGCGGTGCCCTGGCTCAACGCGAAGTTCGATCTCGAACTCGACCTGCCCGATGTGCAGCAGCTCGCCGCCGTCTTGCAGCAGCACTGGAAGGAGGCCGGCGGACTGGCGGCCACGATTCTCGCCAGCGTTTCCAAATCCGGCTTCGCGCTGGCGACCTGGAGCGTGCACGTGTTGATCGTGCCGGTCGCGTTTTTCTATCTGCTGCGCGACTGGCGCAGCATGATCGCGCACATCCACGAGCTGCTGCCGCGCTCCATCGAACCGGTCGCCGCACGCCTGGCGCGCGAATCCGACGAGACGTTGGGCGGATTCCTGCGCGGCCAGTTGTCGGTGATGATGGTTCTCGGCGTGCTGTACGCCGTCGGCTTGTTCGCGATCGGCCTGGATGTCGGCCCGTTGATCGGCATCGTCGCCGGCTTGATCAGCTTCGTGCCGTATCTGGGCGCAATCTCCGGCGTGCTGATGGGCGCGATCGCGGCGCTCGTGCAGTATCACGACTGGATGCATGTCGTTGGCGTGCTGATCGTGTTCGGCGTCGGCCATGTCATCGAAGGCTATGTGCTGGTGCCGCGCCTGGTTGGCGAGAAGATCGGCCTGCACCCGCTGGCGGTGATCTTCGCGATCCTTGCCGGCGGCGAATTGTTCGGATTCCTCGGCGTGCTGCTGGCCTTGCCGATCGCCTCGGTGGCGATGGTGGTGTTGCGCTATCTGCACGAGCGCTACCGCGCCAGCGAGCTGTACGGCAGCGGCCGCGAATCGGCGATCGTCGTGCACGCCAGCGTCGCCGGCGAAAAGCAGCAGGCGCCCGCGAAGGATTCATGAACGCGCAATTGCCGTTGCTGCTGCGTTGGCCGGCACAGCAGCGTTTCGAGACGTTCGTGCCCGGTGCGAACGGCGCGGCGCTCGCCCTGCTGCTGGAAGCGGCGACGTCCGCGACGGCGCCGTGGGTATTCGCGGCCGGCCCCGCCGGCAGCGGCAAGACGCATCTGCTGATCGCCGCCTGTGCCGCCGCGACGCAAGCCGGTCGGTCGGCGCAGTATTTGTCGCTGGCGCGATTGGCGGATCGCGGCGAGGCCGTTCGTTCCGCATCCGCCGCCTCGGCGGATGCCATTCGGTCATTCGGCGGCAGTGACGTGCTCGCGCTCGACGATATCGACGCCATCGCCGGCGATGCGGCCGCCGAACACGCCCTGTTCGACCTGTACAATCGCTGCAAAATGGATAAATCCACTTTGTTGTTTTCCGCGACAGCCGCGCCGACGCAGATCGGCATTGCGCTTCCGGATCTGGTTTCGCGCCTTTCGGCTTGCGCACAGGCGCGGCTGATCCCGCTCGACGACACGGCGCGGCGCGATTGGTTGCGCGCGCGCGCGCAAGTGCGCGGGCTAATCCTCGACGACAGCGTGCTCGATTGGCTGTTCGCGCATCACGCGCGCGATCTGTCCAGTCTTGCGGACTTGCTCGAGCGTATGGACCGCGCTGCGTTGGCTGCGCAGCGCCGCGTCACCGTGCCGTTCCTGCGCGGCCTATTGGGAACCTAGGCGCGCATCCAGTTCGGCCAATCGCCGCGGCGTGCCGATGTCGAACCAGGCGCCGCGATGATGCGCGCCGCTCACGTGGCCCGCGCGCATGGCTTCGCGCTGCATTGGCACGATGCCGAATTTGCCCGGTGTTTGTCCCGCCAGCAATTCCGGCCGGTACACGCCGATGCCGGCGAAGGTCAGGCGCGGTGCAGCCTCGTCGTGCAGCGAGCCATCGCGCAGCACGAAATCGCCGTGCGGATGCTGCGGCGGATTGTCGACCACGATCAGATGCACAAGTCCGGCCGGATTTTGCGGCAAGGTGGAAAAATCGAAATCCGTGAAAATATCGCCGTTCACCGCGATGAACGGATCGTCGCCGAGCAGGGGCAGGGCGCGCAGCATGCCGCCGCCGGTTTCCAGCGGTTCCGGGCCTTCGTACGAATAGTGGATGCGCAGGTTCCAGCGCGAACCGTCGCCGAGTGCATCCGGAAATTGTTCGGCCAGGTGCGACGTGTTGATCACGACCTCGCGCACGCCCGCGCGCGCGAGAGCTTGCAGGTGCCATTCGATCAGGCGCTTGCCGCCTGCATGCAGCAGCGGTTTCGGCGTGGCGTCGGTCAGCGGGCGCATGCGCTCGCCGCGGCCGGCCGCGAAAATCAGCGCGCGTTCGATCATGGCACGGGTGCCGGCACGGTCAAGTCGCGTGCGCCGACGGCGCGTTGCAGCAAAGTGGAAAAATCCACAAGTTCCGGATACCGCCGCGACACGTCGAGCACGTAGGCGAACACGCGCGGCAGGTCGGCGAGGTAGCTGGGTTTGCCATCGCGGTAGTTGAGCCGGCAGAAGATGCCCAGCACCTTGATGTGGCGCTGCAGGCCGACGAGATCGAACCAGCGCCGGAATGTCGGCGCATCCACGTCTGGCGCAGTGCGGTTGCGGAAGGTTTCGACCCACGCCTCCACGCGCGCCGCCGGCCAGGCGATGTAGCAGTCGCACAGCAGTGAGGCCAAGTCGTAGGTGATCGGGCCGTGCATCGCTCCCTGAAAATCGATAATCCCCGGATTGTTGGCCTCGACGATCATCAGATTGCGGCTGTGATAATCGCGATGCACGAAGCATTGCGGCTGTTCGCGCGCCGCATGCACGAGCAGCGTGAACGCGGCCTCGAGCACGTCCCATTCCTCGCAACTTGGTGTGAATCCAAGATGCCGTTTGAGGAACCATTCCGGCATCAGCTCCAGTTCCATGGCCAGTTGCGCGCGGTCATAAACCGGCAGGCCGGCGGTGTCGACCGCCTGCATGCGCGCCAGCGCAGCGAGTGCATCCGCGTACAGCGCATCGGCGCTGGCCTCGTTCAATTCCGGCAGATAGGCGCGATCGCCCAAGTCTTCCATCAGCACGAAACCTTGACTCGTATCGCTCACGAAGACTTGCGGTGCGTGCAGACCGGCCGCGTGCAGGCGCGCACCGATGTCCAGCCACGGCGCGATGGGTTCCTTGTCCGGCGGCGCATCCATCAAGACTCGGCTTTGGCCGCCGGCACGCACTCGCCAGTAGCTGCGGAAACTCGCGTCGGCCGAGGCTGGCGCGATGGAGAGATTCGTGTCGTGCAGATGTCGGTGGACGAAGTCCAGCCGGGCTTGAGAACGATCGTGCGCATTCATGGCCACAAGTTTAGCGGCTCCATCAAACCCTTGCGCTGGCGCGCGCATGACGCCATCATGCCGGGCCTTGCATTTTGCGGTTTTGCGCATGTCCACCCTGTCCACGCTCGACCGTCTCGAGGCGGAGAGCATCCACATCCTGCGCGAGGTCGCCGCCAATTTCGAGCGGCCGGTGCTACTGTACTCGATCGGCAAGGATTCCTCGGTGCTGCTGCACCTGCTGCTCAAGGCGTTTCGTCCGGCGAAACCGCCAATGCCGATGCTGCACGTGGACACGACCTGGAAATTCCGCGAGATGATCGAATTTCGCGATCGTCGCGCGCATGAAACCGGCATCAAACTCATCGTGCACATCAATCCCGACGGCGTGCGTGATGGTGTCGGTCCGTTCACGCACGGCGCCAGCCTGCACACCGAGATCATGAAGACGCAGGCGCTCAAGCAGGCGCTGGACAAATACCAGTTCGATGCCGCCATCGGCGGTGCGCGTCGCGACGAAGAAAAATCGCGCGCCAAGGAGCGTGTGTTTTCTTTCCGCGACGCGCAGCACCGCTGGGAGCCGCGGCGCCAACGTCCGGAATTGTGGAACGTCTACAACGCCCGCATCCACAAGGGCGAATCTGTGCGCGCGTTTCCGCTGTCGAACTGGACGGAACTCGACGTGTGGCGCTACATCGCGCGCGAGAACATTCCGGTGGTGCCGCTGTATTTCGCCGCGCCGCGTCCGGTGGTCGAACGCGATGGACTCATCATCATGCGCGACGACGAACGCATGGTGCTCGCGCCTGGTGAGAAAGTGCGTATGGAAACCGTGCGCTTCCGCACGCTCGGCTGTTATCCCCTGACCGGCGCGGTGCGTTCGCACGCGGCGAATCTGGACGAGATCATCGCCGAGATGCGCGACTCGCGCACCACCGAACGCCAGGGCCGCGCGATCGATCACGATCCGAAATCGAGCATGGAAGCGAAAAAGCGCGAGGGTTATTTCTGATGACCGCCGCACCGACATCCGACCAGTTGCGCTTTATCACCTGCGGCAGCGTCGACGACGGCAAGAGCACCTTGCTCGGGCGTTTGTTGTACGACGCGGGGCTGTTGCGTGACGACGAGAAGGCCTCGCTCGGCGATCCGCCGGATTTCTCGCGCCTGCTCGATGGCCTTGCGCTCGAACGCGAGCAGGGCATCACCATCGACGTGGCGTTTCGCTATTTCAGCACCGCGCGGCGCGATTTCATTGTCGCCGATTGTCCGGGACATGCGCAGTACACGCGCAACATGGCCACCGGCGCATCCACCGCATCGCTCGCGTTGGTGCTGGTCGACGCGCGCAAGGGCGTGCTCACGCAGACGCGCCGACACAGCTACATCTGCGCGCTGCTCGGCATTCGCCGCGTGGTGCTGGCGGTGAACAAGATGGACCTCATCGATTTCGATGCGGGAATATTTGCGCGCATCGAAACCGAATACCGCGAGCTGGCGGCCAAACTCGGCATCGAGTCCGTTACCGCGATTCCGCTGTCGGCGCTGGAAGGCGACAATCTCGCGCTACGATCCAAACGTACGCCGTGGTATCGCGGCCCGACCTTGCTCGAATTCCTCGAACAGGTTCCGGCGCTGGCGGACGCGGACGACGCACCGATGCGCCTGCCGGTGCAGTGGGTCAATCGGCCCGATCTGGATTTTCGCGGCTATGCCGGCAACCTCGTTTCCGGTCGCGTCGCCGTCGGCGATGAAGTGATCGCGTTGCCTTCGGCGCGGCGAACGAAAGTGGCGCGCGTGCTCGATGGCGACGGCGATGTGAAAAACGCTGTGGCCGGTCAGGCGATCACGCTCACGCTGGCGGATGAAATCGACATTGCGCGCGGCGACGTCATTGCCGGCACGCACGACGCGCCCGAAGTCGCCGATCAATTCGCCGCGCATATTTTGTGGATGGACGAGGCGCCGCTGTTGCCGGGTCGCCTGTATTTCTTTCAGCTCGGCCCGGCCTCGGCAGTTGCGCGCGTCACCGCGATTCGCCATGGCATCGATGTCGATACGCAGGAATCCACCGCCGCCACGCGACTGGAAATGAACGAAGTCGGCTACGTGCACCTGAGCCTGGATCACGCCATCGCGTTCGAGCCGTATGCGAAGAACCGTGCGCTCGGCGGCTTCGTGCTGATCGACCGTCAGAGCCTCGCTACGTCTGCCTGCGGCACGCTCGACTTTGCGCTGCGCCGCGCCGCCAACATCCACTGGCAGGCACTGAGCGTGGATCGCGCCGCGCGCGCGGCGAGCATGCAGCAGCACGCACGCTGCATGTGGTTCACCGGTTTGTCGGGTTCGGGCAAATCGACCATCGCCAACCAGGTCGAGCAACGTCTGCACGCACTCGGACGCCACACTTATCTGCTCGATGGCGACAACGTGCGTCACGGACTCAATCGCGATCTCGGCTTCACCGACGAGGATCGCGTCGAAAATATCCGCCGCGTCGCTGAAGTCGCGCGATTGATGGTCGATGCCGGACTCATCGTGCTGGTCAGTTTCATCTCGCCGTTCCGCGACGAGCGGCGCATGGCACGCGACCTGTTCGGCGCCGATGAATTTGCCGAAGTATTCGTCGATACGCCGCTCGCCGTGTGCGAAGCGCGCGATCCCAAGGGCCTCTACGCCAAAGCGCGCGCCGGCGAACTGCGCAACTTCACTGGTGTGGATTCGCCCTACGAAATTCCGCTCGATCCGGAATTGCACTTGCGCACGGAGAAGGAATCCGTGGATGCGCTGGCACGTCACGTCGTGGAGTTCTTGAAACACGGGTAGCGTTTTGCTCTGATCGGCGGCAGGTTGACCGCAAGCGAGTCTTGCGTTCGTTTCCGGCAAACCATTCTGGTAGCCTCACATCCTTCGTCTTGCCGGGAAAATGTCGATGGATTCCACGGGGCTGCTCTATCCGGGCCGGGATCTCGAAGCGATGAGCTTCGCCCGCAACTATCACGATTGGGTGCTTGCCGAACTCAGTCCGTGGTTGAATGGACACGTCGCCGAGATTGGTGCGGGGGTAGGGCATTTTTCCAGGTTCCTGACTGGTTTGCCGGCAGTAACGTCGCTGTTCGCGGTCGAGCCGTCCAGAAACATGTACCCGCTCCTGCGGGAAAATCTTGCGAACGACGCAAAAGCGCGTTGCTGCGACGCGACGCTGGACGAAATTTTCGCGCGGCACCGGGAAGAATTCGACGCGATCACGTATATCAACGTGCTCGAGCACATCGAGAACGATGCGGAGCAGTTGCAATTCGCGCGTGAAACGCTGAAGCCCGCGGGCAGGCTGCTGATTTTTGTGCCGGCGCTCTCGTGGCTGTACAGCGAGCACGACCGGCAAATCGGCCACTACCGGCGCTATCACGCCAAGCCGTTGCGCGACCTCGTCGTACGCCAGGGATTTGAGGTCTTGCGGTTGAAATGGTTCGACATCGCCGGGATTTTGCCTTGGTATCTCGCGTTCGTGCTGCTGAAACGCTCCGTCAGCAGCGGTAATGTCTTCGCCTACGACAAGTATGTTGTGCCGTTGATGCGGCGCATCGAAACGCGCTTCGCTCCGCCGGTCGGGAAAAACATTTTGTTGGTCGCGCAGAAGGCATGAGTTGCGGACGCCGGGCCTTTGACGTGGATTCGCCCGGCGAAACTGCGGTATTTGTCAGCCGCCGGCCTGCTGCGCCTTCTTCTTCCGCCGCCACCGATGCAGCACCGGTTCGGTGTAGCCGTTGGGCTGGTCGATGCCGGTGAAGATCAGCTCGCGCGCGGCTTGGAAGGCGCAAGATGTGTCGAAGTTTCCGGCCATGGGTTCGTAGTTCGGCGTAGCGACGTTTTGCGCATCGACCACGGCGGCCATGCGCTGCAATGTCGACTCAACATGCGCGCGCGTGACGATGCCGTGCAGCAGCCAGTTGGCGATGTGCTGGCTGGAAATGCGCAAGGTCGCGCGGTCTTCCATCAAACCTGTGCCGTGGATGTCGGGAATCTTGGAGCAGCCGATGCCGCGATCGATCCACGCCACCACGTAGCCGAGGATTCCCTGCACATTGTTGTCGAGTTCGTTCTGGATTTCTTCGGCTGTCCAGTTTGGTTTCGTCGCAACCGGCACCGTGAGCATGGCGTCGGTGTAGTCGGCACGTTTGCCTTCAAGCGCGCGTTGCACGGCGCGCACATCGACGCGGTGATAATGCAGCGCGTGCAAGGTAGCGGCGGTCGGCGAGGGTACCCACGCGGTATTCGCGCCGGCTTCGAGCTGCGCGCCTTTTTGTTCGAGCATCGCCGCCATCAGATCCGGCATCGCCCACATGCCCTTGCCGATTTGCGCGTGGCCGCGCAAACCTGCGGCCAGGCCGGCCTGCACGTTGTTCGGCTCGTAGGTGCGAATCCACGATTGGGTTTTCATGTCGCCCTTGCGCACCATCGCGCCGGCGCGGGTGGACGTGTGGATTTCGTCGCCGGTGCGGTCGAGGAATCCGGTGTTGATGAACACGATGCGGTTGCTCGCCGCGGCGATGCAGGCGGTGAGGTTCACGCTGGTGCGGCGCTCCTCGTCCATGATGCCGATCTTGAGCGTCGCCGGCGCCAGACCGAGCAACGCCTCGACGCGCGCGAACAATTCCACCGTGAACGCGACTTCGGCCGCGCCGTGCATCTTCGGCTTGACGATGTAGATCGAACCGCTGCGCGAGTTGCGGCGCGATTCGAGATCGCGCCTGGCGATCAGGCAGGTGACGGCGGCGTCGAGCAGACCTTCGAAAATCTCATTGCCCTGCGCGTCGAGTATCGCCGGCGTGGTCATGTGGTGGCCGACGTTGCGCACCAGTAGCAGCGCGCGGCCGTGCAAGTGACCCTCGCTACCATCGATGGCGGTGTAGGCGCGATCGGCTTCGAGCGTGCGCGTGAGCGTCTTGCCGCCCTTGTCGAACTGCGTCGACAAGTCTCCGCGCATCAGCCCGAGCCAGTTGCGATACGCCGCAACCTTGTCGTCGGCATCGACTGCGGCGATGGAATCCTCGAAGTCGATGATGGTGGTGACGGCGGATTCGAGCACGATGTCTTTGATATGCGCTGCATCCTCGCGACCGATTGGATCGGCGGCGTCGAATGTGATTTCGAAATGCAGACCGTGATGCACGAACACCAGCGCCTGTGGATGTGCCGGATCGCCACGCCAGCCGAGCAGCTGCGCGCCGTCGCGCAATTGCGTAGTCACGCCATCGCGTAACGTGACGGCGAGCGCACCATCGGCGACGACGTAACGCACGGCATCGCGGTGCGAACCGTCGATTAGCGGAATCGTGTCGTCGAGAAATTTCCGCGCGAACGCGATCACGCGCGCGCCGCGCACCGGGTTGTAGCCACGGCTGCGCGCCGCGCCATCGGTTTCAGGAATGGCATCGGTGCCGTACAGCGCATCGTACAGGCTGCCCCAACGCGCATTCGCGGCGTTGAGGGCGTAGCGCGCGTTGGATACCGGCACCACCAATTGCGGGCCGGCTTGCGACACGATTTCCTCGTCCACATTCGCCGTCGTCACCGCGACCCGCGCTGGCGCGTCGGCGAGGTAGCCGATCTCACGCAGAAACTTGCGGTAAGCCGCCATGTCGGCAATCGGCCCCGGATGCGCCGCGTACCACGCATCCAGTTTGGCTTGCAGGCGATCACGCTCGGCCAGCAGCGCGGCGTTTTTCGGCGACAGTTCGCGCACGATCGCGGCAAAGCCGCGCCAGAAATTCGCCGGCTCGATGCCGCTGCCGGGCAGGGCCTCATGTTCGATGAACGCGTGCAGCGACGCCGCGATTTGCAATCCGCCGATTGTCATTCGATCGGTGGCGATGCGATCAGTCATGCTTCGCAATCTCCGCCAACAATTTCCCGCGCCGATCTTCCGGCATGAAGGCGGCCTTGACCGCGTTGGCCGTCAGCTTGCGGAAAATATCGCGGTTCCAGCCGAAGGCCTGCGCGCAGGCGTTGAAGTTGGCCAGCATGCCGCCGCCGAAATAGGCCGGGTCGTCGGAGTTGAGCGTGACGTTGAGGCCCGCGTCGAGCATCGTTGGTAGCGGGTGATCGGCCAATGTGTCGACGACGCGCAGGGCGACGTTCGACAACGGGCAAACCGTCAACGGAATTTGCGCATCGCGCAAGCGCGCAACCAGTGCGGCGTCCTCGATGCAACGCACGCCGTGATCGATGCGACAGACATCGAGTACGTCGAGCGCGCCGGTGATGTAGGCGGGCGGACCTTCTTCGCCCGCGTGCGCGGTGCGCGCGAGGCCAAGCGCTTTTGCGCGCGCGTACACGGCGACGAATTTTTCCGGCGGGTTTCCGCGTTCGGCGCTGTCCAGGCCCACCGCAGCAATACGGTCGTACCACGGCGCGGCTTGCTCGAGCACGGCCATCGCGTCATCGGCCGGCAGGTCGCGCAGGAAACTCAGGATCAGCGACGTGGACAAACCTGATTCGGCTTGCGCATCGGCCATCGCCTGCAGTAGACCCTCCATGAGAACATTCAGCGCGATGCCGCGCTTCAGGTGCCCCTGCGGATCGAACATCACGTCGATGTGCACCACGCCATCGGCATGCGCACGACGGAAATAGGCGAGCGCCAGATCGTGGAAATCCGCGCTGGTACGCAGCACGTTCATGCCCTGGTAGTACAAATCCAGAAACGATTGCAGATTGTCGAACTGGTAGGCGGCGCGCACGGCCTCGACATTCGCGTACGGCAGTTGCACACCGTTGCGCCGCGCCAGATCGAGCATCATTTCCGGCTCCAGCGTGCCCTCGATGTGCAGGTGCAGTTCGGCCTTGGGCAGGCGCGCGAGCCAGGATTCGGTGGCCGTGTCGGTGTTCATTGGGTTCCCGTGTGGATGGGTGTTGTGCACACTTTAACCCGAAACGTGGAATCCACTGCGACTGAATCCGGACCCCGACAGTTGTATATTGTCAGCTCAAACCACGCTCGAAACATTGCATGCGACCGCTACGATTTCTTCTGAATGAACAACTGCGCGAACTCACCGACGTCGATCCGACGCTGACGGTGCTCGAATGGCTGCGCGGACCGGCGGGTCTCACCGGCACCAAGGAAGGCTGCGCCGAGGGCGACTGTGGCGCCTGCACCGTGGTGCTGGGCACGCCGATAACCGGCGGCAGCATGCATTACCGCGCGGTCAATTCCTGCATTTTGTTTCTGCCGGTGCTCGATGGTTCTCAGCTTTTGACCGTCGAGCATTTGAAGGCACCTGATGGTCGTCTGCATCCGGTGCAGCAGGCCATGGTCGACCATCACGGTTCGCAATGCGGCTTCTGTACGCCGGGATTCGTGATGTCGCTGTTCGCAATGTATGTCAGCGAGCCGCGGCCGACGCGCGAGCGCGTCAACGATGTGCTGTCGGGCAACCTGTGTCGCTGCACCGGCTACCGGCCGATCGTCGATGCCGCGCAGGCCATGTACGACACCGCGTGGGATGAACCCACTCGTGCACATGCGACGCAAACGGCGAAACGCTTGAACGAGTTACGCGCCGATCCCGAACCTCTCGCCCTCGAACACGCAGGTCGCCGTTATTTTGCGCCGATGAGCGCTTCACAACTCGACGCATTGCTTGCCGCGCATCCGCAAGCGACCTTGCTCGCCGGCGGCACCGATATCGGCCTGTGGGTGACCAAGCTGCATCGCGATCTGGGCGACGTGATTTATCTCGGCAACGTCGCCGAACTGCGGGGCATCGTCGAGCGCGACGATGAACTCGTGATCGGCGCGGCAGTCACGCATAGCGAGGCGTTTGCTGTCATCGCGCGCGAGTTCCCGGATTTCGGCGAACTGCTGCGTCGCTTCGGTTCGACCTTGGTGCGCAATTCCTCGACCGTCGGCGGCAATGTCGCGAATGGTTCGCCGATTGGCGATTCCATGCCGGCCCTGATAGCACTGGGAGCGCACGTGGCGCTGCGCGGTCCCGACGGCGAGCGCGAAATTCCGATTGAGGATTTGTACATCGCCTATGGCAAGCAGAGCCGCAAGCCCGGCGAGTACGTCGTGCGCCTGCGCATTCCGAAACTGGCAAGGGGTGAACAGTTCCGCTGCTACAAACTGTCCAAGCGCTTCGATCAGGATATTTCTGCGGTCTGCGCCGCGTTCAAGCTGCGTGCGGAAAATGGCCGCGTCGTCGAAATCCGCACCGGCTTCGGCGGCATCGCGGCGATTCCTGCGCGCGCGCGCAAGACGGAAGTTGCACTCACCGCCCAGCCGTGGAACGAGCCCACATTGGCACATGCGGAAAGCGTGCTCGGAGACGAGTTCACGCCGCTCACCGACATGCGTGCGAGCCGCGACTACCGCCGTCTCGCCACGACGCGATTGCTGCGCAAATTCTTTATCGAAACGACGCAGCCCGGCGCGAAAACGCGAGTCCTCGATGCGGAGGTTTGCGCATGATCGAGCCGGCTGAAAAATCCAATTCCGCGATTCGCACTGCCGTCCCTCACGACAGCGCGCACATGCACGTCAGCGGCGAGGCGCGTTACGGCGACGACATGCCCGAGCCGCGCGACCTGCTGCACTGTTGGTTGCATCTGGCCAACCGCACGCATGCGCGCATCGTGCGCATGGATTTGTCGCGCGTGCGCTCGGCGCCGGGCGTGGTCGCGGTGATATGCGCGGCGGATCTGGCGGCGACGACCAACGACATCGGACCGATTTTTCCCGGCGATCTGGTGTTTGCCGAAAACGAAGTGCTGTTCGACGGCCAGCCGTTGTTTGCTGTCGCGGCGAATTCGCGCGAGGCGGCGCGCCATGCCACGACCCTGGCGGAAATCGAATACGAAGATCTGCCGGCCATCATCAGCATCGACGATGCGCTGGCCGCCAACGCCGAAGTGGTGCCGTCCAAGCAATGGCTGCGTGGCGATCCCGACGGTGCCATTGCGCGCGCGCCGCATCGGCTGTCCGGTCGCATTCGCATGGGCGGGCAGGAGCATTTCTATCTCGAAGGCCAGAACGCCATGGCCATCCCGCAGGAGGATGGCCAGATGCTGATTTACAGTTCCACGCAAAATCCGTCCGAGTTGCAGCATAAGGCGGCCGAGGTGCTCGGCGTGTCGGCTCATGCCGTGACTGCCGAGAACCGCCGCATGGGCGGCGGTTTCGGCGGCAAGGAAACGCAGGCCGCGTGGTTCGCCGTCATCGCAGCAAAGCTCGCGCAGCGTACCGGCCGCGCGGTCAAACTGCGGCTGGATCGCGACGCCGACATGACCATCACCGGCAAGCGTCACGCGTTTTTGATCGATTACACAGTCGGCTTCGACGACGACGGCCGCATCCTCGGCATCGATTTTCTGCAGGCCGCCGACTGCGGTTATTCGCCGGATCTGTCGCATTCGATTGCCGACCGCGCCATGGCGCATGCCGACAATGCGTACTTTCTCGATCACCTGCGCATCACGTCCATGCGCTGCTTCACGCACAAGGCGTCGAACACCGCGTTCCGCGGCTTCGGCGGACCGCAAGGCATGGTCGGCATCGAAGAAGTGATCGAACAGATCGCGCGGCACTTGGGCAAAGACCCACTCACGGTGCGCAAGATCAATTTCTACGGTATCGATGCGCGCAACGTCACGCCCTACGGCATGACGGTCGAGGACAACATCCTTGATGAACTCGTCGGTGAACTCGAACAGCGCGTCGATTACGCTGCGCGCCGCCGCGCCATCGCGCAATTCAACGCGAGCCACGCCTACCTGAAAAAAGGCATCGCGTTGACGCCGGTGAAGTTCGGCATTTCCTTCACCGCCAAGCATCTGAATCAGGGCGGCGCGCTGGTGCTGGTGTACCTCGACGGCAGCGTGCAGCTCAACCACGGCGGCACCGAAATGGGCCAGGGCCTGCACATCAAGGTCGCACAGGTGGTGGCAGAAGTATTCGGTATCGACCTGGATCGCATCCAGATCACGCCGACCACCACCGGCAAGGTGCCGAACACTTCATCGACCGCGGCCTCGGCCGGTACCGATCTCAACGGTGCGGCCGCGTACAACGCAGCAGTGAGGATCGTCAATCGCTTGATTCCCCTCGTGCGCGATCATTTCAACGTCGCTACCGAAACGGCGATCGTGTTTCGCGACAACGGTGTCTACGCAGGAAACAAGCGGCTGGCGAGTTTCAAGGAAGTCGTCAAGCTCGCTTACATGAATCGCATCTCGCTTTCCGCCGCCGGTTTTTACGCGACGCCAAAACTCGAAGTGGACGCACTCGGCCGCGGCCGACCGTTCTACTATTTTGCGTACGGCGCGGCATGCACCGAAGTCGTCATCGACACGCTCACCGGCGAGCATCGCATGACGCGCGTGGACATCGTGCACGACGTGGGCAAGTCGCTGAATCCGGCCATCGACATGGGCCAGATCGAGGGCGGCTTCGTGCAGGGCGCCGGCTGGCTGACCAGCGAAGAATTGTGGTGGGATGCCAAGGGTCGCATTGCCACGCACGCGCCATCGACCTACAAGATTCCGGCTTGCAGCGACGTGCCGCCGCATTTCGATGCGCGAATTTACGAACGCGGTATCAACGTCGAAGAAGGCGTGTACCGCTCCAAGGCCGTCGGCGAACCGCCGCTGATGCTGGCGATCTCGGTGCTGTATGCGCTGAAAGACGCGGTGTCGGCCATCGGCGATTACCGCCGCGCCGCCGTGCTCGATGCGCCGGCCACGCCCGAGGCGGTGCTGATGGCGGTCGAGGAAATGCAAAGCGCCAGCGTCGAACCTGCGCCAAATCACGCCCATCCCGCACGCGAAACGGCGACCGCGACATGAGGACGCTGCCGCGGTGAACAACGCCGCGTTCTGGCGTGCGGTGCTGCAACGGCTCGATGCCGGCACGCCGTTGTTCGTCGCGCTGGTCGTCGCCAACACGCGCGGTTCGCCCGGCACGCTTGGCGCGCGCCTGCTGGTCGATGCCGACGGCAACACGTTGGGCACCATCGGCGGCGGCATCATGGAAGCCAACCTCATCCGCGCGGCGCGCGACGGCCTGCGCGCAGGTCACGACGTACCGCCGATGCTCGAACGATTGGAACATCGCAACAAGCCGGGCACCGCGCATCCGTCCGGCCTGATCTGCGCCGGTGAGCAAACCAACCTGCATTGCTGGCTGAAACCCGGCCGCGACGCCGCGACTATCCGCGCCTTTTGCGCCGCACTCGCCGCCGATGAAGGCGTAGCCGCGACGTTGCAAATCGACGCCGACGGATTGCGCATCATCAATGACGGTTCCGTCGATGGACCGCAACTCCAAATCGACGGCGCGCGCTGGGGCTACCGCGAAAGCAGCGTGAATCCCGCGCGCCTCGTCATCGTCGGCGGCGGCCACTGCGGCAAGGCGCTGGCGCGGCTCGCTGCGGATATCGGCTACAGCGTCGATGTCTTCGACACGCGCGCCGATGCACTCGGCAGCGACGCCGATTGGCCGGCCGACGTGCGGCGCCATTTGCTTGCCGATTACGCAGAACTGCCAACACAATTGCACTGGCCGGCGCTCACCACGGTCGCGGTCATGACTGCCGCCATCGCGCAGGACATCGCCGCGCTGACCGCGCTTGCCGACGAGAGTCTGTGCTGGCTCGGCGTCATGGGCAGCGCCGCCAAGATCCACGAAATCCGCGCGCAGCTCGCCGCGCGCGGCATCGTGCAAGAACGCATCGACGCCATCCACGGCCCCATCGGCCTGCCGATGAAAAGCGACACGCCGCCCGAGATCGCCGTCAGCATCATGGCGCAGTTGCTTGTCGAGCGCAGGGCAGTGCACTGACCACTGGCGCACACGCGCGAGAGTGGGGTATGCGCAACACGATCCCGCCGCAACCGCAATTCAATGGCAGAATTGGCATCAGGCGCCTTGCCTTTCGAAGCATGCTCCGTGAACCAAACGAACAATTCCGAAGCGCTTGTATCGGGCATCCTCACTTCGGCAGCCGACCCGATGCTCGGCGATGCCATTGCACAGACGCTGCGGGCGCCCGCTCCCGACCGGGTTGAGCTTTTTACCAGGCTTGTTCGGGAAATCGAGAGTTTCATGGCCGCTCATCCGGAGGAGCGGCCATGGACGTGCAAGATGTACCGGGCCACAGACGGAGCAGCGGTATTTCGCGGCGGCGTCGGCCACTCGCTGGTCATCGATGGCACTGGCCGTTTGTGGCGGGCGCGCAGCCATGAAGACTTCGAAACGACTTATGCCTTCATCGGCCGCACTTGCGAAATCGATACGCTGACGCCCATCTATTCGCAGATGCGCGAGTATTGTCCTCGGTAGCATCAGAACCTCGCGCACACCGCGATGACGGTATGATCCGACCCGGCGGAGCAACACGATCAGGGGGCGAATCATGACCAAAAGCGCTGCGGCGGCAGCCAACCGCGATTTTCTCGCACGCTACTTCCACTTTGCCGAAGAAGGAACCACATACCGCCGCGAAATCATCGGCGGCGCGACGACGTTCCTCGCCATGGCCTACATCCTGTTCGTCAATCCGGCGATCCTCGGCGCGGCGGGCATGGACAAGCCGGCCTTGTTCACCGCCACGGCGTTGGCGTCGATCGTCGGCTGTCTGCTGATGGCGTTCATTGCGCGCTATCCGATTGCGGTCGCGCCGAGCATGGGGCTGAACGCGTTCTTCGCCTACACCGTGGTGCTCGGCATGGGCATGAGCTGGCAGATGGCGCTGGTCGGCGTGTTGCTGTCGGGCGTCGTGTTCGTGCTGATCACGCTGCTCAAGCTGCGCGAGGCAATCCTCGATGCGATCCCCGAGGATCTGAAACTCGCCGCGGCCTGCGGCATCGGCCTGTTCATCGCCTTCATCGGATTCGAAAACGCTGGCATCGTGGTCGCGAACAAGGCCACCTTGGTCGGCCTGGGGCATCTCACCGCGCCGGGCACCTTGCTGACGCTGTTCGGACTGGCGGTGTCGACCGTGCTGCTGTTGCGCCGCGTGCCCGGCGCGATCTTTTTCGGCATGCTCGCGACCGCGTGCCTCGGCGTTGCCACTGGCGTCATCGCCGCGCCGACCGACATCGTCGATCGCATTCCGAGCATCGCGCCGCTGTTCGGCGTCGCCGTCGAACGCATCGTTGCGGATCCTGCCGGCGTGTTCAGCGCGAACATGCTCATTGTCGTGCTGACTTTCCTGTTCGTCGAATTCTTCGACACCGCCGGCACGCTGATGGCGGTGGCGAGCAAAGCCGGCCTGCTCGAGAACAACAAGTTGAAACGCGCAGGCCGCGCGCTGTTCGCGGATTCCTCGTCGATTGTCATTGCCGCGATCATCGGCAGCTCGCCGACTACGGCCTACATCGAATCGGCTGCCGGCGTCGCCTCCGGCGCGCGCACCGGGTTTTCCACGCTGGTGGTCGCCGCCTTGTTCGCGCTGGCGCTGTTCTTCTCGCCGCTGCTCGCCGTGGTCACCGCCAATGTGACCGCGCCGGCGTTGATCGTCGTCGGCGTGCTCATGGTTTCGTCGCTCGGTGAAATAAAGTGGACGAAACTCGAAATCGCGGTGCCCGCGTTCCTGACCCTGGTCTGCATGCCGCTGACCTACTCCATCGCCAACGGCATCGCGCTGGGGCTGATCGCCTATCCGGTCACGATGCTCGTGGCCGGGCGTCGCCGCGAGTTGCACCCGATGATGTACGTGCTATTCGTGCTATGTGTGTTGTATTTTGCGTATCTGGCCTAGGCAACGCGGGGGCATGACATGGGACAACTCACGACACACGTGCTCGACACGCACGCCGGCAAGCCGGCGGCGGGCATGGCCATCGACTTGTTCAAAGTCGATGGCGACGCGCGCGTGCCGATCAAGTCGGCAACCACGAATGCCGACGGTCGCATCGCAGGCCCATTGCTGCAAGGCGATGACTTCGCCGCCGGCGTCTACGAACTGGACTTTCGTGCCGGCGATTATTTCCGCGCGCGCGGCGTGGCGTTGCCGGAACCGGTGTTTCTCGAGCGCATCACGATCCGCTTCGGCATCGCCGACGCGGGCGCGCATTACCATGTGCCACTGCTGCTGACTCCGTGGAGTTACAGCACGTATCGCGGCAGTTGATTCGCACGCGCAACCGACAACAAGAACAGGGCAACTCACGACATGGACTTCAATATCGACTCATGGCTGAACCTGACGATCCGCTGGTTTCACGTCATGGCGGGAATCATGTGGATCGGCACGTCGTTCTTCTTCATCTGGCTGGACAATGTGCTGCAAGCCGAGCCCGAGGGCGGCAAGGGCCACGTCGGCAAGGCGTGGCTGTTCCACGGCGGCGGTTTTTACCAGGTCGAAAAGTCGCTGGTGGCACCGCCGTCGATCCTGAAATCCCTGCACTGGTTCAAGTGGGAAGCCTACGTGACGTGGCTGTCGGGTTTCGCATTGCTGGTCGTGGTGTATTGGTGGCGCGCCGATATTTACATGATCGATCCGACAGTGGCGAAGTTGAGCATCGCCGAATCCATCGGTGTCGGACTTGGCACGCTGGTCGTCGGCTGGCTGGTGTACGACAGCCTGTGGCGCGCTCTGGGCGAGCGTGCGCCGAAGCTGGCGCTGGGCATTTCGCTGGCGCTGTATGTTGTCGCGGCCTACGCGCTCACGCACCTGCTGAGCGGACGCGCCGCATTCACGATGAGCGGCGCCATGCTCGGCACGATCATGGCCGCGAACGTGGCCATGGTCATCATGCCGAACCAGCGCAAGATGTACGCTGCAGCGACCGCCGGCGGCGAAGTCGATCCGCGCCTGAGTTACCAGGCCAAGCGTCGCTCCAAGCACAACAACTACCTGACTTTGCCGGTCATCTTCATGATGATCAGCAACCATTTTTCGATGACCTGGGGTCATGCCATGAACTGGCTGATCCTGGTCGCGATGTTCCTGGTCGGCATCGGCGTCGATCATTTTCTCAACAGCCGTGACAAGGGGCAGAAGGGTATCGGTTACGCGGCGCTCGCCGCGGCGTTTGCCGCACTCATCGCAGCGATGGCCATCAGCGCCGTGCCGGCGCCAACGGCGACGGCCGCGAGCGCAACGGCAACGACCGGCGCGCCGGTCGCGTTCGCGTCCGTGCAAGGCATCATCGCCGTGCGCTGCGTGGAATGCCATTCGGCGCACCCGACCTCGAAACTGTTTCCCATCGCACCGAATGGCATGAAGTTCGATACGCCGGCAGAAATCAAAATGGCGGTGATCAAGATCAAGCAGATGGCGATCGACACGAACGCGATGCCGCTCGGCAACCTGACCCAGATGACGGCGGACGAGCGCGCGACGCTGGCCGCGTGGCTCGCGCAAGGCGCGTCGATTCCGTCCGCCTCGACAGCGCAGTAGGATGGCAACGAAGATGCAGGCCAAACCAACCCAAACACCCCGTCGCTCGGACACATCCATGTCCAATCCGCGTTACGCCTTTCCCCCCGGCGGCCTTCCGCCGCAAACCCAGCGCACCGTCGACCGCGCGACGTTCACCACGGCCTACGCGCTGATTCCACGCGGCGTGATGCGCGACATCGTCACCAGCAATCTGCCGCATTGGAACAGCACCCGTGCGTGGATTCTGGCCCGGCCGCTCTCGGGTTTTTCCGAAACCTTCGCGCAGTACGCGGTGGAAGTCGAGACCGGCGGCGGCAGCGACCGGCCCGAGCCCGACGCGCGCGCCGAGGGCGTGCTGTTCGTCGCCGACGGCGAACCAACGCTGACGCTCGCCGGCAAAGCTCATGTGCTGCGCGCCGGCAGTTATGCCTTCATTCCGCCCGGTGCGCAGTGGACTCTGCACAACCACGCAAATTCTCCGGCGCGATTCCACTGGATCCGCAAGGCGTATGAGTCTGCCGATGGCATAGAGCCGCCGACGGCCTTCGTCAGCCACGACGACGACGTACCGCTCGACGTCATGCCCGACTGCAATGACGCATGGGCGACCACGCGCTTCGTCGAACCCGATGACCTGCGTCACGACATGCACGTCAACATCGTCACTTTCAAACCCGGCGGAGTGATTCCGTTTTCCGAAACCCACGTCATGGAGCACGGCCTGTACGTGCTCGAAGGCAAGGCCGTTTACCAGCTCAACAACGACTGGGTCGAGGTCGAGGCCGGCGACTTCATGTGGCTGCGCGCGTTCTGCCCGCAGGCGTGTTACGCGGGCGGACCGGGGCGCTTCCGCTACCTGTTGTACAAGGATGTGAACCGCCACCCGAAACTGTCGCTGTTCAACGCGCGTCCATGAGCGAACAGGCGACCCGCGATCTGGTCGGCTACGGCGCTGATGTGCCGCATGCGCAATGGCCGAACGGCGCGCGCATCGCCGTGCAATTCGTCATCAATTACGAGGAAGGTGCGGAGAACTGCATCCTCAACGGCGATGCGGCATCCGAGGCGTTTCTGTCGGAAATGGTCGGCACGCCTGCACGCGCCGGCGTGCGCCACATGAGCATGGAATGGCTCTACGAATACGGCAGCCGCGCCGGTTTCTGGCGGCTGCATCGCCTGTTCGTCGAGCACGGCTTGACGGCGACCGTATTTGCCGTCGGCCTGGCGCTCGAACGCAATCCGCAAGCGGCGCGGGCGATGGTCGATGCCGGATTCGAGATCGCCTCGCACGGCTGGCGCTGGATCGATTACCAATACGTCGACGAAGCCACCGAGCGCGAACACATCGATCTGGCGGTGCAGGCGATCGAACGCGTCACCGGCGCACGGCCACTGGGCTGGTACACCGGCCGTTGCAGCCCGAACACGCGGCGGCTCGTCGCCGAACACGGTGGCTTTCTCTATGACGCCGATTCCTATGCCGACGATCTGCCGTACTGGGAACTGGCCGCTGGCAAGCCGCAACTCATCGTGCCGTACACGCTCGACACCAACGACATGCGCTATGTCGCGCCGCAGGGTTTCAACAGTGGCGAGCAATTTTTCAGTTATCTGAAAGACGCTTTCGACGTGTTGTATGCCGAAGGCGCGCAACGCCCGAAGATGCTGTCGATCGGCCTGCATTGCCGCATCGCCGGGCGTCCGGCGCGCACCGCCGCGCTGGCGCGCTTCCTCGACTACGTCAAGCGGCACGACAATGTATGGGTGTGTCGTCGCGTCGATATCGCGCGGCACTGGCGCGAGCATCATCCGTACCGCGCCGCATGACATCAGATGATCGCCTCATCCTGACCGCGCAGCCGCTGACGGCTGATGCCTTCGCGCCCTACGGCGACGTCATCGCCGCGCGCGGTGACGCGAGCACGATCACAACCACGATTAATCAGGGGATGGGCAATCGCTGTCAGGACTTGGCGAAAGTCGACGTCGCCGCCTATGGCGGTCGCGCGGCGATCAGCGTCATCCGCTGCATACCCGAATCGTTGCCGATCCATCTGCGCCTGATGGAACGCCACCCGCTCGGCAGCCAGGCTTTCGTTCCGCTCAATGGCCAGCGCTATGTCGTCGTGGTCGCGCCCGCCGGTGCACCACCCGCGCGCGACGAGCTCCGCGCTTTTCTGTGTCGCGGCGATCAGGGCGTCAACTACCATCGCGGCACCTGGCATCATCCGATGCTGGCGCTGGATCGCGAATGTGAATTTGCCGAATTCCACCGTGCCGGACCCGGCGCCAACTGCGACGAAGCGCCGTTGCCGTGCGCGATCGTCGTGCAGATCTGAGCGCGATACGAGGAATGCGAATCGAAACCTTCAACGACGCATCGCGCGGTGAAGCCATCGCGGTGATTCGCCCGTGCCTCGATATCCCGCGCTGGATCGATGCACTGGTCGATGCGCGACCTCATGCTGACATCGAATCTTTGATCGAGTGCGCGTGCAGCGCCGCTGAACCATTCACGCAAGTCGAAATCGACGGTGCGCTGGTGCACCATCCGCGTATCGGCGAGCGCGCCCGCGGCAGCGGTGCCGAAGCACAATTCTCGTCGGCCGAACAAGCCGGACTTGGCGCCAGCAATCACGATATCGAGCAGGCGCTGCACCAGGGAAATCTCGACTACGAAAACCAATTCGGCCGCGTGTTCCTGATCCGGGCCGCTGGCCGCGACCGCGCCGAAATCCTAGCCGAATTGCGCCGCCGCATGCACAACGACAGCGCTAGCGAGTTGCGTGAAATCGCCGGCCAGCTGCGCGAGATTGCGCTCGGCCGGCTGCGTGCGGTTTTTCACCCCCTTTGAGTTGGCCTAATCAGTACCGATTTGGTACACTTTAGGGGTCGCTACCGGCCCACGCCCATGCTCCGCGTCAGCAAACTTACCGATTACGCCACCGAGGTGATGACCGTTCTCGCCGCGGCACCGGCGCGTGTGCACAGCGCACAGGAACTGGCCGAGCGCGTGCGGCTCGAACTGCCCACGGTAAGCAAGCTGCTCAAGCAGCTCGCTAGTGCCGGGTTGATCGAATCGTTTCGCGGCGTCAATGGCGGTTATCGCCTCGCACGCGCGGCGGAGCGCATCAGCATCGCCGACATCGTGATCGCCATGGAAGGCCCGATCGGCATGACCGAATGCAGCGCGCAATCCGGACTGTGCGACCACGAATCGCATTGCGGCGTGCGCGTGAACTGGCAGCGCATCAACGAAGCGATCGCGGGCGCGCTGGCTGGCGTGAGTCTGGCCGATATGCTCAAGCCGCCGCCATCGCGCCGCCGCGCGATTGCCATTCCGTTGCGCGTGGCCAGCGCCTGAAGGATCGAACATGGCCGTCGAACGCAAGCAGATCGAAACCGCGCTGAACCGCCGCTATGAGGCCGGTTTCGTCACGGATATCGAAAGCGAAAGTCTGCCGCCCGGCCTGGACGAGGACATCGTGCGCGCGATTTCGGCGCGCAAGGAAGAACCCGAGTGGATGACCGACTGGCGTCTTGCCGCGTACCGCCGTTGGCTTACGATGACGCCGCCGCGCTGGGCGAAATTGCAGATCGCGCCGATCGATTTCCAGGCGATCAGCTATTTTTCGCGGCCGAAGAATCAACCCAAGTCGCTGGACGAAGTCGATCCGAAACTGATCGAAACCTACGACAAGCTCGGCATACCGCTTCATGAGCGCGCAAAACTCGCCGGCGTCGCGGTCGATGTGGTGTTCGACTCGGTGTCGGTGCACACCACGGTGCACCAGCAACTGGCCGACGTGGGCGTCATCTTTTGCTCCATGTCGACTGCGATCAAGGAACATCCCGAACTGGTGCGTAAATACCTGGGCAGCGTGGTGCCGCAGGGCGACAATTATTTCGCCGCGCTGAACTCGGCGGTGTTCTCCGACGGCAGTTTCGTGTTCATTCCGGCGGGTGTGCGCTGCCCGATGGAATTGAGCACCTATTTTCGCATCAATGCCGGGCACACCGGCCAGTTCGAGCGCACGCTCATCATCGCCGAGGAACGCGCCAGCGTTTCCTACCTGGAAGGCTGTACCGCGCCGATGCGCGACGAGAACCAGTTGCACGCGGCGGTGGTCGAACTCATCGCACTGGACGACGCGAACATCAAGTATTCGACCGTGCAGAACTGGTATCCCGGCGACGAAAACGGCGTCGGCGGTATCTACAACTTCGTCACCAAGCGCGGCGATTGCCGCGGTGCGCGTTCGCGCATCGCGTGGACGCAGGTGGAAACCGGCTCGGCGATCACCTGGAAATATCCGAGCTGCATCCTGCGCGGCGACGATTCGGTCGGCGAGTTCCATTCGGTGGCGCTAACCCATCATCGCCAGCAGGCCGACACCGGCACGAAGATGATCCACATTGGTAAAAATACCAAAAGTAAAATTGTATCCAAAGGCATTTCCGCCGGACGCGGCCAGAACACCTATCGCGGCCTGGTCAAGATCGAGAAGGGCGCCGACGGCGCGCGCAACCACACGCAGTGCGATTCCCTGCTCATCGGCAAGCGCTGCGGTGCGCACACATTTCCGTATATCGAAGTGAAGAATCCCGGCGCCATCGTCGAGCACGAGGCGACGACGTCGAAGATTTCCGACGATCAGCTTTTCTACTGCCGCTCGCGCGGCATCGGTGAGGAAGACGCGGTATCGATGATCGTCGACGGTTTCTGCAAACAGGTGTTCCGCGAACTGCCGATGGAATTTGCGGTGGAAGCGAAGAAATTGCTGGAAGTGTCTCTGGAAGGAGCCGTTGGATGAACGCCGTCGCCGCACGCGGTTCGAAGCTGGTTTTCGCTACGCTGGCCTGTACCACATTGGCCGTTCTCGGCATGATCGCGGCGTTCGCCCTGCAGGCGCATTCCGGCAGGTCCGTGGCGCTCGCCGTGCTGATGGCGGTAAGCGTCGTGGCGGCGTTCGTCGGCGCCATCGGCGGACTGCTGTTGGCGAATTGGCGACGCAACGTGATGTGGATACTCGCCGTCGCGGTGTCGATGACGGCCATGCTGGCATTGTTTGCCGGAGCGGTTGTTTCGTTCGGGATGAAGTGATGTCATGACCATGCTGAAAATCGACAACCTCCATGTTCGCGTCGCGGGCAAGGAAATCCTCAAAGGGCTTTCGCTCGCGGTGAATCCGGGCGAAGTGCACGCGATCATGGGTCCGAACGGGGCGGGCAAGTCCACGCTCGGCTATGTGCTGGCCGGACGCGACGGTTACGAGGTCACGCAGGGCCGCATCGAATACGACGGCAAGAACCTGCTTGAACTGGAACCGGAAGCGCGCGCGGCGGCCGGCATGTTCCTCGCGTTTCAGTATCCGGTCGAGATTCCCGGCGTCAACAACACGTATTTCCTCAAGGCCGCGCTCAATGCGCAGCGCAAGGCGCGTGGCGAGCCGGAACTGGATTCCATGCAATTCCTCAAGCGCGTGCGCGAGAAGCTCGCCGTGCTGCAACTGAAGGAAGACCTGCTCAATCGCGCGGTCAATGCCGGCTTTTCCGGCGGCGAGAAGAAACGCAACGAGATTTTCCAGATGGCGCTGCTCGAGCCGAGGCTCGCGATCCTCGACGAAACCGATTCGGGCCTGGACATTGACGCGCTGAAGATGGTCGCCGACGGCGTCAACGCGATGCGCGCGGCGGATCGCGCCTTCGTCGTGATCACGCATTACCAGCGCCTGCTCGACTACATCGTGCCGGATTTCGTGCACGTGCTGGCCGATGGCCGCATCGCCGAATCCGGCGACGCATCGCTCGCGCTCAAGCTCGAAGAACACGGCTACGCCTGGATCGCCGAGCGCAAACTCGCGGGCCACACCGTGGCGGAGCGTGCGTGACATGGCCGCGCTTGCCATAGACGCCGAAGCGTGGCGCTACAGCGCACGCGCATGGCAGGCGTTGCATGCGCAAGAGTTCGTTGCCGCAAGCCCGGTTGCGGAATTGCCCCAGTCGCTGATGGCTGCGTTCGACTGGCCGCAGACGCGCACAAATCGCATCGTCTTCGTCAACGGCGAAGCGCAAGCCGATGCCGAAATCCGGTTGCGCGACGGCGAACGCCTGCACCTGGTTTTCGTCAACATGCCCGCTGCGCGCGCGGCGCGCTGGCGGCGCGAATTCGCGATCACGCTGGATGCGGGCAGTGCGGAAATCGTCGAGCAGCACATCGGCGTCGCCGGCGCGGACGTGCTCGGCGAGTTGGACTCGCAACTGCGGATCGGTGCTGGCGCGCGGCTTCGCGTCGTCGTGCTGAGCGATCTGCCCGATTCGGTTTCGTTGCGCCGCAGCGAGCGCATCGTCATCGCAGCGGACGCCGCATACGCATCCCATCACGCCTTGTTCGGCGGACGCCTGCAGCGCTTCGATCTCGATGTGGCGATGGCCGGCGCACGGGCGAGCTATCTCGCGCGCGGCGTATTCATGCCACGCGCACGCCAGCACATCGATGTGCACCTGGACGCGAAACATGCCGTGGGCGATACGCGCAGCGACGTGGCGTGGCGTGGCGTCGCCGATGGTCGCGGGCGCGGCATCTTGCATGGCGCGATCACGGTGGCGCAGGGCGCCGATGGCGCGGATGCGCGCTTGCAGACGAAAAATCTGCTGCTCTCGCCGCATGCCGAGATCGACGCGCAGCCGGTGTTGGAGATTTACGCCGATGAAGTGAAGGCCGCGCACGGCGCGACGGTCGGCCAGCTCGACGAGCGCGCGCTGTTTTACCTGCGTTCGCGCGGTATTCCGTTTGCCACCGCGCGCGCGCTGCTGATCGGCGGGTTCTGCCGCGAGGCGTTTGATGGCATCGCCGATGGCGATTTGCGCGCGCACATGGACGCCTTGCTCGATGCGCACCTGGCACAGGTAGTGGCATGAACGCACGGCCAACATCCATCGCCGAATTCGATCCGCTGCGCTATCGCGCCGATTTTCCGCTGCTCGCGCGCCGCGTCCATGGCAAGCCGCTGATCTATTTCGACAACGCCAACACCGCGCAGAAACCGCAGGTGGTGATCGACGCGGTGGATGCGTTTTATCGCGAGCACAACGCGAACGTGTCGCGCGCCGTGCATACGCTCGGCGAGGAAGCGACCAGCGCCTACGAAGGCGTGCGCGACAAGTTGGCGCGCTTCGTCAACGCGCCGTCGCGCGACGAAATCGTGCTGACCAGCGGCACCACGATGGCAACGAATCTGGTCGCATACAGCTTTGCGCTGCCGCGCCTGCAACCCGGCGACGAAATTCTCGTCACCACGATGGAGCACCACGCCAACATCGTGCCGTGGCAGCTCGTATGCGAGCGCACCGGCGCGAAGCTCGTCGCCGCGCCGATCACGCAGCGCGGCGAGTTGATCGTCGAACGCTTCGTCGAAATGCTCACGCCGCGCGTGAAGCTTGCCGGCGTGGTGCATGTATCGAATGTGCTCGGCACGATCAATCCGATACGCGAAATCGCGCGCGCGGCGAGAAATCGAGGTGTTCCACTGCTCGTCGATGGATCGCAGGCGGCGCCGCACATGCCCATCGACGTGCAGACGCTGGGCTGCGATTTTTACGCGCTCACCGGACACAAGTTGTTCGGTCCGACCGGCACCGGCATGCTCTGGGCACGCAAGGAACACCTCGCCGCGATGCCGCCGTTCTTCGGCGGCGGCGAGATGATCCGCACAGTGAGTTTCGACGGCACCACGTTTGCCGATGCGCCGCACAAGTTCGAAGCGGGCACGCCGAACATCGCCGGCGTTGTCGGGCTTGGCGCGGCACTGGATTATGTGGAGTCCGTCGGGCGCGAACGCATCGCTGCCTATGAGCATGAATTGCTCGACTATGCCACCGCGGCGCTGAAATCCGTGCCGGGCCTGCGTCTTTTCGGCGAGGCGTCGCACAAGGCCGCGGTGCTGTCCTTCCTGATCGAGGGCGCGCATGCACACGACCTCGCCACGTTGCTCGACCAAGAAGGCATTGCGGTGCGCTCGGGACACCACTGCGCGCATCCGCTGATGCAATTTTACGGCGTGCCGGCGACGCTGCGTGCCTCGCTCGCCTTCTACAACACACGCGCTGAAATCGACGCCTTCGTCGCTGCCATCGCGCGCGTGCGCAAACTGCTCGGTTGAACAAGCATGGGATTGTCGAATCCGGATTTGAACGCAGCGCAACTCGCATTCCGCAACGCCGCGCCGGCGGACGCTCCCGCCATCGTCGCCCTGGTCGAATCCGCCTATCGCGGCGACGCCAGCCGTGCCGGCTGGACCACCGAGGCGGATTTGCTCGACGGCCAGCGCGTGGATGCGGCAGGCGTCGAGGAAATCATCGCCAAGCCCGCTAGCCGCGTGCTGCTCGGCGAATCCGGCGGAGCACTGCTGGCGTGCGCGCAGATCGAGAAGCAGGGCGATGCCGGTTACTTTGGCATGTTCTCGGTGCGCCCGGGCCTGCAAGGCGGCGGCATCGGCAGGCGCATGCTGGCCGAGGCCGAACGCATCGCGTGCGGCGAGTGGAAATGTATAAAAATGGAAATGACGGTGATTTCCGTACGCGACGATCTGATCGCATGGTACGAACGCCGCGGTTACCGGCGCACTGGCGTGTTCAAGCCGTTTCCGTACGGGGACGAGCGGTTTGGAATTCCCAAGCGCGACGATCTTCGTTTCGAGATTCTCGAGAAGCTGCTGTGAGCGCGGATTCCGCACAAAAATGGATCCGAGTCTGCGCGCAATCCGAAATCTTGCCCGGCGAGCACAAGCTGGTGTGGGACGGCGACACGCCCATCGCCGTGTTCAACATCGATGGTGACCTGTACGCGATCGCCGACGTGTGCACGCATGATGGCGGCGATCTGGCCGATGGCGAGTTGTTCGGCTACGCGATCGAATGTCCGCGCCACGGCGCGCGCTTCGACGTGCGCACCGGCGCGGTGCTCGCACCACCTGCAGTCGAGCCGACCGCATCGTTTCCCGTGAATGTCGAAAACGGTGTGGTTTACACGCGCGACGATCGCTGGGATTGATCGCGTTTGCAGCAAAGGTGTTGACATTGAGCGATTCATTAGTGAGAATCATTCTCATTCGCAATCAATATCGAGACACTCGTGCTCAAGACAATAACGATTTCCCTGTTCGCCGCAGCGCTGTCCGTCGCCTTGCCCGCGCATGCCGACGACGCGTCGCTCAAATCCGAAGTCGAGGCGTTGCGAGCGGAAGTCGCCGCGCTCAAGGCCGAGGTGCAGCAGATGCACGTGGCGCAGCCGGCCGCGCAGATGCTG
>Ga0207654_10000266_pt1 | contig 31883 bp, 31 predicted proteins | sample KBSC64metaG_FD_184355 | JGI IMG/M metagenome (GOLD analysis project Ga0207654, IMG submission 184355) | Corn rhizosphere microbial communities from Kellogg Biological Station, Michigan, USA - KBS C6-4 metaG (SPAdes) (version 2) | ecosystem: Host-associated > Plants > Roots > Rhizosphere > Soil...
GCGCGCCGGTACGGCACCGGCTGGGCGAGATAGAACTGGTCGTCGGCGCTAACCGGCGTGTTTGCGTCCATCCATGTTGCGACATGGCCGGCGATGGCCGGATCGAGCTTGAGCGCGGTAAGCAGCAGGACGAACTTGCCGCGCCAGACTTGCGCGGCGTCATAAGCCGGATCGAGATTGTTGAGGTTGAAACGGCCGTTGAGATCGGACATCTGCGCCGCGATCGTGCCGCCGGGCACCGGTGTCGGCGGCAGCGGGATCGCCCAGACGCTGTCCGCGGCGTCGTATCCGGTCGGCTGGTCTTGCGCGCGGACGAGCACTTCGGCGGCGTAATTTTCCAGGCCGCGCGCATACGCCTGCGCCTGCTGCGAGCGCAGCGCGTTGCGCGTGCGCGCCGCGACGAGACCGCCGCGATCGAGCAGGCCGGCGATCAGCACCGCGGCCAGCGCGACCACGAGCAGGGCGACGAGCAGGGCAACGCCTCTCTGGTTTTCGCCGCATTGTGGAAATGTGGAAGATTTCATTTCCCGCCTCCCGGAGGCGGACGCAGCGGCGGCAAAGGCGTGCCTATGGAACCCTGCGAAGTGGGCATCGCCATGCCGGCTGCCTTGTCCGGCCAGGCGGACACGAGTTCGACCGTACCATCGATTTCGCCGTACTGCGGCGTGCGCAGGCGCCATTGCACCGCGCGCGGCAGGATTTCAGGCTTGGACTGCGGCGGCGGCCAGGCATCCAGCCATTGGCCGGACGCGGCATCGAGATAACGCAGGCGAAAATCCTCGGTCCGCACCTTCAGATCGTCGACCTGCGGCGTGCTGTTCGCCGCGCGATCGAGCACGGCGTAGCGGCCGCGTTCCAATTTGCTGCCATCGAATTCGTAGAACACGCGTTGCAGATTCGAGCGCGGCGCGGCCTGCGGATTGGCGAATCCGACGCGCGTTAGCTCGATGTGGTCGGAAGTCCCGATCAATGCCGGCAACGCCTGCCCCGCCGCGCCGCCCACCGGACGCGCGACGGCAGCGTTCAAATCGCGGTCGAGCGATCCGATCGCACGCACGAGTTGCGCGAAATCCGCTTCCCGCTGCGCCAGATCGCCGCGCGTGCGTGCGATGGAATTCAATCCGCCATACGCGAGTGCGGCCATGATCGAGAACACGGCCAGCGCAACAAGCAATTCGATCAGCGAGAATCCGCGCCTCATTGCTGCAGGTCCAGGCCGCCGAATCCGGTCAGCGTCGCAATCGGCGATTTCGGATCGTCCGGCGCGTACACATGCACGTCGATGCGCCGGATCGACGCCACCGGCGTGGCCTGCACGACCACGTCGTAGCGCCAGTTGCGGCCGCCGAATTGGCGGCGGCCGTCGTTCTTGCCTGTGGCGGGAAACGGCGTGGCAAGTTTGGTCTGCGCCAGCACGTCGGCGGCGAGCCAGCCGGCGATGCTGCGCTCGCGCAGCGCGCCGAACGCATCGACCTGATTTGCGGCGGTGCGCGACAGCGCGAGCAAGGCGAGCGCCAGCACGATAAGCGCGACCAGCACTTCGAGCAATGTGAAACCGCGGTGTCGCCTAGTGCGCATGCACATCAGCCGCCACCAGTTTCAGCGTGGCGTCCGGCGCGCCATCAAGCTGCCAGCCTTGTGCGAGATCGGCCAGGCGCAGTTCCAATCGAAACGGCGTCAATTCGCCGGACGCGAAACACGCCAGTTGCGGCTTCTCCGGAAAATCGTCGCCGACGACGATGGCGTGGCCGTCGCTGCTGAGTGCGATTCGTGTCCCCGCCAGCCACTCGCGTGGACGCAGTTCGTCGTTTTCCAGCGGTAGCCAATCGGCGCCGCTGCGGCGGCTGAAGCGATAGCCGCGGCGATCGACGCTCACGCCGATGTCGCGGCCGACGAGTTCGGCCTGCTCGCAGGCATAGCCGATCAACGCCTGCGTGCGCCGTGCCTGTTGTTCGAGCTGGCGTTCGCCGCCGAGTCCGCCCATCGCCAACGTCAGCGCGCCGGCGAGCACGGCGAGAATCACCACGACCACGAGCAACTCGATCAATGTGAAACCGCGCATGGCGACGCCGCGCTTATTGATCCCAGTTTCCGACATCGGCATTCTCGCCATCGCCGCCGGGCTTGCCGTCCGCGCCGTAGGTGAACACATCGATGTCGCCATGCGAACCCGGATGCAGGTACATGTAGGTGTGGCCCCACGGATCCTTGGGCAGCTTGTCCAGGTACTGGTGCCAGTTCGGCGCGTCCGGCGTGCCGGCAGGCTTGCGCACCAGTGCGTCGAGCCCCTGCTCGGTGCTCGGATAGGTGAAGTTGTCGAGCTTGTAGGTGTTGAGCGCGGTGACGATGGCCTGGACGTCCTGCTTGGCGCGCACCTGGCGCGCTTCGCCCGGATGCTCCATCACGCGCGGCACCACGATCGCGGCGAGGATGCCGAGGATCACCACGACGACAAGGATCTCTATCAGTGTGAATCCGCGCGCTACGCGGTGGGACGAGATGTGCATGGCGTTCGCCTTGTGTTGCGGATGCTCTGCACCGATCATAGCAAAATGACTGCGCCGCCCCCGCCCGACCGCAACGCCAGCCTGCGCGCCCGCGACCTCTCCGCCATCTGGCATCCGTGCACGCAGATGCGCGACCACAGCGGCGCCGATGCGCTGCCGATGACGCCGATCGTGCGCGGCGAAGGCACGCGGCTGGTCGACGCGAACGGCAAGCGTTATCTGGATGCCATCAGTTCATGGTGGACCAACATCTTCGGCCATGCCAATCCGCGCATCGCCGCGGCGTTGAAGGATCAACTCGACCGCCTCGAACACGTGATCTTCGCCGGTTTCACGCACGAGCCGGCGATTGAACTGGCCGAAGAATTGCTGCGCGTCGCGCCCCGGCCTCTTCCGGCGCAGCCGGGAGAGAAAAACACAAACTTGGCCCGCGTGTTCTTCGCCGACAACGGTTCCAGCGCCGTGGAAGTGGCGCTGAAGATGAGCTTTCATTACTGGCGCAACGTGGGCAAAACCGGCAAGACGCGCTTCATCGCGCTGACCGGCAGCTATCACGGCGAAACCCTGGGCGCGCTGTCGGTGACCGACGTGCCGCTATATCGCGCGACGTATGCGCCACTGCTACACGAACCGATTTTCGTCGCCTCGCCGGATTGCTACGAGCGCGCGCCGGGCGAATCCTGGCGCGAGCATTCGCTGCACAAGCTCGACGACATGCGCGCCGCGCTGGAACGCCACGCGCACGAGGTCTGCGCCGTCATCATCGAGCCACTGGTGCAGTGCGCAGGCGGCATGCGCATGTACGATCCGGCGTACCTTACCGGCCTGCGCGGCCTGTGCGACGAGTTCGGCGCACACCTGATCGCCGACGAGATCGCGGTCGGCTTCGGCCGCACCGGCACGCTGTTCGCCTGCGAGCAAGGCCGCATTGCGCCGGATTTCCTGTGCCTGTCGAAGGGACTGACTGGCGGTTTCATGCCGCTGTCCGCCGTGCTGACGACGGCACCAGTTTACAACGCCTTCTACGCCGAGTATGCGAGCGGAAAAGCGTTCCTGCATTCGCACAGCTACACCGGCAATCCGCTCGCCTGCCGCGCCGCGTTGGCGACGCTGGCGATTTTCCGCGACGAACCGGTGCTCGAACGCAATCGCGAATCGGCGGCGCGCATCGCGCAACGCCTCGCACCGCTGGTCGATCATCCGCGCGTGGCCGAGGTGCGCCAGACCGGCATGATCGCGGCGGTGGAACTGGTGCGCGACAAGGCCACGCGCACGCCATTCGCGACATCCGAACGACGCGGCCTGCGCGTGTATCGTCATGGATTGGAACGCGGCGTGCTGCTGCGTCCGCTCGGCGATGTGATCTACTTCATGCCGCCCTACGTGATCGCGCCGGATGAAATCGACTTGATGGTCGAGGTGGCGATCGAAGGCATCGAAAAGGCGGTGAGCTGAAATGCGCATTCCGAGAATTCACGTCGACCACGATTTGCGCCCCGGCCGCGAAGTTCTGCTGCCCGACCAGGCCGGCGAGCACGTCGCTCGCGTGCTGCGGCTCGAACGTGGCGCGCCGCTGATCCTGTTCAACGGCGACGGTTACGAATTCGACGCGGCGCTGGCCTCGTTGGCCAAGCACGCCGTCACCGCGGAAATCGGCCAGAAACGCACCGTCGATCGCGAGTCCGTATTGCCACTCACGCTCGTGCAGGCGATTGCGCGCGGCGAAAAAATGGACTGGATCCTGCAAAAAGCCACGGAACTGGGCGTCGCGCGCATCGTACCCGTCGTCACCGACCGCACCGAAGTAAAACTCGACGCCGAACGCGCCGAACGCCGCATGGCGCACTGGCGCGGCGTGCTTGCCAGCGCCTGCGAGCAATGCGGTCGCAACCGCCTGCCCGACCTGGAACCGCCACAGGCGCTGGACCGCTGGCTGGCGGCGCTCGGCGACGCGCCGGCGCTGCGCCTCGCCCTGCTCCCGGAAGGCGACGTCACGTTGCGGCAATTTCCACAAATGGACAATGGCGCAATTCTCGCAATCGGCCCCGAAGGCGGCTTCACCGCCAACGACGTCGCCCTGCTGACCCAGGCCGGATTCCACGGCCTGCGTCTCGGGCCGCGTATCTTGCGCACCGAAACCGCAGGATTGGCCGCGCTGGCGGCGTTGCAGGCAATATTCGGGGATTTTTGAAGAGCTAACGGCTTCGCTTCACGCCATCGCCTGCGCGACCAGTGCCTCGATCTGCCCCATGTTGGGAATCACCGCCTGATCGTCGCGCACGAGCACCTGCGCGTGCACACCGGTCGGGTGCGCGGATTCGTCGCCGGTCGGGATGAGCAGATCCGGCGTGATCGTGGTCAGGCGCGGAAAACCCTGTGCGAGCATGGCCAGGAACGGCATCTTGGCGTTGCCGCCGAGCGCCTTGAGCACGGCAACCTTGGCGTTGGAATAGCTTTCCTTGGTCGCGCCGCCGGACAACATCGAGAACGAGAACAGCGGCAGGCGCCAGCCGCGCCACGACAGGCGCCCGAGCAGCCAGTCCGGTGCGTCCGGGATTTTTTCGGGAATGGAATAAGTGATGACTTCGGCCACCGTGGCGTTGGGCAACAGTACACGCCCGCCGGTCACCGGGATCATGAGTCCGCGGATTTCGCGGCTGGTTGGGTCGGCCATCGTGTGCTCCTTACGCCTTGCCGTATTCGGCAATCATTTTTTCCGCGAGCTGTTTCGGGGAACCGAGAAATTCGACGACGCCAGCCTCGCGCGCGCCATCGACCATCGAACTGATCACGCAGGTGTCCGGATCCTGCGCCCAGATTCGCCCGCCTTTCGACTTCAGATACTGACTGCCTTCGATCGCATCGTGCGCCATGCCGGAGAAGATGATCGCGCAGGCCTTGTCGCCGAATGCGTCGGCGGCATCGCGCAATACCTGATCGATGGATGGCGAGTACGGCATTTTTTCCGGCAGATGCGCGAGCGTGACCACACCTTCGGCATCCACCTGCAGACGGTGCGTGGTAGGCACGATGAGCACTTCGCCGTGCGCGGCGCGTTCGCCGTGACTGGGATTGCGCACCGTGAGCACTATCGATTTGCGCAATTGCGCCGACATCAGTTCCAGAAATTCCTCGCCCATGTGCTGGGCAAGGACGAACAGGGCCGGGAACCCGGCCGGCAGCGCACCGAGAAAATCGCGCACGGCTTCCGGACCGCCGATCGAGGCACCGAGCACCACGACATGGGCGATGCCCGCGCCGGTGCCGACCTTGAGCGACTTGACCGGCCCCGTATCCAGCCGCTGTTCGTGCACGTAATCGGGATTGTGCTGGGTCGGCGCGACAGCTTCTTCAATCGGCACGAGTTCCAGAGAGAATGTCGGTTCCGGTTCCGGCATCGAAGTTTTCGCGGGCGCGTCGACCTGCGGCGCGAGAAATTCCTCGGCCGACATCTTCTCGATGCCGAAATTGGCTTTGCCGGTCACCGGCGGCTGGGTGTCGTCGCCTTCCAGCGACCATTCCGGCGGCAGTAGCGGCCCGGATTTTGATGTCACAGCCGGACGCTCGGCGGGCTTGAATTCCGCATCCTTCGCCTCGGGTACCGCGGAAGCGGCAACATCGAGTTGGTCGAAGATCGCCGGAAATTCATCGTGCAATTCATCGACGGGCCGCGATTGCGACGGTGCAGGCGCCGCGGCGACATCCACGGGAATGTCGAGTGCATCCAGTTCGACGGCGGGTATCGGAGCGGCCTCGTCGAGCGCAAGATTGAAATCCGTCGGCAACGCGATATCGAATTCGTCGCCCGCCGACGGCTTTGCTGCAGATGGCGGTTCTGCGGCGGTCTTGGTGTCCGCCGCGGCGAACAGCGCGTCGAGTTCGGCGGCGAAGTCGCCCAGCTCGGGAATGGGCGCGGGCGTCGTCGTGGTGGCCGGCTCCGGCGCCGCTTCGACAACCGGCGAGTCGAGCAGTTTGGCGAACTCGGCAAGCTCGGTCGCATCGACACCCGCTGCGGCTCCCTGCGACGGCGGCTCCAGTGGGGCCGGTTGCGCGAGCAATTCCGACGGCAGCGGCATCTTGACGGTCGGGCGCTCCGAAGCCGGTACTTCGGCCACAACGGGAGGCGGGGCAGCCGGTGCAACAGGCGCGGGGCCGGGTTTTTCCGCAATCGGCACGAAGGACGCCGATTTCTGCACCGGCGTCGGTACCGGCTCGGCGCCGGGCGGACGCGGCGGTTCGACATTCTCGGGTTTGCGCAGGATCTTGGCACCCAGATGACGCACCCAGCGCGCCTGATCCCAGCCTTGCAGATTCGACGACACCTGCGCGTCGTTGAACACGACCTCATAATCGCCGGCATCAAGCACGTCATACAGCGCATCGATGTAGTTGTCGCTGTCGGCATCGAGATTGACGATGACCACGCGCGCGCCGGAATTTTCCAACGCATCGCGATCGACGCTCGCCGGCGGCGCTTCGTAAACCACGGCGGCGCCGAGCTCGCCGAGCGCGTTTTTCAGATGGCTGCCGAGCTGTCCGGCCTGGTACAGCAGTGCAACCGCGATGGCGTTGGACTCAGGCACGATGCAATCCCGGGTTCTTGGCGCTCAGGGTTTCCTGCACGTTACGCAGCAGATCGGCTTCCTGGTAGGGTTTGCCGAGGTAGCGTTCCACGCCGATTTCGAACGCGCGCTGGCGATGCTTCTCGCCGGTGCGCGATGTGATCATGATGATCGGCACCTGCTTCAGGCGCGGATCGTTCTTCATGTAGGTGGCCAGCTCGTAGCCGTCCATGCGCGGCATTTCCACGTCGAGCAGGACCACGTCCGGCACCTTGTCCTGCAGTTTCTCGACCGCATCCAGGCCGTCCTTCGCGGTGACCACTTCCATGTCGTTGCGTTCGAGCACGCGCGTGGTGACCTTGCGCATGGTGATCGAATCGTCCACCACCATGATCAGCGGATGCGCGCGCTGTTCGATAGCGGGTTCGATCGGGGTCGGCGCCACCGGCAGCATCACCGCCTCGCCGGCGGCTTCTGCGCGCTCGCGCAGCGCAGCGCTGCGGCGCACGAGCGGGGCGAGGTCGAGAATCATCACGACCGAACCGTCGCCCATGATCGTCGCGCCGAAGATGCCCGGGATCGAGCTGATCTGCGGGCCAACCGACTTGACCACGATTTCGCGCGAACCGATGACGCTGTCGATGCGCACGGCGGCGCGCTGGTCGCCGGTTCGCGTCATCAGCAGCGGCAACTGCGTCTCGTCGGCCATGCGCGAAGCCGGCACGTTGAGCAGTTGCGAGAGTTCGTAGATCAGAAATTCCTCGCCGGCATAGTTGTAGGCGGGATTGGGCTGGCTCAGGCGCCGCTCCAGGTCGTCGTGCGCGATGCGCACCACGCCCTGCACCGACGACATCGGCACCGCGTAGGTCGCCTCCCCGAGACGCACCAGAATCGCCTGCGTCACCGCCAGCGTAAATGGCAGGCGGATGATGAACGTGCTGCCTTTGCCGCGCGCCGAATCGATGGCGAGCGAACCGCCAAGCTGCTTGATCTCGTTGTGCACCACGTCCATGCCGACGCCGCGGCCGGCGAGCTGGGTCACCTGTTCGGCGGTCGAAAAACCGGTTTCCAGAATGAAGCCGTAGAGGTCGCGGTCAGACAATTGCACGTCAGGTTTGAGCAGTCCGCGTTCGATGGCCTTGCGCCGGATCGCATCGCGATCCATGCCACGGCCGTCATCGGCCACGCGCAATACCACTTCTGTCGCCTCGCGGCTGACGTGGATCGTGACGGTGCCTTCGCCGGGCTTGCCGGCGCCGCTGCGTTCCTCCGGCGATTCGATGCCGTGCGCCAGCGCGTTGCGCAGCATGTGCTCGAACGGCGCCTTCATGCGCTCGAGCAGGTTGCGATCCATTTCGCCCTGCGCGCCTTCCACTTTCAGTTGTGCGCGCTTGCCGGTTTCCTGCGCGGCCTGGCGCACGGTGCGGCGCAACGACGGCACCAACGAATCGAACGGCACCATGCGCGTGCGCATGAGACCTTCCTGCAAGTCGGACGAAACGCGCGACTGCTGCAGCAGCAGGGTTTCGGACTGGCGCGTGAGGTCGTCGAGCAAGCCCTGAATCGAGACCAGGTCGGATACCGATTCGGCCAGCGCGCGGGAAAGCTGCTGCAATTGGCTGAAGCGATCCAGTTCCAGCGGATCGAACGTGGATTCGGACGACTCCGCCTCGCGCTGGTAGCGCGACAGGATCTGCGCCTCGGTTTCCAGTTCGAGTTTGCGCAACTGGTCGCGCAGACGGCTGACCGTCTGTTCGAATTCGACCAGGTTGAAGCGGAACGTCGAGATCTGCTGTTCCAGGCGCGAACGGTAGATCGACACCTCACCGGCGTAGTTGACCAGCGAGTCGAGCAAGTCCGAGCGCACGCGGATCATTTCCTGCGGCGCATGCTGCTGGACTTCATCCTCGATAGCGGGCAACGCGCGCGGTGCAGGCCGCGCGGCGGGCCTTGCCGCTGCCGGTTCGGGCGCCTGCGCCGCAGCCGGCTTCACGGCCGGAGTCGGAACTTCGACTGCCGCAGCGGCTGGCGCGGCGGAAACCGCCGCCACCAACGACGTAGGCAATTCGCCCGAAACCAGCCCTTCGAAGCGCTCGATCGCATGCGTGGGCATGGCGATGGCCTGGTGGCGCGCCACGCGCTGCACCAATCCGTGCAGGCGATCGAAACCGCGCTCCAGCGATTCGACGGTGACGCGGTCGACCACGTGGCGGTTGTCGCTGATGGTCTCGAACAACGATTCCATCGCGTGCGACAGATCGCCGATCGGGGCGAGGCCGGCCATGCGCGCACCGCCCTTGAGCGTGTGCAGGTCGCGCTGCAATCCGGTGATGAGTTCGCGGTCCTGCGGCGCTTCGCGCAACTTCGCCATCAAGGCATCGGAGTGATCCAGGATGTCGGCGCCTTCCTGCACGAAAATTTCGAGCAGGTCTTCGTCCAGATCCGGCAATTCCAGCTTGCCATCGGGCTGCGGATCGTCCGCCAGTGGCGGCAACTGTGTCGCCGATTCAGCCAACATCGCCGGCACGGCTGGCACGGGCGGCTCGGCCAGGATCGCCGCAACCGGTTCGGGCTCGTCGATCTCGACCGGCTCGATGTGCTGCACGAGTTCCTCGGGCTGCGCGGGCAAATCCTCGAACGCAAGCAATTCCGTCTCTGGCGATTCGACCGGCGCTTCGACCGGCGCCGCGGGTTCGATCGCCGCCAGAGCCGCTTCATCCACCGGCGCATGGGTTTCGGCGGCTTGAGCCTGCTCGAATTCGCGCAGCCAGCGCGCGGTCTCGTCGTCTTCGTCCGCTACGGCGGAAACCTCGTCCACCGGCCCGGTAGCCTTGGGCGCCTCGGCTTCTGCGCGCGCCTGCGCTTCCAGCGCGCCGAGTTCGGCGAGCAACGCCGCCTCGTCGTCGTGTGGGGCGGCTTCGGCTTCCAGTGGCGCTTGCTCGATATGTTCCGGCGTGGCCACGATTTCATGCGCATGCGTTTCGGAAAACAGCACATGCATCATTTCCGGTTCCGGCAAGCGATCGCGCAGTTCCGCGATGCGTGTGGCGAGCGCGTCTGAAGCTGGCATCTGCGGATGCGGGGTTTCCAGCGCGGCGATGCAGTCGCGCACGAGCGCGGACGCTTCGCCCAGCGCCTGCGCGCCGTCGGCATCGAGCGTGCGATTGCCAGCGCGCAAACGTTTGGAATAGCCTTCCAGCGGCGCCAACACATGCGTGATCGTCGGAATATCCACCATCGCGATCGCGCCGTTGAGCGTGTGCACGGCGCGCAGCAGCGGCTCGCTGACCGGCAGCGAGGGCGTGGCGTGCCATTCGGCGAGATAACCGTCGATCGCGGCCAGATGCGCGGCGACTTCGCTCTTGAGGATTTCGAACAAGACCGGATCCACGTTCGGCAACGGACCGACCGCTGCGAATGCGGCTTGCTCGGCAGCGTCGCCGCCAGCGAGCGCGGCGATTTCCTCCGGCGCGGCATCGAAGGCATGTTCGATGTCGACCGCAGCGCTCAGTTCGACGGGCGCAACGGCGGTCGGGGTTTCGTCGACCACAGGCACCAGGCGCTTGACGATACGCTTGACCTTCTTCGTGCGCGCCGGCGCACTGCTGCGCACGTAAGCCTCTTCGCCCGCGGCGATGCGATCGGCCACGGCCATGATCTGGCCGATGTCGGCGTTGGGATTGCCCTCGCCGCGCAGCGCGCGCAACAACTCCGGCAGCGCGCCGATGGCCGTTTCCACCAGCGCCTGCGCCGCCGGTCCGGGCGGAATGGTCTTGTCGAGCACGCGGTTGAGCATGTTCTCGACTTTCCAGCTGAACTCGCCGAGCGCGAGCGCGCCGACCAGTCGGCCAGAACCTTTCAGGGTGTGGAACGAACGGCGGATCGGCTTGAGCTTCTCGAAATCGTGCGCGTCGGCCTTCCACGCCGGCAGACAGCGACCCAGATTTTCGATTTCGTCCTGTACTTCCTCGACGAAGACCTCGCGGATTTCCTCGTCGATGTCGTCCGACGGCACCGCGCTGAAACTGGCGTCGGTCACCGCCGCGCCATCGGTATCCGGAACTTCTTCTTCGATTTCCTCTTCGACCTCGACATAGCGCACGTTCGGCGCTGGCGTCGCGGTGGCCTGCGTTTCGATCAGACGCAAACCGGACAGGTCGTGCGCAGGCGATTCGGTGGCAGGCAGATCGCCCACGATAAGATCTTCGAGACCGCGGCCCGGCGCCACATCGACCGCCGGCTCGATTTCGGCCGCATGCGCAGACTCCGGCGCCGGTTGGGCGTGCGCGGGCGATTCCTCGCCCCTGTCCATGCGCGCGATGTATTCGTCGATGCTCTCGTCGGTCAGCTCAATGCTCGGCATCTCCGCCGGATTTTCTGTCGCAGTCGTATCCGGCTTCAGACCCGCCTCGCCGCTGGCGGGAAGATCCTCGCCCCAGCGCGGATAGTCGCCCTGGTGCGCGTCCGCCATCGCGATCGCGGCCGGCGACGACGGCGCAGCAGGCGGCGCGGTGAAGGCCGCGGCGGTTGCAGATCCGGCAGATGCCGGCACGGTCGCAGCATGCGCGGGTAGCGGCGGAATGTCGGGCAACCCGTCGCCACCGCCGTCATCAAGCGGCACCGGCCAATAACCCAGTGCGGTGAGGCTCTGTCGCGTGACATCCAGAATGCGGTCGCGGCCACCGCGCTGGTCGCGCGTGGCTTCCAGGTAATACTCGATCGAGGCCAGCGCGTCGGCGAGTTTGTCCATCTGTTCGGCGGTCGGCACGCGGCGATGGCGCAGCAGCTCGACCTGGATGAAACGCACGATGCCCTTCATCAGTTGCGCGGCATCGTTGAGATCCAGGATGCGCAAGGCGCCGGCAATCTCGTCGAGCAGCGCGGGAATCGGTTCGACCTTGGAGTGATCCCACGGCGATTCGATGAAGGCGACGATGTCCTGCTTGGCCTGGCCGATGTTGGCCGTGGCCTCCTTCATCAGCGCATCGAGGATCTTGCGCGCTTCGGCCTTCGGCAGTTCCAGGCCCTGCGGTCCGGGGCCGGTTCCGGTTTGCTCGCCGGCATCCGCGCCGAGGCGATCGATGTGATCGTCCAGCGAGGCTTCGACATAAAGCAGTGCGCCGGCCACGTCGAGCAGGGTCGTTTCGTCGGCAGGGCGCGACTTGTTCGCCATCTCCTCGACAACCTTGCGCTGTTCGGTGACAACACGACGCGGCACGCCGAGCCCGAGCATGCCGAGCGTGTCGCCGACGCGGTCGAGCGCGTCGACCTGTGCCATGAGTTCGGCCGGATCGGGATTTTGCGCGCGCAAGAAAATGTCCAGCGCCTCCTTCACCCGCATCAGGTCGTCCTTGATCGCCACCGAGACGGTGTCGAGCAGGCTGCGGTTGTGGCCGGAGATCGAGCCTTGCGCGTGCTGCAGCTCCTTCTCGCTCGGCAACAGTGTGTCGAGTTTGTACGTGTTGCGAATGGCCACGGCGCGTTCGCCGGCGGCATCGGAATGGGCAATGTAGAACAGCAGGTTCTTGGTCAGATCGGACGGCGGCGAGACGCGGAATCCGGCCTCGCCGGTATCGACCAGCCGCTTGATCTCGCGGTCGACCTTGCCGAACAGCAGTTTGACCGCCGCATTGGCCTCGACCGCACCGGATGCGACGCCCTCGAGCACACCGGCGGAAACCCACCACAAGCGGCAGGCGTCTTCCTGCGTGCAGGCCGTGCGCAGACGGTCGAGCACTTCGATCAGGCGCGCAAGCTGCGCGGCAGCGTCGTCGTCGCGAATCCAGCGCAGCAGCGACAACTGGAACGCCGAGCGCAGGCGCGCCGCCTCGGCCTTGAGTTCGAGTTCCGGCGTAACCGGCCCGGCGGCGCCGGCGGCGGTTGGCAACGGCGCGGACAGATCCGGCGAGAACAGCACGGATTCGGTGAGCAGTTTCTCCCCGCGCGTTGCACGCAAGTCGTTGAGCAGCGGCAGCAGGACGATCGGGATGTCCTTGTGTCCGCTTTGCAGGCGCTCGAGGTAATCGGGCAATTGCACGATGCCGCGCATGAGCACGGAATAACTGTCGTCCTTGGCCTTGATCTGGCCGTCGAGCAGAGCCAGGGCGACGCGCTCCATCTCTTCCACGACCATCGCTGCGCCGTACAGCTCGACCATGCGCAAGGTGCCCTGCACCTGGTGCAGGTAGGTCGCGCAGAAGCGCATCAGGCTCGAGTCGGCCGGATCCTCGACGTAGGCCTCGAGCGACTGACGCGCCTGCTTGAGGGTCTCGTCGAGTTCCTGCTTGACCCAGTTGAGCGTGGTGAAGTCGATGTTGTCGTCTTGCAGTTTCATGGTGTTTCTCTCAACTCGTGCGCCGGAAGGCCAGCACATTGCGATTGTCCACACGCGCGAGCTGCGCGTGCGCGAACTGCGTCACTTCGCCCGGCCCGAGCACCAGCAGGCCACCGGGCTTGAGCAGGTTTGCGAGCGTGGCCAACAGGTCGCGGCGCCGCTCGCGGGCAAAATAGATCAGCACGTTCTGGCAGAAAATCAGGTCCAGCCGCTTCATCGACGCGCCGACCGCATCGAGCAAATTGAACTGGGCGAAGCCCACGCGTTTGCGCAATGCTTCGCGGATGCGGAAGCTGTCCGTGTCCAGCGCTTCGCAGTATTGCTCGCGATACGCTTCCGGAATCTCGTCCATTTTCTGGCGTGGGTAAAGCCCGGCGCGACCAACGGCCAAAGCCGGCAGACTCACGTCCGTCGCAGTCACGCCGAAATACGATTTGCCACCGCGTGCGGCCAGATGCCGGTCCAGTACCATCGCCAGCGTATAGGCTTCCTCGCCGCTGGAGCAGCCGACACTCCAGGCGTGCAACGCGCTGCGCGCCGGATCGGCAGCTACCTGCGGCAACCAGTCGCGCGCGATCATCTCGAACGACGGCGGATGCCGGAAGAAATGCGTTTCGTGCACGGTCAAGCGATCGACCAGGGTGGTCCACTCGATCGCGCCTTCCGGAATCTTTTGCAACTCGCGGAAATAGGACTCGAAATCCGCATGTCCGGTTTCGCGCATGCGCCCGCGCACGCTGGTGACGAGAAACGCCTTGCGCTTGATCGGCACGACAACGCCCGTGCGCTTTTCGAGCAGACTTGCCCAGCGCTCGAACTCGCTGTCGTCCATGCCCGGCATGGCCATCAGCGGCGAGAAAGTCCCGGCGGCAACCGACATGCCCGATACCAACCTCCACCAACCCGTACATCTGCCTGTTCGCGTTCATCGACCAAGCCCCCTCGCCGCACGTTCTTCGCGACGTTTTGTCTGGCCCTTTACGCCGGCAGCTTGAAGTCCGCGACCGAACGGCGCAGGTCCGCGGCCAGTTGCGCCAGATTGCCGATTGATTCGGCGGTCTGGCTGGCGCCGACCGAGGTCTGCGTGGTGATTTCCTGAATCACGTTCATGGTCGCGGAGATGTTCGTCGCCGCGGCCGACTGCTGGCGTGCCGCTTCGGAAATGTTCTGAATCAAATCGGCCAGGTCGTTCGACACCTTTTCGATCTCGCCCAGGGCCAGGCCCGCGTCCTCGGCCAGGCGCGCGCCAGCCACGACTTCGGACGTGGTCTGCTCCATCGAGGTGACCGCTTCGTTGGTGTCGGCCTGAATCGTCTGCACCAGCGTTTCGATTCGGCGTGTGGCGCCGGAAGCGCGTTCGGCCAGTCGCTGCACTTCGTCGGCGACGACCGCAAAGCCACGGCCCGCCTCACCGGCGGACGCAGCTTGAATGGCGGCGTTCAAGGCCAGAATGTTCGTTTGTTCGGCGATGTCGTTGATCAGTTCGACGATCGATCCGATTTCCTGCGAGGATTCACCCAGGCGCTTGATGCGCTTTGAGGTTTCCTGAATCTGGTCGCGAATCGAGTCCATGCCCGCGATGGTTTGACGCACGATGCCGGCGCCCTTGGACGCGATTTGCACCGAGCGTTGCGCCACGTCGGCCGACTCGGCCGAGTTTTTCGACACCTCGTCGATTGACACCGCGATTTCGTTGATCGCGGCCGATGCGGACGTGATCTGTTGCGCCTGATGCTCGGCGGCTTCGGCCAGGTGCATGGCGGTGGCCTGCGTTTCCTGCGCCGACGTGGACACATGCAAGGCCGTGTCGTTAATTGTGGTAACCAGTGAACGCAGCGCCTCGACCGCGAAGTTCACCGAGTCCGCGATCGCGCCGGTGATGTCTTCGGTAACCGTCGCCTTCACCGTGAGATCGCCTTCGGCCAGCGATCCCATTTCGTCGAGCAAGCGCAGAATGGCTTCCTGGTTGCGCTGGTTCAATTCGGCGGTGACCTGGTAGCGCTGGCGCTGGCTGCGGATCTGGCTGGCGATCAACAAGATGACGAGGAAGATCGCGGCGGCCGCCGCAATGACGCCAACGAACAGGTTCGGGAATACGCGCCGGGATTGCAGTTCGCCCACGCGCACCGAAACCGGATCCGCCTTGAGCAGCATGGTCTGCGAATCGATCGAGGCCTGGTCGGCAGCTTGTTTGACGTCTTGCAGCGACGAAGCGGAATCGAGCAGCTTCTTGACCGGATCGCCGACCAGGTCCGTCCACTGCGTGTTCATGTCCGAGAGAATCTGGCGCGCGTTCGGGTTGTCCATCGCGCGGATGTTCAAGTCCGGGTTGCCGCTGATCAGGCCGGCCAGCACCGCACCGTACAATTGCGCGTCGCGCTGCAGGCCGTCCGCTGCCGATTGCGCTTCTTCGCCGCCCTGCACGATGGTCTGCACGCGACGCTGCATGCGGTCGGCAAGCAGCATTTCGCGCGAGGAAATCATCACCTGGTTGGAAGTGCCGTTCTTTTCGGTGAGGATCTTCACCACCTCGTCCATGCGCGAATTGAGCACGGGCATCTTGCTGTTGAAGTCGGCGGCGACCTGAGCCGTGTTGAGCACCTGTTCCTTGGAGTCGAGGATCTTGGTCGCGTTCGTGTTCAGCGGCTGCCAGGCCTTGTCCAGATCGCCGATTTCCTTGGCCACGCCGGAAACGTCGCCGTAACCCTGCATGCCGGTGGTCTTGTCGCCCTTGCTGAGCTTGTTGAGCAGGTCGTCGACGGTGTTGCGCGTCTGTTCGAGGCTTTTGAACGCGTCGATGTTGCCGCCCGCGGCCGCGTTGGCGACGGTCGACAATTGCTGCGACAGCACCTGGATCTTGGTGACCAGGGCGCTGGCCTTGGCGTCCTGCGATGCGTTGTAGGTCAGCCAGCCGAAGTCCAGCACGGCCACCAAGATCGCCGCGATCAGCAACACCACGAGCAGGGTATTGGCGCCCGCCCGTTCCTTTCCGCCCACTGCGCCTGTCGTCACGCTCATAACTTATGCCCCTTGCAAGCTGCGATCGCCACGACGCTAAGCCGCGGCCTGTACGAAATCAGGTGAACGCACCAAGGTCGCCATGCTGAACTGGCCCCAATGCATCTCGCCCAACGGATATTTCTCGCCGACGAAGCGGCCATAGCGCTCGTCGTCCTCGCCGATGGCCTCGGCGCGCTGCTCTTCGGAAAAGCTGCGCTGGCCGAGCACCTCGTCGATCAGCAGGCCGACGCTGCCGCCCGCCTGGCGCACCAGCAGCACGCGGCTGGCGTCCGTGACCTGGGTGCGTTCGCCTTCCAGGTAGTGCTTGAGATCGACCACCGGCACGAGGTTGCCGCGCACGTTGGCGACACCGAGCAACCAACCGCGCGTGCCGGGCACGATGGTCAGCGCCGGTGGAGTTAGAATTTCGTTGACCTCGTTGATGCCGCTGACAAGGTAGCGCGGGCCGATGCGGAATCCGATGCCGCGCCACAGACCCGGCGCCTCGATCTGCTCGGGCATGCCGGCCACGTGCGCGAGACTGCGCCGTTCGTAATCGGCGAGCGCCTCGAACGGGGACAGCAGCGGCGAGTCGAAGACGGCGGCCATCGGCGATCAGCCCGCAATCAGCTTCTGGATGCGACCGAGCAATTCGGACTCGGCAACGGGTTTGACCATGAAATCCTTGGCGCCCTGGCGCAAACCCCAGACGCGATCGGTTTCCATCGACTTGGTGGTGATGATGAGAATCGGAATCGTCGAGGTGTCGGCGTCGCGGCTGAGCGTGCGCGTGGCCTGAAAGCCGTTCATGCCCGGCATGATCACATCCATGATGACGAGATCGGGACGCTCGCGCTTGGCCGCGGCGATGCCCTCCTCGGCGCTGGCCGCGCTGCTCACACGGTGACCGTTCTTCTCGAGCAGCGTGGTGAACACGCGCACGTCGGTCGGTGAATCGTCGATGATGAGAATATGCGCCATCGTTTGCCCCTTGTTTGCCTGGATGGCCTCCGCGTTCACTTCGTCGCGACGTGCCGGCGGATCGCGCCGAGCAGTTCTTCGCGGGTGAACGGTTTGGTCAAATACTGTTCGGAACCGACGATGCGGCCGCGCGCCTTGTCGAACAGACCGTCCTTGGAGGACAGCATGATCACCGGCGTCGCCTTGAACATCTGGTTGTTCTTGATCAGCGCGCAGGTCTGGTAGCCGTCCAGGCGCGGCATCATGATGTCGACGAAAATGATGTTCGGCTGCTGATCGGAAATCTTCGCCAGCGCCTCGAAGCCGTCGGTCGCGGTGACGACCTCGCAGCCTTCCTTTTTCAACAGGGTTTCCGCGGTGCGGCGGATCGTTTTCGAGTCGTCGATGACCATGACCTTAAGGCCGGCCAGGTTGCCATCTTTCTCTGTGTGTTCCACGTCCAAAACCCCCAACCGCATGGAGTGCATGATGTGTGCGTCGATTCTGCGTCGGAATCCGGCTGCACTGCCGGACTCCGCGCGGCGACGCGCGCGCCTGTTCCGAGCCTGTTTAACCAATACTTAGCAAATATGTCAAGTAAATCCGCTAACCCGTCATTTTTGCTCGGGAAAAACTTGCCGCCGCGGCGACCTGTGCCAGCGAGTGCGAGCCTTTGGCCGACACGCCGCGATGCTAGTATAGCCCCGTATCCACCGTTGCGCGTTTCTGCAATGCCGCAAAAAATCCCAAAAGAAACCAGCACATCCCGTGCCAACCTTCATCGGCCGCGGAGCGCGACGGCATGAGCCTGCGCGTGGCCATGCTGATGGATCCGATCGAGTCCATCCACGTCGAAAAGGACTCCAGCTTCGCGATGTTGCTCGAAGCGCAGCGCCGCGGCCACGAATTGCTGTACCTGACGCAAGGCTCGCTCGCGATTCGTGACGCGGCGCCTTTTGCTCAAGCGCGCGCCCTGCGCGTGCGCGACGACACGCACGGTTGGTTCGATCTCGACGCGCCGCACTGGGTCGACTTGCGCGAGGTCGACGTCATCCTCGCGCGCAAGGATCCGCCAGTCGACGATCAGTTCATCTACGACACCATGGTGCTGGAACTGGCCCAGGCCGGCGGCGCACTCGTGGTCAACGATCCGCGCGCCTTGCGCGACGCCAACGAAAAACTTTTCGCGCTGCGTTTCCCACGATGCATCCCGCCGGCCCTGGTCGCGCGCGATGCGGCCGAGTTCAAGCGCTTCGCCGCCGAACACGAGCGCATCGTGCTCAAGCCGCTGGACGGCATGGGCGGACGCTCGATTTTCGTCAGCGCGCGCAACGATCCTAACCTCAACGTGATTCTGGAAACGCTCACCGACAACGGCCGCGCGTTCGCGATGGCGCAGCGCTACCTGCCGGAGATCCGCGACGGCGACAAGCGCATCCTGCTGGTCGATGGCGAACCGATTCCCTACGCGCTGGCGCGCATGCCGCAGGGCGACGAATTCCGCGGCAACCTGGCGCGTGGCGGCAAGGGCGTCGGCATGCCGCTGACCGAACGCGAACGCTGGATCGCGGCACAGGTCGCGCCCGAGTTGCGCGCGCGCGGCATGATTTTCGTCGGACTCGATGTGATCGGCGGGCTTCTCACCGAGGTCAACGTCACCTCGCCAACCTGCATCCGCGAACTCGATGCGCAATTCGGATTGAACATCGCCGGCCAGCTGTTCGACGCGATCGAGGCCAGGCGCCGGTGAGCGCCGCGGCACCGGCCATCGGCAGCCGCGAAAAGGTCAGCGTAACCTTTCTTTTTTCGCTGATCTTCCACGGCGTGCTCGCGCTCGGGCTCACCTTCGCCTACGAAAAACCCGCGCCCAGCCTGCCCTCGCTCGACGTGATCCTGGTGCAGTCGGCGTCGGGCCAGAAGCCGAGCAATGCGGACTTCCTCGCCCAGGCCAACAACACCGGTGGCGGCGACAGCGAACGCGCACTGCGCCCGAGCGCGTTGGTGTCCAGCCCGGTGAACAAGGCCGATCCAGGCATTGCGCCGCGGCCGCTGCGCGCGTCCGCACCGCGGCCGTCGCCGCCGAGCGAGCGCGAACTGCTCACCTCACCGCGGTCGGATTTTTCCGTGCGCAGCGAACACGAAATACCGGATCAGCCGCCGCTGCCGCAACCGACCCTGCACGACATGCTGCAGACGAAACTGGAGATGGCCAAGCTCGCCACCGAGATCCAGCGCGAAAGTCAGGCCTACGCCAAGCGTCCGCACAAAAAATACATCTCGGCCAACACCAAGGAATACGCCTACGCCGCCTACATGGCCGCCTGGGTCGCGCGCGTGGAGCGCATCGGCAATCTCAACTATCCGGACGATGCGCGCCGCGAACACGTGCACGGCGACCTCGTGCTCACGGTCGCACTCAACCGCGACGGCACGATCAGGGGCGTCGACGTGATCCATTCCAGCGGACACAAGGTCCTCGATGACGCCGCAATCCGCATCGTGCGCCTGGCCGCACCGTTTCCGCCGATCCCGAAGGGCGAAGGCATCGACGAGCTGTACATCACGCGCACCTGGCAGTTTTTACCGGGCGACATCTTGAGAAATCGCTGAGAAATCTCCGCATTGCCTGCTGCGCGGTACAATTGGCGCATGCAATCGGTTTCCTCGCTCGCCAACCAATTCCTGATCGCGATGCCCGGCACGCGCGACCCGCTGTTCAAGCGCAGCGTGGCCTTCGTCTGCCAACACGGCGAGGACGGCGCGATGGGCCTGCTCGTCAACCGTCTGTCCGAATACCGGCTCGGCGACGTGCTCGCACAGATGAACATCAAGTCGGATTTGAGCCGGATCAGTGAGGCGCCGGTGCTGATCGGCGGGCCTGTGCAACCCGAACGCGGTTTCGTGCTGCACTCGCCGCCGGGCGACTGGGAATCTTCGTACAAGGTTTCCGAACGCCTGTGCGTGACGACCTCGCGCGACGTGCTCGCCGCGATGGCCGAGGGCAACGGTCCGGCGGACGCCATCGTCGCGCTCGGTTACGCCGGCTGGAATCCGGGGCAGATCGAGAACGAAGTAAAGGAAAACGCGTGGCTGACGACGGCAGCGGACGAATCCATCCTGTTTCGCACACCGCTGGAAACGCGCTGGGAAGCGGCGGCGAATCTGGTCGGGGTGAACATCGCCAGTTTGACCGATTATGCCGGCCACGCCTGACGCGTTCTCGACGGTGCTCGGCTTCGACTACGGCGCGCGCCGCATCGGCGTCGCCGTCGGCAATGCCTTGACCGGCACCGCACGTGCGCTCGAGGTGGTCGCAAACGGCGCGCAGGGTCCAGATTGGGCGCGCGTGGATGGGCTCATGCGCGAATGGCGGCCGCAGGTTCTGCTGGTCGGCCTGCCGCTGACGATGGATGGCGAAGAACAAAAAAACAGCGCGGCGGCACGCGCGTTCGCAACGGCATTGAGCAATCGTTTCGAGTTGTCGGCGCAATTGGTCGACGAACGCCTGAGTTCGGTGGAAGCCGCGCAGCGATTCGCGCAGCGTCGCGCCAGCGGCACTGCCAAACGCAAACAGGCTGCCGCATTGGATGCAGTTGCCGCCGAGGTGATCGTGGAACAGTGGCTGAGAGACACAGGATTCCAATGAAGCTTACGACTTCGCAACTCGATGCCGACGGCCGCCTGCGCCACCTGCTCACGCTCGAAGGTTTGCCGCGTGAAACGATCGCCGCCCTGCTCGACCGCGCCGAAGGCCTGCGCGATGAATGCCGCGGCGGTACACGTCCGCTGGATCGGTTGCGCGGCCGTACCGTGATCAACCTGTTCTTCGAGCCATCCACGCGCACGCGCACCTCGTTCGACCTGGCCGCGCAGCGCCTCGGTGCCCAGGTGATCAACTTCGACATCGCCAGTTCCTCCACGGTCAAGGGCGAGACCCTGCTCGACACCGTGCACACGCTCGAAGCCATGCACGCCGATGCCTTCGTCGTGCGCCACAAGGAATCCGACACGCCGCAGTTCATCGCCGCAAATCTGCGCAGCGGTGCGGCGGTGCTCAATGCCGGCGACGGCAATCATGCGCATCCGACGCAAGCGTTGCTCGATGCCCTCACCATCCGCCGCCATTGTGCGGATTTTTCCGCGCTGCGCGTGGCGATCTGCGGTGACATCCGCCACTCGCGCGTGGCGCGCTCGGACGTGCACGCGCTCGCCACACTCGGCGTGCGCGACATTCGACTGTGCGCACCGCAGGAACTCGCGCCAGATCCAAGCGAATTTCCACAATGCCGCATTTTCCACGATTTCGATGAAGCCATCGCCGGCGCGGACGTCGTCATCATGCTGCGCCTGCAAAAGGAACGCATGCAGGCTGCGGCGATTCCATCGCAAGCCGAGTACTTCGCGCGTTACGGCCTGTCCGCGCGGCGACTGCGCCGCGCCGCGCCGGATTGCCTGGTCATGCATCCGGGCCCGATCAACCGCGGCGTGGAAATCGCCAGCGACGTGGCCGACGGGCCGCAATCGCTGATCCTGGAACAGGTCGCCAATGGCGTGTTCGTGCGTATGGCCGTGTTGGCCGAACTGCTCGGCGGCAAGGCATAATTGCACTGCCGCGCCCGCGGCGCATCGGGGAAGACCATGCAACGCCGTTACCGTTTTGCCGCGCTCGCCGTCGGCGCGGCCCTGCTCGCCGCCTGCGGCAAAAAATCCGTCGACAACGCCGCCCCGCTCGCCTTCGTGCCGGCCGACACGCCTTACGTATACGCCAACATCGAGCCTGCACCGGCTGCCGTCAGCGAGCAGTGGTCGCGGCGCATGCACGAATACCTGCCGGCCGCGCTCGGCGTCTACGAAAACGCGCTCGATCGCATCGGCGCGGCCAAACCGGACGATGCGCACGCCATCGCCGCCGCGCGCGCGCTGATCGACACGCTGAAAACCCACGACACCTGGGACAAACTGCGCGAACTCGGACTCAAGCCCGACATGCGCGTCGCTTTCTACGGCGTGGGCCTCGTACCCGTGCTGCGCATGGAACTGGGCGATGCGAACAAATTCCGCGCCACCATCGCCGACATCGAGCACAAGTCCGGCGCCGCCCTGCCGACCGCGAAAGTCGGCGATCAGGATTACTGGTATCTGGGCAACGAAAAGGTCGTCGCGCTGTTCGCGATCGAGGGTTCGCAATTCGTCGCCACCGCCGCGCCCGCGAAGGCCAGCGATGCGCTCAAGCGTACCCTGCTCGGCGTCGACCGTCCGGCCAAGTCGCTTGCGGATTCCGGCGATTTGGAACGACTCGCCAAACAGTACGGCTACTCGAACTACGGCGAAGGTTTTCTCGATGTGGTCAAAATCGCCGAGCGCCTGACCGGCCCGGCGCAGGGCAGCGACCTTGAAATCGCGCAGACGCTCGGCTTGCCGACCGGCGGCGGCGACGCCGCGTGCAAAAACGAATATGTGGAAATCGCGCGCAAATTTCCACGCTTCGTGATGGGCGCGACGGAATTGAGCGCGCAGCGTGTGCGCATTGGTGCGCAACTGGAAATGCAGCCCGCGCTGGCCGCGCAGCTTGCCGCCGCGTTGACTGCCGCGCCGGGCACGGGCAAGCCGGGCGAAGGCGTGCTCGACATGGCCGTGTCGCTGCCGGTGCTCAAGCTCAAGGACTTCTGGATCGCCCAGGCCGACGCGGTCGCGGCCAAGCCGTTCACCTGCGCGAGCCTCGCGCAACTCAATTCCGGTTTCGCGAATCTCAAGAAAAAAATCAACATCACCGTGCCGCCGCCGGCCAGCGACCTGACCGGCGTGCGCATCACGCTCGACAGCTTCGATTTGGGCGCGGGCCCCACACCGACGCCGGTCTTTTCCGGCAAGCTGCTGATGGACTCGGACAATCCCGCCGCCGCGCTGGCGATGGCGCAGATGGCCATTCCGCAACTCAAGGACATCAAGATCGCCCCCGACGGCAACCCGGTCGCGCTGCCCACTGGAACCATACCGAAACTGGACTTGCCCGCGTTCGCGGCGATGTCGTCGAAAGCGCTCGCTGTCGCCGTCGGCAATGGCGAAGACGCGACTCTCGGCGCGTACCTGAACGCCCCCGCGGCAAACGAACCGGTGTTCTTCCGCACCCATCACAGCGGCAAGTTCTACGACATGCTGGCGCACGCCTTCGACAGAGTGAAGGCGACGCTGCCGGCGGACAAACAGGCGCAGTTCGCCCAGCAGTCGAAAGCGATGGCGATCTACGCAAACTGGATCCGCTCGGCTGACATCGAACTGGTCGCCACACCGACCGGAATCGCGCTGCGCGAAACGGTCGAGCAGAATCCGTGATGCTGCTGGATTCCCGCGCCGTGTGGCGCGGGAATCCGATCAGGTTTCCACCAGTTCCACTCCATCCATGCCCTGCGACAGCGTATGCGCGTCGCCGCCTTGGGCGAGCTTGATCTTCAGGCGCACCTCGTTGGTCGAGTCAGCGTAGCGCAGCGCATCCTCGTAGGAAATCTCGCCGGCCTGATACAGCTCGAACAGGGCCTGGTCGAAGGTCTTCATGCCCAGATTCGTGGATTCCTTCATCACATCCTTGAGCTTGTGGATCTCGCCCTTGCGGATGTAGTCCTGGACCAGCGGCGTGCCGAGCATGACCTCGACCGCGACGCGGCGCGCCTTGCCGTCCGGCGTCGGGATGAGCTGCTGCGCGACCACGCCCTTGAGGTTCAGCGACAGGTCCATGAACAACTGCTCGCGCCGGTCCTCGGCGAAGAAATGGATGATGCGGTCCATCGCCTGGTTCGCGTTGTTCGCATGCAGCGTGCACAGGCACAGGTGACCGGTTTCGGAGAAGTTGATCGCGTGCTCCATCGTCTCGCGCGTGCGCACCTCACCGATCAGGATGACGTCAGGCGCCTGGCGCAACGTGTTCTTCAGCGCGTTATCCCACGAATCGGTGTCGATGCCGACTTCGCGCTGGGTGATGATGCAGCCTTCGTGCTTGTGCACGTATTCGATCGGGTCCTCGATGGTGATGATGTGGCCGGTCGAGTTCTGGTTGCGATAGCCGACCATCGATGCGAGCGAGGTCGACTTGCCGGTGCCGGTGGCGCCGACGAAGATGATGATGCCGCGCTTGGTCATCGCCAGCGTCTTGATGATCGCCGGCAGGTTCAATTCCTCGATCGTCGGAATGCGCGTCTCGATGCGACGCAGCACCATGCCGACGTTGTTGCGCTGGTAAAAGCACGACACGCGGAAACGGCCCACGCCGGACACGCCGATCGCGAACTGGCATTCGTGGGTCTTTTCGAACTCCTCGCGCTGCGACGGCGTCATCACGTTGAGCACCATGTCGCGCGACTGCTGCGGCGTGAGCGGGTTCTGCGTGATCGGCGCGATGCGCCCGTGCACCTTGATCGAAGGCGGCACGCCGGCCGTGATGAACAGGTCCGACGCCTTCTTGTGCACCATCAATTTGAGGAAGGAAGTGAAATCCACAGCGCTCATGATTTTCTCCTGAATCCGGATCCCGACTCAGCGCGCGTCCATGCGCTGGCCAGGATGACCGCATCCTGCGGTCACTTGAAGATTTCCTTGTTCTTCGCGTAACTGATCGCCTGCTGGCGCGTGACGAGTCCGCGCTTGACCAGGTCCTGCAGGCACTGGTCGAGCGTCTGCATGCCGTACTGGCTGCCGGTCTGGATGGACGAATACATCTGCGCGACCTTGTCCTCGCGGATGAGGTTTCTGATGGCCGGAATGCCGACCATGATTTCGTGCGCGGCGATACGTCCGCCGCCGACCTTCTTGAGCAGCGACTGCGAGATCACCGCGCGCAGCGATTCGGACAGCATCGAGCGTACCATCGCCTTTTCCGCGGCGGGGAACACGTCGATGATGCGGTCGATGGTCTTGGACGCCGAACTCGTGTGCAGCGTGGCGAACACCAGATGTCCGGTCTCGGCGGCGGTGAGCGCGAGGCGAATCGTTTCCACGTCGCGCATTTCGCCGACCAGGATGTAGTCCGGGTCTTCGCGCAGCGCCGAGCGCAACGCCTCGTTGAAGCCGTGCGTGTCGCGGTGTACTTCGCGCTGGTTGATCAGGCACTTCTGCGCGGTGTGCACGAATTCGATCGGATCCTCGATCGAAAGAATGTGGCCGTACTCGTTCTTGTTGACGTGATCGAGCATGGCCGCGAGCGTGGTCGACTTGCCCGAGCCGGTCGGGCCGGTGACGAGAACCAGCCCCTGCGGCTGGTCGATCAGTTCCTTGAAGATGCGCGGACAGCCGAGGTCTTCGAGCGTGAGCACTTCGGACGGAATCGTGCGGAAGACGACGCCGGCGCCGCGATTCTGGTTGAAGGCGTTGACCCGGAAGCGTGCCAGCCCCGGAATCTCGAACGAGAAGTCGACTTCGAGGAATTCCTCGAAATCGCGACGCTGCTTGTCCGACATGATGTCGTAGACCAGCGAATGCACCTGCTTGTGGTCGAGCGCGGGAATGTTGATGCGGCGCACATCGCCGTCCACGCGGATCATCGGCGGCAGGCCTGCCGACAAGTGCAGGTCGGAGGCCTTGTTCTTCACCGAGAAGGCAAGCAGTTCGGCGATATCCATGCGATAGTCCCCTTCATTCGATCCGGTTTGCGCATAGCGCTTGCACCCGAGTATAGCGCGATAATTTCAAGCCGGCGCAACCCCTTGGAGCCGCAATCTTGAATCCGTCTTATGCGCAAATCCGGGCCCGAATCGATCAGGCCGCACAAGCCGCCGGACAGGCCGTAGACCTGCTCGCCGTGTCCAAAACCAAACCGGCCGCGGCGATCCGCGAACTGGCCGCGCAGGGCCAGCGCGCGTTCGGCGAAAACTACGCGCAGGAAGCCATCGCCAAGCAGCGCGAACTTGCTTTATTGGATCAGGCCGATCTGCATCTGCAATGGCACCTGATCGGCCCGCTGCAATCGAACAAGTGCCGCGAAGCCGCGCGGCATTTCGGCTGGCTGCAAAGCCTCGACCGCGAAAAACTCGTCGAACCGCTGAACCGTTTTCGCCCGGCGGACGCGGCACCGCTGAACGTGCTGATCCAGGTCAATATCGACGGCGAGGCGAGCAAGTCGGGCTGCGCGCCGGCTGCGATTCCAGCGCTCGCGAACGCGATCACGCACGCGCCACGCCTGCGCCTGCGCGGACTGATGGCTATCCCCGAACCCGCCCATCCGGATGCGCGCCGCACGGCGTTCGCGCGCATGCGCGAGCTGTTCGAGTCGTTGCGCGCCACGCATCCCGGCATCGATACGCTGTCGATGGGCATGTCGGACGATTTCGAACTGGCCATCGCGGAAGGCGCGACCATGGTGCGCATCGGCACGGCGCTGTTCGGAGCGCGCACGCCGGCCGGCTTGGTATCCTAGCCACATGATTACAAAATCCGAACCGCACACCATCGCCTTTGTCGGCGGCGGCAACATGGCGCGCAGCCTGATCGGCGGATTGATCCGCAACGGCACGCTGCCGGAAACCATTTCCGTCGCCGAGCCGAACGTGGAATTGCGCGCCGCACTGGCGCGGGATTTTTCCGTCGCCGTGCACGCGGACAACGCCGACGCGACACGCACCGCCGATGTCGTCGTGCTCGCGGTCAAGCCGCAGGTGATGAAAACCGTTTGCACCGGATTGCGCACTGTCGCGCAGGCGCGCAAGCCGCTGATCGTCTCCATCGCTGCTGGCATCCGCATCGCACAACTCGATTCATGGCTCGGCGGAAATCTCGCCGTTGTGCGCGGCATGCCGAACACGCCCGCGCTGATCGGCGCCGGCGCCACGGGCGCGTGCGCGAACGCTCGCGTGGACGCGACGCAGCGCGGTCTGGCGCAAGACATACTTGCGGCCGCCGGACTCGTCGCGTGGCTGGACGATGAAACCCAGATGGACACCGTCACCGCGATTTCCGGATCGGGGCCAGCGTATTTCTTCCTGCTCACCGAAGCACTGATCGAGGCCGCCGTGGCGCAGGGCCTGCCGCGCGATGCCGCGCAGGAACTCGCGACGCAGACGTGCCTCGGCGCCGGGCGCATGCTGCGCGAAGACGGCGCCGCACCAGCGGAACTGCGCCGCCGCGTGACTTCGCCGAACGGCACCACGCAGGCCGCGCTGGAAAGTTTTGCAGCGGACGACTTCGCGCAAATCGTGAAACGCGCGGTCGCGGCGGCGACGAAACGCGGCGGCGAGATGTCCGCCGAACTGGATCGCTGACATGCCTTATCTGCAAAACGCCGGCGTCTTTTTGATCCAGACGATCTTCGGTTTTTTCATCGTCATGTTCGTGTTGCGTGTATTGCTGATCGCCATCAACGCGCCGTTCAACAACCCGATTTGCCGCTTCGTGTACCTGTTCACCAACCCGGCAACGATGCCGCTGCGCAATCTCATCCCGCGCTGGCGGCGCGTCGAGATTTCTTCGCTTCTGATTGCGTACTTGCTGGCGCTGTTGGAGTTGTTCCTGTTCGCGCTGCTGTTCGGCGCGGCACTGAGCGTTGGCGGATTGCTGCTGCGCGCGGCCGCCGACACGCTGGACTGGATCGTGCTGATCGAACTGGTCGCGATCTTCGGCTACTGCATCCTGAGTTTTTTCCCGGGCATCCGCCACGACGAAAACTTTCGGCTGCTCGACCGATTCGTCGATCCGGTGGTACGTCCGTTCCGCAAGTTGCTGCCGCCGCTCGGCGGGATGGATTTCTCGTGCTGGTTCGCCGCAATCGCACTGGTGCTGGTACGCATGTTGATCGTCGCGCCATTGGCGGATTTCGCAATGCGGATTTAGGGATACAGCAGCCGCTTCGTCCAGACGCCATCCGCCAGTTCGTAGCGCACGCGATCGTGCAGGCGCGCGCGCTGGCCGTACCACAACTCGATCATGTCGGGTACGAGGCGATAGCCGCCCCAATGCGGCGGACGCGGCACGGGCTTGTCCGCGAATTCGCGTTCGTACTGCGCAATGCGCGCATCGAGTTGCGCACGCTCCGGCAGCGTCTGCGATTGCAGCGAGGCCCATGCGCCGATCTGGCTGGCGCGTGCGCGCGTGGCGAAATACGCGTCGGATTCTTGCGCAGAGGTTTTTTCCACGACGCCTTCAGCGCGCACCTGCACGCCATCGCGTAGCGTCTTCCAGTGCAGGCACAGCGCGGCGTTGCGATGTTCGCGCAGTTGCGCGGCCTTGGCGCTGTCGTAGTTGGTGAAGAAGGCGAAACCGCGCTCGTCGAGCGTTTTCAGCAACACGATGCGCGCGGACACGCGCCCACGCGCATCGCAAGTCGCCAGTGTCATCGCCGTGGGCTCGGGATCGCCCGCTGCGCGCGCGGCGTCGATCGAATCGCGGACCTGCGCGATGGCTTCGTCGAGCAGGTCGGCAGTCATGCAGTCTTCAATCGACGAGGAAATTGACGCGCATGTTCACGCGCCACTCCGCAACCGAGCCGTCGTCGTTGGTAACGACCTTGAGGTCGTTGATCCAGGCGCCCTTGATGTTCTTCACCGTCTTGCTGGCCCTTTTCAGGCCGCCGGTGACCGCATCTTCCAGGCCCTTGGTCGACGACGCGCTCAACTCGATGACTTTCGTGATCTTGTTCATGGCTTGACTCCTTGGGAATGCGCTGCCAGGCAGCCGTCCGAGTGTATCAGGCCGCAGCGGCCCGCGATGTGCGCGGCAGCCAGCGCAGCCAGATCAGCCAGAACACCAGCGCATCGAGAATGATCAACGCCTGCCACAAATACAGATGGAACCAGTCGAACCAGACCGTGTTCCATTCGTGCAGGTAGAACAGGCTGATGATGCGCACCACGTTCAGGCTCTGGATGGCGAGAAATCCGATCGCCATGCCGGCGAGCTTGTGTTTCCACGGTGACGGAAACGCGAGGATCGCCGACACCAGGATCAGCACCGCCTCCACGCCGTTGCAACCAGCCACGATCTCGATGCCGCCGCCGGTTCGCGCGCTGAGGATGTCGTTGCCGCGCGCGATGACACCGTGGTCGAACAACAGCATGACCCACGCGCTGACATGTGCGACGCCGGCGGTGAACGGCATGATCACGTGCGCCTGCACCGGTTGCAGCAGTTCCGCGGTGAACAGCACCAGCAGGCAGACGAGAAAAACGACGATGAAACGGATCATGGCAAAGCTTCTGGACCAAAGTCGTCATTGTAGCGCGGCGCGGCACGCAAACCGCCGCCGCCTCCTGCTAGGATTCGGACATGAATCCCGCTTCCAACCTGTTTTTCGTCGGCCCGATGGGCGCCGGAAAGTCGACGCTCGGCAAGCGCGTGGCGGAGGCGCTGGGCCTGCCGTTCTTCGACCTGGATCATGAAATCCAGGAGCAGTGCGGCGCGGACATTGCGCTGATCTTCGACATCGAAGGCGAATGCGGATTCCGCCGCCGCGAAAGCGCGACGCTGGCCGAATTCGCCGCGCGCGAAGGCATCGTGCTGGCCACCGGCGGCGGCGCGATCCTCGCCGAGGAAAATCGCGGCGTGCTGCGCGAGCGCGGTTTCGTGGTGTTCCTGGAAACCACGGTGGACGAGCAGCTCGAACGCCTCGCGCGCGATCGCAAGCGGCCGCTACTCGCCGCGCCGGATCGGCGCGAGCGTCTCGAACAACTCGCCGCCGCGCGCGATCCGCTGTATCGGCAAATCGCCGACCTGACCGTGCCCGCCGGCCATCGCGGCCACGTCGCCCAGGTGGCGCAGCAGCTCGCCGCGCAACTGGCGCATGCCTGGCAGCGCCGCGCCACCGGACGCGCGGCATGAGTAGCGCGGTGCGCGAAGTCACCGTCGAACTCGGCGCGCGCAGTTATCCGATACGCATCGGATCGGGATTGCTGTCCGATTTTGATGGCTTCGCCGCAGCGATGCGCGGTGCCATGCACGGCAGACACGTACTGATAGTCAGCGAAGAGCATGTCGCACCGCTATACGCCGCATCCTTGCAATACCTTCTCCAGCGTTACGATGCGCATCTGAACACGGCGCTGTTCACTTTGCCCGCCGGCGAGGCGCACAAGACGCTGGATTCCGTCGCAAGGATTTTTGCCGCGCTCGCGGAATTGAAGGCCAGCCGCGACGCGACGATCATTGCGCTCGGCGGCGGCGTGATCGGCGACCTCGCCGGTTTCGCTGCGGCCTGCTGGATGCGTGGCATTGCCTGCGTGCAGATGCCCACGACCCTGCTGGCAATGGTGGATTCCTCCGTGGGCGGCAAGACCGGTGTGGACCTGCCGCAGGGCAAAAACCTGGTCGGTGCCTTCCACCAGCCGCGCGCGGTGATCGCCGACACCTATACGCTGGCGACCCTGCCCGATCGCGAACTGCGCGCCGGATTCGCCGAGGTGATCAAATACGCCGCGCTCGGCGACGCCGAATTCTTTGCCTGGCTGGAGACGAATGCCAATGCGTTGCTCGCGAGCGATCCGGATGTACTCGCCGAATGCATCGCACGCTGCTGCACGCAGAAAGCCGGCATCGTCGCGCGCGACGAAACCGAACGCGGCGAACGCGCCCTGCTCAATTTCGGCCACACCTTCGGTCATGCGCTCGAAACTGTCTGCGGTTACGGCAATTTGCTGCACGGCGAGGCGGTGGCCATCGGCATGTGTCTGGCGGCGCAATTGTCGTCGCGACTGGGAATGTCGCCGGATACCGACACGCAGCGCCTGCACGATCTGCTGATTCGATTCGGATTGCCGACCGCGATTCCCGCCGGCACGAATGCCGACGCCCTGCTCGCGGCGATGAAACTCGACAAGAAAAACGCCAGCGGTCGCATCCGCCTGATCCTGTGGCGCGGCGTTGGCCGTGCAGAAATCGCGGAGGGTGTGGACGAAGCCGCAATCCGCGAGGTCTTGGGCAAATCCAGTTAAAATGCGGCCATGCGCCTTTACATGCAAACCAAGCCCGTCGCCGCGGAACCGCCGCGCTACTACCAGATCGCCCTGCAGCAGGATCTGCTGGGCGGCTGGACGCTGACCCGCGAATGGGGCCAGCCCGGCGGTCGCCCGAACGCCAAGCGCGAGTTGTATCTGGAACGCGACGACGCGCTGGCCGCGTTCGAGCACGCGCGCGACGCGCAACTCAAGCGCGGCTTCCACATCATGTTCAGCCAGGGAGCGGAGTCGCCCTATGCCGCGGCATGAATTCACTATCATCGTGTTGACGACGTTGCTGGGGCTGGCTGCCTCGGCCCATGCCGATCCTTCCGACTACGGCAAGGTCGATACATTTCAACCTGGCAAAAAGTATAACTGTGTACCAACGGCCGATCGCAAAGGCTGGGATTGCAGCGTCACTGGCACTGCGGATGTGCCGCCCTCTACGCCACCTGCCGCGCCGCCCGCCCAGCCTCCGGCCGCTCCCGTGCACGCAGCAGCCCCCGCCGCACCGCCCGAGCAGCCCGCTCCCCACGCCGGCACCCTGCCGGGCTACCTGACCAACTCCGGCGCGAACCAGCCCATGCAGCCGATGCCCGCCGCGCCGGCA
>Ga0207654_10000269_pt1 | contig 31842 bp, 25 predicted proteins | sample KBSC64metaG_FD_184355 | JGI IMG/M metagenome (GOLD analysis project Ga0207654, IMG submission 184355) | Corn rhizosphere microbial communities from Kellogg Biological Station, Michigan, USA - KBS C6-4 metaG (SPAdes) (version 2) | ecosystem: Host-associated > Plants > Roots > Rhizosphere > Soil...
AGGCCGCCTGCGAGGCGCTCAAGCGCCATCCCGTTGTCAACGCCTCGGTCGACGGCAACGACGTCATCTATCACGGCTATCAGGACATCTCCGTCGCCGTGTCCACCGACAAGGGCCTGGTCACGCCAGTGCTGCGCGACGCGCAGAACATGAGTTTCGCCGAAATCGAGAAAGCCATCGCCGCGTATGCGAAAGCCGCGCGCGAAGGCGGATTGAAACTCGAAGATCTGCAAGGCGGCACGTTCACGATCACCAACGGCGGCACGTTCGGCTCGCTGTTCTCCACGCCGATCGTCAACCCGCCGCAGAGCGCGATCTTGGGGATGCACACGATCAAGGAGCGCGCGATTGTCGAGAACGGGCAAGTGATCGCCGCGCCGATGATGTACGTGGCGATCAGTTACGACCACCGCGTCATCGACGGCAAGGACGCGGTGCTGTTCCTGGTCGATATCAAGAACCAGTTGGAAAATCCGCAGCGCATGCTGCTGGGAATGTAGTTGCACTCATCCCCTCCCCCGCGTGCGGGGGAGGGCCAGGGTGGGGGGCGAGGTTATCGAGGGCACCCCCATCCCAACCTTCCCCCGCACGCGGGGGAAGGAGCAAAAGAGGAGCGAGCAAGACATGGCAGATCAATTCGACGTTATCGTCATCGGTGCCGGCCCGGCCGGTTATGTGGCCGCGATCCGCGCTGCGCAACTCGGCCTGAAAACGGCCTGCGTGGACGCCTTCATCGGCAAGGAAGGCAAGCCCGCGCTCGGCGGCACCTGCCTCAACGTCGGTTGCATTCCGTCGAAAGCGTTGCTCGATTCCTCACGTCAGTTTTTCAACCTGACGCACTCGTTCGCCGATCACGGCATCGCCGCGGCCAGCCCGAGCATCGACGTCAAGACGATGGTCGGGCGCAAGGACAAGATCGTCAAGCAGTTCACCGGCGGCATCGCCATGCTGTTCAAGGGCAACAAAGTCACGCCCTACTTCGGCAAGGCCACGCTCAAACCCGGTCGCGTGGTGTCGGTGAAGGGCCACGACGGCGCGACGGTCGATATCGTCGCAACCAACGTGATCCTTGCGCCGGGATCGACCTCGATCGAACTGCCGTTCGCAAAATTCGACAACAAGTTCATCGTCGACAACGCTGGCGCGCTGGATTTCGAGACGCCGCCAAAGCGCCTGGGCGTGATCGGCGCGGGCGTGATCGGACTGGAGCTCGGCAGCGTGTGGCGCCGGCTCGGCGCCGAAGTCACCATCCTCGAAGCGCTGCCGGATTTCCTCGGCACAGCGGATCGTGACGTGGCCAAGATCGCCGCGCGCGAGTTCGTCAAACAGGGTCTGGACATCAAGCTCGGCGCGAAAGTCAGCGCCGCCAAGGTCGTCGGCAATACGGTCGAAGTCACCTACGCCGACGCCAAGGGCGAACAGAAAATCGTCGTGGATAAACTGCTTGTTGCGGTCGGTCGCCGCGCGGCGACGCAAGGCGTGTTGGCCGACGGCACCGGAGTGAAGCTCGACGAGCGCGGTCGCATCGCCGTGGACGAACATTGCTGGACCGGCGTCGAAGGCGTCTGGGCAGTCGGCGACTGCGTGCGCGGGCCGATGCTCGCGCACAAGGGCTCGGAAGAAGGCGTGGCCGTGGCCGAACTCATCGCCGGCAAGGCCGGACACGTCAACTACGACACGATTCCGTGGGTGATCTACACCGAACCGGAAATCGCCTGGGCCGGCAAGACCGAAGAGGAATTGAAGAAGGATGGAGTGCCGTACAAATCCGGATCGTTTCCGTTCGCCGCCATCGGTCGTGCCGTGGCGATGAACGAAACCGCAGGTCAGGTGAAGGTGCTCGCGCATGCGGAGACCGATCGCATCCTCGGCGTGCACATGGTTGGACCATGCGTGTCCGAACTCATCGCCGAAGCCGTGGTGGCGATGGAATTCCACGGCGCCGCGGAAGACCTTGCGCGTATCGTGCACGCGCATCCCACCTTGTCCGAAGCCGTGCACGAAGCGGCGTTGTCTGTCGACAAGCGCGCGATTCACAAGGCGAATTGAGTCTGATTCTGCGTTGAACAAACGCATCTGATTTTGATTTTGATCTTGTTCTTGCTTTTGATCGTCATTCCGGTGAAAGCCGGAATCCGGCTTTTTGTTTTTGCCTTCGTTCGTCATTCCAGCGAAAGCTGGAATCCAGCTCTCCATGAAATCTCCTTGCGTATACATACTGGCGAGTGGTTGGGACGGGACTCTCTACATCGGAGTAACCTCCGATCTGGTTAAGCGAGTCTGGGAGCACAAGAACGACGTGGTTGAAGGCTTCACAAAACAATATCGTGTACATGATCTTGTATGGTTCGAACAACATGCCACGATGGATTCGGCAATCTTGCGCGAGAAGGTATTGAAGGCATGGAAACGCGAGTGGAAGCTTGAACTGATCGAGAAAGGGAACCCGCATTGGCATGATCTGTATTCGGATATTTTGTAACTATTGGAAAGCAAGAGCTGGATTCCAGCTTTCGCTGGAATGACGAGAAAAATCATGAGCGATGTCGCAACACCTTTCCCCGCCTTCCGCATCCACGCCGAGGAAAAACCGTATCGCGCGGGTATTGAGTCGATGCGCGCGGATGAGCTTTCGCCGGGCGAGGTGTTGGTCAAGGTCGCGTACTCGTCGGTCAACTACAAGGACGCTCTCGCCGGCACCGGCAAAGGCAAAATCCTGCGCGAGCCGGTGCTCAATGGTGGCATCGACGTGGCCGGCTACGTGGCCGCATCGAACGATCCGCAATTCAAGGAAGGCGACGAGGTGCTGTGCACCGGTTGCGGCTTGTCGGAAACGCGCGACGGCGGTTACGCGGAATATGCGCGTTTGGAATCGAAGTGGACGATTCCACTCCCCGAAGGGCTGACCCTGCGCGAGGCTATGGTGATCGGCACGGCTGGTTTCACGGCCGCGCTGTCGTTGTATCAGATGCAGCGCAACGGGCAGACGCCGGACATGGGCCCGATCGTCGTCACCGGCGCAACCGGCGGCGTGGGCTCGCTCGCCATCGACATCCTGACCCGCGCCGGTTTCAAGGCGCACGCGATCAGCGGCAAGCTCGAGCATTTCGATGACTTGATCGCACTCGGCGCGAAGCAGTGCATCTCGCGCAAGGATTTGTACTGGGGCCGACGCCCGCTGGAATCGGTGCATTGGGCCGGCGCCATCGACAACGTCGGCGGCGACATGCTCTCGGGCCTGACCCGCGTGATCAAGCCTTACGGCAATATCGCCAGTTGCGGCCTCGCCGCCGCGCCGGAACTGCAAACCACGGTGATGCCATTCATCATCCGCGGCGTCAGCCTGCTCGGCATCGCCTCTGCCGGCACCGCGCGTGCAATCCGCGACGAAATCTGGGCGCACCTGGGATCGGACTGGAAACCCACGCACCTGGATCGCATCGCCACACGCGAAGTCGGCCTGGATGGACTGGCGGGCGTGTTCGATACCATGCTGGCCGGCGGCTCGTTCGGACGCACCGTGGTCAAACCTTGAGCGAGATTCGATCTCGATTCTCGATCAAGAAAGCACGTCAACGGTCTGGAACTCAAGAAGATTTTTTTGACGCTTGCAATGCGCTGGAATTAACTGCGCATGCCGACTTAGAATGCAGTGCCCGCACGAGCGGGGGTGGATGGAACGGGAAACTCATGGCGCGCATTCTCATCGTGGACGATTCGCCGTCGCAACTGGTCGGGCTCAAACGCATTGTGGAAAAACTCGGCCACCAGACGTTCACGGCCGAGGATGGCGCCGCCGGCGTGGAAGTGGCCAAGCGCGAAGTTCCCGATCTCATTCTGATGGACGTGGTGATGCCGAATCTGAACGGCTTTCAGGCCACGCGCAGCATTTCCAAGGACGCCAAGACCAGTCATATCCCGATCGTGCTGGTCACCACCAAGGATCAGGAAACCGACCGCGTCTGGGGCATGCGCCAGGGCGCGAAAGCCTATGTCACCAAGCCGGTCAACGAAGGCGAATTGGTCGACACGATCAAAAAGCTCCTGCCTGCGGCCTGAGCCAATATCTTACGCGGGAACCCGGCGTGGGAACGCCGTCGCCATCTGCTCGTAGAGCTTGCGTTGCGCCTCGGTCTCGGCCGGCGGTGCGTGGATTTCCAGTGTGATGAACTGATCGCCCGGCGGTGCGCCCGGCATGCCGCGGCCACGCAAGCGCATGCGTTTGCCGGTGTCCGAACCCGCCGGGATTTTCAGCTCGACGTCACCGCCAAGCGTCGGCACTGTGAGCGTGGCGCCAAGCGCCGCTTCCCACGGCGCCAGAGCGAGCGTGACATGCACATCGCGGCCTTCCAGACGAAAGCGCGGATCGTCACGCACGGTGACTTCCAGCATCAGATCGCCCGCCGGCGCACCCTGCGCACCGGGCGTGCCCTGACCGCCCAGCCGGATCTGTTGGCCCGGCAAAATACCGGCGGGAATTTTCACTTCCAGCGTGCGTTCGCCGCCGCCATCGCGCAAACTGATGCGCTCGCGGCCGCCGCTGTACGCGGTGGCAAGCGGAATCTCGATGCGCGCCTGCACGTCGCGCCCACGCCGCGGCCGCGGCGCACCACCGCGTCCGCGCGCCTGCCCGAACAGCGATTCGAAGAAATCCGAGAATCCGCCTTCGCCGAGGTCGGAGAAATCGAAGCCCTGTCCCTCGCCGAAATGCGGCGGCGGCTGGAATTCCTCGCCGGGCCGGTAGCCCTGCGCACGCAATTGGTCGTAGGCGCGGCGCTTGGCCGGGTCCTTGAGCGCCTCGTAGGCCTCGTTGACGCCCTTGAATTTATCCTCGGCGCCTTTTTCCTTGCTCACGTCCGGATGGTATTTGCGCGCGAGCTTGCGATAGGCGGTCTTGACCTCCGCCTCGCTGGCATCGGCTTTGACGCCGAGGATGTCGTAATAATCTTTGAATTGCATAAGTCACACGATTTATAGCCAGATGCGAACGCTTTCAAGCATATCGCCGCGGCAGCACAAGCACTATCATGCTGGCATCCATCCGCGCATGAAGGAAAACCCATGACGATCCAGATCGGCGACCGCATTCCCAATACCACGCTCAATTACCTCAAGGACGGCGTGCAGGCGATCAACACGGACGAAATCTTCAAGGGCAAGAAAGTCGTGCTGTTCTCCGTACCCGGCGCGTTCACCCCTACCTGCTCGGCCAAGCATCTGCCGGGCTATGTGGAAAATCTCGGGAAGTTCACGAACAAGGGCATCGACGTGGCCTGCCTGGCCGTCAACGACGCTTTCGTGATGGATGCCTGGGCGAAAAATCAGAAGGTACCCGAGAACCTGCGCATGCTCGCCGACGGCAACGGCACCTTCTCGAAGGCGCTGGGCCTCGATATGGACGGCACCGCCTTCGGCCTCGGCATGCGCGGCAAGCGTTTCGCACTCTACGCCGAAGACGGCGTCGTCAAACAACTGCACATCGAAGCGCCGGGCGAGTTCAAGGTGTCGGCTGCCGAGGCCGTGCTCGCCGCGCTGGGCTGATATTCAGGGCGCGAAAAAAGCCGACGGCAATTACGCCGTCGGCTGCAGAGTCTCTTCCACGACCGCGTCGCCTTCGTCCTCGCCGTTGAGCGCTTCCACGCGCACGACGCCGACCAACGCTTCTTCCTGCGGCAGGCGGATCAGGGTGACACCCTGCGTGTTGCGGCCGACACGCGCGACCTCGGCGGCGCGCGTGCGCACCAGCGTGCCCTGATTGGAAATCAGCATCAGTTCGTGCGCATCGTCGAGTTGGACGGCGCCGACGAGATTGCCATTGCGCTCCGAACACTGGATCGCGATCACGCCCTGCGTGCCGCGCCCCTTGCGCGGATACTCGGCCAGCTCCGTGCGCTTGCCGAAGCCGCGCTGCGTAGCAGTGAGGATGTCGCCCTCACCTTCGGCGACGATCATCGACACCACCTGCGCCTTGTCGGTCAGGCGGATACCGCGCACGCCGTGCGCGGTGCGTCCCATCGGCCGCACTTCGTCCTCGGCGAAACGCACGGCCTTGCCGTTGCTCGCGAACAGGAAGATGTCACGCGCGCCGTCGGTGATCGACACGTCGACCAGACCGTCGCCGTCGTCGATGTCGATCGCACGGATGCCGCTCGAACGCGGACGCGAATAGTCCGATAGCGGCGTCTTCTTGACCGTGCCCTTGCGCGTGGCGAAGAACACATAGCGATTATCGGGAAATTCCCGCACCGGCAGTATCGCCTGCACCGCCTCATCGGCTTCCAGCGGCAGCAGGTTGACGATCGGCTTGCCGCGCGCGCCGGGGCTGGCGTCGGGAATCTGGTACACCTTCAGCCACAACACGCGGCCGGCGCTGGTGAACGCGAGCAGAGTATCGTGCGTGTTCGCGATCCACAGACGTTCGACGAAATCCTCTTCCTTCATGTTCGTCGCCGAACGACCCTTGCCGCCGCGGCGCTGCGCGCGATAGGTCGTCACCGGCTGGCGCTTGGCGTAGCCGGCGTGCGACAGCGTCACAACCACGTCTTCCGCGGCGATCAAATCCAGTACGTCGAGGTCTTCCTGACTCGCCTGGATCACGGTGCGGCGCGCGTCGCCGTATTGCGCCTTGATCTGCGCGAGTTCCTCGCGGATCACCGTGAGCAGCTTGTCCGCGTCCATCAGGATGGCGAGCAGGCCCTGGATCGTGGTCAGCAATTCCTTGTATTCGTCCGTGAGTTTTTCCTGCTCGAGGCCGGTGAGCTTGGCCAGGCGCATGTCCAGGATCTGCTGTGCCTGCACTTCCGAGAGCTGGTAACCCGAATCGCCAAGACCGACGCCCGGAGGCAGGTCCTCGGGTTTGGAAGCGTCCGCGCCCGCAGCGGCAAGCAACGTGCGCACCAGCCCCGCGTCCCAGCGCCTGGCCAACATGCGCTCCTTCGCCACTTCGCCGGACTCCGACGTCTTGATCAATTCGATCATCGCGTCGATGTTGGCGAGCGCGACGGTGAGGCCTTCGAGCACGTGCGCACGTTTGCGCGCCTCGTGCAGTTCGAACAGCGTGCGCCGCGTCACCACTTCGCGGCGATGGCGCACGAAGGCTTCAAGAATGCGCTTGAGTGTAAGCAGTTGCGGCTGGCCGTCGACCAACGCAACCATGTTGATGCCGAACGTCACTTGCATCTGCGTTTGCTGATACAGGTTGTTCAGCAGCACGTCGGCCATGGTGTCCTTGCGCACCTCGAAGACGATTCGCAAACCGTCCTTGTCGGACTCGTCGCGCAGTTCGGAAATGCCCTCGATCTTCTTTTCCTTGTGCAGCTCGGCGATGGCCTCGATCAGGCGCTTCTTGTTTACCTGATACGGCAACTCGGTGACGATGATGGTCTCGCGACCGTTGTCCTCGGTTTCGATATCGGCTTTGGCGCGCACATAGATGCGGCCACGGCCGGTCTTGTAAGCCTCGACGATGCCGGCGGAACCGTTGATGATGCCGTGCGTGGGAAAATCTGGACCCGGCACGAGACGCAGCAATTCCTCGAAGGAAATTTCCGGATTGTCGATCACCGCGATCGTGGCATCGACGATTTCGCCGAGGTTGTGCGGCGGCACGTTCGTGGCCATGCCAACGGCGATGCCGGCTGAGCCGTTGACCAGCAAATTCGGCACGCGCGTGGGCAGTACCGTTGGCTCGAATTCCTTTTCGTCGTAGTTCGGCTGGAAATCGACGGTTTCCTTGTCGATGTCGGCGAGCAGGTCGGACGCCAGACGATCAAGCCGGCATTCCGTGTAGCGCATCGCCGCGGCATTGTCGCCGTCGACCGAACCGAAGTTGCCCTGGCCGTCGACCAGCGGATAGCGCAGCGAGAAATCCTGGGCCATGCGCACCAACGCATCGTAGATCGAGCTGTCGCCGTGCGGATGGAATTTACCCATCACGTCGCCGACGATGCGCGCGCATTTGACGTAGGAGCGGTTCCAGACGTTGTTCGCCTCGTACATGCCGAACAGTACGCGCCGATGCACCGGTTTGAGTCCATCGCGCACATCCGGCAGCGCGCGGCCGACGATCACGCTCATCGCGTAATCGAGGTAACTCTGCCGCATTTCGTCTTCGATGCTGACGCGAATGACTTCTTTGGCAAGCTCCGCCATTGAGGTTTTTTCCCTGGAATTTTGCGGGTTTCAGGGCCCGCCTTGCGCGGTCCCCGGAAGGGTGTTTTTCAACCGTAAAATTCTACCACAATCCGGTATCCGGCGACGCACCGCAAAGCCTTGATTTTACTGTCCGGAATGCTCGTTTTTTGCGATCATTTTTCAGCGCCTTCGCCGCCCCCCGCCATGGGCCGCCGTTGATGCCGGTAAACCCAGTAATGCGAGGCCGTGTAATTCACGCCCAGACCGGCCACGGAGCCGGCGGCGACAGCCAGGATCAGCCATTGCCGGTCGACGTTGAAAAAGTATACGAGCGCCGAATACGCGGTGAAATTGCAGGCGAATCCACCGCTCATCGCGAGGATGTAGCGTGCCCATTCCACGCCGAGCGAATGCTTGCGCGGGCCGCGGAACGTGTAGCGCCGGTTGAGCAGCCAGGTCGCCGTGGCCGCGAACAGAAAGGAAATCAGGCGACCGCTGTAGCGATCCCAGGCCAGGCCGAGTACCAGCAATTGCAGCACGCCGGCATCGACGATGAAGCCGACCACGCCGACAAGGCTGAAAATCGCCAGCCGGCGCAGGTGTGATTTCATGCGCCGAACACCGCGCGCATGCGCTCGCAATCCGGGCGCTCGATCACGCCGCGCTCGCTGACGATGGCGTCGATCAGTTCATGCGGCGTCACGTCGAACACCGGATTCCAAGCCTGTGCGCCTTCGACCACGGTGCGCTGTCCGCCGACAGCAAACAATTCGGCGGGATCGCGCAACTCGATGTCGATGTCGGCGCCCGTCGTGGTTTGCATGTCGACGGTCGACGACGGCGCCACGACCATGAATTTCACGCCATGATGGCGCGCGGCAATGGCGAGCTGGTAAGTGCCGATCTTGTTGGCGGTGTCGCCGTTCGCGGCGATGCGGTCGGCGCCGACGATCACCCACTGTACGACACTCGACTTCATCAGGTGCGCGGCGGCCGAATCGGCGATCAACTTCGCCGGGATGCCATCGCGTTGCAGTTCCCACATCGTCAGTCGCGCGCCCTGCAGCCAGGGCCGCGTCTCGCCTGCGTATACTTGTGCAATTTTTCCGGATGCGAATCCGGCACGGATCACGCCCAATGCCGTGCCGAACCCGGCGGTGGCGAGCGATCCGGTATTGCAATGCGTCAGCACACTCGATCCCGGTGCGATCAACGCAGCGCCAAGCTCGCCCATGCACCGGTTGGCGGCGAGATCCTCGTCCTGTATCGCACGCGCCTCGCGTGCGAGCAAATTGATAACGTCTGCACGCGCCTCGCGTGCGAGCGCATCCGCGTCCGCGCCTGCAACAATGCGCGCATGCATTCGATCCAGCGCCCACATCAGGTTCACCGCCGTCGGCCGCGCCGCGCGCAATGTCGCGATGGCCGCGTCGAGTGCCACGCCTTGCCGCGCCGCAAGCACCACGCCCCATGCTGCGGCAATGCCGATGGCCGGCGCACCGCGCACGACCAAGTCGCGAATCGCGGTGGCGACATCGTCGGCACTGCGGCAATCCAGCCAGGTTTCGACGAATGGAAGGCGGCGCTGGTCAAGCAGGCGCAATACGCCATCGTTCCAGACGACGGCGCGGATCGTGTCGTGATGTTCGAGCAACGGCATGTGCAGTTCCAAAGGTGCGCAGGATAACCGATGCGCATTCGAGCTGTTAGCATGTACGCATGAAATCCCTCGTCGTCCGCAGCCGCGAGATCGTGGCGATTCGCCGCTCGCCGCGCGCCGCAGATCCGCATGCTGCCGCCTTTCTCGCGCTATTGCGGCGCAAATGCGTGCGCGCCGCAACGATCGGCGGATGCACGGCAGCAGCCGAATCCCTGCCCGGACTCGGCAAGGCGCTCGGCGTGGTCTTCGGCGAACTCGTCGACGCGGAGATGCTCGCGGCGACCCAGCGTGAGCTGGTCGAGGAAACCTTCCGCCTGTACGGCTTGCAATTACCCGCGAGGCTGCAAAATACACTTGTGCACAATGTATTGTTGTTCGGAACCGGCGCGAGCATGGCCGGCGACGCGATCGGTCGCGGTCTGTTGCATCGTCTGTTGCGCCGCGCCGGCGGTCTGGTGGCACGGCGCGCGGTGCCGGTCGCTGCCGTCGTTTCGTCGGCGGTGGCGAACGCGTCCGTGACCTACGCAATCGGCAAGCGCGCGCAGGCGGCGGCGCGCCTACCGCAAGCCTCCGTCGCCGACATGCCGGACGTGCTGCGCGCGTTTACCGGCGTCGACGAGCACCGCATCGCGGCGTGGTCGCTGAGCGCCGTCAAAGGCGCGATTGCCGGCATCGGCAAGGCAGCGATGCGAGTCGCCGCGGCTGCGAAACCTCGGCGCGGCTGATCCAGCCGCGCCGAATTTTCTCAATTGCTGGCGACGAGTCGCGGCGCCGATGGCGCGCGGGGAACGGACGCGGCCTTGCGTCCGGCGTTTTCCGGCATCAGGAAGAATTCGCCCGCCTCGTGTCCGGCAAACTGGATCGGTGCGTATTCCGGCGCCTGTTGCAAGCCCGCGTTCGCGCTGCGCAGGGCCATGCCGCCGGCGATTTCGCGGAACATTTCCTGCCCGGTCAGCAACTGGTTGTTGTCGCGCAGCACGGTCAGCAGCGCCGTGGCGAACACCGAATGCCCACCCTTGCTGGCCGCATCCGCCACCGGCTGCACGCCACCGGAAGTCAACGCCGTGCGCGAGCGTCCCGCAGTCATGGTCTTGACCCAGTCGCCCCAGACGTTGTCGGCCATGCCACCACCGAACGTCGCAAGCGCCGAGCGCGTCATCGTGCCCGAATAGCACGAGTCGGCGATCACCAGCACATGCCGGGCCTGCATCGTCGTCAGAATGTCGCTGATCGCGCGGTTGGAAATCCAGCTGTTGGGTTGGTTGAGCTGGGCATCCACCGGCAGCCAGTAGCCCTGGCGCGAGGAATCGATTTCGCCATGTCCGGCGTAGTACACGAGCAGGTTGTCCTTGTCGGTCAACGCTTCGCGCAGGTCGTTGAGCGCGGAAAGGATTTCGAAACGGTTCGCGTTCGTGAGCGTTTTCACGTCGTAGCCGTAGCGCGACTGCAGCACGCCGCCCACCGCCTTGGCATCTTCCGCTGCGCTGGCCAGTGCCGGGAACGCGGCGTAACTGTCGTTGCCGATGATCAGCGCGTAGTACTTGCCCAGGCGTACGCCCGACGGCAACGACTGCCCGCTCGGTGCCGACTCGCGCACCGCCTTGCCGCCCGGGCCAGGCACGAGCATGAAATCCAGCACCGCCTCTCCACCGGTTTTGTCGGAGGCGGCGACGCGAACCGCGGTGTCGTTGCCACCGGTCAACGCCACATGGGTCTTGAACACGCCACCCGCACCGACCGCCACGGTCTGGCCATTGAGCGTGACCGAAGTCAGGCCTGCCGGCGCCTGCACGCGACCTACGACGTCAATGCCGTTCTGCGCCGGCGGTACCGAGGCAGCCGGCTTGTTCAAACCGCGCGTGACGGCCAGCGATGGTTGCAGGATTTCCACGCGCAAATCGCCGGTCAGGCTGGCTGTGGCAAATCCCGGCGGCAGCGATGTGTACCTGGCGCCGTCGATCCGGCTTTGCAGGCTCGCCATCTGCGTGCGTTGGCTGGCAAGTTCCTGGCGCTTTTCGGACAGCTGCGCTTCCATCAGCTTGAGCAGTTGTTTCGAATTTTCGTTCTGTGCGTGTTCGAGGGCGAGTTGTGCGCGCGCCTGATCAAACTTCGCCTGCGCTTCCTGGCGCTGCTGGTCGTTCTGCGCCATCTGTTTCTGCACGAGTTGCATACGCTCGCGGCTTTCGCGCAGCGCGGCATCCATCTGCGACGCCGATGCGCGCAGCGACGTGAGGGCCTGATCGTTGTCCGGCGAGGATTGCCGCGCCGCCAATTCCTGCTCGCGCGCCTTCAGCTTGGCAATCTGGTCCTCGGCGTCGGCGAGTTGTTTCGCGCTGGAATCCTGTTGTGCCTTGAGGGCGTCGCGCTGAGCGGCCAGATCCTTCTCGCGGGACTGTGTTTCGCTTTGCAGCTTGACGAACTCCGGATTCTTGTCGATGCCCGCACGCGCCTGCTCGGCGTCGAGCTTGCGCCTCACGTTGTCGAGTTCGCTCTGCGACTTCTGGTAATTCTGTTGCTTTTGTTGCAGTTCGGATTGCAGCTTGCCGACCTGTGCGCGCAACTGCGAGGACTTCTGCTGTTCTGCGGTCAGTTGCTCGCGCAGGGTCGCCGATTCGTTCTTCGCTTCCTGCACCTGCGCGGTGACGGTGGACGCGAACACCAGCTTGTCGTTGTCGACGCCCGAAGCCTCGCCATACAGGTTCAACGCCTTCGCGATGTCCCTGGGCACACCCAGGCCCTGCTCGTAGAGGTAACCCAGGTTGATGCGCGCGCGCTTGTCGCCCTGCGCGGCGGCTTTCTCAAACCATTCGCGCGCCTTGGTGTAATCCGGCTCGGTGCCGAGGCCTTTCAGATAGATCTCACCGACATAGTTTTGCGCCTCGGCATCGCCGGATTCGGCCTGCCCCATCCAGACCTTGAGTGCAGTCTGGTAATTGGCACGGTCGTAGGACACATATTCGCCACCGCGGATTTCGCAGTCGGCCTGTGTCGTACGGATTGGCCGGCGCGCGCTCATGTAGGTGGCCGAGCGGCCGAGCTTGCGCACCTGTCCGGGCAGCAGACAATCGACGATTAGCAGATCCTCGGGGTTGCGTGTGGTGACCGTGGCCTGCGCCGGCGGCGCCGGGACGAACCAGCCGGCCAGGCCGGCCACGGCCATCGCCGCGCACAACGGCAGGGAATGAAGTTTGCAGCTTCGAATAAATATCGCGCGCATCATAAAAATCCCCGGAATTTCACGAATCGTATACTGTTACCCACGACATCCTACGTCAACAACCGTGAATGAAATGTCGCTATACTAAAACTGCATGCCGATAGGGAGGATGGGGAATGAAAGCGGCAATCCGTGATCTGTTGCATATCCTGAGTTCTTCGGCTGTACAGCTGCTTTTGCTCGCTGTGGCGATCTGCGCACCCGCGCATATGGCGTTGGCGCAAACCGCCAATCACGTCAGCATCACTGGCGGAAACGCTCAGAGCGGCGCGGCCGGCAGTCAGCTGTCGCAGCCGCTTGCCATCAACATTTCCGGTGGGTCGTACTCGGGCTTCGACACCATATTCTGGACCGTTCAGGGTTCTGGTGCGCCGGCAACTTTCGCCGAGAGCGGCAGCTCGAGTTACACCTCCTACGGAAACATACCGGGCGCTTTCAGTTCACATCTGGTGCTGGGCAGTCAGACCGGCACGGTCACGGTTACCGCATCCTGCTCTTCCTGCGATGTGGCCACTTTCACCGAAACCGTTACGCCGCCGCCGCCGTACCTCGAAATGATTATTCAAAGCGGCACTCCGCAAAGCGGCCCGCCAAACACCGCTTTGGCGAAACCGCTGGCGGTAAATTTAAAGGCCACGCCTTATGGCTTCGACGGACCTTTCTCTGTACCGGTCCAGTGGGAAATCACCAGCGGCACGGCGAGGTTCGCGGCAAACAATTCGCAGACCTTTACCGACACTGTCACACTGACAGGTCGTCCCCCCAACGGCGGTAGCCAGGTATCGCTCATACTCGGTGATACGCCGGGCCCCGTGGTCGTGGTGGCGTCATGCAGCTACTGCACGGCTGGTGCAATTCGTCCGTTCCGCCTGACGATTACCCCACCCACTACCGGCACGTTGGCGAAGGTATCCGGTGACAATCAGTCTGGCATCGTCAACACTACCGCGGGCGCACCACTCGTGGTGCAGGCCGGCTCCACTTCGGGTCAAACGGTCAATTGGAAGGTCGTGAGTGGCCAGGCCACCTTGAGTGCCGCCTCTTCGGTGACCGACAACAACGGCCAGGCCTCGATCAATTTCACGTATGGCAATACACCAGGACCAGTGACGATCGAAGCCAACGTGGGCAACAGCACCGTTGACTTTGTCGCCACCGCCGTGGTGACCGGCACCGGCCCCACGGCCGCAGCCGGCAACAACCAGTCCGCCCCTGTCGGAACCACCCTGCAACCCTTCGTCGTGCAGGTTGGCCCCGGCGGAGCGACGGGCGGCAGTCACATCCAGTCTTCAGGACCCACGGCTTACGGAAACATTGCGGTGAACTGGACCGTCGTTCAAGGCGGCGGCACCTTGGCGACGGTGCAAACCCTCACCGATGCCAACGGCAGGGCCAGCAACACGTTGACGCTGGGGCAAAACCCGGGCGTCAATATCGTCCAGGCCAGCGTCGCCGGCGGCGGCAGCGTCACCTTTACCGCGAACGGCACAGCGAAAATCGAGGCCGGCAGCGCAGTATTCAGCATCGCTTCCGGCAACAATCAGGCCCTGGTTCCGGGCAACGCCTCGCAGCCCCTCGTCGTCAAGCTTGCCACGAACGGCGGAGACCCGATTCCGAACGTCGGCATCCAGTGGAGCGTGTCCAACTCGAACGGCAATCTCGCGAACACCACAACCAGCACCGGCTCCGACGGCACTTCGCAGAACACATTGACGGTAGTGCTGCCAGGCAGCTACTCGGTGACCGCACAGCTTGTCGGTTCCACCGGCATTCCGCCACTGACCTTCAATTTCAACAATGGCGTGGCGAACCTGCCGGGACTCTCGCCCGAGCAGACCGCCGTAGCCGGTGTCATCGACAAGGCCTGTCCTGCTCTTGCTACATCAACCACACCACTGACGCCGCAGCAGCAGGATTTCCTGAAGCGCTGTTCCGAAGTGGTCGTGGGCGCCAACGGCGATACGCAACAGGTGCCCGGAGCGCTCAGTGCCATGCTCAACAACAAGCCGTTGCCGCAGAGCGACTTGGCGCAGGGCGTGCGGCTGGGGCAGTTGGACAACCTCAATACCCGCTTCGCCGAGCTTCGCCAGGGCGCAGCAGGTTTCAGCGCGGGCGGGCTGACCTTCAACCAGAACGGCCGCGGCCTGCCGCTGGCCATGCTCGGCGACATGTTCCGTAAGGATCCTGCGAACAGCGATGAAGTCGGCAAGGATTTCTCGCGCTGGGGCTTCTTCGCCACCGGCATGGTCGAACGTGGCGGCTACGACGCGACCGCAGTCGGTCCCGGATTCGATTTCCACAGCGCGTCGCTGACCGCGGGCGTGGACTATCGCTTCAACGCCAACTTCGTCGCCGGCGTGGCGCTGGGCTACAACCAGAACAATTCGAGTTTCGATGCCAACGCCGGCAGGGCCGACGTCGACGGCTACAGCCTGAACGGGTATTTCAGCTGGTATCACGGTGACTGGTACCTCGAGGGCTCGGTCGTTCTCGACAAGCTCGATTACAGTCTGGATCGCAACATCGCTTATCAGATTGCCAGTTTGTCCGGCGGCACGACCACTGTCTCGCAGACGGCATCGGCCTCCCCCGGCGGCGATCAGAATTCGCTCTCGCTCTCCGCGGGCAAAGATTTCAGCCGCAAGGCATGGACCTTCAGCCCGTATGTGCGCGGCATCTATTCGCACCTTTCGCTGGACGGTTTCAACGAATCGATGTCCGATCCGAATGGGGCCGGCGCCGGTCTCGGCACCTCGGTGGCGTCGCGTTCGATGAATTCGATGCTGGGTCTGGTCGGCGCGCGCGTGAGCTACACCACGAGTTTCGACTGGGGCGTGCTGGTACCCAATGCCGTGGTCGAGTGGAATCACGAGTTCCGCAACGACCCGCAAACCGTCGTGGTGCGTTTCCTCGCCGATCCGACACAGACACCGATCGCGCTGACCGATCAGGCGCCGGACTCGAACTACTTCAACCTCGGTTTCGGCCTGAACGCGGTATTTGCGCAGGGGCGCTCCGCTTATGTGTACTACCAGCACATGGCAGGGTATTCGGGTGCCCATTCCGACCAGCTTTCGCTCGGCATCCGCATCGAGTTCTGAGCGCATGCAGCGTCGGTCTTGCGCCAAGGCCCTACTTGCGCACGCAGCCACGTGCGCGGCATGCTATGCGTGTCGCGCAGGCGACCGCGCGTATGCGGTCCGCGCATGGGGATGACATCGCCAGCATGATCGAGTTCGGCCACAGCACCCATGTCGGCTTGCGTCGCGAGCATAACGAGGACACTTACTATGCCGACGCCGAACTCGGCCTTTGGCTGGTCGCCGATGGTATGGGCGGCCATGAACATGGCGAGGTAGCCAGCGCCATTGCGCGCGATGCGATGGTGCGCGAAGTCGCGGCTGGCGCGCCGCTGGCGCAGGCCGTGCAACGCGCCGATGAGGAAATCATCCAGCACTCCAGCCGCAAGGCCGAAGCGCTGCCGATGGGCACCACGATCGCCGCGATGCGTCTGCACGAGAACGAATACGAGATCTGCTGGGTCGGCGACAGCCGCGTGTATTTGTGGAACGGCGAGCTCAAGCAGCTTTCGCGCGACCATTCCTACGTGCAGGAACTGATCCAGCAAGGCGCGATCACGCACGAACAGGCGCGCACGCATCCGCATCGCAACGTCGTCACCCAGGCCCTCGGCGTCACCGATCCGGAAAGCCTGCGTGTGGAAACCATCCGCGGCAGCCTGCAGCCTGGCATGCAGGTGCTGCTCTGTTCGGATGGTCTGACCGAGGAAGTCGACGACAAGGATATCGAAACCGTGTTGGCGCGCCAGGACCTTTCCGCGCAGGAATGCGTGGATCACCTGATCCTGGCCGCGCTCGAAGGCGGCGGCTCGGACAATGTGACGGTCATCCTGATCCGCGACCGCTGAGCAATCTTCGCAAGATCTGCCGATTCCGACGGCCCGACGCCGTCGCTTCAACCGCCAGCTTCGGCTTTCGCCAACTGCGCCTTGAGCTGCTGCAGGGCGGCATTCTTCGGGTCGGCACGCAGACCCGACTCGACCAAGACGTCGGCGCCGGTGTACAGCCCGTTTTTCAGCGCCGACTGCGCGCCGTTCGCATAGAACGCGGCGATCTTCTGCAAGCCTTGCGTTGCTCGTGCATTGCCGGGATCGCGCTTGAGCGCCTCCTGAAACAGATCGATGGCATTGTCGCCGGGCGGAAAGCTCATTTTCTCGCCGCCATTCTTTTGGCCATAGTCGATATAGTCGTCCCCGCGAGAAAGCAGCGTCGGCAAGTCCAACTGTGCCAAACGCGCATCGGCGGCCACGTTTTCAGGTGGCGGCGGAGGCGGCACGACTGGCGTCGTCGCGATCGGTGCGCTGGTCGCGGCTTCCGGTGCGACCGGAGCGGTCGCCTTGCCGTGCCAGACCGCCCACGCAAGGGCCGCAATCACTACGGCGGCAGCGACGCCACCGCCCAGGAAAATCCATTTTCTCGTGCTTACCGGCGCCGCACCGGAAGACGCGGCCCTGGCCGCAGAAACGGCCCGACGACGTGCACTGCGCGATTCGCGCATGACCGCATCCATCTGCGGATTGGCCGCGAGCAGGCGATCGAGCTCTGCGACGAAGGCATCGCCCGTGGCGAATCGATCGGCCGGTTGCTTGGCCATCGACTTGTCGATCAGCGGCTGCAACCAGGCGAGTTTTTCCGGCAGCTTTGGCACCGGCTCGGTGACATGCATCAGCGCGACGGCGTAAGCATCGCCGGCCTCGTAGGGCTTGTGCCCGGCCACGCATTCGAAAAGCACCGCGCCGAGACTGTACAGATCCGAGCGTCCGTCCACCGGCGTCGCCTGCGCCTGCTCCGGACTCATGTAATCGGGCGTGCCGATGGCGTTGCCGGCCATGGTCGCGGCGCTGACCGACTTGATCGCCTTGGCGATGCCGAAGTCCGCCAGCACCGCCGAACCGTTGCTGCGGAACATGATGTTGCCGGGCTTCACGTCGCGATGCACGAAACCCATCTCATGGGCGTAGGAAAGCCCGGAGGCGACGTCGCGCACGATCTCCAGCACATCGGCGGCGTTCAGGCGCTGCATGCGATCGCGCAGGGTGCCGGCCGGCAGGTATTCGCTGGCGAGATAGAAGACCCCGTTTTCCGAACCGATATCGTGCACCGTCATCAGGTGCGGATGAGTGAGCTTGGCCGCGATGCGACCTTCCTTGAGGAACTGCTCGCGAAATGTCTCGTTCGCCGCCAGCGTCGGCGCCATGATCTTCAGCGCCACTTCGCGGTCGAGCGACTCCTGCATCGCCAGATACACCGTGGCCATGCCGCCTTCGCCGATTTTCTGAACCAGTTTGTAGCCGGTAACCTGTACGCTGTCGGTCATTTCACAAAACTCACGGCGCCGCAGCGCGCAATTCCTTCAAAGCGGCCACGAATTGGCCCATCGAGTAGTGATCCTCATCCTTGACCGCATCGTACACGGCATTGAGTTTGCTCTTGACCGCGTCGGTTCGAGCCTTGTCCAGTTTGCCGTCGTTACCGAACGCCGTCACCAGCGAATCCGCAGCCATGGTCGCCTGCTCGGCTGACGCGTAATCGCGAAACTCGCCGCTCTCGCCATCGGTCACCATGCTGGCCAGGATCGTATTGAAGCTCGCCGTGTCGTAATTGAACGCCGCTACCTTCGGCAACAGGGTATCGAGCGTAGCGCGCAGGGTGCGCGCCGCCGCAAAAGTAGCGTCGCGGCTTTGCGTGGTCGCCTGATGCAGCGCGCGGGTCTGCTCGAACACACGCTGCGCCGCGGTCTTGTCGACCGGCGCCAACGCATAGCGGAACGTCACCAGGTTTGCGTCATTCAAGCGCACGACGCCCGGGCCCAAACCGGTGCCCTGGCGCGGCCCCCAATTGTTGCCCTTCATCAGCTTGTGGCAGGCCTGGCAGTTGAACAGCACCAGTTCCGGGAATATTCCCTGCCAGCCGGTTTTCGGGTCGAGCAGCAATCCGAGCAGGTTTTCCGCGGCCACGCCCTGACCCACGGCCCAGTCGCGCACGCCGTTCCATTCGCCCTTGCGCTTGATCCAGTTCGCCGTGATCTTGTAGTGCGGATTGAGCCAGGTGAAGGTATCCAGTTCGAACGACAGGCGCGGATGGCCTGCACCCATGATCCGGTGCGTGATCATCCGTTCCTTTTCGCCCATGTGGCAGGACAGGCACAACTGCGCGCGCTTAATTGGATCGGCGGTCGGGTACATGCCCTTGGCCAGATCGTCCGCGTAGGTGACTTTGCTGTCGGCGTGGGAATTGAGCCACAGTTCCGCGCCGCCGTGGCAGGACTCGCAGCCGACGCCGTCGGAAATCTGGAAGCGTTCGCCGCGGTCGCTCGCGGACGTGTTGTCCGCGTGGCAATCCAGGCACACTTTCGCCTTGGTGGCGTCGCCGAGGCCGAGTTTGCGCGCGATTTCCTGCGAGCGCGGTTGTTGCAAAACCTGATAGGCCTTGGCGTGCGGATCGAATTGCTGCCAGACCGCAAATTCGTTCTGCGCGATATCCGAATCGCGGAAAGGTTGCGATGCGCCGTGGCACACGCTGCTGCTGCACGTGGCCACGCCCATGTGTTTGTGCGCAGCGATCGCCTCGACCGCCGTTTCGGCATGCGCGCCGAACGCACACAGCAGCATACCCGCGAACAGCGTCGTCATCGCTTTCATCGCCTTCCTCCCCAGGACGAGCCAAACTGGCGGCCCGATCATACCGTCACGTCTTCAGGCGCGCCACAGGCAGCGGCCCTTGCTGGCCTTGTCGATAGCCTGCAAACGCGCCGCGTGCAGCGCTGCCTCGGCCGTGTCCGCACACCGCACACGCAACGGCGAACGCGCGATGAGCTGTGCAGCAATACGCGCCGGCGCCGCCGCCTGCACGCTGGCAAGGCCGAGGTCGCCCTGCCCGCCGGTCATCGCCAGGTACACGTCCGCAAGCAGCTGCGCATCGAGCAACGCGCCATGCAGTTCGCGATGCCGATTGTCGACGTTCAGGCGCTTGCACAGGGCATCGAGCGAGATGCGCTGGCCGGGGTATTTCTCGCGCGCCAGCGCCAGGGTATCGAGCACGCCAGCGTGATCCGCGATGCGGCCCAGACCCGGATCCACAAGCGCCAACTCCGCATCGAGGAATCCGACATCGAACGCGGCATTGTGGATTACGAGTTCGGCTCCGCCGATGAATTCCAGGAATTCGGCGGCAATCTCGGCGAAGCGGGGTTTGTCGGCGAGAAACTCGTCGCTGATGCCGTGCACGGCGCGCGCGCCTTCATCGACCGGGCGCTGCGGATTCAGATAACGGTGAAAGCGCCTCCCGCTTGGCCGGCGTTCGGCCAACTCGATGCAGCCGATCTCGATAATGCGATGGCCCTTGCCGACTTCGAGGCCCGTGGTCTCGGTATCCAGAACGACTTGTCTCATCACGCCTCCGTCGCTGCGTGCGCGGCGGCACGCGCCAATTCGTCGACGCGTTCGTTTTCCGGATGGCCCGCATGCCCACGCGTCCATTGCCACTGCACGCGATGCGGCAGCATGGCGGCGGACAGGCGCTGCCACAAATCCTGATTCTTCACCGGCTTGCGGTCGGATGTACGCCAGCCATTGGCCTGCCAGCGCGGCAACCATTGTTCGATGCCCTGCAGGACGTATTGCGAATCCGTGGTCAGGCGCACAGCGCTGCCGCGACGCAGCATTTCCAGCGCACGGATCGCCGCCATCAATTCCATGCGATTGTTCGTGGTGTCGCGCTCGCCGCCGGATATTTCCTTCTCCACGGTCCGGTAGCGCAGTAACGCCGCCCAGCCGCCCGGTCCCGGATTGCCCAGACAGGCGCCGTCGGTGAATATCTCCACGCGTGCAGCCGTCACGCGCAGTTCCTGTGCGCACCCGGCGCCAATTGCGGTGCGCGCGTCGCTTCGCGCGCGATTTTGCGCAGGCGGATCGGTGTCAGCGTGCTATGACGCTTGCGCGCGATCAGCAGCCATGAGCTGCCAAACCTCGCCAATAACGGGCGCGTGGGTTCGTCCGGCCCGACCGTCGCCGCGGCGTGCGGCCACAGCACGCCGGGGTAGCGCACCTGCAATGTATCGATCCGTTCGCGCTCCAGCTGCGCTTTGCAAACCCGGGACGAGCGCAAGTGCAGCCCGCGCGCGCGCCGCATCAACCAGGGCCGCCAGGTGCCGTGCGGGTTGAAGCCGAGAATCAGCACGATGCCTTCGGGCGCGAGCACGCGCGCGAGTTCCGCGGCGCAAGCTTGTGCATCGGCGATCCGCTCCAACGCGTGCTGCACAATCAGCACCTTGAAGCTTTCACTTACGAACGGCAATTGCCAGGGCGCACAGCGTACGGCGCCTGAAAGTAAACCGTCTTCGCCCACATCCAGTTCCACGATCTTGCCCAGCAGATGCGGCGGCAATGCCGCACCATCCTGCCGCGGGTGCAGGAGCAACCCATAGTTGCCGTAAGCACTGGACAGGATCGGCGCCAACGCAGCCATCTCGTGCGCAAGCAAGGCTTGCATCGGCGCGCTCGAATAGGGATTTGTGGCATCGGCCATCGACGAAGTTTGCAGCCACGGGACAAACCGCGATTGTGCGCGAAATCGCGGCAGTGGGTAAACCCGCATGCTGCGCCGCACGATGCCGGATAACCGGACGTTACGCGTTCGCTGCTATAGTGCCCGCCCGTTTTTGCCCGGGGAGGGGCGTTACGGATGAAGTGGGTTGGCAAATCCGGCCGCCACGCACGCCGGGAATTTCAGTCGGCGCGCGACTGGCGGATGGCGGTCGTCGGCGGCGGCTGCACCGCGCTCGGTGCGGCGTGCCTGCTGCTCGCCGCGTGCGGCAGCGCTCCGCACAAACCGGCGCCGGCCGCGCCGGAACCCGAGCCCGCCGCTGCACCCATGCGCGTTGAACCCAGCCTGGTACGCGCAGCTGCTGCCACGCCCGCCGCCGAACTTTCGCCGTGGGCGCAATTGAGCAGCCGTTTCGCGATGCCGGACTGCAATTACAACCCGGACGTGCTGCGTCTCGCACAATGGTTCAGCGCAGATCCGTCCGGCTTTGCGGAGTCATTGCGCCAGTCGCTGCCGTTTTTGCTGTATGTCGCGCAGCGCGTCGAGGAACGCGGCATGCCGGGCGAATTCGCGTTACTGCCTTACATCGAGAGCAATTACATACCGCTCGCTTCCAGCGGCGACCGCGCCGCCGGCATCTGGCAAATGCTTCCGGATACAGCACGCGAGGCCGGGTTGCGCATCCGCCCCGATTACGACGGGCGTCTGGACATCGTCGCGTCCACGGATGCCGCGCTCGACCTGCTCGATCGCTACCATGATCGTTTCGGCGACTGGCGCGTGGCCGACATGGCATTCAATGCCGGCCCCTATCGCATCGCCAAATTGCTCGGCGATTCGGAAGTGCCTGCCGGTGCTGCGGAACTCGGACGCCTGCGCGTTGCGGCGCACACGCACCGGCATCTGGCCAAACTGCTGGCCGTGGCCTGCGTCGTGTCGGATCCAGCGCGATTCAATGTGCGACTTCCCGAGCCCGCCCCAACCGATTTGCTGACTGCCGTTTCCCTGCCGGCGCCATTGGATTTGCAACTCGCCGCGCGCATGGCCGGCGTGGACGCCGCACGATTACGCCAGCTCAACCCAGGTTACGTGCGCAGGCGCATGCCAGCGGCCGGCCCGTTCCGGTTGCTGCTGCCCGAGGCGCAGAGCCAAATTTTGCTGGCGGCTTTGGACAAACTGCCGCAGCCGTTGTGGAGCGAATGGCACGAAATCACCCTGCAACAATCCGAAGTGCTGGATGTACTGGCGCAAGCCCACGGCGTCGACGCCAACGCATTTGCCACGGCGAACGCATTGGCTGTGGATGCGCAACTGGCGCCAGGAACGCGTGTTCTCGTGCCCGGACGTGGTGCTGGCGCGGCAGTTATCGCCACGCTTGCACACGCCGCAGAAAATGCAGAAGCACATGTCGTCCGCGCCGGCGACTCGCTCTGGAGCATCGCGCGTACCGCGCATGTTGCACTGTCCGACTTGCTGCATTGGAATGGGCTGTCGCGCGACTCCACGTTGCATCTCGGCCAACGCGTGCGTCTGCAGGCACCGGACCACGGCGGCGCAGCGGCCACGGCAGCGGCCAGTCCCGACTGACGTCGGTGCGCGCGGCCGGTCCATTTTTCGCAAGATGCTCGACCACGTCGAGCAGAACGCGCCACTGCGCCGCAGCGTGAGCATCGAGGAGGTCGGCAATGCCGCCGCTTTCCTTTGCTCGGATCTCGCCTCGGGAATTACCGGCGAGGTGACCTACGTCGATGCCGGATAAAACATCCTCGGCATGACGGGTCTGTAACGCCGCCGCCAAACCGGCTCGTCAAGGCAGCCGGCTTTCCACGATCTCTATCTTCGCCGCCTTGCGCAGACTGTCGACGAAGCCGCGCACGGCCTCGTAACCGAGGCCCTGACGCATCTGGTTCAGCGCCGCTTCGCGCGTGCGCGGGTCGAGTTTGGATGGATCGCCATCCTTAACCGCGTCGAGCTGGAACAGCGTATAGACATCGCCGTTGAGTGCGACCATGCCGGGTTCGGTCTTGCCAGTCGCGGGCAGCGGCAGCGCGAATACCGCATCGATCAGCGGCTTTTCCAGATTCGCGGCGTTGCGGCCGATGCCCTTTTCCTCGACCGGCGCCAGCTTGAGATCCGCGGCAACCTTGTCCAGCGCCTCGCCTTTTTGCAAACGCGCGAACAGCGTGTCGGCGCGTTCCTTGGCGGCCTTGGCGACCTGCTGCCCGGTCAGCATGGCGCGAATCTGCTCGCGCACCTCGTCCAGTGGCTTGGGCTCGGGCTTGACGTGCTGGTCCACGCGCACGATCACGATGTGATTGGTGCCGATTTCGATCGGATCGGAGCTATTGCCCTCGGCCAGGACATTGTTGGAAAACGCCGCCTTGACGACGGCGGGATTCGCGGCGATGCCGGTGCCGCCGGTGCGCGCGAACAACGCAGTCTTCTGCACGGTCAGGCCCAACGTCTTCGCCGCAGGCGCCAGCGAAGTCGGATCCTGGTAGATCGCATCGGTAAGCTTGCCGGAGACATCGCTGTATGCGTGTTCGCGCTGCTCGTCGAGGTATTTCTTGGCGAGTTCGCTCTTCACTTCGTCGAAGCTGCGCACCGATTCAGGACGCACGTCGCGCAGGAAGATGATGTGGTAACCGTCATCGGATTTGACCGGATCGGAAACTTCGCCCTTCTTCATGGCGAACAGCGCCGCCTCGAAGGCAGGATCGGTCACGCCTTTTTCCAACCAGCCCAGATCGCCGCCCTGCGCCTTGGAACCCAGGTCGTCCGAATCGGCCTTGGCGAGCGTGGCGAAATCCTTGCCGGCCTTGAGTTCCTTCTCGATGCCTTCGGCCTTGGCCAGCGCGGTCTTCTGCGCAGTCGCATTGGCGTTCTTGCCGACGGCGATCAGGATGTGTGACGCCTCGCGTTCTTCGGGTTTGACGAACTTCGATTTCTGCTGGTCGTACTGCTGTTTGAGCGTGGCGTCGTCGACCGTGGTCGCGGCCGGCATCTTGGATGCGTCGAGTTCGACGTAATCCAGCGAAACCTTTTCCGGCGTCATGAAATCGCTGCCATGCGCCTGGTAGTACGCAGCGATGTCGGCATCTGCGATCGGCGTGCCCGCATCGGGCTTGGGCAGTTTGACGAACCAAAAGTCGCGGGTCTGGTCGCGCAGACGCAGATATTCGTTCACGTCGGCGTCGGTAACCAGGCTCGACAGCGCAACCTGTCCGGTGAGCTGACGCAGCGCAATGTCCTGGCTGACGTTCTGCTCGAATTCCTCGGGCGCCTTGCGCTGCGCGGCGAGCAACAGGCGGTATTGGTCGGCGCTGAACTTGCCGTCGACCTGGAACGCCGGGATGCCCATGATTTCTTCGCGCACCACGCTCGGCGGCACCACGACCCCGAGCTTGTCATTGGCTTGCAGCAGCAATTGCTCGCTGATCAATTGGTCGAGCAGCTCGCGCTTGCGCTCCGGCGTATCGAAACTTTGCGCGTCGAACTGCGCGCCCATCATGCGCTGCGTCTGCGCACGGTAGTTATTGTAGCGCTCGCGGAACTCGTCCTGTGAAATCTCGTGGCCGTTGACCGTGGCGACGTAGGTCTCGCTGCGCGGATTGAAATACTGCTGGATACCGAAGAATCCGCCGAAGATGACGCCGATGATGCCGAGGACGACCTTGACGAACGGACCGGAGAATCTTTCGTTGAGCGTGCGAGCCATGTGCTACACCTGAAGACAAAATAAAGGGCGCCGTTCGGCGCCCTTGGTGAAAACGTGGCGGAGTGGACGGGACTCGAACCCGCGACCCCCGGCGTGACAGGCCGGTATTCTAACCAGCTGAACTACCACTCCGCGTTGTTTCCGAAAATCCTGCGGCCTGAGCTGCAGGATTCCCTTGCGGAATGATCCGCATAGAGGTGCTGGTGGGTGCTGAGGGTTTCGAACCCCCGACCCTCGCCTTGTAAGGGCGACGCTCTACCGCTGAGCTAAGCACCCTTACAAACACCCTTGGGCTAAGCCGCTTAGTTTATGGCATCCTTGAGCGCTTTGCCAGCCTTGAAGGACGGATTCTTCGAGGCCTTGATCTTGATCTGCTGGCCGGTGCGCGGATTGCGGCCGGTGCGAGCGGCGCGCTTGCGCACGATGAAGGTACCGAAGCCGACGAGCGCGATGGTGTCGCCCTTCTTGAGCGCCTTCTTCACGACTTCGATCACGGCCTCGACCGCCTTGCCGCCTTCGACTTTGGTCAGACCGGCGTGATCGGAAACAGCACTAATAAATTCAGCTTTGTTCATTTATTTCTCCCGAGCGGATTCTGATGGCCGCAACGTGTGATGTCTGCGCAATGCGACTCTGATCCGCTACCGGATGCCAGCGCCCGCATCGCTTCCCCGCGATCGCCCGGACTTGTGGTCTCCCGGATCGCGGCGCAGACTTTATACCAGCGCCCGCGAACGCGCGCAACACAAGCCGCCATGCGGATTTGCGCGAATCCGCAAAAAACAAAAAAAGCCGGCCAATCGGAAAAATTCCGCTTGACAGGCGGGTAAGAAAATTGCATGCGGCGACGCGCGCGCTCAATGTGCGCGTGGGTGCGTGTCGTCGCTATCGTCCTTGCGTGCCGGTTCCAGAGTGGATTTTTCAGCATTTTCCACTTTTACTGGCAGCGGCGACAATGCGCGTTCCAGCGCGATGTCGAGCACCTCGTCGATCCAGCGCACCGGCTTGATGGTCAGTGAACCGGTGACGTTCTTCGGAATGTCGGCCAGATCCTTCTGGTTTTCCTCCGGAATGATCACGAGCTCGATGCCGCCGCGATGCGCTGCCAGCAGCTTTTCCTTGAGTCCGCCGATCGGCAGCACGCGGCCACGTAGCGTGATCTCGCCGGTCATGGCCACGACCGAGCGCACCGGCACGCGGGTCAGTGCCGAGACCAGAGCCGTGCACATGGCGATGCCGGCGCTGGGACCGTCCTTGGGCGTGGCGCCCTCGGGTACGTGCACGTGGATGTCGTATTTGTTGTGGAAATCCGGATCGATGCCGAGCCGCTCCGCGCGTGCGCGCACGACCGACAGCGCGGCCTGGATGGATTCCTGCATCACCTCGCCAAGCTGGCCGGTGTGCATCAGCTTGCCCTTGCCGGGCACCACGGTCGCCTCGATGCTGAGCAGATCGCCGCCGACTTCCGTCCACGCAAGACCGGTGACGAGGCCGAACTCGTTCTGCTGCTCGGCACGTCCGTAAGTGAACTTGCGCACGCCGAGGTAGTGTTCGAGATTCTTGCCCGCGACCGAAACCTTGCCGCGCTTCTTCGCGCCCTTGTCCGCGGCGAGCGTGAGCTCCTTGACCACCTTGCGGCAGATCTTGGAAATCTCGCGTTCGAGATTGCGCACGCCGGATTCGCGCGTGTAGTAGCGCACCATGTCGCGGATAGCGCCTTCGGCGATGTGGATTTCACTCTCGTGCAAGCCGTTCGCCTTGACCTGCTTCGGCAGCAGATAGCGCTGCGCGATGTTGATTTTCTCGTCCTCGGTGTAGCCGGGGATGCGGATCACTTCCATGCGGTCGAGCAGCGGTCCCGGGATGTTCAGCGAGTTGGCCGTGGCGATGAACATGACCTCGGACAAGTCGAAATCCACTTCCAGATAGTGATCGTTGAAAGCGTGGTTCTGCTCGGGATCGAGCACTTCGAGCAGCGCCGACGACGGATCGCCGCGGAAATCCATCGACATCTTGTCGATTTCGTCGAGCATGAACAGCGGATTTTTCGTGCCGACCTTGTTCATGTTCTGCACGATTCTTCCCGGCATCGAACCGATATACGTGCGGCGATGACCGCGGATCTCGGCTTCGTCGCGCACGCCACCCAGCGACATGCGCACAAACTTGCGGTTGGTCGCACGCGCGATGGATTGGCCGAGCGAAGTCTTGCCCACGCCGGGTGGACCGACCAGGCACAGGATCGGCGCCTTCATCTTCTTCACGCGCTGCTGCACGGCGAGGTACTCGACGATGCGTTCCTTGACCTTTTCCAGGCCGTAGTGATCGGTGTCGAGTACATCCTCGGCGGCTTTCAGGTTCTTGCGCACCTTGCTGCGCTTGCGCCACGGCGCACCGACCAGCCAGTCGATGTAATTGCGCACGACGGTGGCCTCGGCCGACATCGGCGACATCTGCTTGAGCTTGTTGAGCTCCGCGCGCGCCTTTTTCTCGACCGGCTTGGGCATGCCGGCCTTTTCGATTTTCTTGCCGAGTTCCTCGATCTCGTTCGGTGCCTCCTCGTTTTCGCCGAGTTCCTTCTGGATCGCCTTGATCTGCTCGTTGAGGTAATACTCGCGCTGGCTCTTCTCCATCTGCGTCTTGACGCGACCGCGGATGCGTTTCTCGATCTGCTGCACGTCGATCTCGCCCTCGACGAAACCGATCAGCATCTCCAACCTGTCGGCTACATCGGGTGTCTCCAGCAGACGCTGCTTGTCGGACAGCCGGATCGAAAGGTGATGGGCGATGGTGTCGGCGAGGCGCGAAGCGTCGTCGATGCCGGCCAGCGTGGTCAGCAGCTCCGGCGGTATCTTGCGATTGAGCTTGATGAAGTTCTCGAACTGCGACACCACCGTGCGCGCGACGACTTCCATCTCGCGCGGCGCACGCGTGTAGGCGGGATCGAGCGTGCGCACATGGCCGGTCATGACGCCGTCGCGCTCGCCGTAGCGCACGACTTCCGCGCGCGTGCTGCCCTCGACCAACACTTTGACCGTGCCATCCGGCAGCTTGAGCAGTTGCAGGATGCTGGCGACCGTGCCGATCGGGTACAGGTCGGCTGCCTTTGGATCGTCGATGTCCGCGCCGCGCTGCGCCACCAGCAGGATGCGCTTGTCGCCGGCCATGGTCATCTCTAGCGCCTTCATCGACTTTTCGCGGCCGACGAACAGCGGCAGTACCGTGTGCGGATAGACCACGACGTCGCGCAGCGGCAGCACCGGCAATTCGGCGATGTCGGGAGCGGTCTTCTCTGGCTTGGTGCTGGATTCCATTGCGATTCCTGTCGACGGGATGACGCGACGTTCACGGGCAGCGTGAGCGCACGCACGAGATTCGTCAAGTGACGACGCGTCGACAGGTTTTCAAGACACGCGCGTTGGCGCTATCGGGATTTCGGCACGCGCGCGGCGATCGCGTCATCCGCGAGATCCGCGGAATCGGTATCCGCATCCTTCGTCACACGCCGCGCGACGCTGCGCGGCTTGTCGCGGCGCGCATTCGCCGCGAACAAGGTTCCTGGCGGCGGCGTCGCCTCGAAATAATCGCGCACGCCGCCAAGAATGGCGTCGGCGAGTTTCTGCCGCTGCGCGGGACTCTTCAGGCGCTTTTCCTCGACCGGGTTGGTGATGAACGCGGTTTCCACCAGAATCGATGGAACATCCGGCGAACGCAACACGACGAAGTTGGCTTTCTCGACGTAGCCGCGATGGGTGGGGCCGATCTTCGCCAGCGCTTGCAGCACGCGCCTGGCAACCGCGGCGCTCGCCTCGGCGGTCGCGCCCTGCGACAGATCGAGCAGCACCGCCGCCAGCGTGTTGTCCTTGTCCTCGAGCTTGACCCCACCCACCAGGTCAGCGCGATTCTCGCGATCGGCGAGCCAGCGTGCCGCTTCGCCGGTGGCCCCGCGCGGTGAAAGCACCCACACAGACGAGCCGCGCGCGTCGCCGCTGGCATAGGCGTCGGCGTGGATGGACACGAACAAATCGGCCTTCGCTTCACGCGCCTTCTGGTAGCGCTCCTGCAACGGGATGAAGCTGTCGCTGTCGCGCGTGAGCACGGCATGCATGCCCGATTGTTTGTCGATGAGTTTGGCAAGATCCCGCGCCACCGCCAGCGTGATGTCTTTTTCGTGCGTACCGCCGGCGCCCGTTGCTCCCGGATCCACGCCGCCGTGACCGGCATCGATGGCGATGACCACGTCGCGCGGCTTGGCCGCGAGTGCTGCCATGCTCTTGACCGGCGCGACGCGATTCTTCGAATACAGATCCACGATCAGGCGGTAGTCGCCACCACGACCGCGCGGCTGCACGAAACTTTTCGGCTGCACGGCGGCGGCAAGATCCAGCACCACGCGCACGCCGTCCTTGCCGTGGCGGCCGGTGCGCACACCCTTGAGCACGCCCGCAGCGGCGGGCGGCGCGAAACCGCCTCCCAATGCCGAATCGTCCACGTCGATGACCAGGCGATCCGGGTTCGCAATCTCGAACAGTTTGTAGTCAGGTCGCGCGGAAAGATCGAAGCTGATGCGCAGGTAGCCGTCGTTCTGGGTGGTGCGGACCGAGCGGATTTCACCCGCCCACGCCGGTGCGGCCAGCACGGCTGCGCAGGCGACAAAACATCGAATCCAGGCCGCTACTCCCCTCATGCGGCATATTCAAACGCAAAACCACTGCGGATTTCAAGTACTTTCTCTTTATGAATCGAAGATTTGCGCGATAAATCTCTCGTGAGGATCAGGAACCGTGGCTAAGCCGCTGTTTGGAATCCGGCTCAAGTTCACCACCCAAGCCTTCGAGCCAGCGCCTTCCGATTTCGCCGCGGGCGACCAGATGGACGTCGCGCCCCGAGAACGCATGTGCCAGATTCACGGTGAGATCCGGCTCCGGAATGGCTCCCACACCGCGCTCGGGCCACTCGATCAGCCACAAGACCGGACCGTCGGCCAAATCGCGCAATCCCAGCCATTCCAATTCCTCGGCTGCGGCGATGCGGTACAAATCAAGATGCTGCGCGGTCAAATCGGACAGCGCATAAGATTCGATCAAAGTATACGTCGGGCTTTTCACCCGTTCGCCGGCGCCGAGCGCGCGCAACAGCGCACGCGCGAACGTGGTCTTGCCGGCGCCGAGCGGACCGGCGAGATGGATGCTCCCGCCACCACGCACCCGCGGCGCGAGCTCACACGCGAGCGCTGCCAGCGCGCCCTCGTCGATCCCGTTGAATGCAATTTCAGGCATTCGCCAATCCGTTGCGCAGACGGCGCAGATGCCGGAACAGATCGCTCGCCAGAGTACCGGCCTCGCCATCGCTTGCTGCCGCGTCGCCAGCCTGCGCATGCAAGGCAACGCCAAGGCGAGCCGCGCGCCAGGCATTCAGGCCCTGCGCCATCAGACCGGCGATGACGCCGGTGAGCACATCGCCCATGCCGCCCGAGGCCATGCCCGGATTACCCCACGGACACACCGCCACGCTGCCCTGCGCGTGCGCGGTCAGCGTGCCCGCGCCTTTGAGCACGGCCACGCAACGATAGCGAGCCGCAAGTTCGCGCGCCGCGGCAAAGCGGTCGTGTTCGACGCGTTCCGTATCCCATCCAAGCAAACGCGCCGCTTCGCCGGGATGCGGCGTGATCACACTCTCCGGCGGCAATGCCATCGCCTGCGCAGCGAGCAGATTCAACGCATCCGCATCCACGACCGTCGGCTTGTGCGAATCCAGTGCCGCTCGCCACAGTTTCCGGCCCCAATCGGATTGGCCCAGTCCAGGCCCGAGCGCAAGCACACTCGCGCGATCGAGCAACGCTGTCAGTGCAGCAGCGTCGGTTGTCGCATGCGCCATCACCTCGGGACGCACTGCATTGATCGCGGTGATGTTTTCCTGGCGCGTCGCCGCGCTGACCAGTCCGGCGCCTACGCGCAAGGCCGCTTCCGCACACAGTCGGATCGCGCCGCCCATGCCGGCATCGCCGCCAATCGCGAGCACATGGCCGAAGTTGCCCTTGTGTGCGGCGCGCGAGCGTGGCGGCAACCACACCGCCATGCGCCGCGCATCGAGCAGGCGTGCATCGTATGGCGCGTCGGCGAAAGCCTCTTCGGGCAGACCGAGCCGATCCAGCACCAGGGTGCCGCAATGATCGATCGCCGCGCCAGTCGCCAGTCCGCGTTTGCGCGCGATGAAGCTCACCGTGATTTCCGCGCGCACTGCAACCCCCAGCACCGCACCGGTATCCGCATCGATACCCGATGGCACGTCCAGCGCCAGCACTGGTTTGCCGCTCGCATTCAGGTGACGGATCGTTTGCGCGACGAGGCCTTCCACCGGACGCGCCAGACCAGTACCGAAAATCGCATCGACGTAGACATCGGCCGCGGGCAAACCATGCTCGGCAGCGAGTATTTCGCCGCCAGCGTCGCGCCAGGCATCGCGCGCGCGCCTGGCGTCTGCTGTTGCT
>Ga0207654_10000275_pt1 | contig 31294 bp, 27 predicted proteins | sample KBSC64metaG_FD_184355 | JGI IMG/M metagenome (GOLD analysis project Ga0207654, IMG submission 184355) | Corn rhizosphere microbial communities from Kellogg Biological Station, Michigan, USA - KBS C6-4 metaG (SPAdes) (version 2) | ecosystem: Host-associated > Plants > Roots > Rhizosphere > Soil...
TTGCTTGCGGGTGATGATCGTCTCCTGTTTCAGAAGGCCGTTGGCGGACATCTCGGCGAGTTTTTCGTAGAGCTGAGCGGGGAGGGTCATGGTCATCGGCGATCTTTCATTAGCTTATTCCCCAGGCCTCGCCTCGCACGATCCGGATATCACGACCGTGCGCCATCCGATGCGGCTGGAGACAGCCCATCCCAAGGGTGTACGTGACGTTGTAATTACGGATTATATCAATGATCGTAAGGCCGCAATCCCCTTTGGGGCGTCTGCGTCGCACGACAGGCAATCGTCCATTGACGTAATCAATAATTACATATCTAAGAGTTTTGGATGTCGGTCAGCACGTCCCCCGTCAGCGAGGCCAAGGAAACGGGGGCTGAGATCATGGGGGCGATCATAACGGAGATTATAGCTCGTGAATGACGGCGATCATTACGTCGATCGGCGGTCCGTTTTGAAGTCGCCCGCGCTGCTATTGGGGACGGTGCTCACCGGCTGTGATCCCGGGCCTGAGGCGTCGTCCGCTTCGATTGTCCGCCTGCCTCGGGCCGCAGACGGAATGACGGCAACATCGCTAAAAGGATTCAAGCCGTTTCAACCGAGCAACAGGCGCGGGCCAAAACCTAATTTTCCCCGCCGTATCGGCTTTGTCGCGCCGACGATAACTGAATATATGTCGGGCCTGAGCGATGCGTGCCGACGTGCCTGCAGCGATCGCGGCGTCGAATTTCTCTATGCGGTTTCGGACAGCGATCCCGTCAAGAATATAGATCAGCTCTGGCAAATGGTGAGACGTGGCGTCGGCGGGTTGATTATTCCTCCACTCGACGCTGCGGCGCAGAGCCAGGTCGCCCAGCAGGCGATCGATCTCGGCATATGCGTGATGTTCTTGGTATCGTCGCCATCGACGGTAGAAACGATGTCGTACCAGTGGTCGTTTGGCGAGGCCCAGGCACGGGCAGCTATCGATTGGGTGCAACAACACATAACCGGTAGGGGCAAAGCCGCATATCTAAACCGAGACCAATTTGAGGCTTTGCAGCCCCGGACGACCGCAGCCAAAGCCGAATTTGCCAAAGCGAAGGTCGACCTGGTCGTGAATCGTCAGGACGCCAAAGGCACGCAGGCCGAGGGGTTCAGGCTCGCGTCATTGCTGCTGCAATCACATCCCGAGATCAACGTCTGGGTGGGCGAGGACGATACGATTCTGGGTATCGACGCCTATCTGCGGTCGATAGGCAAGGTGGCCGCCCTGAACGACATCGCGCTTATATCCGTCGGTGGCACGACCGCCGCAAAACAGACACTGGGCGATGATGGCAGCTTTCTGCGTGCTGTCATCGCCAGCTATGACAATCTTTCGTCTTACGCCTGCGGATCTTTCTGTGCGGATTGGCTGGACGGCAAAGTGATCCCGCAAGTGCTGGATGTCAGTTGCGTTCCCCTCAAGTCAAAGCAGGATGTGAGCCGCTTCGATGCTGCAGCTGCGGATCCGGCGGGTGCGCTCGCGAAGATGAAGGCACACCGCTTTCCGGCAATAAGATTGTGGGGAGAGGTCGATTACGCGACCCGCTCCAATTATCTGCGCAACGTCATCGGCGACTAAGGTCGGAAACGAGAATGGCAAATATCACTATGCTAAGAATATTAGGTCCAAAGGACTCGCCATGGGACCTCAGAAATCGGTTTCCGCTTGGTATTTTCCTCATCCTGCTAAGCGTTACGCTCAGCTTTTTATATGAAGGATTTCTGAGCGCGGGAAATGCGCAAGGGCTGCTGCTTGCGATGACCGCGACCGGCATCGCAGCGATCGGCACGACGCTGCTTATAATCACGGGGAACATCGATCTGTCGATCGGTGGTCAATATGCCATTATCTCGATCGTCGCGGCGACGGTCGCGCACGAAACGCAAAGCGCATTCCTGGCCGTGAGTGCCGCGGTTGGCCTTGGTATATCGCTCGGTCTTGTGAATGGGCTGCTGGTTCGCGCATTGCGGATAAATCCTTTGATCGTGACGTTAGCCGCCGCGTCCATCCTGCGCGGCCTTGCTTATGTCTTTTCAGAAGGTCGCTCGGTTACGGGATTTCCGCCTGCCCTCCTGGCGCTGGGCCGGCAACATCTGTTGGGTGTGCCAGTGCCCGTCGTTATTGCCCTCGTCATCTTTGCTCTCGCTGCGTTCGTTCTCGCCCGCACGGTGTTGGGTCTGCGCCTCTACGCAATCGGCGGCAATAAAGACGCGGCGATGCTGAACGGCATCCACGCGAATGGCTATATCACCGCGCTGTTCGCCTTCAACGGAGCGTTGATCGGCATTGTTTCAGTACTCTCGATTGCTCGACTAGGTAGCGCCTCACCGGCGATTGGGACGGGTTTCGAGCTGGACGTGCTCACATCGGTCTTACTTGGTGGCGTGGCCTTTTCAGGCGGCGCAGGTAACCTAATCGGCGTGGCGCTGGGTGTTGCCACGATCGTGATCATCAACGCAGGCATTATTTTTGCCGGGGTTCCTGATTTTTGGCAACAGGTTACGAGCGGTGTGGTGCTGATCGCCTCGTTAATCGGTGACCAGTTTTCGGCTACTCGCCGCGATCGGGGGCCCAGGACGCCGATCAGCCGGTCCGACATCACCGACACTTTAAGCCCGTCGCAACTAAAGCCGGTCATCCCTGAGCGGGCGATACCGAACGAGGCGAGCGGATATGTCCTCGAATGTGAGGCATTAAGCAAAACATACGGGTCAGTTCAGGCGGCGCGGGATATAGGATTCAAGGTTCGTCCTGGCGAAATAGTGTGCCTGGTGGGTGATAATGGCGCCGGCAAGAGCACCACGATCAAGATGTTGTCGGGTGCGATCACGGCCGACACCGGCGTGCTCAAGATCAAAGGCCGGACGATAGACCTGCCTTCGCCGGCCGCGGTCCGCGAAGCCGGAGTAAGTACAGTCTATCAGGATCTTGCGCTGTGTCTGAACCTGGGCGCGGCACATAATCTCACGCTGGGATGCGAACCCCGCTTGTTCGATTTCGGTCTTCTGTCGTTACGCGACGACCGCGCTGCCGCGCGGATCGCGCAGGAACGGCTGGCGGATCTTGGCGTCGACCTACCCGATATGTTTCGGCCAGTGCGGCTGATGTCGGGTGGGCAGCGTCAATCGGTTTCGATCGCGCGTGCGACAGGCGACGGATGTTGCGTGATTCTGGATGAGCCGACGGCAGCGCTCGGGGTAAAGCAGACACAGAATGTCTTGTCACTCATCAGGACCCTGGCGGCAAAGAATGTGGGCGTCGTGCTCATATCGCACGATCTTGAAAGCATCTTTGATGTCGCGGATCGAATCGTTGTCCTACGCTTGGGAACAGTGGTGTGGGACGGGCGGCGAGAAGATATCTCTCGCCCCGAACTCGTCCACCTGATGGCGGGTTTCGCACCAGCTTCACGATGACATCCGGATGACCATCAACCATCTAGGCTATCTCGGCGCGAACGAGATCGCCGCACTCATCCGCCAGCGGAAGCTGTCACCTGTAGAAGTCATAACGGATATCTTAGAGTGGATCGAAAGGGTCGAGCCACGCATCAACGCGTTCGCCCATTTCGCACCGGAAGAGGCGCTTCGGTCGGCAAGGCGAGCGGAGGAGCTTATCCTCAGGGGTGACCCGTTGCCCCCCCTTCTCGGCGTTCCCGTCACGATCAAAGACCACGTGGACGTTCGGGGTATGCCAACTCGATCGGGCTCGACGTTGACGAAGGCCATGGCAGCGGCGCACGACAATCCACTCGTGACACGCCTGAAAAATGCGGGTGCGATCGTCTTAGGAAAAACAACCACATCCGAATTCGGGTGGAAGGCGGTGAGCCAAAGTCCGCTTCACGGAATTACGCATAATCCGTGGAAGCATGGTTTCAACGCTGGGGCATCCTCCGCCGGAGCGGCGGCGGCCGCCGCCGCCGGCTGCGGGCCACTGCATTTGGGAAGTGATGGTGCGGGATCTGTTCGCCTGCCGGCCCATTTTTGCGGATTATATGGCCTGAAGCTGACCTACGGCCGTATACCGCTCGTGCCGCAAATGAAGGGTGATCACGTCGTTCATTTCGGGCCGTTGACGCGAAATGTCGAAGACGCGGCCTTGATGATGGATGCCCTATCCGGCCCGCATCATCTCGATCCGATGAGTCTTCCCTCATCAGGTGAGAGCTACTCACGGGATATTAGGCGCCAGCCGGGCTCGTTGCGTATCGCTTGTAGTGAGGACTTGGGCCATGCTCGCGTCGATCCGGAAGTAAGGGCTTTGGTGGCAAACGCGATCCGGAGGATTGCTGGATTGCCGGGTGTGATTTTAAGCTCAGTTACCCCGGAGTGGGGCATAGAGTATCTGTCCTTCGCGCAGCATCGCCCGCTCGCTGGGCTGCGGCTCCTTGACCTTGACGATCATCTCGACGCGATCGAAAATTTCCCGAGCGGTCTCGACAATCTGACCGCCGGCCCTGGCGTAAACCTCGTCGGTCGCGCCGATACCGGCGCCAGCATTGGTTTCGACCAGAACGGTATGGCCATGGCCCACAAGCTCTTGAACGCTCTCGGGGGTCAGCCCCACGCGATTCTCGTTGTTTTTCACTTCCCTGACTGTTCCGACAAGCACTGGATTTTCCTTTACGCTCGCGAGCTAGCCGTTGCTTCGGTTCACTCGCCGGATGATGATGGTCGACGGCAGCGGCGTCCGGATCAGGCGATCTGACCCAGCGAAGCCGCTACTGTCTCGGCCAGTTCGAGAATGTGGGAGGACTCGACGATCAGCGGCGGCGACAATGCGATGATGTCGCCAGTCACCCGGATCAGTGCGCCGCGCTTGAAGCAGTCAGTGAACACGTCATAGGCGCGCGCACCGGGCGCCCCATCGCGTGATGCGAGTTCGATGCCGGCAACCAAGCCCATTGTACGCACGTCGATCACATGGGGAGACGCGCGCAGCGTATGCATCGCCTGATGCCATTCGTCTTCCAGCGTTGCGCCTCGTGTCAGCAGGCCCTCGCGCTCATAGATGTCGAGCGTCGCCAGGCCCGCCGCGCAGGCGGCCGGATGGCCGGAATAGGTGTAGCCATGAAACAGCTCGATGGCCGCCTCCGGTCCCGTCATCAGCGCGTCGTGCACAGCGTGGCTCGCGAACACGGCGCCCATCGGTATCGTTCCGTTGGTGAGGCCCTTCGCGGTGGTCACCAGATCGGGAACCACCCCGAAATAGTCGGTCGCAAACGGCGCGCCCAGGCGGCCGAATCCGGTGATCACTTCATCGAAAATCAGGAGGATGCCGTGTTGCGTGCAGAGTGTGCGAAGCCGCTCGAGATAGCCCTTGGGCGGGATAAGCACGCCGGTGGATCCGGCGACTGGTTCGACGATGACGGCAGCGATCGTCTCCGCACCGTGAAGCGCGACGAGCCGCTCGAGATCGTCGGCCAGCTCCACTCCGTGCTCAGGCTGCCCCCTGACAAAGGCGTTGCGGTTGAGATCATGCGTATGGCGAAGATGGTCGACGCCGGGCAATTGGGCCGCAAAGGCGCGACGGTTGTTGACCAGTCCGCCCACCGAAATGCCGCCGAATCCGACGCCATGATAGCCCCGTTCCCGTCCGAGGAGGCGCGTGCGGGACGCTTGCCCAACCGCACGCTGGTAGGCGAGGGCGATCTTCAGGGCCGTATCCACGGACTCCGACCCGGAACCGGTAAAGAACACGCGATCGAGGCCGCCCGGCGCGATGCGGCCGAGACGCTCAGCGAACTCAAATGCGATCGGATGCCCCATCTGAAACGATGGCGCATAATCGAGCGTGGCGAGTTGACGCTCTACCGCGGAGGTGATCGTTTCGCGTCCATGTCCCGCGTTGACGCACCAAAGGCCGGCGGTGCCATCAAGCACCGGACGTCCATCATCGGAGAAATAATACATCCCTTTCGCCGACGCCAATAGACGCGGCGACGCCTTGAACTGGCGATTAGCCGTGAACGGCATCCAGTAATTGTCCAGGCTGGGTTTATTCGTTTGAAGGGCGTCGGTCATGGGGTTCTCCATCTCCCACGATCTTCGCGGCAAGTCGAAGCGCGTCCTAGTCCTTTACTTCACAATATCTAACTTGCTGATTTTCATGGAAAAGGCACTTAGCATGTTCGCTCTGACGCAACACCCTCAACACATCGGAGCCGCGCCGGACCCGACAGCTGTATCGGCGCTCAGAAGCTCGGCGGGGCGCACGCGCTGATAACCTCGCATGGTTCCGGACCGATACAGCGAAAGCGATGCGGCCGCTTGCTGTCGAAATAATACGCGCCACCAGCGGAGATTATCTGACGCTCGTCGTCCACCGTCACTTCGAGTTGCCCGACCAGGACGATACCCCCCTCCTCGCCATCGTGGGTCAGCGGGATTCTTCCCGTGTCAGTCCCGGGCGCATAATGCTCACGCAAGATCTGCAGGGACCGCCCCAACAGGCTCTCTCCCACCTGCAGGTAGGAAATTCCGCCCTTGCCGATCTCGGTCAGTTCGCCCTTCTTGAAGAAGGTCTTGGAGTCGCGATGCGGCTCTAGCATGAAGAATTCGCCGAGGCTGATCGGTATCGCGTCGAGAATCCTTTTGAGGGCGCCCACCGAGGGGTTGGTCTGGCCTGATTCGATCAACGAAATCGTCGAGTTCACCACGCCCGCTTTTTTTGCCAGCGCGCGCTGGGACATACTGTGCAATTGCCGGACATATCGCAATCGCGAGCCCACATCGTCGTTGACCATCAACGCCGTCCTCCGTCGCCCAAGCCGCTTCGCGCGCGCCATGATGGCGCCGCGTGGAAATTCTCCGTACTGATGTGAGAGTCCAAAAGCCAACGATTAGTTAGATTAATCCGCCTCGCCGGGCGTCGAGGGGGTCGCTCCAAAGGCGTGTGGCGCTTCGCCCTCAGACTTGTGCAGGCAAGCCTACGTGCGTCACTGCAGCGCGATGTTCCATATGAGTCGCGGCGCCTGCGGCCGCTAAAGCCAGATGCTTATTTTCCCGCTTGCGCACGTATCTCGGTCATTTAACAAAAGCATCGCTTTTTTTGGGGCATGACGGAGGCCAAAGTGGCACCGTTATACGATGAGAGGGACGTCGATGAACCACGGAAAGCTTCGCCTGTTGAGCACTGCAGCGATGACGGTGCTGATTTCGGGACAAGCGGGCATAGCCCGTGCCCAGACGTCTGCGGTCCCCAGTTCAGTCCCCCCCCCAGAGCAACGCGGCAACCGGCACAAACGAATTCGGAGACATCGTCGTCACTGCGCAAAAGAAGAGCGAGAACATTCAGGATGTGCCACTCACCGTCCGAACGGTAAGCTCGGAAACGTTGACGAATCTTGGGGCCAAGCAGCTTGGAGACTATGCGGCCACCATTCCGGGCCTGCAGGTTGATTCCGGGGGCGCTCCCGGACTGCAAACGATCACCATTCGGGGCATCACCACCGGCGCCTTGTACGGGTCATCGACGACTGCGGTGTATGTTGACGATGTACCTATCGGATCCAGCTCGACCTACGCTTATGGCGGAAATTTCGGCCTCGATATCCTCCCCTACGATCTCAGCCGAATAGAGGTTCTCGAGGGCCCTCAAGGGACGCTCTACGGCGCCAGCAGCATGGGCGGCCTGCTGAAATATGTGCTCACGACGCCGAACCTCTCGACGAGCTCGGTGCGCCTTGGCGGCGACGTGTCGGTCATTGCTCATGGAAGAGGCGTGGGCACCAGTGGGCGGGGATACGCAAACGTCGTAATCTCTCCAGTTACGCTCGCCGTCAGTCTGAGCGGCTCACATTCCTATGTGCCCGGTTTTATGACAACTCCAACCGCGCTCGTAAGGTGGGGTCGCACCGCATAGAGACGTGATGGTGCTGTCGGTAAGTATGCACCAAGCAGGTAAAAGGACAGCTTCCCTTTACTGGTATCTCGCGTCAATGCCCAGCATTGATCATCGAGTGCGCTCGCAGAACTTCCACCAGACGCTCGTGCGGAATACCATAGACCTTGTAGCCGTTCGCACCCACCATGGTCTCCGACGCAACGAGCTGGTTGACGATAGCTTCCTCCGTGGCCTCGACCGTGGCAGTGAAGAGGTCGTTCATCAGCACGCCGTCAAGATCGCTGATCTGCTCGTACGAAGGAGCCCGTCCACTGATTGGCGAACGGTTTGTGGTCGAGAAGGCAAGCGCAAATTCACCGGACGTATTACGCGCGGTGCTTCCATTTCTCCCGACGCCTAGCGCTGCTCGCCGAGCGAGCCTGTTAAGCTGATGAGGCTGAAGCGGTGCGTCTGTGGCGATAACGATGAGCAAGGAATTCTTGTCGGTGCGCGTGGTTGCGGGTTGCACGCCCGGCTCTTCGGGCATCTGCGTTGTGATGATCTGCCCTACGGGGATGCCGGCCACCCGAAGATCCTCCCTGCGGCCATTGTTGGCCTGCACCAGGACGCCGACAGTGTAGGTCCGGTCACCGATTCTCACGACCCGCGATGCAGTTCCGATCCCGCCCTTGAACTCGTAGGCCTGCATGCCGGTGCCGCCGCCGACGTTGCCTTCGGCAACGGGGCCGCCCTTCGCGTCGTCGAGCGCGGAAAACACGTCCTGTTCGGTCATCGGATGACCGAGGACGTCGTTCAGATGCGAGTCCAACGTTTCGCCGATCACGGGTCCTACGCGCAGGAACCGCTGATCTGGTGGGAGATAGCCCGGCCGCGCAGCCCAATCCAGCATGGCCTGGTCGACGACCGGTATGTTGCCCGTTCCCGTCAAGGCGATCGGGCCGATGAGCAGGCCGAGTTCCTCGATGACGCGCGTCCCCGTAAACTCGCCGGTGCCGTTAATGACGGCGAAGCCCGCGGCAACAGCGTCCAGACCCTTCCGTCCAAGAGGATGGATGATCGTCACGCCCGTTCGCACCGGACCCTTGCCCTGGCGCAACGTACCTTCGCCCCTGACCAGCGTGGTCTGTCCAACTTCGATGCCCGCCACGTCCGTGATGGCATTGTAGCGGCCGGGCACGCCGGGAAACGGAATGCCGAGATCGCGCGCACGCGGCGCGGCGGCGGCGCTCTGCGAGGCGGCGACCCCTGGAGCGGCCGCGGCGAACACGGCGGCGGCCAGGGACATGGCGAGAAAGGGGCGCATCGGGAGTTCCTTTTCGTTGGATTTTTGAAGATCGCGCGATCCAGCTCACGAGCCGAGCGGGAGACGAGGCGCCGCGTGAACCGACATCCGGACCGTTAGACGCGGAGCGGAACGGCGCGCGGACCCCAGGCCACGGTGTTACGCAAGGTGCCGAGCCGCTCGACCTCCAGGACCACCTCGTCGCCGTCACGCAGCCACGGGAACCGGTCCGCACCGTGGCTGCCCGCAAGCTCCAGGATGCAGCCTGTCCCAACCGTTCCCGACCCGATGATGTCGCCCGGTACGAGCGGCGAGCCGCGGGATGCGAAGGCGATCATCTCGGGGAAGCTCCAGCCGATCGACGATAGGTTGCCGGTGCTGAACCTGGTGCCGTTGACGCTGGCGGTCATCGTCAGATCGAACCCTCGTCCCGACCTGCGGTCTTCTAGTTCGTCCGGCGTAACCAGAAAGGGGCCGATGCTGGTGGCGGCATCCTTGCCTTTACCCGGTCCCACCGGCAGGCGGCGCATCTCAGCGGACTGCAGATCGCGCGCGCTCCAGTCGTTGAAGATCGCGTAGCCGGCGATATGGCGTCCCGCATCCTCGGGGGCGATATCGATCCCGCCCGATCCGATCACGGCGCATACCTCCAGCTCGTAGTCCATCTGGACCGTGTCGCCGGCTACCCGCACCACATCGTCGGCCCCGAACAGGTTGTTGGGCGAGGTGAAATAAAAGGTCGGCGCATCGAACCAGTCTGGCCGGAGCGACACGTCAAGATTGCCCATCGAGACTTCGATATGCTCTCGGAAAGACGCGAAGTCCCTGATTGAAGGCGGGTTAGGGACGGGTGGGCGTAACCGGACATCTGCAAGGGCGTGGGTCGAGGCCGGCGCACGCAGCGTCCGCTCGCCAGCCTCGCGAAGCGCGTCAGGACCGCCCCCAATCAGGTCTAGCAAGCACTCTCCCGGTGCGATGGCGAAAATCCTGTTATCGACGACCACCCCGACGCGATTAGTCGAGCTGTCTTCACCGCATCTGAATGTTGCCCACCTCACTGACGATCACTCCGTTTATATGGCGCACTACGCCGGCCTTCCGCGCTCGCTGGACGTGCGTCGCGATCGCCCATGTTGATTGCCAAAAGCCGTTCATACCGTCTGCAAATCCCCGCAGACCGAGATTGCCTGGCCCGAGATTGAGCGAGCACGGCGCGAAGCGAGGAACAGGATTTGGTCGGCGATTTCCTCGGGTGTAACCATAGTCCGCAGCGAGTTGCCGGCGAGGAACGCAGCACGCACCTCATCATATGTTTTGCCAAGCGCTTCCGCCCGCGCGACGAGCACGCGCTCCACCCTGTCGCCCTCAACGATCCCGGGCAGCACCGCGTTCGCCCGGATCCGGTGCGGCCCGAGTTCGGCTGCGAGCGATTTGGTCAGTCCGACGACGCCCCATTTCGATGCACAGTAAGGGGTCCGGGTCGCCACCCCAAGTCGGCCGGAGATGGACGACATATTGACGATCGATGCGTTGCCGCTTTGTTTTAGATGGGCGACGGCGATCCTCGCGCAGTTGAACTGACCGACCAGATTGACATCGATGCATCTCTCCCACTCGAGCGGGTCCTGGTCCTCGACGAAGGCGGTGGGTCCGGCGATGCCCGCGTTGTTCACCAACGTGTCCAATCCACCAAGGCGCTCGATCGCCTCGTCAAAAAAACGCCCGACTGCTTTCCGGTCGGAAACATCGGCCTTGGTCGCGCTGATCGACGGGTCGGCTTCCGCCATCTGGGCCAGAACCGTCGCATCGACGTCGCAAACGTGAACGCTGGCACCCTCGCTGGCAAATGCGCGGGCGATTGCGAGCCCGATCCCGTTCGCACCTGCGGTGACGATGACGCGATGTCCCACGAGCCCTAGATCCACGATTTCATCCTCAACTTGCTTGGTCGCACCTTGGCGACGTCTCAAAAACCGACTTTGTCGCCGCCTTTCAGCGCCAGAATCTCGCGAGCTTCGTCGGGCGTCGCCACCGCGAGCCCAAGACCCTCGATGATCTGTCGGACTTGGCGAACCTGATCGGCGTTCGAGCTCGCAAGCTTCCCGGCCCCGATCCACAGCGAATCCTCAAGCCCGACGCGGACGTTAGCTCCCATGGCCGCGCCGATCGCCGCGATCGGCATCTGGCTACGTCCTGCACCGAGAACAGACCAACGGTAATCGTCCCCGAATAGCCGATCCGCCGTGCGCTTCATGTGCAAGACCTCCTCCGGATGCCCACCGATGCCGCCGAGAAGCCCGAAGACGGTTTGGATGAACAGTGGAGGCTGGACCAAGCCTTCGACGTAAAAGTAGTGAAGGTTGTGCAGGTGGCCCGTGTCGTAACACTCGAACTCATAGCGGGCGCCGGTTTCGTTCAGCGTGTCGAGCGCATGGCGGATGTCCTTGTAGGAGTTTCGGAACACGAGGTCGTGCGAACCTTCAAGCATCGCCCGCTCCCAATCGTGCTCAAAGGTCGTGAACCTGCGCAGCATCGGGAACAGTCCGAAATTCATCGAGCCCATGTTGAGGCTTGCCACCTCTGGCTTCCATACCGCTGCAGGCTGTATGCGCTCCTCTACCGGCATGTACGGGGAGCCGCCGGTGGTCAGGTTCACAACCACCCTCGACCGCTGCTTCACGGAACGCAGGATCGGCTCGAACGTCTCGGGTGACTGGTCAGGCCGGCCATCGCCCGGGTCGCGCGCGTGCAGGTGGACGATGGCCGCTCCGGCCTCGGCAGCCTCAACGGCGGCGTCGGCAATCTCCTCGGCGCTGACAGGAAGCGCCGGCGACATCGATGGCGTATGGATCGAGCCTGTCACCGCGCACGTAATGATCACCTTGGCCAAATCTATGCACCTCTCAGAACGCAGATGTCCGACGCCATCTTACACACATCATAATAAAAGCATTGCTTGCTTTGCAAGTGATTTAGAGAACCTGCCCCGTCAGTTACGGGCCTGCTGCGTTCTTGAGGATCAGCAGGCGAGAGCTATCGGCGCGACGGGTGCGTGCCACTCGAGTCTTTCGAGCGATCGGCCGCGTTTGCACGCACGGCAAGTCTCGCTGTAATGGTGCGAGGGTGGACGCTGTCGGGAAACGTCAGGTAGCTTGAACCGGAGCCTGCGCCGTTTTCAGTTTTCCCTTCTCCGCGTTCACGATAATTGCTTATCTTCAGGGGACGGAAGACTGGGCGTGTATCGCACATTCCAGGAGTGCCGGGACGGTGACATCCTCGATCGTTGGTGGCATTGTCCAATCGCCTCCATTCGCAATGCGACGAAGCAGTCCGCGCAGTATCTTGCCAGATCGCGTCTTCGGCAGGGCGGGAACAGCGTAAACGGTTTTCAGCGAGGCGACTGCGCCGAGCTCCCGCCGCACCGCCGCGACGACCAGCGCTGGCAGCGCGTTTGCGTCGATCGACGTACGAGGGACGACGAAGGCCAGCGGGATCATGCCCTTTAGAGCGTCGTCAACGCCCACGACCGCGCACTCGTTCACCCCTTCGACGCCCGCGACGATCTCCTCCATCTGTCCCGTTGACAGGCGATGCCCCGCTATGTTGATAAGGTCGTCACTTCTGCCCATAACATGGATGAAGCCGTCGGCGTCGCGGAACCCCATATCACCCGTTGTGTAGAAACCCGGATGAGCGTCGAAATTCGCCGAATAGCCTTCTGGATTGTTCCAGAGCGAGCGAAATGCTCCGGGTGGAAGCGGTTCACGGATCACGATCTCGCCGCTTTCCAAAGCGGGCAGTCCGAACCCCTCGCCATCGACGATCGATATGCGGAAGCCGGGAACTGGCAAACCGGCGCCGCCAGGCTTCCGCCGGTGATCATCGAGCCCGAAGCAGCTGGCGATTGCGGGCCAGCCAAGCTCAGTCTGCCACCAATGATCGAACACGGGGAGCCGCGTTTGCTTCTCCAGCCACGCGACCGTGGCAGGGTCGGCGCGCTCTCCTGCCAGGAAGACCGCATTGAGTGCTCCTGTGCCGATCTGATCGAGGAGGACGGCATCAGGATCGTCTTTCCGAACCGCTCGGATGGCGGTCGGGGCGGTGAAGAAGGTCTTGACACGGTGTTGCGTTATGACCCGCCAGAACTCGCCGGCGTCGGGCGTCCCGACCGGCTTGCCTTCGTAGAGCAGAGTTGTCGCGCCGACCAGCAGCGGCGCGTAGACGATGTAGCTGTGGCCGACGACCCACCCGATGTCCGACGCCGCCCAGAACACTTCGCCCCGTCCCACACGGTAAATGTTCGCCATCGACCACGCGAGCGCGACAGCGTGCCCGCCGTTATCACGAACGACGCCCTTGGGCGAACCCGTCGTGCCGGACGTGTAGAGAATATACAGCGGATCATCCGCAGCCACCGGCGTGCAGGGCGGTATCGATGCACCCGCGACGTCATCGATCATCGCAGCCCAGTCCAGATCCCGGTCCGGGGTGAGGTCGGCCCGGAGGTGGTCGCGCTGCAGCACCAGAACCCTGTCGACGGGGTGTCCGGTTAGATCCAGGGCCTCGTCCACCAACGGCTTGTACGCGATCACGCGGGCACCTTCGATGCCACAGCTGGCCGTCAGCAGAATCTTGGGTGTTGCGTCGTTGATGCGTTTGGCAAGCTCGTTGGCCGCGAAGCCGCCGAAGACCACCGAGTGGATGGCTCCGATACGCGCGCAGGCGAGCATCGCGAAAAGTGCTTCTGGGACCATCGGCATGTAGATGACGACGCGGTCGCCTTTAGTAGCGCCGAGCCGCGTGAGCATCGTCGCGACCCGTCCGACCTCGTCAAGGAGCTGTGCATAGGTCCAAGAGTGATTCACTCCCGTAACGGGGCTGACATAGACAAGCGCCGGCTGCTGCCCGAACCCGGCTGCGACGTGCCGGTCGACGCCGTTGTGGCAGGTGTTGAGTGATGCGTCTGGGAACCAGCCTCGCGCCACCTCGAAGGCGGTGCGGGGCGGATTCACCCAATCGATCGCCTGGGCGGCGGACAGCCAGAACGTCTCCGGATCCGTTTCGCTCTCCCGCTTGGCGGCTACATAATCGTCGCTCATGGCTGCCACGTCTCGCTGGTGCCCGCGTCTCTCACGTGGCGTACGGGTGGGTAGGCGTGGGCCGTTCGAATGGCCCTTCGCTGGTCGTTCATGTCGGATCCGATCCTGGCCTGTGGATGTCAGTTCATGTAGATGCCGCCATCGACGTTCAGGAGCTGGCCCGTGATGTAGCTGCTGTCGTCCGAAGCCAGGAACACGGCCGCACGCGCCTGATCCTCCGGCGTCCCCATCCGGCCCAAGGGTATACGCGTCACCGCTGACTGCTCCTGCTCGGATCGATCTTGCTGCAGGCGTTCCCCGTGGTGGTTGAACAGCTTGTCAAGCATCGCCGTCTGGACATACCCGGGCGCGATCGCGTTAACGCGAATGCCCTTCGGCGCGTAGGCCGCCGCCGCCGACTGCGTGAGGCTCGTTACGGCCGCTTTGCTCATCGAGTAGACCACGTTTGTCGGATCGCCGCGCCGCGCGGCGATCGATGCCACATTGATGATCGCTCCGCCGGCGCCGCGGGCCGTCATTCCTCGAGCAACGAACTGGGTCAGGAATAGGAGGCCTCGGGTGTTCACCGCAACGATCTGGTCGAAGTTGTCCGGCGTGACCTGGTCCCAAGCCTGCCAGTGACAGAACCCCGCAGCGTTGACGAGGATATCGATGTGCCCCATGCGTTCGGTCACACCCGCGACCGCCTTTTCCAATCCCGCGACATCGGCGAGGTCAAGAAAGACGGCCGACGCTTCCCGACCGATGGTCTCGGCCTCTCCCGTGGCCTTGTCCGCCTGCCGGTCCGCGAGGCAGACCATTGCGCCTTGGTCGGCAAACGCCTGAGCGATCGCGAGACCAATGCCACCGGCCGCACCGGTCACGAGAGCGGTGCGTCCCGCGAGTTTTTCCATGTCCTTCTCCTTCATCAGATATCCACTAGCGTCTAAACTCGCGCGCCGTTGAGGCGGGAACGGGCTTGCAAAGATCGCAACGGCCTAGATTGCCAGAACCGCACAGAAAGATTTGGCGGCGCGGGCATGTCTGCGCCGCCAGCGAACCTAATAAGTTCTTTCGTTGTACTGCCCCGCTCGCCCACTCTCGCGGACCGAGTCGACCGCCTCGCGCAGGATCTGCAGATATTCCTCGACATATGGCAGGTGGGCCGCGGTAACGCCCTGATGTATCGAGATGGGCTCGCGCATCCTGCCGCGCATCCACCCCTTCTCGTCCAGAACATCCGCTATCGCCATCACGTCCACGCTCTCGTCTGTCGCCATGAAGTTAAAGAGGTTGGACTCGCCGTATGGTTCGACGACCTTGAGGCCAGAAATAGCGTTGATCCCGGAGATCAGTTGCATCGTGGCGGACATCGTTGCTTGCGTAGCATCGAGGTAGCCCTTCCTGCCGAGGTACTGCATCATCGCCCAAGCAGAGGAAATCGCGCCCGCAGAACGAGAGCCCGTGACCGTCGATGTCCGGTAGGTGCCTCGGGCCCACCTGTCCGACTCGAAGAATTCGTGCTCCTGCAGCTTCTTGTCGCGATAGAAGATCAGGCTCGCGCCCTTTACCGCGTAGCCAAACTTGTGGAGATCAGCCGAGAGGCTGGTGACGCCCGGGAGCCGCATATCCCAAAGCGGAATTGGATAGCCGAGCTTCTCGGCGAAGGGCGAGATGAAGCCGCCCCAGCAACCGTCCACGTGAAACCAAATGTCACGTTCCTTCGCGAGATCGGAGATGTCGGCGAGCCGGTCGAACACACCGTAAGGGTAGCAGGGCGCCGAGCCGAAGAGCATGATCGTTCGATCGTCGATCGCGGACGCAAGGCCCTCCGCAGTCGTCCGATACTCAGTGTCCAGAGGAGTGCGGCGAACCTCGATGTCTAGATAATGCGCCGCCTTGTCGAGGGTGGGGTGGGCGGACTGTCCCGCTACGATGTTGTAATGGCCCAGAGGCTCACCGCGCAGAGAACGGTGAAAATCCCTGCAGGTCTTCGCTGCCAAGAAAAGACTTTCCGAACCGCCACCGGTGAAGGTGGCGCCGTATGTCTCTGGCGCGTGAAAGAGATCTTTCCCGGCTTCGTAAATGTCCGCCAGCATCGTCGACAGGCTTTTGAACGCCACGCCCTCGCCGAGCGCATTCTCGACGATGTATTCCGAATATGCCTGGGTCTGCTTTTCCAGCACGTCGTCGTTATAGAAATAGGTATAGGTCGGCAGCCTCCCGTGGCGCCAATCATAGTCCTGCGATTTGAGCGCCTTGAGTTCGCCCATGACATCAATCCACGGCCGACCTTCATCAGGCAAAGAATGTGACGGGAGGCCTTTGTCACTAGTCATCAATATTCTCCTCTAGGCGTCGCCTCCGGGGCACCGCATGACTTGGTTCAGGAAAGGCGCCTCTGCGTTTGCGGCGTGAGCCAGCTTTGCAGTCGGCGGCGGGACCGCCGCGGATGTCCTGCGCAAGGGCGCCTTTCACTCGACAACTTCGTTAAACGCGGCTTCGGCTCACCGCGGCGCGTGGTTATAATGAAAGCAATGCTTTAGTTACACAACTGCGGGGAATCTGCAAGTGACTGACCGTAATATGGCGCCGCCGCTCACAAGACGGTCATTCGCCAGCGGTGGAATGAAGGAGCAGCATTCGACCTTCGGCCCGTCGGCGCATCCAGAGAGCGACGAAAACAATCGCGATGGTCGTCGCGCTGATCGCGAGCGTGAGAAGCTGACCGGGCACGGAGGCAAGAACCGCGAGGACGCCGAGCATGAGCATGATGGTCGCGTAGCTGAGCCAAGGGAACAACCACACCTTGAAGCCGAGGGCGATCCCGGCGGCTTCGCAACGGAAGCGTAGGCGCACCTGCGCCGCTACGATCAGGACGTATATGAAGAGCATGATCGCGCCGGCACTTCCAGCGAGCAGCGTAAACATATCCTGGTTTGCGAACATCTGCGCAAGCATCGCCGCCGAGCCGAAGGTGAACGCCACGAGGACGCCGACGTAGGGCGTCTTGTTGCGGGCCGTGCTCGCAAGAAAATGCGGCCCGTCGCCGCTCCTACCCAACTCGTGGAGCATTCGCGAAGACACGTAGATTGCGGAATTCAGCGCGGACAGGACCGCGATGATGACCACTGAGGACATGACCCGACCGCTGCCGGGAATGCCAATCACGTCCAATGCCGCCTTGAACGGCGAAAGCCCGGGAACGATAGATGTCCAAGGCACGATGGCGATGATCAAGACCACGCTTGAGACGTAGAACACGGCGATGCGGAGTGCCACACTCCTCCCGGCCCTCGCGATGTTTGCCGCGGGGTCCGCCGACTCGGCTGCCGCTATCGTGGCCATCTCGCTACCGAACATCGAGAATATGACGATGGGGATCGCGGCGAGGGGGCCACCCAGGCCCTCGGGAAAGATGCCACCGTGCTGCGTGATGGTCGCGACCGCCTGGCTAGGGCCTGGTCCCAGCGCAGTCACAAACGCGAAGCCTATCACGATGAACGCGCCTATCGCAGAAACCTTGAGCAGGGCCAGCCAAAACTCAAGTTCGCCATAGGCCCGGACCGATAGCAGATTCACGATGGTCATCAGGCCGATTAGGCCGAAGCCGATCGTCCAAACGGGGCCCGGCACACCCGCTTCGTGCAGGAGCTTCGCGCCGGCAGCCGTCTCCGCACCAACGCCGAACATCTGACAGTACCAGTAAAGCCATCGGATCACGAAACCGGCCCAAGGTCCGAGCCCGAGCGCCGCATATTCAGCGAACGAGCCGCGACCCGGTTGTGCAACCGCCATCTCGCCGAGCATGCGCATGATGATCAGAACCAAGAGGCCACAGGCCGCGTAGACAAGCACGACGCCTGGCCCGCCAGCGGCGATCGCCGAACTCGCACCGACGAAAAGGCCAGCTCCGATCACGCCACCCAGGGCGATCATGGCCACATGTCTTGGCTGAAGGCTATGCCCGAGTTCGCCTGTGGTGGAACCAATGTTCATGTGAAAACGAGACCAACCGCAGACTTTCGGCTCCGCAGCGACAGTGTCCAACCCCTCATTAGGCAATGCCTTTCCCGTGACCCTAGCGAAGCTCCGCCACAGAGGCTGCCTCGAAATCTAAGTTTCACTTTCTTTGCATAGCATCGGGGTGACGACAAGCTAGTAGATGAGCATTCTGCGAACCAGCTGGCGGAGCTGCCGGTAGCAGGCCTCCCGCTCTCGAACACTGAGCTCTGCCGCAAGTCGGATCACGGCACCGTTAATTGTCGTCAGTATCATCGACGTCAGCTCAAGGTCGTCCGACAGGGCGGGATTGATTTTGGCGAGCAGCGAGCCGAGGAGGACCGAGTTCACCCGCGTGTCTTCGATGTCCATGGCCATCAGCTCGTTGTCCGACTGCATGCCGCGCCAGATCGCGTTCCAGTTCGGGTGGCTTTGGTAGAACTCGATGACGACATCCAGAATGTCGTCGATCATCTTCTCGCGCGGCGAGTTTTGATCGAGTACGCGACCGTAGAGCTCCTTTGCACGGGTCTCGGACTCCTCAATGTAACGAAGGGCGAGGCTCCGCAGCAGCGACTGGCTGTTCGGGAAGTAGGCGTAGATGGTGGAAATATTGACGTCTGCGATCTCGGCAACCTCTCGCATGTTGAGATTGGCGAAGCCGCGCTCGACGATAAGGCCCTCGGCGACACGCAAGACACGCTCTAGCCGATCGCGGCTTCGTTGCTGCACTGGCCATCGCCTGGTCGTTTCCGGCTTCCGGCCTGAAATTTTGTCACTCACCACTTTACCCCTACCCTGCCTGCAGGTCACATCCGGCGCAGGAAGGTCGACCGGCGGCCTCCCTAGTGTTTGCGTTCTGCATCAACGCACGTCAACCCAAGCGGCTATGAGACGAGAGCTTGGCTTAGGTAAATAGGGAAGGAGGCGGCGCAACGCCGCCTCGCTAGGCGCTAATGTCACATCGCCACAGCTCGGGACCGTTGTAGTGACGGCAGTCTTGTCGCCACCACAACGGCTCCGCGCCGCGTCAGCCGATGGTCGGCCTCAGCACACTGGCCGCGGGCGTCCGGCCGCTCGGACGGCCCCTACCAGCGCTTGTTCACCTGAAGCATGAACATCCTCGGCCGACCGAGCGTGCCGGCGATGAACCCAAAGTCCGATGCGTCCTGGCCGAACGCCAAATACTTCTTATTGAAGAGGTTGGAAACGTTGGCCGTGATCGACCAGTCATCCTTGCTCCAGCCGATTGTCGCGTCAGTGAGCGCGTATGCCTCTTGCGTCAGCGCCGACTTATTCTGGATCTCGTAGTAAGTTTTGCTGCGGTAGATCTCGTCCAGACGGAACGTCAGATCCCCGCCGGCCAGATCCGTTCGATACCGTACATAAGCGTTGATCGGCAATCTCGGGGCATTCGGGAAGTCGCGATCACGGTACTGGATCACGCCGCCGCTGCGGTATGGAATGTCCTTGGCGACGGCCCGCACATAGCCGCCGCTTATCCCGGCCTCGAACGAACGTACCGGAGCCCAGACGATCTCAACATCCACGCCGGTGACCCGTGCCGTGGCGTTGCCGGTGTAGGTCACCAGCGCATATTGGACGGCTTGGTAGTCGTTGTACCAATAGTGGTAGGCTGAGAGATTGAGCCTGAGGGTCCGATCCAGCAGGCTCGACTTGATGCCTCCTTCCAGCGCGTCAAGCTTCTCCTCCTTGAAGCTCATCTGGGCAGGCGGCAGGAATGTGTCCGGCGTTGAGAATCCACCGGGCTTTATACCCCGCTTAAGCGAAGCGTACAGCAGGATGTCGTGATCGACCTTGTAGGTCAGCGTGGCTCCGCCGGACACATAGGTCTTGTCGATCCGTGCAAAGTCACCGTTCAATTCCGGCGTGAAGGTGCCCGGAGGTCCGAATAGCGCGGCCGTGCCCGCTACGGGCGTGAAGACCTGATTTTCCCGGATCTCGGCATGTTCGCGCTCGACCCGTCCGCCTGCCGTGAGGGACAGCTTTTCGCCGAGGGGAAGCTCGATCTGGGCAAAGCCTGCAAAGCTATGCCGCTTCTGGCTAACGAAGTTTCTAGCCGAGAATGGATCGGTAAGTCCGAAGGGAAAGACCCCTGGCCCGCTCAGCGCGCCATCCTGATCCACTTTGTAATTAAAGTAGAAGGCGCCAAGGGTCCATTTGATCGCTGCCGCTGGGTCAGAGCTCAAACGCAGTTCCTGCGTAAACTCTCTGTTATGGCCGTGGGAGTCGTAGGTCAGCTCGTTGGCGGATGTTCCATCGGTATCTTCGATATAGCGGCCTTTGATATCCAAATATCCTGTAAGCGATGTCAACGTCATGCCGCCAAAATCCCAGTCGGCGCGGCCGGTGTACAACTGGCGCACGGTGCGAGTGTAGCCCGGGGTAGCAGATGTGCTCCAGAAGTCGCTGCTCGTATCGCGGTAGCCGTAGATGTCCGCTCCGGGAGTTCCGAAAACGTTTTGGGTCGGTCCGATCAGAAGTACGTCACCTTTGCCATCCGCATAGGCGTTGATGTGTTTGAACCCGACCGAATGGTCACTGAGCACCTTCCCGTATTCGCCCTTCAGCAGGATCGTCAAATTGGACGCCGGCTTCAAACGGAGCTGAAGGCGACCCGCATACTGATCACCTCCCTCTAGATTCTTTCCCCCGGTCTGGCTGTGCATGAAGCCGTCAGACCCGTTGAAGCGCACCGACGCCCGCAGCGCATTGTCACCCGCCTCGTCGAGCGCGACATCCTGAGCCGCTTCCACGAGCTTGCCCCCGTAGGTCCCCACGCCCAGCGTAACGAACCCATCGTAGCCCGTGCCAGGCCGCTTGTTGATGAAATTTATCAGACCGCCGCTCGCGCTCCGGCCGTACAGCGTTCCTTGAGGTCCGCGAAGTACCTCGACCCGATCGTTGTCAAACGTTGCGAACACCGATCCCTGCGACGACGCCAGGTAGAATTCGTCCTGGTAGGTCGCAATGCCGGCCTCCTGAACGCCTGAGAAGGTGTTCTGACCGACACCACGGAGGTTGAAGTTCAGGCCGCCATTGTAGCCCGCAGTCATCGTCACATTGAGGCCGGGAACCGCCTTGACCAGGCTCCGCGTGTCCACATACCCGCGCGCCGAGAGGTCGGCTCCCGACACCGCAGTAATCGAGACCGGTACGCGCTGACTGCTTTCGGAGCGCTTCTGCGCCGTAACGACGATGTCCGACACGCCCGAGTTATCGGGCCCGACGGCTCCGTCCTGTGACTCGGTCTCAGGCGGCCGCGTGGCGCGAGTCGATGGTTCGACGGAATCCGAAGATGTCGCCGGGGCGGCCTGCGCAGGCCCCTGAGCATGAGCAACGCCGGTATGGCCCAAGATCAAGCCCGTCGTCGCCACGGCACTTAGCAGCCGGAATTTGCCGTACTTCATGTTTTCCCCCTCATTGGTATCGGGCCGGTATGACCTCAACTGCGCCATTCATAATGAAAGCAATACTTAGAATATACGATTATCGCAAGGAGGCAAGCGCCAAAAGCACTCTGATGCGTGTGGAGGCATCACGGCGTGCTCGCTGCAATCTAACTGAGCATTAGCTTCTGGTGCGCAGTGATACATGCTGTCGTCCGGCCCGATGCGCTTCCGGGCGATCTCGGGGGGAGTGCAATCCTATAGCCAACGAAGACGTGGGAGCGCGCCTGCGTTACTCGAGCGCATTCCGGACGGCCAAGACCTGCAACTGAAGTTCATCCATCTGAGCATGGACATGCACAAGATGCTGCTCCGTTCGCTCAACTTCCTGACGCGATGGATCCGGCAGGGCGAGGCCAAGGCCCTTCAAGGAAGTGCGCCTCGTCAATCAAGTCATGGATCTCAAAGCCGCCGCCGTCGCGACGATCTTCGACGGCCTGAAGACCCATGACGAGATGCCTCGGGACGTCCATCTTGAGGCAAAGCAGATCCTAGGCGCGATCGGTGCCTATGTGAATTGCGGCAGAAGACCAGGCCGGTAATTCACGTAGCGTGCGGACGGGCCGGAAATCGGAATTCGGCATCGACCGGCGACGCGAAACTGCGCCGCGACCGTGCGCCGATCGCCTTGACCGGGATTTCGATAAGCGTGCCGGGTTCGGGCAATCCCTCACTCAGCATGTCCGCCCAGACCCGCGCAAGTTCGCGCCGGCGCGGCATGTAGGCCGCGCGGTTGTAGGCGCCCTCGACCTTCTCCCTGGGCACGTGGGCGAGCATCAGATCGATGACATTCCGGTCGTGATCCTTCCCCTCGCGCTCGGCCCATTCGTTCATGATGGTCGAGAAGGCGGCGCGGAAGCCGTGCGGCACATGGTGGCCATGATAGCCGGCGCGATTGAGTAAGTAGCCGATGGCGTTCTCGCTCATCGGCCGATGGGTGTGGCGATTGCTGGGGAACAGCAGCTCGCCGCCGCCGGTGAGCGGCCACAGCACCTTGAGCACCGCCACGGCCTGAGGGGTCAGGGGGACAAGATGGTCGCCATCGACCTCCTCCTTGCGATCGAGATCCCCCTTCATCCGCATGGAGGGAATGCGCCAGAGCGGCTCCTTGCCATTCAGCTCCTCGAACTCGTCCCAGCGCGCGCCTCTCAACTCACTCGGGCGGACGGCAGTCAGCGCGAGGAAACGAAGCGCCAGGCGGGTGATCGGCCGGGCATAGTCTTCCTCTGCGGTGATGATCATCTTGCGAAGCGGTGCCAATTCGGTGATCGCGGGCTGGCGGCCCTTGCGCAGCGGCTTGAGGGCTGCTCCGAGCTTCTCGGCAGGATCGTCTTTGGTGATTCCCTCGGCGATGGCATAGACGAAGACGGACGAGATGCGCTGCCGGATGCGCTTCGCTGTCTCGATCGACCCGCGGGCCTCGACCTCGCGTAGCACGCCCATCACGAGCGGCGGCGTCAATTGCGTGATCGGGAGAGCACCTATCGCGGGAAAGACGTCCCGCTCAAGGCTGCGGATGATGTCCGCCGCATGGATCGTGGCCCATTGGGACTTGGCATTCTCATGCCACTGCCGGGCCACCTTCTCGAACGTCTGGCGACTGGCCTCCAAGTTCGCCTCGACCTTGAGCTTCTTGACGACCGCCGGGTCGTGGCCGTCGCAAAGCATGGCGTAGGCCTCATCGCGCTTTGCTCGTGCGGCGAGCAGGCTGACCATCGGATAGATCCCGAAGTTCATGCTCTTCTGCTTGCCGTCGTAGGAGTAGTTCCAGCGCCATAGCTTTCCGCCGCTAGGCTTCACCTCGAGATACAGCCGGTGGCTGTCAGTCAGCTTGTAGGCCTTCTCCCGCGGCTTCGCGCCGCGCAGTTTTGCATCATTCAACATTCTTGATCTCCGAAGCCACGTTTTCGCGCACCGAAGCCACGTTTGGAGCCTTCACGTTCAGTGGAGGCGTGCGGACGTGACCGGACGAGTCGAAGCCGTAAGCATCGGTTTCAAAGGGAGAATTTCAATCCTATCGGACTTCTGCGGCCCCCTGCGGAGGGGCCGCTGGCGGAGACGGAGGGATTCGAACCCTCGGTAGGAGTAATCCCCCTACGGCGGTTTAGCAAACCGCTGGTTTCAGCCACTCACCCACGTCTCCGGGAGGCAGAGCGGGGCTATAGCGGCGGTTGCGGAGCCAATCAACCGAACCTTGACGCTCCCATCCGGCGCATTATCGATTCACACTGGCGGATGTTCATTGCAGCGACAGGCGATCGCAGGCTAACCTGAAAACGAAATGCGGCGGGGTGGATGGAATGGTTAAGATGAAATGGTCTCGTGCGGCTGTCACTTTGGTGAGCGCTGCGGTTTTCGCGCTTGCTCCGGCCCGTGCGCAAGTGCGCACCATCGATCCCAATAACGCGAATGCCGATCTTGCGCCGGTCCCGTCCTCGGAAGGCAGCGGCAACACGCAACCGGCGGCGCCGCCTCCCCCCGCACCCGCTGAGGCAACCGCAGCACCGGAGGCCGCCTCGCCGCCCGCGCCCGCTTCGCAGCCAGCCAATACTGCCGCCGCGGGCGCGACCTATCATCAGGACGATGTGATTTCGGCCGCGGAGGGTGTTTTCGGTAAGGGCGCCGAAGGGCTGGCCAAGATGATCGAATCGATCCTGAAGGACCAGGGCGAGCCCAATGCCTATATTATTGCCGGCCGGGAGGCGGGCGGCGCGATCGGCTTGGGGCTGCGCTATGGATCGGGCACGCTGTTCCACAAGGTCGAGGGCAATCAGCCGATCTACTGGACGGGCCCCTCGCTCGGATTCGATCTCGGTGGCAATGGCGCCAAGACCTTCATGCTGGTCTATAATCTGTACGACACCAACGACATCTTCAAGCGCTTCCCTGGCGGGGAGGGCGCGGTTTACGTGATAGGCGGCTTCAATGCGAGCTATCAGCGCCGCGGCGACATCGTCGTTATTCCGATCCGGCTGGGGGTTGGCTGGCGGCTTGGCGCAAATGTCGGCTACCTCAAGTTCAGCAGGAAATCGCAAATCCTTCCCTTCTGAAGACGCATTCCGTCCGGCGCCGCGTCGCAAGGCCGCGCGTCTCGGAACGAGCGGCGCGCCAAGTGGTTAAGCTGGCTGGAGCGAACGGGCGCATTGCTTGTGTTGCTCCCAGCGGCGAGCTGCCACGAGGAGGAGAGCATTCATGCCAGTATCAACCGTTCCGGCCATCGAGCGCATTGCCCGAGTCATTGCCGCCCAGCGTTTGAGCATCAACGCAAATGGCGACGATCCATCAGCAGGGGATGCGGTGGATATGGAATGGGAATCGTACCGGGACGATGCCGAGGCGGTGCTCCGCACATTACGCGAGCCGGACGAGGCGATGGCGGCGGCTGGCAATGCCGAAGTCTGGGAGAGGATGGTGCGGGCAGCGCTGGACAACTAGCTTGCCGAGCATCATCGGCCGCTTAAAATTTCCGAGATAATTCTTTGACCCAGGCCCGGCTCAACCGGAGAACACGCTTCAAGAAGAGACTTTCGTCAATCCCTTGCGGCGGATCGCCGTTCCTGCAACCAACAGGCTGGAAATCAGCGCGATGGCCGGCAAAGCTGGTGCGAGCGCGGGCGCCGGGCGGTTAACCGGACGCGGGTGAAGCTTGGGCTTTGCGATCTTGGCAGGCAGCGCCGGTGATCCCGCGCTTATGATCACAAAGATTGCTGTCGCATAACCAGATTTTCGCAACACACGCTCCTCCACCGCTACGATCACTCGCAACGATGGCTCAAAGCGCGAAAGCGCCGTTGGTTCCGCCAATTTTAGGGCGTACCGAAACGGGACAAATCTTGAAATGCCTGTTTGTTCCCGCAGCGCAGCGAAATGCGGCGGGCTGCTCTCAAGAGAGCATCTGGATAATGCCTGAAAAGTCGCGGCCCGCATTGCCGCTGTTAGCGTAAACTTGATATAGAGCCTCCGCGGCAGCACCCATCGGCACTGCTGCATCGACATCCTGCGCCGCCTGAACCGCAAGCTTCAGATCCTTGAGCATCAGGCCAGCCGCGAACCCGCCTTGATAATCATTGTCGGCAGGCGTTTTGGGTCCCACGCCGGGAACCGGGCAATAGGTCGTCATCGACCAGGACTGGCCCGAAGCCGTGGATGCGATATCGTAGAATGTCTGCAGATCGAGGCCCAATTTCTGCGCCATCGCAAATGTTTCGCAGGTGGCGATCATGCTCGCGCCGAGCAGCATGTTGTTGCAGATCTTGGCGGCCTGCCCCGCCCCGCTTGCGCCTGCATGAATGACATTCTTGCCCATCAAGGCGAGGATCGGCTGCGCGCGGCTGAAATGTTCCGCTGAGCCGCCAACCATGAACGTCAGCGTGCCTGCCGCCGCACCGGCGATGCCGCCCGACACGGGTGCATCGATCATGTTGTAGCCCTTGCCCGATGCGGTGGCCGCTACCGCTTTGGCGGTTGCCACGTCGATCGTCGAGCAATCGATCAGCAGCGCCGAGGCAGGAGCCGTGCCGAAAACCTCGCTCTCATAGACGCCTTTGACATGCTTGCCCGCAGGCAGCATCGTGATCACGAACTCCGCCTCGGCCACCGCGGCGGCGGCGGAAGCTTCGGCTTTGCAACCGCTCGCTACGGCACGCCGAAGCGCATCCTCCGAGAGATCGAAGGCACGAACATCATGTCCGCCCTTAGCAAGATTGGCAGCCATGCCGCCGCCCATGTTTCCAAGCCCGATAAACGCGATACGTGCCATATCTGGCGATCCTCCGGTGGGGTGTAGGTTCAGCGTCCTTTCCAGACGCCCTGACGCTTCTCGACAAAGGCGGCCATGCCTTCCTTCTTGTCCTCGGTCGCAGTCAAAATCTGGAACAGCCGGCGCTCGGTCAGCAGACCTTGGTTGAGCCCGGTCTCGAACGCGGCGTTGACCATCTCCTTGTTGATCATCGCAGCCATTGGCGGCATCGACGCGATCGTGGACGCCGTCTTCAAGGCTTCGCCGACCAGATCGGCGGCAGGCACGACCCGCGCCACCAAGCCCGATCGCTCGGCTTCCGCCGCATCCATCATCCGGCCGGTCAGGCACATTTCCATCGCCTTGGCCTTGCCAACTGCGCGCGTCAGCCGCTGAGACCCGCCCATGCCGGGGGCGACAGCGAGCTTGATTTCAGGCTGGCCGAACTTGGCCGTGTCGGCGGCGATGATGAAGTCCGCCATCATCGCGAGCTCGCAGCCGCCGCCCAGCGCGAAGCCCGCCACGGCTGCGATCCACGGCTTACGGGTGGAGCTAACGTGCGAGGTCCATTTCGAGAAAAAATCCTCGAGATAGAAATCGGCAGCCGCCTTTTCCGACATTTCCTTGATGTCGGCGCCGGCCGCGAATGCTTTCTCGCTCCCGGTGAGAACCGCGCAGTGCTGCGACGGATCTGCATCATAGGCTGCGAAAGCCGCGATCAGATCCGTCAGAACCTGTGAATTGAGCGCGTTTAGGGCCTGCGGTCGGTTGAGCGTGATGAGCGTGACGGCGTCGCGCTGCTCCACCAGGATGGTCTCGTAAGTCGCCATGCTATGCTCCTGATCAGTGAAAGGGCGTCCATTCCTCATCCGCCGGTAGCGGAGCGAAGATCTGGTCGAGAAGATGATCGGTTACCCCTTCGGCCGTTGCCGGATCCCATTTCGGGCTGTTGTCCTTGTCGATGATCAGGGCGCGAACACCTTCGATGAAATCGTGCCGCTGGCAGATATGCGCCGCCACGCGATACTCGACCTTCATCTCCTCGGCAAAATCGACATGGTCACGGCCTTGCGCCAACAGCCGGAGCGATACCTTGCAGGTTTGCGGAGACTTGGTCGCAAGCGTAGCTAGCTCCTTCTGCGCCCATTCGCTGCCATCGGCTTTCAGCGCCGCCAGCACGTCCTCATACCGATCGGCGGCAAACAGACGATCGATCTTTTCACGATTGCCCACAATCCGAGCCTCGGGCGGGGCAACGCCAAAGCCCTCGACGACAGTGTCGATTTCGGCAGGGTTCGCGATCAACGCATGCTTGAGCTCGTCCAACCGCTCGCTCGGGACATAATGCGTCGAAAGGCCGAGCGCGACGCATTCCGCTCCGTCGATCCGGGCGCCCGTCAGCGCAAGAAACTCGCCCGTGCGGCCGGGCAGGCGCGAGAGATACCAGCCTCCGCCTACGTCGGGAAACAAGCCGATGCCACTCTCCGGCATGGCGTACATCGTCCGCTCGGTCGCGATCCGGTAATTGGCAGGCTGCGAGATGCCGACGCCGCCGCCCATGGTGATGCCGTCCATGAACGCGATCACCGGCTTGGCATAGGTGAACAGCAGATGGTTGAGCCGATACTCGTCATGAAAGAAGCGCCGCGCCGCAACGCCGTCGCTCGCGCCACTCTCCGCGATCAACCGGATATCGCCGCCCGCGCAAAAGCCACGACCTTCGGCGTGATCGATCATGACGAGCCGAATCGCGGGATCCTCGCGCCATTCAAGCAGCGCATCGCTCATCGCGACGCACATTTCCCGCGTCAGCGCGTGAATCGCTTTCGGCCGATTGAGGCGCAGGCGACCGACGCCGCCCTCGACCAGGATCAGCACTTCGTCAATCATTGGCGCAACATTTCGCGGGAGATGATCACGCGCATGATCTCGTTGGTGCCCTCCAATATCCGGTGAACCCGCAGGTCGCGGAAGAAGCGCTCGATCGGATAATCCTGCAGATAGCCGTAGCCGCCATGAAGCTGAAGCGCGCGATCGACCACGGCCATGCCCGTGTCGGTCGCAAGTCTTTTGGCCATGGCCGCGAACTTGGTCTTGTCGGCCGCATTGTCGCTGACTTTCGCCGCAGCTGCGTACAACAAGGTGCGCGCCGCCTGCAGTTCGGTTTCCATGTCGGCCAGCGTGAACTGGGTTGCCTGAAAATCCGCGATCGGTTGACCGAACTGCTTGCGTTCCTTGGTGTAACGCAGCGCTTCATCAAGACAGCGTTGCGCGCCGCCAAGCGAGCAGGCGCCGATATTGAGCCGGCCGCCGTCCAGCCCTGCCATGGCAATACGAAAGCCCTCTCCTTCAGCACCAATCCGATTGGCCGCGGGCACGCGTACGCCGTCAAAATTGACCTGCGCGGTCGGCTGCGAACGCCAGCCAAGCTTTTTCTCCTGCGCGCCAAAGCTGACGCCGGGCATGTCCTTCTCGATCGCGAAACAGGAGATACCCTTGGGCCCGTCCTCACCGGTGCGGACCATGGTGACATAGAGATCGTTTTCGCCACCGCCAGAGATAAATGCCTTCGATCCGCTGACGATATAATGATCCCCATCTCGAACCGCCCTGGTTTTCAGGCTTGCGGCGTCCGATCCGGCACCCGGCTCAGTCAGGCAATAGCTCGCGATCCGATCGCAGGTAACGAGCGACGGCAAATATTTCGCCTTGACGTCGGCCGCGCCGAAACGATCGATCATCCAGGAGGCCATGTTGTGGATCGAGATGAACGCCGAAGTCGAGGGGCAGCCATAGGCCATCGCTTCCATGATCAGCGCCGCCTCCAGCCTGCCCAGCCCGATCCCGCCAAATTCTTCGGACACGTAGATCGCCGCGAAGCCAAGCTCGGCCGCGGCCTTCACCACATCGCGTGGGAAATGATGGTCCTCATCCCACTTGGCCGCATTCGGCGTGATGGCGTCAGCGGTGAACCGCTGCGCCATTTCCTGGATCGCGCGTTGGTCTTCGGTCAAATCGAACTGCGACATCCACCAGCTCCTATCATCCCATAGTCGGAATGACGAAGCTCGAATCTCCTGTTGCCGAACCGTCCGGCCAGCGCTGGGTGACGGTTTTGACTTTGGTCCAGAACTTCACGCCTTCCATGCCGTGCTGGTTGGTGTCCCCGAATGCCGAACGCTTCCAGCCGCCGAAGGTGTGATAGGCCACCGGCACGGGAATGGGAACGTTGACGCCGACCATGCCGACATTGACGCGCGCTGCAAATTCGCGCGCTGCATGGCCATTGCGCGTGAAGATGGCCACGCCGTTGCCATATTGATGCTGCGACGGCAGCGCCACCGCCTCCTCGAAATCGGCTGCACGCACGATCTGCAGAACCGGCCCGAAAATCTCTTCCTGATAGGTGCGCATGCCGATCTTGACCCGATCGAACAAAGTCGGGCCGACGAAAAAGCCCTGCTCATGCCCTTGCAGCTTGAAGCCACGGCCATCGACCACCAGCTCGGCGCCTTCATCGACGCCCATCTGGATATAATTTTCGATCCGCTGCTTGTGAGCTGCGGTCACGACCGGGCCGTAGTGCGCATCGGCATCCGTCGAAACACCGACGCGCAGCGCTTCTATTGCCGGAATGAGCTTTTCGCGAAGCGCATCGGCGGTCTTCTCGCCGACTGGCACCACCACCGGCAGCGCCATGCAGCGCTCGCCGGCCGAACCGAATGCCGCGCCCGCGAGGTCGTTGACGACCTGATCGAGATCGGCGTCGGGCATGACGACCCCGTGGTTCTTGGCTCCGCCCATCGCCTGGACGCGCTTGCCGGCGGCGACACCGCGCTGATAGACATAATGGGCGATATCGGAGGATCCGACGAAGCTTACCGCCGCGATGTCTGGATGATCGAGGATGGCGTCGACCATCTCCTTATCGCCCTGCACGACATTGAGCACCCCATCCGGCAGGCCCGCTTCCTTCATCAGCTCGGCAAGCCGGACCGGCACCGAAGGATCACGCTCCGACGGCTTCAGAATGAAGGCGTTGCCGACCGCGATCGCCACCCCGAACATCCACATCGGGATCATCCCGGGAAAGTTGAACGGCGTAATGCCGGCGCCAATGCCAAGCGGCTGGCGCATCGAATAGACATCGATCCCGGGCCCGGCGCCGATCGTATATTCGCCCTTGAGCACATGCGGGATGCCGCAGCAGAATTCGATCACTTCAAGGCCGCGCTGGATGTCGCCCTTGGCATCGGCGATGACCTTGCCATGTTCCGATGACAGCAGATGTGCCAGCGAATCCATGTTGGCCTCGACGAGCTCCTTGAACCGGAACATCACGCGCGCGCGGCGCTGCGGGTTCACCGCCGCCCAGCCCGGCTGCGCCGCCTTGGCCGCATCGACAGCTTTCTGCAACTCGGTGCTGCTGCCAAGCGCGACCTTCGCCTGAACCTGCCCGCTATTGGGATCGAACACGTCGCTCTGGCGAGCGCCGCCGCCCAGCGTCGCACCGGCGACGAAATGCTCCACGATACGCATGAGAGTTCCTCTCGAATCCTGATGACTTGATTCTCGCAGGCAGCATGAGCCAATGTGGAAATGCAATCAATCAGGTAAAATTGAATGAATGAACTGCAAAATCGCAGTACCCTCGATTGGGACGACGTCCGCATCTTCCTCACTCTCGCCCGTTCGCGAAGCATGGCGACCGCCGCCCGCAGCCTCTGTATAGACCCCACCACCATCAGCCGCCGCCTTGCCCGGCTAACGGCTTCGGCGGGCTCCGCCTTATTCGAAACGGTCGGCGGCAACCGGCAACTCACGGAACGTGGGCTTCAGCTCTACGGCCAT
>Ga0207654_10000285_pt1 | contig 30791 bp, 27 predicted proteins | sample KBSC64metaG_FD_184355 | JGI IMG/M metagenome (GOLD analysis project Ga0207654, IMG submission 184355) | Corn rhizosphere microbial communities from Kellogg Biological Station, Michigan, USA - KBS C6-4 metaG (SPAdes) (version 2) | ecosystem: Host-associated > Plants > Roots > Rhizosphere > Soil...
CCTCGCGCGGCAAAGAAGAAGAAGAAGCGGGACCCCGGCTCTGCGGCCGGGGCGACGGTGAGCGGTAGATAAACGACGGACTGTCTACCTTCACCGCTGGTTTCGAGCGGAGGTTCGAGCCCGTGGAGAACCATCGTCGAGAAAGCCGAGTTCTCGATACGCCTTCTCGGGAAGCTCGAAGTCTACTCGAACCGAACGGATTGATTCAGCTTGAGGCGCCTAAGCGGCAGCGCGTTTGCCGTAGTCGGGGCCCATCATCGCCATGAGCTGTTCGAGCGCGAGTTCCCGTGCGGTATCGCGTTCCAGGCCGAGTTCTTCCGCCATCGGGCCGCCGAGCAGCGCATCGCCGAGCGCGGTCAGGACCAGTGCCAGCGTGACGTTGGCAACGGATTTATAGCCGGGAACGGTCAACTCATCGACCAGCGAGTGAACAGCCTTCAGGATCGGCGAGAGCGCATCGACGTCGCCGCTCAAAATCATCCAGGACGCAAGCGGCCCGGCGCCTTCCTTCGAAAAGGCGTCAAAGCACAGCTCGACGATCGCGCGCGGGTCGAGGTCGCCGCGGCGAACCGCCTGAACGGCGTCCGCGATCTTTGCGGTGATGCGATCGGCGAGACTGCTGGCCAGCGCTTTCTGCAGCCCGTGGGCCGAGCCAAAATGATGCAGCACATTGGCGTGGGTTCGTCCGATGCGCGCGGCGACTGCCTTCAGCGTCACGGCTTGCGGGCCCTGCTCGATCAGGATCTCGCGTGCCGCCGCCAGCGCATGTTCCTGACTATCCTGCTTCGACAGTCTGGTCCGAATCGTCATCGTGGTTGCCATTGATCCCACCCTCGAGGCATCCATCCAGCATGCCCGTCTGCCCATCTACAGGCAGGTTGACCCCATATCACGTTGCGGGGCCGCCCGCGAGTCCGCTTTGCAAGGGGCTGCTGCCCTCAGGCGGCGAGCAGCGGCACGGCGCCGCGTTCGATCGGCACCCTGCGGAGGTAGCGAGAGGCCGGAATCATTGCCTGCCCGCCACAGGTACGCCGCATCACCGTGCCTGCCGCCGTGAACCCCAGCTTTTCGAGGACGCGTGCAGCGCCGCCCCGATCGCCGAATGCGCAGGCGAAGATTTGGTGCAGCCGCAAGGCCTGGGCGATGTTGAGCATCGCCTTGGCCGCCTCGGTGGCGAAGCCGGCGCCGCGCCTGTCATGCCGCGTCCAGAAATCGAGCTCGACCGAATTGTCCGTCACGCGGTGCAGCCCGACGCCGCCGACCAGTTCCGGCGCATCCTTGGTGCGCGACAGCACGAGCAGCCGCGGCAGATCGCCGTCGCGGTTGTAGCGAAGCCAGCGTTCCGCATCGTCGCCGTTCAGTGGCCAGCGGCTCCAGCCGAGATTGGCGATGATCGAACTATGGCCGATGGCGCTCGCCAAAGCGGGCGTGTCCTCGATCCAGCCCGGCCGCAACAACAGTCGCTCGGTACGTGCAAACATACTCTACTCTCCCTCGGCGTGGCCTTGGACCATGACGGTTACAGCCGCGCGACAACATGGATGAGGGAGACACGAAAAAGGGAGCTGGTGAAACCCCGCTCCCCTTGCGCCCGCCGTGCCGGACCTTCGGGTCGCCCTCAGGGCGACCCCTATTCAGGACCGCCCGTTATTCGGCGGCTACGGCCGCCACGTCCACGCTCACATATTTGCGGCCGAGCTTGCCTTCGTGGAAGGTCACGCGGCCCTCGGTAAGGGCGAACAAGGTGTGGTCCTTGCCCATGCCCACATTACGGCCAGCGTAAATCCTGGTTCCGCGCTGGCGGACGATAATGTTGCCGCCAATCACCTGCTCGCCGCCGAACTTCTTCACGCCGAGACGGCGGCCTGCCGAATCGCGTCCATTGCGCGAGGAGCCGCCTGCTTTCTTATGTGCCATGACCTATACTCCTTGTGCGCTGCTCAGGCTTCCGCGGCTGCCTCGGGGGCAGCTTCAGCGGCCGGCTTGGCAGCCTTCTTCGCCTTCTTCTGCTCGCCGCCGATCGCGGTGATGCGCAGGATCGTGTGCTGCTGGCGATGGCCGTTGCGGCGGCGATAATTGTGCCGGCGGCGCTTCTTGAAGACGATGACCTTCTCGCCCTTCGCCTGCGCGATGATCTCGGCAGAAACGATGAGGCCGTCGGTCGCCTTCAGCTCCGAACCTTCGCCGGCCAGCAGAACGTCGCCCAGCGACACGGTGTCCCCCGCCTCGCCCGGCAGCTTCTCGACGGCGATCTTGTCTCCGGCGGCGACGCGATACTGCTTGCCGCCCGTGCGCACGATAGCGAACATGGCCCTCATCACTTCTTCAAACGATTATCCGCGCAAAGCAAAAGGCCACGGCCTTCCACCCCCGCGCGGGAAGTGGGGCTGCTAGACCAGGGAGGGCAGGCTGTCAACCGCTAGTCGCGGCCGCGATCTGCGCGAGCGCTGCTTTTTGGGCCGGGGCGCCGAGCCGGTCCCAGTCCGCAAAGCGGGCATGCAGCGCCGCCACCACCTGCGCGCCATCGCCCGCTGCGGCGGCCACCCGCTTGACCGATCCGGAGCGGATGTCGCCGATCGCGAAAATGCCGCGCCGGCTGGTTTCGAGCGGCAGCCGCCCCTCGGCGGCATCGGCCCCGGTCTTGACGAAGCCGTGATGGTCGAGCGCTAGCCCCGTCCCCTTGAGCCAATCGGTGTTGGGATCGGCGCCGATAAACAGGAAGAGATGGCTTACCGCGAGCGGGTTTTCCGCCCCGCTATCGCCATGGCGCCAGCGAATCGCGCGCATGACGCCGTCCGCGCTTCCCTCCACCCCGACGACCTGCGCCGGCGTTTCCACCCGGATGTTCGCGATGCTTTCGATCCGCTCGACCAGATAGCTCGACATGGTGGCGGCAAGCGGCCGCCGCGCGATCAGGGTCACGCTCCTTGCCTGCCCGGACAGATAAACCGCTGCCTGGCCAGCGGAGTTGCCGCCCCCGACCAACGCGACATCCTGCGCCGAACAAAGCCGCGCTTCGATCGGCGACGCCCAATAATGGATCGAGCGGCCTTCGAACGGATCGAGCCCGTCGATGGGCAGCCGCCGATAGCGCGCACCCGCCGCGATCACGACCGCGCGCGCATGCACGCGCTCGCCATTGGCGAGGGTCAGCCGCTGATCCTTGCCGGCACCTTCGTCGCACTCGAGATGCAGTGCCTCGTCGGGTATCGCGATTTCGACGCCGAATTTCTGGGCCTGGTTATAGGCCCGCGCCATCAGCGCCATGCCCGAAATTCCGGTCGGGAAACCAAGGAAATTCTCGATGCGGGCGGACGCGCCCGCCTGCCCGCCAAAGGCGCGGCAATCCAGCGTCAGCACCGAGAGGCCTTCCGACGCCGCATAAACCGAAGCCGCCAGCCCCGCCGGACCGGCGCCGACGATCGCCACGTCGTAGAGCTTGTCGGGATCGATCGCATTGAGCAAGCCGATGCAGCGCGCGAGCGCGGGTTCGCTGGGGTTGCGGAGCATCTGGCCGCCGGGGCACAGGACGATCGGAAGCTCGCCTGTCTCGACGTGGAACTGATCGATGATCGTCCGGGCATCCTCGTCCACCGCCGGATCCAGCAGCAGATGGGGATGACCGTTGCGCCTGAGGAAGACGAGCAGGCGCAGGACGTCGCCATCGTCGCTGTGCCCAATGATGGTCGGGCCGCCCGCCCCGGTTTCGAGCAGGCCGACGCGCCGCAGGATCAGCGATCGCATGATTCGCTCGCCGAGGTCCGCCTCGGCGATCAGCAGGGCGCGCAATCGATCGGCAGGAAAGACGAGCGCTTCGCCGTCCTCCAGCGCCTGGGTATCGACGAGCGAGGGCTTGCCGCTGAGCTGGGCCAGCTCGCCCATGAACGCGCCTCGCGGGTGGGTCACGATGGGGCGCTTGCGTCCGCCTTCGCTGCGCTGGCTCACCTCCACGCTTCCGCTCAGGATGACCGCCATGCCGACGCCGGGCTGCCCGACCTCTGCCAGCATCTCGCCCTTCCGAAAGGTGCGAGGCTGGCCGAAGCGGCGGATCCGGTCGATTTCCGCCGGGCTGAGCACCGGAAACATCTGCTGCCAGCGCGTGTCCATGATCGATTGTGTGGGTTCCGCCATGCTCTGCTCCCTTTGCATCGGCGCGAGGGCACCCTATATACGGATCCGCCGGCTTGCCGGCTATGGCGATAAATGATGCCGTGAAATAGGCGCAGCGGACCCGGGGGCAGTACCCGGCGGCTCCACCACAATCCTTCGGGAAACCGGGGGTTTCTGATGGGGCCGAACCAGGATCGACGTGTGTTGAAAGACGGTATTTTTGCCCGGCCTGAATGCGCCGTAAAACCGTTCAAACCTACAAGTGCCAACGATAACGAGGCGCTCGCTCTTGCCGCGTAACTGATGCCCTAACGGGCAGACGTTACAAAGCTTAGCGCGGTCCGGGCCGCACCGGGCAACAGAAGCGGATTCCAGCGGCTCCGGGGGGGCCGGGCAACAGAACCCCCCGACCTTCCCCGCTATAGCGACGAGCATGAAATCCGCACCAAACGCCGTTCGGTTCGAGTAGCCTTCGAGCGTGTCGAGGAGGCGTATCGAGAATCGGGGTCGGCTGAGCTTTCTCGACTTCGGTTCTCGACATGCTCGAACCTCCGCTCGAAACAAGCGGTTCGGATTAACGGTGCGCCGTTTTATGTTAGCTCGATCGCGTCGGATCGGTGAGCGGATCGCCGATCTGGCCGGAAACCGGGGTGCCGAGCGCGCCGGTCTGGCGTTCGATCATCCTGCGGACATTTAACGGGCGCGGTCCCTTGTGAAGGGCCAGCAAACGTTCCGTATTGGCTGCATCCGCATGGGTGCGCCGTTGGTTGTGGCGCACATAATCGACCCAGGTCGCCACATGATAACGCTCGAGCCAAAGCGCCTCGTCCTCGAGATCGCGCAACAGCGTCCAATGCCGTGCGCCGTCGCGGATGCGTATCCGGCGACGTTCCGCCATTTCGGTCAGGAAGGCTGGAATGTCCGGATTATCGATCCGATATTCTATTGTGATCACGATCGGGCCGCTGCGCGGTTTTATGGAAACCGCGATGTCGGGTTCGGTCCAACGGCTCAGCGGATCGAGATTAAGCGCCTCGACCTGCGGCAGCGGCATCCTTGTCGCAAGCAGGGTGACCAGCAGCTGAAAAAGGCTTGCGATCTCAAGCGCGGGGCCGACACCGTAGCGATCAGCGAGTTCGCCGCTCAGCCAGCTGCCCAGCGCCATGCCGCCGAAAGCTGCCATCTGGTATAGCGACAGCGCACGGCCCACCACCCAGCGCGGCGACGCCATCTGCACGGTGACGTTGAAGGTGGAGAGGGTGAGCAGCCAGCCTGCACCGCATAGCATCAGCGCAATGATGGTAAGCGGGAGGAGATGGCTCAATCCCGTCATCAACGTGCCTGCCGCCATCGCCAGCATGCCTGACGTTGCAACGCCTTCGTTGGACAGGCGCCCCCGCAGCCGACCGCTACTCAGGCCGCCGAGCACCGCCCCGACCCCGAAGGCGCCAAGCAAAAGCCCATAGGTCAACGCTCCGCCGCGCACATGATCGCGCGCGACAAGTGGCAGCAGCGCCTGCAGGCCAATCCCGCCGAGACCAAATAATGCCGACCGAACGATCACGACCTGAAGGTGCGGGGACATCGCGGCATAACGGATGCCCGCTTCCATCGCGACGCCGATGCTTTCACGCGGCAGAGAGCTTTCGCGCTTGGCCGGGCTCCAGCGCAGGAGCACCCCGATCAGGCCGAGATAGCTGACCGCGTTGGCGAGAAAAGCGGCGGCGGCTCCGGCGGCGGCGACAATCAAGCCGCCAAGTGCGGGTCCAAGGCTGCGGGCGACGTTAAAGCCCATGCTGTTGAGGGCGACGGCGGCCGGAAGTGTCGCCCGCGGCACCATCTCGCCCACTGACGCCTGCCATGCGGGATTATTCAGGGCCGTGCCGACCCCGATCAGAAAGGTGAAGCCGAGCAGCAGCCACGGCGAGAGCATGCCCTGCCAGGCAAAGATGCTGAGTGCCGCGGACACCGTCAGCATGAAGGATTGCGCCCACAGCATCACTGCGCGCTGTTCCATATTGTCGGCGATCGCGCCCGCCAGCAGCGACAGCAGCATGATCGGTAGGGTCGTCGAGGCCTGAACGAGCGCGACCAGTGCGGGATCGCGGGTTAGCGAGGTCATCAGCCAGGATGCGCCGACCGACTGGATCAGCCCGCCGAAATTGGAGATCAGGCTGGCAATCCAGACCATCCGGAAAATGGGGATGCTGAACGGCGATACAGAAGGCGGCGGCTCGGGCTTGGACATGGTGCGCTAAACTATCTCCGCACGCCTGTGTTCACAGGTTATGAGGAAAGACAGATCAGGCTCTAGCCGTCGGAAGCGCCCTTGTCAGGATAAAGTCGATAGCGAGCCCCGTGGCGGGGTGCGCTTCGACGGATTGCGATGCTTGCTTGAGCGGCGCTACGCCCCTTGCGGCGCGGGATCGCCCCAGCCGCCCTTGCTGCGGGGCGGCCGCTTGCTCTTGGGGATCGAGGAGCCGCCGGTGCCGAGCGCGAGCGGCGTGCGCACGCCGCTGTCGGTCCGCCCGATATCGTCGCCCGCGATCGCGCGCTTGGCTTCTTCACCGGTCAGCGTCTCGAACTCGAGCAGGGCGCTGGCGAGACGATGGAGTTCGTCCAGATTGTCGGTCAACACCTTGCGGGCGGTTGCTTCCGCTTCCTCGATCAGGCGGCGAACCTCCTGGTCGATCAGGCGCGAAGTCTCTTCCGATATGCTCTGGGTGCGCGCGACCGAGTGGCCAAGGAACACCTCGTCCTGATTGTCGCGATAGCGCAGCCAGCCGAGCTTCTCACTCATGCCATATTCCATCACCATCGAGCGGGCCATGTCGGTGGCTTGCTGGATGTCGTTGGAAGCGCCGGTGTTGAGATGATCCGCGCCGTAGATGAGCTGCTCGGCGATGCGGCCGCCGAAGCAGAGCGCGAGCCGGGCCTTCATCTGCTGCATCGACATCGAATAGCGATCGCGCTCCGGCAGGTTCCAGGTCACGCCCAGCGCACGGCCGCGCGGGATGATCGTCACCTTGTGCAGCGGATCACAGCCGGGAACATGGAGCGAGACGAGCGCATGGCCCGCCTCATGATAGGCGGTGGCTTTCTTCTCGTCCTCGGTCATGACCATCGATTTGCGCTCGGCGCCCATCATGACCTTGTCCTTGGCTTCTTCGAACTCGCGCATGGCGACGAGGCGCTTGCCCTTGCGTGCCGCCAGCAACGCGGCCTCGTTGACGAGGTTGGCGAGATCGGCGCCGGAGAAGCCCGGCGTGCCGCGCGCGATGGTGCGCGGATCGACATCCGGCGCCAGCGGCACCTTGGACATGTGGACGGCCAGGATCTTCTCGCGACCCTCGATATCCGGGCGCGGCACGACCACCTGCCGGTCGAAGCGGCCGGGACGCAGCAGTGCGGGATCGAGCACGTCGGGACGGTTGGTGGCGGCGATGATGATGATGCCTTCGTTCGCCTCGAACCCGTCCATCTCGACGAGGAGCTGGTTCAGCGTCTGCTCGCGCTCGTCATTGCCGTTGCCAAGGCCGGCGCCGCGATGGCGACCGACGGCGTCGATTTCGTCGATGAAGACGATGCAGGGCGCGTTCTTCTTCGCCTGCTCGAACATGTCGCGCACGCGGCTCGCGCCGACGCCGACGAACATCTCGACGAAGTCCGAACCCGAAATGGTGAAGAAGGGCACGTTCGCTTCACCCGCAATCGCGCGCGCGAGCAGCGTCTTGCCGGTGCCGGGCGAGCCGACCAGCAGCGCGCCTTTCGGGATCTTGCCGCCGAGCCGGGCGAACTTGCTCGGATCCTTGAGGAAATCGACGATCTCCTGAAGCTCCTCGCGCGCCTCGTCGATGCCAGCGACGTCGTCAAATGTCACCCGCCCCTGCTTCTCGGTCAGCATGCGTGCGCGGCTCTTGCCGAAGCCCATCGCACCGGAGCCCGAATTCTTCTGCATCTGCCGGAACACGAAGAAGGCGATGCCGATCATCAGCAGGAATGGCAGCGATTGATAGAGCAGGATCATCCAGACGCTGGCCTGTTCGTCCGGCACCGCGCGGAAGGTGACATTGTTGTCGGACAGGCGCTGGATCAGGGTGGGATCACTGGGCGCGAAGGTCTTGAACGGCTGGCCGTTGGTATATTTGCCGCTGACAATGCCTTCACCGATATCGGCCTCGCGCACCGTGCCTTCGTTGACATGGCCAAGGAATTCCGAATAGGCGATCGCGCTGCCCGCGTCGCGGCGGCTGTTGCCGGCGAACATCGAAACGAACAGGAACAGGCCGATCATGATCGCGGCCCAGATGGCCACGCTCCGCATCCACGGATTGCCCTGCGGTTCCTTGTCCTGATTCATTCGGTGATCCCAGCCTTTCGCCGCTTAAGATAAGTTATCCTACGCTAATAACAATGGACGTCTGCTTAACGGTGTTCCCGCCGTGGCGGAGCGATGCCGAAGCGCCACACCGGCCCGCCCGATGCCCGGACTCCAGCCAGCGTGGCAGTGCCGCCGGCCGCCAGCCTGGCGACCATCCGGTCCAGCCCTTCGCCATCCCATGTGGCCGCAAATGCCAGCAGCGCTCGTGCCGCCAGACGCCGTCGAATCTCCACCGGCAGGTCGCCCGCGTCTATACGGATTTCGCCGGGGTGGCCCAGGTCCGCTCGGCTGCGCCAGGCCTGCTCCACCATCCATTCGACCGCGATATCGGCATCGGCGAGATAGGTTGCAGCGCGTGCCAGCATCGCGGCGTCCAGGGCGGGCTCGCGGGCCAGCAGCGCGCGGATGCGAGCGCGATCATATCTGGGGTCGGCATTGGAGGGATCGAGCGCGGGCTCAAGGCCAGCATGGTCGATGATAGAAGCCAGCTCCGCCCGCGACCAATCCAGCAAGGGACGCACGAGTCGCGGGCCGTGGTCGTCCGAATCGGGGTTGGATGAGGGCAGGCGCGCGATCGCCTTCATCCGCGCGAGACCGGAGAGGCCGGAGCCGTGCACGGCACGCATCAGAAAGCCTTCGGCGACGTCGTCGCGGTGATGGGCGCTCGCGATCAGCGCGATCCCCGAAGCTCCGGCCCATTGCTTCAGCAGGCGATAGCGCAGCAGGCGTGCACGTTCCTGCACATTGCCGCCCGGCGCGAGCGGCGTTTCCGGCGCGAGCACCGCATGGGGGGCGCCAAGATCCTGGCAAATGCCTGCGACCATGCGCGCCTCGGCGGCGGCTTCCGGGCGCAACCCATGGTCGACCGTCGCCACGGCAATCCGGCCCGGCAAGGCGGCGTGCGCCAGGAGCAACAGCGCAAGGCTGTCCGGACCGCCCGAGACCGCAAGGCCGAGCCGGCGGCCCGGCGGCAGTGGCCCCGTCAGCGCCGCGAGATCATGCGCGAAGCGCTGAACGTCCCGGTCAGGAAGCGCATTTGGCGTCGGCACGCGCCTTGGTGACCTTATCCTGCAGCGAGGCCGCCATGGTCGCGCCATAGACATCCTGCAGCTCGCCATAGACGCGGCAGGCATCCTTGGGCTTCTTGAGCTGGAGCAGCGCCTGGCCGAGATAATAGAGGCTGTCTGGCGCGCGCTCGCCGCGCGGCATCTTCTGATAATTGGCGTAGAAGGCTTCGGCGGCGAGCGCGGGCTTGCCTTCGTCGAGATAGGCGCGGCCGAGCAGGTTCTGCGCATAGCTCGCGCGGCGATGCTTCGGATATTTGGCGACGAAATCCTTCAGCGCCGCTTCCGCCTCCGGATATTTCTTGTCGGCCCAGAGCTTGTAGCCGGCGAGATAGATTGCTTCGGCCTGATCGTCCGAAGCTGCCGCGGCGGGAGCAGCGGCGGCCGTCGCGGCCGGTGCGGGCGGGGGCGTGATCGCCGGCGGGTTGGGATTGGGCGTCGTGACGATCGGCGGCGGCGTCGCGACCGAAGAGGCGGCGGCTGCGGTTGACGGCGCGCCGGGCTTGATCGCGGCGGTGCCGCCTTCGAGCTGGAGCAGGCGGGCGTCGGTATCGCCCTTCATCTTGTTCATGGCATCTTCGAGCTGGCGGAGCTTGAAGCCGTTCTGCTCGACCTGGCTGGTAAGCTGCTGCATCTCGGTCTCGAGCGCGTTCACCCGCGCGGTCACGTCCGCAAGCGGAGTGGTGGCGGGGATGCCTTCGGGGGCCGCCTGGGGCGCGGCAGGTGTTATTTCGGGTTCGAAAAAGCGGTTGTCACCCCCTGGGAACACCTTGCGCTGCACCGCCTTCATTTCCTTCTCGAGCTTGTCGACACGCCCGCCGAGATCGGCCTGGGCCTGGGCGGGGGCAAAGGCGGCAGGGGCAGTGGATAGCAGCAGCAAGGCAGCCATCAGCGGCAATCGCATCGATGAATCTCCTGGGTGAGCGCACGGGGGCGTCGGGCGCGATGGGGGATGGATATCAGGGAGTGGCAGGGCTTGCTACATTGCCGTTGGCCTGATCCGCATTGGCGGGCAGGCTTGGCGAGGGCGCGGGCGATGCTGCATTGGCAGTGCTGGTAGTCGCTGGGGCACTGGCGGCGCTGCGCTCGACCAGCGCCGGGCCCTTGAGGCTCACATTGCTGATCGTGCGATCACCCTTGCCAAGCGGCGGGATCTCGCGCGCGCCGACCGCCACCCGCAGCATTTGCGGGCGGCCGGTCAGCAGCCGTGGATCCTTGGCGTCGGCGGGAACCTGATAGCTCTGGCCCGGGGCAAGCTGGCCCATGAACAGGGTGGAGCCAGCCGGGTTGCCCTTGTCGGTTACCTTGATCCAGACCTCCTCGATGGCGGTGAGTATGACCTTGTCAGCGGCCGACGGCGCCGGTGCTGTCGCAGCGGCAGGGGTGGGCTTTGGTGCGGGCCGAGCCGTGGCGGCCGGCGCTTCCGCTACCGATTGGGTGCCCGCCGCAAGCTGCTGCCGCTCCTCGTCGCGCCAGCCGCCGCGCCAGATCAGATAGGCGACGAGCAGGATGACGGCGGTGCCGAGCGCGATCATCGCGAGCAGGCTTGGCGGCACGCGCGAGGGATCGGCGGGCTCGAACGGCGTATATTCGGTGCGGCGGGCGAGCGTCTCGCCGCGCTCGGCGCGAAAATCGGCCGCGATTTCCTCACCGTCGAGGCCGACCATGCGCGCGAAGGTCTTGGCGAAGCCGATGCTGTACGTGCTGGCCGGTAGTGCCTCGAAATTGGAATCCTCGATCGCCTGCAGGTGCCGCAACGGGATGCGCGAGCGTTCGGCGACGTCTTCAAGCTCAAGCTTCAACGCCTTGCGTGCTTCGGCGATGCGTTCGCCGACACGCTTGGCATGCCTCCCGTGCGTCGCCTGCGCTTCCGTCATGCGCGATCCCCAACCAGGCTGGTCTACGAAGTCCTGCCGCCTGCCGATAGTGGCGGAAAGATTGCTCGCCCTTGAACCATGTCGCAATAATATGTGTGAAAAGTCAAATGGGCGCAGACACTTTTCGTCGGTGGTAGGCTCGGTTACGATTAGCTGATGGCAACTCCGTTCGCATCGGCCCATTCCTGAAGCGCGCCGCGCATATTTTCAGGCGGGCTGGCAAGCCATGCCGCCATCTGAGACTGGAGTTTGGCCGCGTCGAGCGAACGGATCATGGCCTTGACCGGGCCCACCGCAGCGGGCGTGATCGACAGCCGCTCGACGCCGAGCCCGACCAAGGCCATGGCTTCGAGCGTGCGCCCGCCCATTTCGCCGCACACGCCCACGGGCACGGATGCTTCCGTGCACTGGCTCACGACACGGCGCAGAAAGCGGAGGATCGCAGGCGAAAGCCAGTCGAACCGTTCCGCCAGCTTGGGGTTGGCGCGATCGGCGGCGAACAGGAACTGGGTGAGATCATTGGTGCCGATCGAAAGGAAATCGAGCTTGGGCAGTAGCAGGTCCAGCACCTCCGCCAGCGCCGGAACCTCAAGCATCGTGCCATATTTGATCGCGGTGGGCAGCATGCGATTGCGCGATGCGATCCATGCGTGCTGGGCAACGAAGAGCTCGCGGGCCTGATCGAACTCCCATGGCTCCGAAACCATCGGAAACATGACGTGCAGCGTGCGGCCTGCCGCCGCTTCGATCAGCGCGCGCGCCTGCGCCTTCATCAGCGCATCGCGTTCGAGCGCGAGCCGGAGCGCGCGCCAGCCCATCGCCGGATTTTCCTCCCGCTCCTCCTGCACATCGCTGACCATATAGGGCAGCGCCTTGTCGCCGCCGATATCGACCGTCCGGAAGATGACCGGCTTGTCACCTGCCGCCTCAAGCACGTCGCGGTAGAGCCGCTGCTGGCGCTCGCGCTGCGGCAGCGTCGCCGACACCAGGAACTGGAATTCGGTGCGGAACAGGCCGATGCCGTCGGCACCGGTGACGTCGAGCGCGGCGACATCGTCGCGCAGGCCGGCATTCACCATCAGCCCGATGCGGGTGCCGTCGCTCGTGATCGGCGGCAGCTCGCGCATCGCCGCGAACTCGGCGCGCCGTTTCTGGCCAAGCGCGAGCCTTGTCTGAAACGCTTCCTCCATCGCCGCCGCCGGGCGGGCGAGGGCAAAGCCCTGGTTGACGTCGAGCAGCAGCAGATCGCCTTCGCTCACCGTCCGGCGCACGTCCTTGACGCGGCCGAGCACGGGAATGCCCATAGCGCGCGCCACGATCGTGACATGCGCGGTGAGCGATCCTTCCTCAAGCACCACGCCCTTCAGCCGGCGCTTGTCATATTCGAGCAGTTCGGCCGGGCCGAGATTGCGCGCGACGAGGATCGAATCCTGGCGTAGCCCGAGCTGGGCGGCGGTCCCAAGCTGGCCGGAGACGATCCGCAGCAAGCGATTCGACAGATCCTCCAGATCGTGCATGCGATCGGCCAGCAGCGGATCGTCGATCTCGCGCATGCGCATCCGCGTGCGCTGCTGAACGCGCTCGATCGCGGCTTCGGCGGTAAGGCCCGAATCGATCGCCTCGTTGATGCGCCGGGCCCAGCCCTCGTCATAGGCGAACATCTTGTAGGTCTCGAGCACGTCGTGATGCTCGCCGGCGACGCCGAACTCGGCTTCGCGCATCATGCGATCGATCTGCTCGCGCATCTTGCCGAAGGCGGAATAGACGCGGTGGCGCTCGGCCTCGATATCCTCGGCCACGGTATGCTCGATATGCACGCGCGGCTGGTGGAACACGGCGAAGCCGCGGCCCATGCCTTCGACGAGCTTGAGGCCCTGGAGCCGGATTGGCCCGATATCGCGCGCGCTGGCGCCAGAGACGGCAAGATCGTCGATCAGGCCCGCGCCGGCGATCAGTTCCGCCAGTACCATTGCGACCGTCTGCAGCGCCTCGATCTCGACCTCGTCATAGCGGCGCGGATCGGCATGCTGCACCGCCAGCACGCCCACCGCGCGCTCGCGCCGCACGATCGGGACGCCGGCGAAGCTGTGATAAAGCTCTTCGCCGGTCTCCGGCTTGTAGGCGAAATTGGGGTGGCTGGTGGCCTCGTCGAGGTTCAGCGTCTCGACTTCCTCGGCGATCGTGCCGACCAGGCCTTCGCCGAGCGCCAACTGGGTGACGTGGACGGCTTCCTGCTTCAGCCCACGCGTTGCGAACAGCTCGAGCGCGCCGTCGCGCAGCAGATAGATCGAGCAGACCTCGCTGTTGAGCGCCTCACCGATGATCTGGACGACGCGATTGAGCTTGGCCTGCGCGGGCGTGCGCGAAGCCATCACGTCATGAAGACGCGTCAGAATTTCGCGCGCGGCGTTTGCGGCTGTGGTCTGCTGAGGCACGATAAATGCGCTAACAGAAAGCGGCGATCGATTCCAATCGGGATTGCTTCACTTCGCCGCGGAGTACAGCAGATGCGCCGTCCGTACGGCAAGCGCCGCATTCGCCTTGCCCGGCTCGACATGCCTCACCAGCGATAGCCCGCGCAGCGCGAGCACATGGCCCGAAAGCAGCCGGCCCCTGATCGTATAGCCGAGATCGTAGAGCGCCATGTCCTCCCGCGCCTGCCCGTCGGCCATGAAGCGCGTCGCGATGATCAGCGGCAGGCGCTCGTCGCCGCGGCTATCGTCCGGCAGGCCGGCTTTGTTGCGCGCTTTCTTCAGCGCAGCCTCGAACCACTGCGCCTCGATCCTGGGCTCGCCGCTGGTCTCGACCGGATCGACCCCCAGCGCGGCGGGAAAGCGGATCGTCTGGCCGAGCACCTGCTGCGCGGCCGAGGCGGGGTGCAGCTCGAGCCGGCTGCCCTTGCCCGATATCGTGCTGGTGAGCGTCAGCGTGGCGGCCTGGCGCGCGGCGTGGTTCGTCTCGGCCGCCTTCTCCTGCCTGGTGTCGGATCGTTCGGCCCAGTTCAGCCACAAGGTCAGCGCCGATATCATCACCGCCAGCACTGCCAGCGTTTCGCCCAGCGAAAGCCAGCGCCGGCGGATCGCGGCCGCCTCCTCGGCGCGCGCCTCGGTCCTTCGTTCGCCGGGGGTCTGCTCCGCGCTCATATTGGATCGGGATAGGTGGGCGCGATATCGACGGGGATGTCCTTCAGCGTCGCGATCACCGTGCGGGCATTGTCGTCGAGATGCGCATAGCGATCGAAAAAGGCCACCATGCCCTTGTAATCGCCATTGCCCTGAAGCCGGATGATGTCGCCCACCATGTCGCGCAGCCCTGCCTGCATCGCATCGTAATCGATCCGATAGCGCCCGGCTGCTGCATCGAAGATGAACGCGCCCTTGGTTTTGAGATAGCCGTATTGAAGCGCCGCGCCGCGGCCATGCGCTTCCTTGTCGCCCCAGCGCGCCGCGCGGAAGATCTCCGCCGCGACGGTCGTCAGGAAGGGCTTGCGCTCCGCTTCGGGGATCAGGCCGCGCTGGATCATGTAGAGCACATTGTAGGCGCCCATGATGTCGGCCTTGGCCTCCTCGGCGGTATCGCCGATGTCGCCCATCTCGGCGGAGACGGTGGTGGCGCGGCCGTCGACGGTGATCGATCCGGGGCCGAGGCTGTGGCTGAGCTCATGAAAGAGCGTGTGCAGCGTCATGTCCCTGCGGCTGACGAGCGCCGCCTGATCGGCGACCAGCACGCGCGGCGCGACCGCCTTCAAGATGCCCTCATATTTGGCGCCGAGCACGTTCGAGAGGATGATCTTCTTCGCCCCCTTCACCTCGCGGACGCGCTCGTCATTGGGCAAGTTGATGGCGATGGTCTGCGGCCCCTCTATATTTTCGCCGCCGCCGCGCACCTGCTCCGCCACGAAGATCGGCGCGGAGGTGGCGCGCTTGAAATTCTTGTAGCGATCCTCGACCGGGAGGTTGGCCTCCATGTCGTGCAGCAGACCCTTATACTTTGCGAGGTCCGCGCTTTCGGTCGGGTTCTTGAGCATCACATAGGCTTCGAACGCCGTCTTCTGTCCGTAGAGCGTATCGTCATAGGTTTCATAAGGCCCGATTGCGATGTCGATCGGCGTGCCGCTGATATCGAGCCACGCCAGTTCCGACGGATAATAATCGTTCGAGCGGAAGGATCGGGCGCGCAGCTTGAGAAAATTCGCGAGGCTGCGGTTGCTGGTCGCCGCCGCGGCCTTTTCGAGCAGCGCCGCCGCCTTTTCGAGTTCGGGGCGATATTCGACATTGTAGGGCACAGCGACGAAGTCCGCGCCGCGCCGGCGCACCACCGTATAGGGGCTGAGCAAGCTGGCGCGCTGGTCGGGATGCCGGGCGAGATAGCGGTCCAGCTCCGTCTTGGTGACCCCGGCGGGATAGAGGCCATCCGATTTCCCGTCGCTGCCGCCGGCCTGCTTCTCGAAGATCGCGGTCATCGCATCGGCCGCCCGGATCAGCAGGTTGACGACCTGCCGTTCCTCGGGCGTGAGGAAACGGGTGTCGGGATGCATCGCGATCCGGGAAAAGTTCGCGGGCGGCGCGGGCAAGGCGCCGGCACCGGGCGCGCTCGCGGCAGCCAAGGCGACAGCGATAGAAAACGGAAGGAATCGCATAGGGGCCTCAACGCATGATCGGCCCACCGGGCCACCGCCCCGAATAGAGCCGTTCGCCGGGTTCGGCAAAGACTACTTATACCGATGTCAGGAAGCGCGGGCGTCCAAGGCTGCCGCCGCCTGATCGAGCAGCGCGGCGATGATATCGGCGACCGGCTCCTCCTTGGTCACCATGCCGACCGACTGGCCGGCCATCAGCGAGCCATGCTCGACATCGCCGTCGATCACCGCGCGGCGGAGCGCGCCCGCCCAATAATGCTCGATCTGGAGTTGCGCTTCACCCATCGCGACGCGCTCCTCGTCGAGTGCCTGCGCGACTTCGCGCTGCTTGGCGTTGAACAACTCGGTCGAAGCGTTCTTGAGCGCGCGCACGGGAATGACCGGCAGGCGCGGATCGATCTGCACGCTCGCCACGGCATCGCGGGCGGATGCGCGGAAGAAGGCTTTCTTGAAATTGGGATGCGCGATCGATTCGGTGGCGGCGGCGAAGCGGGTGCCGAGCTGAACCCCGGCCGCGCCCATTTCGAGATAGGCCGCGATCGCCTCGCCGCGCCCGATGCCGCCGGCGACGAATACCGGCAATTGATCGGCCACCTCCGGCAGGATCTCCTGCGCGAGCACCGAGGTCGAGACCGGCCCGATATGCCCGCCCGCTTCCGATCCTTCGATCACGAGCGCGTCCACGCCCGATCGGATCAGCTTCTTCGCCAGCGCCAGCGCCGGCGCAAAGCAGATCAGCTTTGCGCCCGAACTCTTGATCCGCTCGATCGCGCCGCCGGGCGGTAGGCCGCCCGCGAGCACGACATGGCCGACCTGATGGCGCCCGCATAGATCGATCAGCGCGTCGAGATCGGGATGCATGGTGATCAGGTTCACGCCGAACGGCTTCTGGGTGAGCGTCTTGGTGGCGGCGATCTCCTTGTCGAGCAGGTCGACCGTCATCGCCCCGCAGGCGATCACCCCGAAGCCGCCGGCATTGGAAATGGCCGAGACGAGGTGACGCTCGGAGACCCAGCTCATCGCGCCGGCCATGATCGCATGGCGGGTGCCGAGGAAATCCGCGCCCCACTTCATGAGCGAGGCGAGCTGGTCGTGGCCCTCGCTCAAGCCTCGACCGCCTCCGGCGCGTCGAGCCCATAAGCGGTGTGCAGCACGCGTACCGCCAGCTCGGTGAAATCCTCGTCGATCAGCACGGAGACCTTGATCTCGCTGGTGGTGATGGCGAGGATGTTGATCTTGCGATCGGCCAGCGCCTCGAACATGGTCGCGGCGACGCCCGCATGGCTGCGCATGCCGACACCGACCACCGAGACCTTGCACACCTTGGTATCATTGATCAGCCGCTCATAGCCGATCTTGTCCTTGTTCTTCTCGAGCACGTCGAGCGCGCGGGCGAGTTCGGAATGCGGCACGGTGAAGGTGACGTCGGTCGAGCCGGTGTCGTGCGCGACGTTCTGCACGATCATGTCGACATTGATGTTGGCCTCCGCGAGCGGGCTGAAGATGGTGGCCACCGCGCCGGGCCGATCGGGTACCGCCACGAGCGTGACCTTGGCCTCGTTCTTGTCATAGGCGATGCCGGTGATGAGCTGCCGTTCCATTCCGTTTCCTTCGAGTTCCTCTTCGCCGACGATCATCGTGCCGGGCCTGTCATCGAACGAGGTGAGCACCTGCACGCGCACCTTTTCCTTCATCGCGAGCCCGACCGAGCGGGTTTGGAGCACCTTGGCGCCGACCGACGCCAGCTCCAGCATCTCCTCGTAAGTGACCTTATCGAGCTTGCGCGCCCTCGGCACGATGCGCGGGTCGGTGGTGTAGACGCCGTCGACGTCGGTATAGATGTCGCAGCGATCAGCCTTCATCGCCGCCGCCACCGCGACCGCCGAGGTATCCGATCCGCCGCGCCCAAGCGTCGTCACCCGGCCATCCTCGGTCATGCCCTGGAAGCCGGGGATCACCGCGACCTCGCCCGACTGCATCGCCGCGCCGAGCTTGTCCGAATCGATCGTGGCGATGCGGGCGGAGGCATGCGCGTCCGAAGTGTTGATCGGCAATTGCCAGCCGAGCCAGCTCCGCGCCGGCACGCCCATCGCCTGCAGCACGATCGCGAGTAGCCCGCTCGTCACCTGCTCGCCGCTGGCCACGACCACGTCATATTCGCGCGGATCGTAGAGCGGCGCGGCCTCGCGGCAGAAATTCACCAGCCGATCGGTCTCGCCCGACATCGCCGAGACCACCACCGCCACCTCATTGCCGGCAGCATGCTCGCGCTTCACGCGATTGGCCACGTTGCGAATCCGCTCGATCCCCGCCATCGAGGTGCCGCCGAACTTCATCACGATACGGGCCATGGGAGTGCGCTTTGCTTTTGTTTCAGGGCTGGGTGGAAAGACGCGCGCCTGATAATGAGCAGCCATGACGAACGCAAGCGCCGACCATCCCGCGACCATCGACCGCGCCGAAGCCGAGCAATTCGGCAAGCTGGCCGCCGATTGGTGGAACCCGAAGGGCAGCTCGGCGATGCTGCACAAGCTCAACCCGGTGCGGCTGCGTTATCTGCGCGAACGGATCGATGCGCAGTGGGGCACGGAGCCCTCCGACCGGAAGCCGCTCGCGGGGCGGAAAGCGCTCGACGTCGGCTGCGGCGCGGGGCTCCTCGCCGAGCCGCTCGCCCGGCTGGGCGCGGATGTCACCGGGGTGGACGCGGCGCCGGAGAATATCGCCGCCGCCAAGCTCCATGCCGAAGGGCAGGGGCTGCTGATCGATTATCGCGCGGGCGAACTCGCGGCGCTCGTCGCGGAGGGGCGCAGCTTCGATCTCGTCACCAGCATGGAGGTGATCGAGCATGTCGCCGATCCGGGCGCGTTCGTGGCGGGGCTCGCGGCGGCGCTGGCGCCGGGCGGACTGCTGATCCTCTCCACCCCTAACCGCACCCCGCAATCGCGGCTGGCGATGATCACGCTGGCGGAAGGCCTCGGCCATGTGCCGAAGGGGCTGCACGATTGGAACCGCTTCATCACCCCCGGCGAACTCGAGACCATGCTGGCGGCGAACGGCCTGACCGTGATCGACCGCCGCGGCCTCAGCTTCTCGCCGATGCGGGGCTTCTCATTGGGCGACAATCTTTCGATCGACTATTTCCTGACGGCGCTTGCCACCCCACCGTCGCCCCGGGCCTGACCCAGGCCCCCGCTGCCTTTGATCGGTTGATGCGGATCGAGCGCGGATCGCGCTGCACGATCTGCCCTCCAATTTGGCGACACGAAGAAGCGGGATGCCGGATCAAGTCCGGCATGACGGCTTTGGGGTGGCGGACTGACTACGAATGTTCACTGTTGCGGGCTTTGATTCACCGCACAGGCCTGATCATATTGCGATACCGAAACCGTGTTCTTGTCGTTTCGGTTCGTCTGCTCGCCGGCATATACCGTCCCGGACCGGCCGGTCGGGCTGAACGCGGATCCGTTGTTGTCCATCGAATTCCCCGGCTGATTGCCCAGTTCTTCGCAGTCCTGGGTAGGTTGACCCGTCGTGACCGGCGGCGAAATGCTGCCGGAGGTGGGCGGTGTGCTGGTCGGAGCCGCAAACGTAACCGATGGCGTCAGCGCAACGGCAGCGGCCGCAAGCAGAAAGGAAGCGCGCATAAAGAAAATCCTTCCTTGGCCCCCTGCTCCAGCTTCGTTCCCCCCGGATAGAATTTGGTTCATTCCCGCGGCGGCGCATCGATAAGGCGGGTTGGTTTCGCGATGATCGGGACACGGCAGGGGAGCGTCCAACCAGGTCGCCTGAAGACGAACGTCATCGCGTAGAGGCGGCTTTGGGTGAGGAAGCGACGTTGCGAGATAGTCAGCAATTCTCCGCTTCTGCCATACCATCGTCTGAAGGCCAGCGCCGCGTGAACTTACAAACGATCCCGACTGACCAAAATACTGAAATCATCAAAAAGGCGTTATTGGAATGGCTGTCCGCGATCAAAGCGGCAGTCGCGATAGCGGCCAACAAAATTGCCAATGGAACCGGCGGGAAGCCCTTGAACCACGGGGCATACCACCACGCGCTGGTGATGCTGGTAAAGCCGAGCTGCTGAACAGAACGCATTCCCCGACTTCCGAAGAAAAGCCTCAAGAAGACAGGTATGCCACACAGGAGAGTGAAGCCTGCCAGCAGGGCGATCAATGTGCTGTCCCCACAGCCAAGGAAATGGGCCAGCCAAGCAACGGCGAGATCGAAAGCGCCAAGGAGCGGAATAAATCTGCTCAAACGATCGGTTAGCGAAAGGAAGCCGGTCTGAATTGGATCCGCCATTCGCGCACTATGTTGTCGAATGACTCAGTTGCCAATGTCGGCAATGTCATCGGCTTTTGCCCTGCTGGTAATTCGGTGAACCCGCTCATCACTTCGGGCTTTCCGTTTGATCCACCACATCGGCGATGGGCGGCCATTGGCGGCGCGCATGCAGCACGCGGAGGATGTGCGTCGCTCCAGCGCGGGCTGGAACCTATGTCTCTGCGAATTTGAACTCATCCGCAGAGGCTAGAGACATTGATGCCAGCCTGCGCTGGCAGGAGGGCTTGGGGTGAGTTCCGACCGGGCGTGATAGAGGCGGAAACAACCGGCAAGCCCACCGCCAACTTCACGATTTCGCAGTCTTCGGCGCACGATGTGGCAGCACGCTGCTGGCCTCATCTCCGGTGAATGCCGCCCAAACGCCTCCGGGTTGCCAGATTGAATCCATCAGGCGCCGCGCGTTGACCTCATCGCGTCCCAGCACCTCTCGCTGCCAACGGTAGAGGAAAGCCGACACCCTCATATTGGCAATGCAATGAACATGGACCGGCTTGCCATCCACCTTGGCCATGGCGTCACAGAAGCTGCCGAAGTCCTCCTCGGTCGGATTATCGAATTCCACAGGAATGTGGATGTAGGTTATGCCAAGCCGAGCAAGGCTTGCGGCTTCATCCGGCAGAGCTTTCTCATGTGTATGCAGCCCGAGATTTATGACGTGCTCGATGCCTAGCTTAGATAACTCGACAAGCTGCGCCTCGGTCGGCTGGCCGGACGTGGTGACGCGGCTATCAAGTCGTCGCCAATTATAGATTTCGGCAGGATCGGACATGCGAGCACCTCCACTTGAAGGATGCCCAGGCGAGCGGCTGCTCCATTCGCGCTTCACGGTGGTGCTCCACCTTTCTCGCCAGTCACGCGAACGCGGAACCTATATCACGCTATAGGGGCATGACCAAGGTGATAACGGGAGTGTCAGCTTCAAAGCGCGGCACATTGTTGCTCTTGCGTCTCAATCGGGTCGCCTTCATCCTATCGGCAATGAGTGAAAACCCCCACCGGCCGCGACGGTCCGTCGCCGGGTGGTTGAGCAGATTGCGAGCTTTCTGCGTGGATAGCTCATCCAGTGTCGGGGCCTCCGCAGGCCTTTCCTTGGCGATGTGCGTCACATTTACCTTCGAAGCTCGCGCTAGCCCTACCAGTTCCCGATCATGGCTTCTGGTTGCTCAAGCCCAATTCGGCGCAAAAGGCCTCCGGATTGAGAATCCGTGCGCGTTGGAAGCTGCCGCGTTGCAGGAGGCCGGCGCTTCGATCCCCCGTCACAAGAAAATCCGCATCGCTGGCGAGGACCATGGCTAAGAGGCAATCGTCATTCGGATCGCTTGCCGCCACGCCGTCAGGCAATGCCGGGAGATGGTCCAGCACGAATGCGCGGTCGAGATTGTTGATCATGGTGCCGATGCGGTGGTTTGGCAGCACCGCTTTGAGCTTGGGATAGCGGCTTATTCTCCGCAGCTCGTCAAGTTGCAGCCGGGATGTGACCAGTTCGAAGCGGCCGCTGCGCCACGCTCGATAGGTCGCCTTTGCGGCCCCCGCCCCGGAGCGGCGAGGAACATGCGAACGGCTTGGTGTCCGGCGACACCGCAATATTCCAGCGAACAGAGGACATGGCATATTCCGGTGTTTGGTGTTTTCACACATATACACCGATGTTCGCGAAATCTTAATTGCCGCTGGTCATGCGCGTTCCTGGCGTCCCTCAAACTGACGCTGCGCGGTCTGCGCCCGGCTCAAAAATCGATGGCGATGCCCTTGATCTCCCAGTCGCCATAGCGGGTGGGATCGAGGCCGTCGCGGCCGCCATGTTCGGGGTCGGCGCGCGGCGGCTCCGGCGCGGGCACGGGGGGGCTTTTGGAGAGGTGCGCGGGCGGCTTCACATGCGGCGGGCGTTCGCCGGGTTTTCGCGTGGTCATGGGCAATTCCGATTGAACAACGGGTCGATGCTTCCCACATTGGCGCCTGGAGGTCGAAAGGCAAGATGAACGGTTTCAAGACGGTCATGCTGCTCGCGGCGATGACCGCGTTGTTCATGGGCCTGGGCTATGGTCTCGGCGGTTCGGGCGGCGCGCTGGTCGCCCTGGTCTTCGCGGCGGGTATGAACCTCTTCACCTTCTGGAACGCCGACAAGATCGTGCTGCGCATGCATGACGCGCGCGAAGTCGACGCGCGCAGCTGCCCCGAGTTCGTCGGCCTCGTCCGCAATCTCGCCACCCGCGCCGGGCTGCCGATGCCGCGCGTCTATGTGATCGACAGCCCGCATCCCAACGCCTTTGCGACCGGGCGCGATCCCGAGCACGCCGCCGTCGCCGCGACCACCGGGCTGCTCGGCATGCTGACCCGCGACGAGATTGCCGGCGTGATGGCGCATGAGCTTGGCCATGTCCGCAACCGCGACACGCTGATCATGACGATGACCGCCACGATCGCGGGCGCGATCGCGATGCTCGCCAATTTCGGCATGTTCTTCGGCCATCAGGGCAATCGGCAGAACGGGCTGGCGACGCTCGCCGCTGTCGTGATCGCGCCGTTCGCGGCGATGATCGTGCAGATGGCGATCAGCCGGCAGCGCGAATATGGCGCGGATCGTGCTGGCGCGGAGATTTCGGGCAAGCCGCTTTCGCTCGCCTCGGCGCTCGCCAAGCTGGAGCAGGGCGCGGCGCGCATTCCCAACCCCGTCGCGGAGGCCAATCCCGCCGCCGCCCAGCTTTATATCGTGCCCGCGCTGCGCGGCATGGGGCGCGACAATATGTTCTCGACCCATCCCGACACGGCCAATCGCATCGCTGCGTTGCAGGCACTTGCTGGCGGTACTGGAATTGCGCCGTTCGTATCGCCGGCCGCGTCGGTGCCGGTCTCTCGTCGCCGCGCCAGCGCGCTCGATCCGCTGGGGCGCGACTGACGCTTAGCGCGCACGTCGAAAAATATCGGTTTTCGCGATCGTGGCAATCGCGTCTAAGTGACCGATATGTCACCTCAAGATCCTCCCGGCGTTGCCACAAGGCGCGCCGCGCTCAAGCTGCTCGATGCCGTACTGCGGCGCGGCCTTCCCCTGGAAGGGGCCTTGGCTTCGGCAGCAAGCGGGCTGGAGCGGGCCGACGATCGCGGTCTGACCCATGCGATCGCGGCTGCCGTGCTGCGTTGGCTTCCCGATCTCGACGCACTGATCGATAGCGCCACGCGCAAGGCGCTGCCGCACGACGCCAAGGCGCGTACCGTGCTGCGCATCGCGCTCGCGCAGGCGCTGATCCTCGAGACGCCGGGCCATGCCGCGATCGCCACCATATTGCCGCTGGTGGATGGCGGCCCGCGCAAGCTGGTGCACGGCGTGTTCGGATCGCTGATGCGCGGCGGCGCGAGGCTCCCCGAAATCCCAACGCTTCCGCCAGCGGTCGCGGAGCGCTGGCGCGCAGCATGGGGAGAAAAAGCGGTCGGGGCGGCGCAGCATATGCTGGCGGCTCCGCCCCCGCTCGATCTGAGCCTGGTCGATATTGGCGCGACGGCGGAATGGGCCGAACGGCTCGACGGCATCAGCCTGCTGCCCGGCCATGTCCGCCTGCCCGCCGGCGCAGCGGTGCCCGAGCTGCCCGGCTATACCGAGGGCCGCTGGTGGGTGCAGGATATCGCCGCGTCGCTGCCCGCCCGCCTGCTCGGCGCCGGCGAGGGCAGGGGCGTGCTCGATCTATGCGCCGCGCCGGGAGGCAAGACGATGCAGCTCGCCGCAGCGGGCTGGAATGTGACCGCGGTCGATCTGTCCGAAGCGCGGATGAAGCGGCTCGCGGTGAATCTGGCGCGAACGAAGCTTTCCGCGCGGACCGTCATCGCCGATGCGCTCCTCTATGCGCCTGACGCGAAGTTCGATGCGGTGCTGGTCGATGCGCCTTGCTCGGCCACCGGCATTTTTCGGCGTCATCCGGATGTGCTGCATCGCGTCCGGCCCAAGGCGATCGCCGGCCTCGCCGGACAGCAGCGGGCGATCCTCGCGCGGGCGGCGCAGGCGGTGAAGCCCGGCGGCCTGCTCGTCTATGCGGTCTGCTCGCTGGAGAAGGAGGAAGGCGAGCAGGTTGCCGACTGGTTCGCCTCCGCCCATGCCGACTTCGCGCCCGCTGCCGCGCCCGGCGCCCTGCCCGGTGTCCAGCCCGACGGCCGCATGCGTATCACCCCCGCCACCCTGGCGGATGCGGGCGGCGCGGACGGTTTCTTCGTTGCAATGTTCCACAGGAAAGACGAACAGGCACCCTCCGTGGGTTGAACCTCTTAACACCTCTCTTTAACTGCTGAGTCGGGATGCCGGGACCAGTTCTTATTGCGCCATCGATCCTGTCGGCGGATTTCGCCAAATTGGGCGAGGAGATTCGCGCGATCGATTCCGCCGGGGCGGATTGGATCCATGTCGATGTGATGGATGGCCATTTCGTGCCGAACCTCACCATCGGGCCGGGCGTGGTGAAGGCGTTGCGTCCGCATACGCAAAAGCCGCTCGACGTCCATCTGATGATCGCGCCGGTCGATCCGTTCCTCGATGATTTCGCCAACGCCGGTGCGGATCACATTACGGTCCATGCCGAAGCAGGCCCGCATCTCCATCGCACGCTTCAGCGTATCAAGGCATTGGGCAAGAAAGCCGGCGTCTCGCTCAACCCGGCGACCCCGGCCAAGATGCTCGATTATGTGCTGGAAGAGGTGGATCTCGTGCTGGTGATGAGCGTCAATCCCGGCTTTGGCGGGCAGAGCTTCATCACGAGCCAGCTTCGCAAGATCGAGGCGATCCGTAAGTCGATCGATAAGCTGGGCAAGCCGATCGATCTCGAGGTGGATGGCGGCATCGACGCCACCACCGCGCGGCAGGTGATCGAGGCGGGCGCCAATGCGCTGGTGGCCGGCACCGCAAGTTTCAGGGGCGGCCCCTCGGCTTATGCCACCAATATCGCCGCGCTGAGGGGCTCATGAACGCGCCGGGCTCGATCGATACCGCTGACGGCGTCGAGCCCGGCCGCATGCTGATCCGCGTCGAAAATGATCGCGGCATGTCGCTGAGCGAGCGGCTCGCGCAGCATTTCCACCGCCTTGCGTGGCGCACGCCGCTGCACAGCCTGCGGTTGCGCGGGCGCTATCCGCTCAAGCTGCTTGGGGTGCCGGTCGATCCGATCCCCGGCACGCAACGCAGCGGCGAAGCGTTTCTCGAAGGTCGCATCGAGCATCGCGGCGAATCGATCGAGCTGACCGAGCTTGATTTCGCCAACCTTTCGGTCTCGGCCGGGCTGTTCGATCATCTCCACGGCTTTGCGTGGCTGCGCGATCTCGCCGCGATCGATCGTGCGCAAGCGACCGGCATCGCCGAACGCGTCGCCGCGCACTGGCTGGCGGTGCACGGCGGCAAGGTGTCGCAGTCGGTATGGCGGCCGGATCTCTGCGCGCGCCGCATTCTGTTCTGGGCGGCCTATGCGCCGGTCATCCTCTCCTCGCGCAACCTGGTCTATCGCTCGGCGGTGCTCAACGGGCTCGCGCGGCAAGCGCGCCACCTCGATCGCGGCGCGGACAAGGCGGTGCGCGGCCTGCAGCGGGTGATCGCGTGGACCGGCGTGATCGCCGCGGGCCTGCTCATTCCAGGCGGCGAGGGGCGTCGCCTGCATGGCGAGGACGGGCTGGTCCGCGCTCTCGAAGGGGCGATGTCGGCGGATGGCGGCATGCTCGATCGGTCGCCGCTGTCGCTGCTCGAGCTGGTCGAAGGGCTTTCCCAGCTGATGGGGGTCTATGCGATGCGACGCGTCGATCCGCCGGCTGCGGTCGCAAGCGCGCTGCAACGGGCGGTGCCCGCGCTGCTGGGCATCACCCATGGCGATGGCGGGCTTTCGAGCTGGCAGGGGATCGCGCCGATCGACGCGTCGCGGATCGAGGCTGCGGTGCGCGCTTCGGGAGTGCGTGCGCGGCCGCTGCGGCAAGCGTCCGACTGGGGCTATCAGCGCATGACCGGCGGGCTGATCCGCGTGATCGTCGATGCGGCTCCGCCCCCGGTGCAGCGGCTCGCCAACGGCGCCTGCGCCTCCACGCTCGCCTTCGAATTTTCGGATGGCGAGCATCGCCTGGTGGTCAATTGCGGCGGCCCCGGCGGTGGATCGGCCGATTTTCCGGCGGGGCTTGCCGATGCGCTGCGCGCCACCGCCGCGCATTCCGCTCTGGTGATCGCCGACACCAACTCGACCGCCACCTATCCCGACGGAAGCATGGGGCGCGGCGTCTATGAAGTCGCGTGCGACCGTTCGGAGACCGACGCGGGCAGCCGGCTCGAGGTGAGCCATGACGGCTATGTCCGGCGCTTCGGCTTCCTCCACAAGCGCCAGCTCCAGCTTTCCGCTAATGGCCGCGAGCTTGCGGGCGAGGATCTGCTGCTGCCGGTCGGCCGCCGCGTGCGTTTGCGCAGCACGCAGCCAGTCGCGGTGCGCTTCCATCTCTCGCCGGAGGTGGAGGTGACGCAGACCGCTGACGGGCTGGGTGCGCTGCTCCGCATCGATGGCGGTCCGCTTTGGCAGTTCCGCTGCAAGGGCGGCACGCTTTCGGTGGACGAGAGCCTGTGGGTCGATCCAGGCGGCTGGCCGCGCTCGACGCACCAGCTCGTTATCGCTACGGAGGCGCCCGCGGGCGGGACCAGCGTCTCGTGGATTTTCCGCCGCGCAAGCTAGAACAAGGGGCGATCATGGATCAGGTGAAGATCGCGCGGGCGCTGCTGTCCGTGTCGGACAAGAGCGGATTGGTTGAACTGGGGCAGGCGCTCGCCCGCCATGGCGTCGAGCTGGTCTCGACCGGCGGCACCGCCAAGGCGCTGCGCGATGCCGGGCTTGACGTGCGCGACGTCAGCGATCTGACCGGCTTTCCCGAGATGATGGACGGGCGGGTGAAGACGCTCCATCCCAAGGTGCATGGCGGCCTCCTCGCCGTGCGCGACGATCCCGAGCATGCCAAGGCGATGGCGGATCATGCGATCGGCGCGATCGATCTCGTGATTGTCAATCTTTACCCGTTCGCGCAGACCGTCGCCAAGGGCGCGAGCCGCGACGAGGTCATCGAGAATATCGATATTGGCGGCCCGTCGATGGTGCGCTCCGCCGCCAAGAACCACGCTTATGTGACGATCGTCACCGATCCCGCCGATTATGCGGGGTTGATCGCCGAGCTGGAGGGGCAGGGCGGGAGCACCAGCCTCATTTTCCGCAAGAAGATGGCGGCCAAGGCATTTGCCGCCACCGCCGCCTATGATGGCATGATCGCCAACTGGTTCAGCAAGTTCGATCAGGGCGAGGATTTTCCGCCGGTCCGTTCGGTGCCGACCCGGCTGGTGTCGATGCTGCGCTATGGCGAGAACCCGCATCAGCGTGCGGCGCTCTACGTTCCCATCGGGCCGGCCGCGCGCGGCATCGCCCAGGCCGAGCAGGTGCAGGGCAAGGAACTCAGCTACAATAATTATAATGACGCCGACGCCGCGCTCGAACTGGTTAGCGAATTTCGCGACGGGCCGCCGACGGTCGTGATCGTCAAGCATGCCAACCCCTGCGGCGTCGCGACGGCGGACACGTTGCTGGAAGCGTACCAGGCGGCGTTTGCCTGCGACACGGTTTCGGCGTTCGGCGGCATCATCGCCTGCAATCGCCCGCTCGACGGCGCGACCGCCGCGGCGATTGCGGAGATCTTTACCGAGGTCGTCGCCGCGCCCGATGCCGACGAGACCGCCCGCGCCGTCTTCGCGCGCAAGAAGAATCTCCGGTTGCTGTTGACCGGCGCATTGCCCGATCCGTCGCGTTCCGGCCTGATGACCAAGATCATCGCCGGCGGCGCGCTGGTGCAGGATCGCGATAATGGCCGCGTCACCCGCGACATGCTCAAGGTCGTCAGCAAGCGCCAGCCCACCGAGCGCGAGCTCAATGATTGCCTGTTTGCCTGGACGGTGTGCAAGCATGTTAAATCCAACGCGATCGTCTATGCCAAGGACGGCGCGACCGCAGGGATCGGCGCGGGCCAGATGAACCGGGTCGAATCCTCGCGCATTGCCGCCTGGAAGGCCAAGGATGCAGCCGAAAAGGCCGGCTGGCCGGAGCCGCGCACGATGGGGTCGGCGGTCGCCTCGGATGCCTTCTTTCCGTTCGCGGACGGCCTGCTGACCGCAGTCGAAGCCGGCGCCACGGCCGTGATTCAGCCCGGCGGCTCGATTCGCGACGATGAGGTGATCGCCGCCGCCGATGAAGCCGGCCTCGCCATGCTGTTCACGGGGATGCGGCACTTCCGGCATTGAGCTTGGCCTATTCCAAGGCCGACCTTCCATCGGCGCGTTCCATTCCGAGGGTCATCGGCCGACTCGCGCGCAGCGGGCGAGATGGCTAAAGGCGGGCCTGTTGAGGACGCATTAGCCGACATGTTGATCGCCACGCCGCACAGCACCGATGCCGCCAGCGGCAGGCCGCGCCTTCCGCTGATGACGGCGCTTGGCCCTGCGGCCGAAGTCGCGGGCCTTTGGGTGCAGGAGATCGAACCGTGCGATCCGGCCGAGTTGTTTTCAGCGCTCGCCGACGCGCCGGGAATTGCGTTTCTGGATAGCGCGGCGGTCGGCGATCCGCGCGGCGGCTGCTCCTATCTTTGCGTCGATCCCGTAGGCGAACTGATCGTTGAGGACGCTGCCGATCCCGAGCTGTTCGAGCGGCTCCGTATGTTCAAGGCAACGCTGCCGACCCGGCCCGTTGGCCCGCTGCCTTTCACCGGAGGCATCGTCGGCATGCTGAGCTATGATGCCGGGCGGGAGCGGCTGGGCGTGCGCAGCCGGCACGAGCGCGACACGGCGCCGGGCCTCGCCGCGCGCAGCTATGATTTCGTGGTCGGCTTCGATCATTGCGCCGGGCGGGCCTTTGCGCTGGTCGCTGATCGGCCGGACGCGCCCGCCGCGCAGCGCTTTGCGCGCTGGCGGCAGATGGCGCAGGCCGCTCTCCCCCGCACCGAGACCGTGCCGCTGGCATGGCGACAAGGCTTCGACGCCACTGCCTATCGCGCCCGGCTCGATCGCATCGCCGGCTATCTCGCCGCGGGCGACATCTATCAGGCGAACCTCAGCGCGCGTTTCGTGGCTGCGCGGCCGGCGGGCTTCGATCCCGCCGCAGCCTATTTGCGATTGCGCGCGCTCTCTCCCAATCCCTTCGGAGCCTTTCTGGATCTGGGGGCCGGACGCACATTGCTCAGCGCATCGCCCGAACGCTTCGTGTCGCTGGCGCGCGACGGGCTGATCCAGACGCGGCCGATCAAGGGCACCGCGCCCCGCTTTGCCGATCCGGGGCAGGACCGCAGCGCTGCGAGCGCGCTGGCCGCTTCGGGCAAGGACTGGTCCGAAAATCTGATGATCTGCGATCTGCTCCGCAACGATCTGGCGACGGTCTCGATGCCCGGATCGGTGCGGGTGCCGCAGCTTGCGCAGATCGAGCGCTTCGCTTCGGTCTGGCATCTGGTGTCGGTGGTGGAGGCGCGGCTGAAGACCGGAAGCGACGCGATCGACCTGCTCGAGGTGGTCGTGCCCGGCGGATCGATCACCGGCGCACCCAAGAAGCGCGCCTGCGAAATCATCGACGAACTGGAGGATGGCAGGCGCGGCGCGATGTTCGGCACCGCCTTCCGCATCGGTACCGACGGCGCGCTGGACAGCTCGATCATCATCCGATCGATGCTCGCCGACAGCACTTCGGTCACCGCGCGCGCGGGCGGCGGCATCGTTGCCGAAAGCGAGGCGGACGCGGAATATGCCGAAATGCGCGCCAAGATCGCGCCGCTGCTCGATGCGACCGGCGCGGAGCCCTTGGACTGAGGAAGCCGGCTTTAGCCCATCGCTGTCGCAAGGCGCTCATCCGCGAAAATCTTGCCGGGATTGAGCGTTTGCCGCGGATCGAGCGCCCGCTTCAGCGCTCGCATGAGTTCGATCTCGGCCGGCGTTCTCGATATGCCGAGAAAGCGCATTTTCTCGATGCCGATGCCATGTTCGGCCGAAATGCTGCCGCCGAGCGCTTTCAGCGGCGCATAGACGATCCGGTCCGCCTCATCATGATCCTCAGGGCGGCCGGTGCAGATGAACAGGTGCAGATTGCCGTCGGCGATATGGCCGAACACGACCAGGCGCGCCTGCGGCCAGCGCTGGCGCAAGGCATGCTCGAGCTGATCGACATAGGCGGCCATATGCGCCTGCGGCAGGCTGATATCGTACAGGAAGGCCGGCCGCATCGCCGCGACCAATCCGTCGATATCATCGCGCATTGCCCAGAATGCGTGCGCTTGCGCGACGCTCTGGGCGACGGCCGCATCGGCGACGATGCCCTTGTCCCAAGCGCTCGCCATCAGCTCTTCCAGCACCGCTT
>Ga0207654_10000287_pt1 | contig 30757 bp, 27 predicted proteins | sample KBSC64metaG_FD_184355 | JGI IMG/M metagenome (GOLD analysis project Ga0207654, IMG submission 184355) | Corn rhizosphere microbial communities from Kellogg Biological Station, Michigan, USA - KBS C6-4 metaG (SPAdes) (version 2) | ecosystem: Host-associated > Plants > Roots > Rhizosphere > Soil...
GGCGTCGCGGCCAGCAGGATCAGCGCGGGCAGGAACATTCCAGAAATCATAAAAATTGAACCAGTTGTAGGGATCAAGCCGTGTGTAGTATTCCAGACGCGCGGCGTAGCGTTGCACAAGTTCGGCCAGGCGCGCATCGCGCTGCGCGCGCGGAATCGCTTGGCCCGCACCGAAACTCTCGAAAAACACCTCGTAACGATTGCCGCCGCGATACAAGCCGAAAGCCAGCACCACCGGCAGCTCGAGAATGGCGGCGATGAGATGCGGCGCGACAGGAAAACTCGCCGGCGCGCCGAAAAAATCCGCGGTCCGCGTCGCCTCGCCCGAGCGCGCGCGGTCGCCGAGCACGCCGATCAGCGCGCCCTCGTTCGCAGCATCGCGCATCGCCAGCACCGTCTGGTTGGCGTCGCCACCGGCGTCGATGACCATGTCCGCGACGGCCGGATTGAGCGCGTGCAGCAGTTCGGTCAGCGCCGGTGTCTGGCCACGATCCATCAGCATGCGCACGCGCAGTTCCGGACGCGCATGCGCGAGCACGCGCAGCGCCTCGAAACTGCCGATGTGCGCGCCGAGCAGGATGACGCCGCGGCCGCGCGCGATCTGCGCTTCGAGCTGGTCGAGTCCGTGCACGACAATCGCGTATCCGCTTGCGCCGCGCGCGAGCAGGAACACGCGATCAAGGATCGTCGCCGCATACGCGTGGATGTGTTTCATCACCTCACGCGTGCGCGCCGGGCGCCCGAGGGCGCGCGTGAGGTAGGCGCGCGAGGCGCGTCGCTCCGGGCCGCGACGGAAGAAGAAGTACAGCGTGATCGGATACAGCAGCGCGCGTGCGGCGGGGCGGCCCAGGTGCAAGCCGATGCTGCGGATCAGCCACAGCGCGAAGCGGCCTCCGCCTTCGCGGCGTTCGCTCCAGTGCGCAGTCACGACGCCAGTTCCAGCATGCCGGTGGCGATGAGTTCCTGTCCGCGGTGGATGGAAAACTTCGCGCTCGCGCCGCTGCGTTCGATGCGTAATTCGGCGATTTCATCCGGCCGCAACGGACGCAGGAATTTCGCCTGCGGCAAACCCGTCACGTCCGCGCCGAATGCACGCCGCGCCGCGGCGACGACACGCTCCAACAGCACCACGCCGGGCACGATGGGATCGCCGGGAAAATGTCCCGGCAAGGCCGGATGCGATGCGGCAATGTGGAAATGTTCACAAATGGACGCGATCATGGCACACGCTCGGCCAGCAGCGCCGGCCAATGCCGGACCAGCGCGGCGAGGAAGGCGAACAATCCCCGGCGCGGCACCTGCGGCAACAGGCGCGGGCGCAGCAAGAATTCGCCGAGGAAAAGCACGGCGACGGCCAGCGGCAGGACGATCCATCCGAACGCGCGCGGCGACGGCAGCCATGCCGCGTTCGCGAAAAAACCGTGTGCATGCAAGGCCACAAGCGCGGCGCAGGCGGCGAGCGCGAACTGCCACGCGGCCCAGACCGCGGTTAGCCGGCGCGCGTATGCAGCGATCGCCGAGTCGTTCAACCACTGCGGACCGTCGATGGCGGCGATGGCGCGTGCGATCAACGGTGTGCGTCCGCGCGCCAGTGTGCGTGCGAACAACCAGCCGACCGATGCTGCGATCAGCGCGGGCAGCGCATCGAGCGCGCCACGCAATTTCTCGCCGCCGAAAAAATGCCCGAGCAATACCAACGCCACCAGGGCGAACCAAGCCAAGGCGCGCTTCATCAATCAGCTCACGCGATGCGCCTGCACGTGCGCGCTCAGCTCGCGCAGGCTGGAGAAAATCCGCTTATTGTCGGCATTGTCCGAACGCAGCGAAAATCCGTAGTGCTTGGAAATCGCCAGCGCCAGTTCCAGCGCGTCGATGGAATCCAGTCCCAGTCCGCCGCCAAACAGCGGCGCCTCCGGCGCGATCGCGTCGGCACTCGTGTTTTCCAGATTCAGGCTGGCGACGATGATCTCGGCCAGTTCGTGTTCGGCAGGAGTTTGGGCAGGCATGGATTCTTTGAAGGTCGATTGCAGTGCCATAGTATCATTCCGAACATGGCCATCAGTCCCGCCCACGCACTGGAATCCGACGCCACGCGCCCCGCGCCGTTGCGCGTGGAATACGCGCAGGTTTCCATCGCCGCCGCACTGGCCGACGAAACCGCGTTGGCCGTGATCGGCTTCGGCGACACGCTGCAAGCGCATGACGATCCGCGCTGGTTGCGTGTGCGCCTGCACAGTCATACGCCCGCGCCGCTGGAAATCTGGCGCGCGGCAGGGCGCGTCGTCCACGGCCGCGATGGCGATCTGGCCTGGGCCAGCGATGGCGATTACGCCTTCGTCGCCCTGCAGGTCGACGAAGCCGCGCACGGCGGTATCGCCAATGCCGCGCGACACGCCTATACGACCCTCGCGCAATGGTCGCGCTACGCCAAAACCCCGCATTTCCTGCGTATCTGGAATTATCTGGATGCGATCAACGACGGCGCGGGTGACGCCGAACGTTACCGCTTGTTCTGTGCCGGTCGCGCGACCGGCATGGATGGCGCGTTCGGTTCGTCGTATCCGGCCGCCACCGCGATAGGTTCGCGCGACGGCCGGCGCGCGCTGCAGGTCTACGCCCTGGCGGCTCGCGTTCCGGGCTGTGCGGTCGAAAATCCGCGCCAGGTCAACGCCTGGCGCTATCCGCGCGAATACGGGCCGGCCGCGCCGGGATTCGCACGCGCCATGCTTGCGCCGTCCGCCGAGTCGCAACTTTATATCTCCGGCACTGCCGCCATCGTCGGCCATGTCTCGCACCATCCCGAAGATCTGGCCGCACAGCTCGACGAAACCCTGGCCAATCTGCGCAGTCTGCTCGACGCATCCGGCAGTCCGGCTCCGCTGGGTTCGCACAGTCCGCTCAAGGTCTATGTCCGTCACCAGGCCGACATCGCGGTCGTGCATGGCCTGCTGCGGTCGCGGCTCGGCGATGCGGTGCCATTGCTGCTCTTGCAAGGCGATATCTGCCGCCGCGAATTGCTGCTGGAGATCGAAGGCATCCATTGCGGCTGAAGCGACCGGGATTTCCAGAAGGTGATCCAGTTGGCACATTCGTTGCCAACCGCGTAACGCCGTCCCGGCCAAGTTCTGCACAGGGTCTATACATATTGCAGTGGTAGTATTTTCCCACCAAGCAATCGGCCCTGGGGCCGTGGAGCCGGTCATGAAAGAACATCTGGGTCACTACGACATCATCGCCGAACTTGGCCGCGGCGGCATGGGCGTGGTCTACAAGGGTTACGAGACCTCGCTCAACCGCTACGTCGCCATCAAGGTGCTGGCCGAATCCCTCGCCCACGACGAGAGCGTCAAGGAGCGTTTCCTGCGTGAAGCGCGCTCCATGGCCGCGCTCAACGATCCGCACATCATCTCGATTTATTTCATCGGCGACGACGCCGGCCAGACCTATTTCGTCATGGAATTCGTCGATGGCGAATCGCTCGGCTCCCTGCTCAAGCGCGAAAGCAAGCTCAAGCCCGAGCAGGCCGCCAAGATCGTCTACCAGACCGCGCAAGGCCTGGCGACCGCGCACGACAAGGGCGTGATCCACCGCGACATCAAGCCCGGCAATTTGATGCTCACCAGCAAGGGCGCAGTCAAAATCGCCGATTTCGGCATTGCGCTGTCGACGCAGGATTTCTCCAAGAAACTCACCTCCACCGGCGAGTTCGTCGGCACGCCGGGTTATCTGTCGCCGGAAGTGTGCCAGGGCAAACCGGTCGACCAGCGTTCGGACATCTTCTCGCTCGGCATCGTGCTGTTCGAGTGTCTGGCCGGACGCATGCCGTTCACCGACGAATCCCCGCTCGGCCTGATGCTGGAAGTGGTCAAGGCCGAGATCCCGGATGTGCGTACGTTGAATGCCGAGGTCGATCCGGAGCTCGAGCGCATTCTGTCCAAGATGGTGGCCAAGGATCCGGCCGAGCGCTACCAGAGCTGCCAGGATCTCGTCGCGGACCTCGGCCGGCATCCGCTGGTCGCCAAGGGCGGACCGATCACGTTGCAAACCAAGATGTCGACGGCTGCCGCAACAATGATCGGGCAAAAGACGCCGGTCTCCGGCCAGCGTCCGCTGCCGTCGACTTCGCCGACGCCGCAGCCGCTGCCGGTCAGCCGACCGACGACGCCGGCCGGCGCGCACCAGCCCGTGTTGCAGCCGCAATCCACGACAAAATCCTCGCCGCTGTTGCCGCTGGCCATTGCCGCGATCCTGATTCTGGGGCTCGGCGGCGGTGCCTACGCGATGCGCGACAGGATTCCGGTGTTGCAGCAATTTCTCGGATCGAGTGCACCGGCCGCGATGACGAGCGCGGCGCCGGCGCCGCAAGCCCCGACATCCGGCACCACAGCGCTGGTGCCCGTCACGCAGACGCCAGCGACCAACACCGCGACGGCGCAAAACGCGATGCCCGCTTCCGAGCCGCCGCCGCCGACCGATCCGCGTTATGCCGAAACGGCACCCGCGAATTCGTCGACGGCGATTCCGCCCACGCCGGCACCGCAAGACAATCCGTCCGCCGCCCCGGCGCCGCAGGCCCCATCCAGCGCCGCGACCGCGCAAACTGCGCCGCCGCCGCCAGTGCAGGTGGCGACTGCGACCGAGCCGCCCAAGGTCGCGGCTCCGCCCAAGCCACACGTGCCGATCGTGGTCGTGCTCGCCAGCGGCGACGAAGCGATTTCCGGTCCCGCGGAAGCGGCGATCGAGCGCACGCTGGAGCGCAAGGGCTACCGTGTCAGCGACCAGGACTCGATGCCGCGTGTGGACAACCTGCTCGGCGGCGAACGCCCGCGCTTCGCCGAAGCGTTGCGCCTGCTGCGCGGCCACGCCGACGCCGTGGTCTTCGTGCACGCGCGCAAGGTCGGTACGCAGGAAATGAGCTATTACGGCCAGAGTTCGACTTTGTATACCGCTCAGCTTGCCGTGCGCGCGTATTCGGTCGAGCAGAGCCGGCCGCTGGGTCCGCCGTGGGACGAGCAAGTGAATTTCACCAGCCTGAACGCCGGCGAGAAAGCCAAGGAAGCGGTCGAGCCGATGCTCGAGCGCGTCAGCGAACGTCTGGTGGATTTCAGACCGAAGGGACGCCACGAATAATCGAGCCTTGCAAAGGCTCGCGCCTTTCCTTCCTCTGCGAAGCGGGGGAAGGTGCCCAGCAGGGCGGAAGGGGCAAAAACTACGGCAACTCGCGCGGCGCGTTCGCCCGCCCGAGCAATTTCCGCGCGTAGTCGTAACCCGCCGCTATCGCACGCTCGTAGGCTTTCCAGTCGAGCAGCTCGACGTCGCTCAGCGGCGGCGTCAGCAACAGGCTCGTGTGCGCGCGCCGCTCCAGGCTCGCGGCTTCCGCGTTGACCATGCCCGAGCGCAGCAGGATGCTCAGGATTCCGGGCCGCCGGTGGCGATGGAACCAGCGTTGCCACAACAGCTTCCACCACGGCGGCAGTGCGAATTCCTCGACTTCCGCGTGCAGCACGTCGTCGGCACCGATGTCCACCGCGATGATTTCGGCCACGCCTTGCGCATGCATCGCGTCGACCGGCAGGTTGTCCATCACCGCGCCGTCGACGAACACCTCGCCGCGATGGAACACCGGCGGCAGGATGCCGGGAATCGCGCAGCTCGCGCGCAGCCAGAACCACAGCGGACCGGCGCGATGGGTTTCGGCGCGGCCCGCGGTGAGATTGGAAGTAATGCAGTAGTACGGCAGGGCCAGATCGGTGATGTCGCGCGCGCCGAATGCCTCGCGCAGCAGGCGCGCCACGCGGCGGCCGGTGACGAGCGCAACGAACGGCAGCGTGTAGTCGCTCAGCGGTTTGCCGGTCACGAAGGAGCGGTAATAGTTGTCGAACATCTCCTCGTTCGACCAGTCTGCGGCGACGCCCGCGCCGATGATCGCGCCGATCGAAGTGCCGCCGACGCAATCGATCTGCACGCCGGCTTCGCGCAGCGCCCGCACCACGCCGATGTGGGCGAAGCCGCGCGCGCCGCCGCCGGAAAGCACCAGCCCGATGCTGCGCCCGGTCAGCAGGCGCGCCACGCGTTCGATGTCCTTGTCGTCGCGCACATGGTGGTGGGCGACGCCGGGCACCACATCCAGCCAACGCCGCGCCGCGCCGGGCGCGATCGCGCCGTCGCGGTGCAGCAGCACCAGATGGCGCGGACGGTGCAGGGCGCGTTCGGCATTGATGCAGGATTTCTCCGGCCACACGCTGGCCGTCTCGGTCGCGTTCGCCACCAGCAAAAGACAATCGGATTGGCGTACGCACAGATCGCGCCATTCGCGATCGTCGCCGTCGCCCAGATACAGCACGTAGCGTGAGCGCGCCTCAAGCGCGCTGAACCAGTCGCTGGTCTGGCCGTGCGCATCGGCAGCTTCGATCAGCGCGCAATCGCCGTAACGCAGCAACGCTTCGCGCAGGCGTTGCGCGAAATCGCGCGCCGCCACGCTCTGGTCATGAGCAAGCACCGCGAACGTGCGCGGCGCCGACAGACTCGGGCCATCGCGCCGCGCGACCAGGCGCTTGACCGCCAGACGCGCGCTGACCAGCATCGCCTGCGGATGCCGCGCCACGAGTTTGTCGAAACCGCTGCGCGACAGGCGCAGCAGCTCCGAATCGCGCAGCGCACGCACCGTGGCCGAACGCGGCTGGTCGACGATCAGCCCGAGCTCGCCCACGGTTTCGCCGGCCGCGACCACGCCATCGAGCACGAAGCCGCCATCTTGCGTGGGCTTGAACGCGCCGAGGCTGCCGGACTTGAGCACGCACAACGCGTCGGACGGGTCGCCGTACTCGAACAAGGTGGCGCCGCCGGGCAGGGCGAACCATTCCAGTTCCCGAGTGAGTTCGTCCAGCGTCGCCGCGTCCAGATGCCGGAACAATTCCAGTCCGCGCAGAAGTTCGTGCGCGTCGTAGCTGCGATTCGTGGCGGACTCGTCCATGGCGGCGCCATCCTAGCGCAGGCCCTTCGCGGCGGCGACTTGATTTTCCCAACGTCGCCCGTCACGTTATGCCGATGAAACCCGATCCGACGCAAACCAATCCCCTGCTAGAAAACGCCGAGCTGCCGCACTTTTCCGCGATCCGGCCCGAACACGTGCAAGCGGCCGTCGACGCCGCGCTGGCCGATTACCGTACGCGCATCGATGCGTTGATCGCCGACGCCGTGCCACGCACGTTCGCCAACACCATGCTGCCGCAGGAAGCACTGGAAGACCGCATCGAGCAGATCTGGTCGCCGGTGTCGCACCTGCATGCCGTCGCCGATAGCGCGGCGCTGCGCGCGGTGTACGCCAAGGCCGAAGAGGCGATCAGCGATTTCGCCGCCGAGCTTGGCCAGAACCGCGAGCTGTACGCGGCGGTCAAGGCGGTTGCCGACGGCGCCGATTTCCGCGCTTTGCCGCGTGCCGCCAGAGCCTTGGTCGAACACGGCCTGCGCGACTTCCGCCTGTCCGGCGTCGCACTGGAAGAACCGGCGCGCACGCGTTTTCGCGACATCAGCAACGCGTTGACACGGCTCGCCACCGAATTCGAGGAAGCCGTGCTCGACGCGACGCAGGCGTGGACGGAAAAAACCGACGCCGCAGCGCTCGCCGGTTTGCCGCAAACCGACCTCGAACTGATGCGCGAGGCCGCGCGCGAAGCCGGCCACGATGGTTTCCTCGTCACCCTCAAGCCGCCGAGCGTGCAGGCGATCCTCACCTACGCCGACAACCGCGGCTTGCGCGAACGCGTCTACACCGCGTATCACACCCGCGCCTCGGACCAGGGTCCGCAGGCCGGTCGCTTCGACAATTCCGCGCGCATCGAGGAAATTCTCGCGCTGCGCCACGAGGCCGCGCGCCTGCTCGGCTTCGCCAACGCAGCCGAGGAATCGTTGGCCACGAAGATGGCAGCGACGCCGGCGCGCGTGCTGGATTTCCTGCACGACCTGGTGCGCCGCGCGAAACCTGTCGCGATGCGCGAGCTCGCCGAATTGCGCGACTTCGCGCAATCCGAACTCGGCATCGCCGATTTGCAACCCTGGGACATGGGCTATGCCGCGGAAAAACTGCGCCTGCGCAAGTTCTCGCTGAGCGAAGAAGACCTCAAACCGTATTTTCCCCTGCCGGCAGTGATGGACGGCCTGTTCGCGATCGTCGCGCGCGTGTTCGGCGTGACCTTGCGCGAACGCATCGGTGTGGATGTCTGGCATCCGGATGTGCGTTTTTACGACGTGCTCGATTCCGACGGCGATGTCATCGCCGGCAGTTATGTGGATTTGTATACTCGCACCGGCAAACGCGGCGGCGCGTGGATGGACGTGTGCCGATCGCGTTTTCGCAACGGCGCCGCGACGCATCTGCCGATCGCGTATCTGACCTGCAATTTTCCGCCGCCGGCCGTCGACCGCCCGAGCCTGCTCGCGCACGACGACGTCACCACGCTGTTCCACGAGTTCGGCCACGGCCTGCATCATTTGCTCACCGAAGTCGACTACCCGAGCGTCGCCGGCATCGACGGCGTGGAATGGGATGCGGTCGAACTGCCCAGCCAGTTCATGGAAAACTTCTGCTGGCAGCGCGAGGCGTTGAACCTGTTTGCGCGGCACTGGCAAACCGGCGCGGCGCTGCCCGACGAATTGTTCGCGCGCATGCTGGCGGCTCGGCATTTCCATGCCGGATTGTTCCTCGTGCGCCAGCTCGAATTCGCACTGTTCGATTTCCGCCTGCACCTGGAATTCGATGTCGCGTGCGGTGCGCGCGCGCTGGAGGTGCTCAATGACGTGCGCCGCGAGGTCGCGGTGATGTTTCCGCCCGCGTGGCAGCGCATGCCGCACAGTTTCACCCACATCTTCGCCGGCGGCTACGCGGCGGGCTACTACAGCTACCTGTGGGCGGAGCTACTTTCCGCCGACGCGTTCGCACGCTTCGAGGAAGCCGGCGTTTTCGACGCGGCCACCGGCGCCGCGTTCCGCGCCAGCATTCTCGCCGTGGGCGGATCGCGGCCGGCACTGGAGTCCTTCGTCGAATTCCGCGGTCGCGAACCGCAGGCCGATGCGCTGCTGCGCAGTTATGGGTTGGCGGCGTAAAATCCCCGGATGAAAATCGCCACGTGGAACGTCAACTCGCTCAAGGTGCGCCTGCCGCATCTGCGCGAGTGGCTGGGCAGCGCCGGGCCTGACATCGTCGCGTTGCAGGAAACGAAAACCGAGGATGCGAAATTTCCCGTCGAGGAAATCGCGGCACTCGGTTATCGCTGCGTTTTTTCCGGGCAGAAAACCTACAACGGCGTGGCGATCCTCTCGCGCGAAGAACCGCGGGACATCGTCACCGACATTCCGGGACTCGACGATCCGCAGCGACGCATTCTGGTTGCCACAGTCGCCGGCGTGCGCGTGGCAAACCTGTACGTGGTCAACGGCCAGGAAGTCGGCAGCGACAAATTTGCGTACAAGCTCGACTGGTTGGCCAAGGTACGAGCGTTTCTGGCCGATGAAATCCGCCGTCATCCGAACCTCGTCGTGCTCGGCGATTTCAACATCGCGCCGGACGATCGCGACGTGCACGATCCGAGCGCGTGGCACGAGCAGGTTTTGTGCTCGACGCCGGAACGCGATGCGTTGAAATCCATGTTCGATCTGGGCTTGCACGACAGCTTCCGTTTATTCGAATCCACAGGCGGGCATTTTTCGTGGTGGGACTACCGGCAAGCCGCGTTTCGTCGCAACCTCGGCCTGCGCATCGACCTGATCCTGGCCAGCGAGGCCTTGCGCTCGCGCTGCCGCGGCAGCGTCATCGACCGCACGCCGCGCACCTGGGAGCGGCCGTCGGATCACGCACCTGCGATTCTGGAATTGGCCGATGCCTGACGAAGTCAACGAACCGGACTGGCTGCCGACGCTGGACGACGCCGAGCTCGAGGAACTCGACCAGTTTCTGCGCGCCCACGCGGGCGAGGAGGCGCTGCTGCTCGACGGCGTGCACGGCCTGCTCAGCGCAGTAAACATCGGCCCCGAGCGAGCGCCGCCCGAAGAATGGCTGCCGGAAATTCTGCACGATCCGTTCGACAATGAAGACGAGGGCCGGCGCATCCTGGAATTGCTGGCGCGGCTTTCGGAAAGCATCGTCTACGAACTGGAAACCGAACAGTACGAACCGATCCTCGGCGAAATCGAGCTTGACGACGGCGGTGCGGCGCTGAGCGCACAGGGTTGGTGCGAAGGTTTTTCGCGTGGCGTGGATCTGCGCGCGCGACTGTGGGAAACGCGCCTGGGTGCCGATTCGCGCCTGACCGAGCTGCTCTCTCCGATTATGGCGCTGGCCGTACAGGAAGGCGTGTTCCAGACCGACGCCGAAATCGAACCGTTGACCGAAGCCGAGTACGACGAATGCCTTGCGCAATTGCCGACCGCGATCGAAACCGTTGCGCACTACTGGTCGGAATCACCTCCCACTTCAGCGGAACTCGCGCGCCGCTCCGAACCGGTCGATTCCGACACGACTCCGCGCAAACGCGGCGGGCACTGGCTGCACTGATTCAGGCGGATGTTTTGTCGCCGAACAGGATCGCGCGCTCCGCTTCGCCCATTGCCCCCTGCGGCTGGCGAAAATCGCCTTGCGCATACGCGCGTGCAGTCGCGGGGCGCGCACGGATCGTTGCCTGCCAGCGCCGCACTTGCTCGAATTCAGTCAAATCCAGCGGCGCCTTGTCGTACGGACTGATCCACGGATAGCAGGCCATGTCGGCGATCGTGTAGTCGTTTCCACAAATATACTCGCGCCCGAGCAGACGCTTGTCGAGCACGCCGAGCAGGCGTCGCGCCTCGCGCGTGTAGCGTTCGATGGCATACGGAATTTTTTCCGGCGCGTACACGGTGAAGTGTCCATATTGACCGGTCATCGGTCCGAGTCCGCCCATCTGCCAAAACAGCCATTCCAGGCACGTCACCGTACCGCGCGGGTCCGTTGCAATGAACTTGCCGCTCTTGCGCGCGAGATAGAACAGGATTGCGCCCGATTCGAACACGCTCAGCGGCGCGCCGCCACCGGGCGGGTCGTGGTCGACAATCGCCGGCATCTTGTTGTTCGGCGAAATCGCCAGATATTCCGGCGCAAACTGCTCGCCTGCGCCGATGTCCACGCGCCGGATCGTGTAGGGCAATCCGGCCTCCTCCAGAAACAGCGTGATCTTGTGTCCGTTCGGCGTGGGCCAGTAGTAGAGATCGATCATGGAAATACTCCTTATTTTCCGATGCAGAACGTGGAAAAGATCTTGCCGAGCAAATCGTCGCTACTGAACTGACCGGTGATTTCGCCGAGCGCCTGCTGCGCCTGACGCAACTCTTCGGCGGCGAGTTCGCCGGTGCGCTGTTGCAGATGAGTCTGCGCTGCGCGGACATGTCCACCCGTCGTTTCCAGCGCCTGCACATGACGCGTGCGCGCGCTGAACGCGCCTTGGGCGGATTCATCGTGTCCGGCGAGTCGTTTCAATTCCTCACGCAGCAGATCCAGGCCAGCGCCAGTCCGTACCGAAAGCCAGATGTGGGTTTCTTCGTTTTGCCACATTTCCGCACGCGCGGTGCCGCCGGACAAATCGATCTTGTTGTGCACGACGATATGCGCCACGCCCGACGCGCAGGTGTCGAGCAGGGTCATGTCGTTTTGCGCGTGCGTGGATTCGGTCACGAGAATCGCGACGTCCGCGCCGGCCAGTTCGCCGCGCGCGCGGCGCATGCCCTCGGCTTCGATCGCGTCACCCGATTCGCGCAGACCGGCGGTGTCGGCGAGAGTCAACGCGATGCCATCGAAGCTCACGGTCTCGCGCAACACGTCGCGCGTGGTGCCGGCGATGTCGGTGACGATGGCGCGTTCGCTTTGCGCGAGTGCATTGAGCAGGCTGGACTTTCCCGCGTTCGGCCGGCCGACGATGACCACGTGCAGGCCGTCGCGCAGCACCACGCCGCGGCGCGCCGCAGCGAGCAAATCCACGAGTTGCGTTTGCAGGTGATGCAGGCCGTCGGCCAATTGCGGCGCGCTGAGGAAATCGATTTCCTCCTCGGGAAAATCGAGCGCGGCCTCGAGCCAGGCGCGTAGATTCACCAGCGCTTCGAACAGCGCGTGCACGGACTTCGAAAAATCACCCTCAAGGCTGCGCAGCGCGGCGCGCGCAGCGGCTTCGGAACCTGCTGCGATCAGGTCTGCGACCGCTTCGGTCTGCGTCAGATCAAGCTTGCCGTTGAGGAAGGCGCGTTCGGAGAATTCGCCGGCGCGGGCCTGGCGTGCGCCGAGTTCGCACGCGCGGCGCAGCAACAGGTTCAGCACGACGGGGCTGCCGTGCGCATGCAGCTCGAGCACGTCTTCGCCGGTAAATGATTTGGGCGCGGCAAAGAATACGGCGAGGCCGCGATCCAGCATCGCGCCGGCGCCGTCGTGGAATGCGCAGAAGTATATTTTGCGCGCTTGTGGAGTTTTGCCGGTCAGCGTATGCGCGATGCTGCGCACACGTGGCCCGGATACGCGCACGATGCCGACGCCGCCAGCGCCGTGCGGCGTGGCAATTGCGACAATCGTTTCGTCTTGTGTCATCCGCGCATTATCGCGCGGCTTTTACGTCCGCTGCCTGCATGCGGTGATTGATGATCCACTGCTGCAACAATCCCAATCCACCATTGACCGCGTAATACAGCACAAGGCCGGACGGGAACACGAAGAACAACACGCTGAACGCGATCGGCATGAACTTCATCATCTTCTGTTGGGTCGCGTCCATGCCCGGACTCGCCGGCGTGAACAGCGTGGTGCCGGCCATCACCGCCATGTTGATGATCGGTAGGATGTAGTACGGATCCGGTGCGGACAGGTTCTGGATCCAGCCGAAGAACGGCGCGTGGCGCAACTCCACGCTTTCCAGCAGCACGTAATACAACGCGAAGAACACCGGAATCTGGATCAGTGTCGGCAGACAGCCGCCGAGTGGATTGATCTTTTCCTTCTGATACAGCTCCATCGTCGCGGCGCTGAGCTTCTGCTTGTCGTCGCCGTAGCGTTCCTTCAATGCTTGCAGGCGCGGTGCCAGTTTCTTCATCTTCGCCGCCGAGCGGAACTGGGCCTCGCTGGCTTTGAACATCACGAGCTTGATCAGCAGCACGAGCAGGATGATGGCCAGGCCCCAGTTGCGCACCAGCGCGTGCAGTTGCAGCAGGATCCAGTGCAGCGGCTGCGCGATCGGCGTGAGCATGCCGTAATCGGCGGTCAGGGCCAGGCCCTTGGCGATGCCGGCATCGCCGATCGCATCGAGCTGGCCGAGCAGGGTCGGACCGACATACAAATGCGCAGCGACGCTGTGCGACTGCCCTGGCGCCACCGTGATCGACGGCGACAGCGCGCGCACGAGATAGCGCGGCGCGGCGTTCGCGACATCCACGACCGCGCTCGAATACGTGTCGGTTTCACTCTTGTCGGGAATCCACGCGCTAAAGAAATAATGCTGCAACATCGCCGTCCAGCCGCCGGCAAAACTGCCGGTCAGCGGTTCCTTGGCGAACTTGTCGAATGCGAGTTTGTTGAACTTGTGCTCGGGGCTGTACCAGGCCGCGCCGATGTAGGCATAACGCTCGGGATTGTTGAAGCCCGTCGCCGGCGGCGGAGCCACGCGCTGCAACTGGCGGTAGGCATTTCCGGACCACGCCGAACCGCTGCCGTTGGCGAGGTCCTGGCGCGCTTCGATCAGATAACTGCCGCGCTTGAAAATGTATACTTTTGTCACCTTCAGGCCGGCAGCGTCGCTCCAGGTCAGCGGCACCTCCAGGGTGTCCGCGCCTGCGGCAAGCGCATAGTCGGTCTTGTCGGCGTGGAACAGGGCCTGATGATCCGGCGCGGGGCCTGCACCGGCGGCGCTGACGAGTCCGGATTGGGCCACATAGTAAGTTGTTGCGACATCATCCAACAGGCGCACCGGTTCGTGCTTTTTATCCGCGTCCGCCGGATAGGCGAGCAAGTCCGCGCGCACGATAGAGCCGCCGCGCGTGTCGATGGTCAGGCGCAACACGTCAGTCGTTACCGTGATCGTCGGCGCGGGCGCGCTCGTGGCATTTGTAGTTTCCGGCACGGCCGGCGTGCTGGCGGTCGCCGTGGCCGGCGCTGCATTGGCGGTGGCCGCAGGAACATCCGCGCCAGGCGCGGTCTTGTCCGGTGCAACGACTGCAGATGCCGCTGGCTGGGCCGGCGCCGGTTTCGGGCCGTAATCCTGTTCCCAGGCCTGCCACATCAACAGAGCGACAAATGCGAGAGCCATCAACAACAACGAACGGGTGGTGGGCATGGACGAAACCGGTTGGCGGCGCGGACGCGCGTGACGAAACAGGTGGCGCTGCGAACGCCGATGATCAAGTGCGGATTCTCAGCAGGCGCGCATTGTGCCGGGCGCGAGGCTATCGTTCAATGGCGGTGGCCTGCGCGGTGAGCCGCGACCAGAGTGCTTCCAGTTCTGCGCGCAATTGTGGATTCGATTGCGTCGCCGCGGATTGGCGCGCGCTCACGACGATGTCGCAGTCCGGCAGGCGCGCACGATGCAGGCGGAAATTTTCGCGGATCTGGCGGCGGATGCGGTTGCGCACGACCGCGAGTTTGGACACGCGCCGCGACACCGCCATCCCGAGGCGCGCACCGGGTTCGTCGCGATTGCAGTATTGAATGTTCAGATGTCGCGAACCCAGGCGACGGCCGGATTCGCGCAGACGCGCGAAGTCCGCGGGACGCAGCAAACGGGCGCTTCGCGGGTGGCGCAGCGCCACTCGAACCCTTACGGGATGAGTTTCTTGCGGCCCTTCGCACGCCGCGCGTTGAGTACTGCGCGTCCGCCACGCGTCTTCATGCGCGCACGGAAGCCGTGCGTGCGTGCGTGTTTGAGATTGCCGGGTTGGAAAGTGCGCTTGGTGGCCATGGCACGGACATCGTTTGCAAAAAAGGATCGCGATTCTAGGGGTAAAAGTGTACTTGCGTCAATGTTTTCGCGCTTGGCGCGGCCGGCGCCGGGCGCTAGACTTCACGACCCGCCCGCCGCGGCGGATGCACCGGTAACCGATTCCATCATGAGCAAATTGTGGCGGCGCTGCCTGGAACGCCTGGAAGGCGAACTGAGCGTCGAGGATCTGCACACGTATCTGATGCCCTTGCAGGCCAGCGAGGACGGTGACGGCTTGCGCCTGCTCGCGCCTAACGCCTATACGCTGGATTTTGTGCGTTTGAAATTCCAGGACTTGATCGAGCGTGTGCTCGCGCATGTGCACGGCGCACCGGTTGCGTTGCGCCTGGAGGTCGGCACCTTGGCCAGCCGGCGCACCGAAAAGTCCGGCGGGCGGGCGAGCGCCGCTGCCGAACCCGACGATTTCGAGCACAACCTCGATCCGCACTACACCTTCGATACCTTCGTTGAGGGCAAGTCGAACCAGCTCGGCAAGGCATCGGCGATGCAGGTGGCGATGAATCCGGGCCGCGCCTACAACCCGTTGCTGCTCTACGGCGGCACCGGACTTGGCAAGACGCACCTGATGCACGCGGCAGGAAACCTGATTCGCGCCAACAATCCGGCGATGCGGGTGATGTATCTGCGTTCGGAGCAGTTCGTCAACGGCATGGTGCGCGCGTTGCAGCAGAAGGGCATGGACGAGTTCAAGCGCCGCTTCCGCGATGTGGATGCGTTGCTGATCGACGACATCCAGTTCTTTGCCGGCAAGGATCGTACGCAGGAAGAATTTTTCCACACCTTCAACGCGCTGTACGAAGGCAAGCAGCAAATCATCCTGACCTGCGATCGCTACCCGAAAGAAGTCGATAATCTCGAACCGCGGCTCAAAGGCCGTCTCGGATGGGGTTTGTCGGTGGCGATCGAGCCACCCGATTTCGAGACGCGGGCAGCGATCCTGCTGGCCAAGGCGGCCGCGCGCGGGATTGAAGTGCCCGAGTCGGTGGCGTTCCTGGTCGCCAAGCGCATGCGCTCGAACGTGCGCGATCTGGAAGGTGCGTTGAACACGCTCGTCGCACGGGCGAATTTTCAGGGTGCGTCCATCACCGACGAGTTCGCACAGGAAACTTTGCGCGATCTGTTGATGGTGCACAGTCAGGCGATCACGCTGTCGAACATCCAGAAAACCGTGGCCGAGTATTACCAGATCAGTCTGCCAAACCTGTTGTCGGACAGTCGCAGCCGTTCGCTGGCGCGACCGCGGCAACTGGCCATGGCACTGGCCAAGGAATTGACCGATCACAGCCTGCCGGAAATTGGCAAGGCTTTCGGCGGGCGCGACCACACCACCGTACTACATGCCTGCAAGACGATTCGGGCGCTCTGCCAGACCGACGGAAAATTGCGTCAGGACTGGGAAAAACTGCTGCGCCAGTTGACCGAATGAACGGTTCGTGTGCGGCGTTTGTGGATAAGTTGTGCAACAATGCAAGCGTTCGGGATATCCACAGATTGGGTTGGGTTTCTCAACAGGGAAATCTCAGCGAATTAACTTGCATGTGACTGATTGTAAAAGATAAATAAAAATATCCCACAATCCACAGGCCCTATAACAGCTCTTTTCTCATACATATTCAAAACGGGGAAGCAGACGCCATGCACTTCACCATCCAGCGCGAAGTTTTGCTCAAGCCACTGCAACAGGTCATCGGTGTGGTGGAACGCCGCCAAACTCTGCCTGTGCTGTCCAACTTGCTGGTTGTTTCCGGATCTGGAAAGGTGAGTTTCACCGGCACCGATCTTGAGGTGGAAATGTCGGCAAGCGTCGATGCCGCGGATGCGGATGCCGGCGAAGTAACGATTCCGGCGCGCAAGCTTTTCGACATCTGTCGTGCCCTGCCGGACGGCAGCAAGATTCAGTTCAAACTCGCCAACGACCGCGTGACGGTCAGTTCCGGACGCAGCCGTTTCACCCTGGCGACCTTGGCGGCCACCGAATTTCCGGTGATCGAAAACATTGAGGTAATCGAGAAGGTTACCTTGCCGAAGAACACGCTCAAGGAATTGATGGATCGCACCGCGTTTGCGATGGCGAACCAGGACGTGCGTTATTACCTCAACGGTATGCTGCTGGATCTGCGCGACAAGTCGTTGCGCTGTGTTGCGACGGATGGCCACCGTCTGGCCCTGGCCGAAACCGAACTGGAAGGCGGCACCGCCGCGCAACGCCAAATCATCATCCCGCGCAAGGGTGTGGTGGAATTGCAAGGCATGTTCGAGGCCGGCGAAGGCGATGTGGAATTGCAGTTCGGCCGCAACCATCTGCGCGTGCGCCACAACGACGTCGTGTTTACCTCGAAGCTGATCGATGGCCGCTTCCCGGATTATGAAGCGGTCATTCCGATCGGTGCGGACAAAGAAGTGCACATCGGCCGCGAGGCCTTGCGCGGCGCCCTGCAACGCGCGGCGATCCTGTCCAACGAGAAGTATCGCGGCGTGAAGCTCGACGTGAACCAGAACAAGCTGCGCATCGTGGCGCACAATCCGGAGCAGGAAGAGGCCGTCGAGGAACTTGAGGCGCGCACCGGTGTGAGCGAGCTCAGCGTCGGCTTCAACGTGAACTATCTGATGGATGCCCTGAATGCGTTGCAGGGCGAAGAAGTCCTGCTGTGCCTGCGCGATGCCAATTCCAGTTGCCTGCTGCGTATCCCCGGCAGCGAAAAATCCCGGCATGTGATCATGCCGCTGCGCCTCTGATCACTGCATAGCGCAAGGACGCAGCGTTACTCGTGCGGTTGTCCCGGCTGCATATCGATAATCTGCGCAACATCGCCAACCTCGATGTTGCGCTGGCACCGGGCTTGAATGTCTTCGTCGGACCCAACGGTGCCGGCAAGAGCAGCATCCTCGAAGCCGCCTTCCTGCTTTCGCACGCGCAAAGCTTCCGCGCCGGATCTATCGACGACTTGATTCGCCGCGGCCAGCAGCGCCTGGCTGTTGCGGCCACAATTGTGGGAGTGCCGGGCGAAAAGCGCGTGGCGCTGATTCGCGAAAATGCCGCTTGGCGAGCACGCATCGATCAAGCCGAGGCGTCGCAGCTGAGTACTGCCGTTCGCGAGGTGGCCGTAGTTTGTTTCGAGCCGGGAAGCCACGAATTGATTTCGGGTGGCGGACGCGAGCGGCGGCGGTTCCTGGATTGGGGTGTGTTCCACGTGGAACACGGCTTCATGGACGCCGCCCGACGTTATCGGCGCATCTTGCATCAGCGTAATGCCGCCCTGAAACAGGCCGCCGGCGATAAAGAACTGGATGTCTGGGATGCCGAGCTCGCGCGCGCGGCCGAACCCGTAGACCGCATGCGTCGTGACTATTTCGTCCGGTTCGCGTTGCGCCTTGCAGAAACCCTAACCGAGTTTTTGCCGGAATTGGGCGACAGCGCCATTGAATGGCTGCGCGGCTGGCCGGACGATATCGATCTGCGGGAGCTGTTGAGACAGCGCCGCAACCTGGATCGCGCTCGGGGTCACACCAGCCGCGGCCCGCATCGTGCCGACTGGTCGATCCGGTTCGCGCAGGCGCCCCAGCGCGAGCATCTGTCGCGCGGTCAGGAAAAGCTGTGCGCGCTGGCCAGCGTGCTGGCGCAAGCACGCGTTCACGCGGACGCATGCGGGCAGTGGCCCGTCATCGCGTTGGACGATCTGGGCTCCGAACTCGACCTCGACCACCAGCGTAGGGTTCTGGAATGGCTGGGCAGGGGTTGCGACCAGGCACTGATTTCCGGCGTCGAACTGCCGGATGCCCTGTGCCGGCAATCCATCGCCGCCACGGTGTTCCACGTGGAACATGGCGGCCTGCGCGGCTTGCTATAATCGCCCGATTGCCAATGCAGAACCGTGAATTATCCATGTCCGAGCCGACCCCGACCCCGAATTCAGCCGCCAACTACGACGCCAGCAAGATCAAGGTGCTCAAGGGCCTGGAAGCGGTACGCAAACGTCCGGGCATGTATATCGGCGACACGGACGACGGTACCGGATTGCACCATATGGTTTTCGAGGTCGTCGACAACGCGATCGACGAGGCCCTGGCCGGTTATTGCGATCATGTCGTGGTGACGGTTCAAGGCGATGGTTCGGTCAGCGTGTCGGACAACGGCCGCGGCATTCCGGTCGACATGCATGAGGAAGGGCGCTCGACCGCGGAAGTGGTCATGACCGTTCTGCACGCGGGCGGCAAGTTCGACGATAACTCCTACAAGGTTTCCGGCGGCCTGCATGGCGTCGGCGTCTCTGTGGTGAATGCACTTTCGGACCATCTGTGGCTGACGATTGACCGCGACGGCTACCGGCACGAGCAGGAATACCACCTCGGCGAGCCCCTGTATCCGCTACGCCGGCTGGAAGCCTCGAATCAACGCGGCACGACGGTGCGCTTCCTGCCCAGTCTGGAAGTGTTTTCCAACATCGAATTCCATTACGACGTCCTCGCCAAGCGTTTGAGGGAATTGAGTTTTTTGAATTCCGGCGTGAAGATCGAACTGATCGACGAACGTGTCGGCAAGGCCGATGTGTTCCAGTACGAAGGCGGTATTCGTTCCTTCGTCGAGCATCTGGCGCAGCTGAAGACCCCGTTGCATCCGAGTGTGATCACCCTGGGCGCGAGTGTTGAGAACACCAGCGTCGAGGTGGCGATGCAGTGGACGGACGCTTATCAGGAGACGATGTTCTGCTTCACCAACAACATTCCGCAGAAGGATGGCGGCTCGCACTTGGCCGGTTTCCGTGCCGCATTGACACGCACACTCGGCAACTATATCGAGGCGAGCGGGCTGCAGAAGTCGGCCAAGGTGGCGCTGTCCGGAGATGACATGCGCGAAGGCCTGATCGCGGTGCTGTCGGTGAAAATGCCGGATCCGAAGTTTTCGTCGCAGACCAAGGACAAGCTCGTGTCCTCGGAGGTCAAGGGCACGGTCGAATCCGTGATCAACGCGAAATTCGACGAATTCCTGCAGGAAAACCCGACCGAGGCGCGCGCCATCGCAGCCAAGGTCGTCGATGCCGCGCGCGCGCGCGAGGCGGCGCGCAAGGCGCGCGAAATGACCCGACGCAAGGGTGCGCTCGATATCGCCGGGCTTCCCGGCAAGCTCGCCGACTGCCAGGAAAAGGATCCAGCGCTGTCTGAGTTGTTCCTCGTCGAGGGCGACTCGGCCGGTGGCAGCGCCAAGCAGGGCCGCAATCGCAAGACCCAGGCCGTACTGCCACTCAAGGGTAAAATTTTAAATGTGGAAAAAGCGCGCTTTGATAAAATGTTGGCTTCGGCCGAAGTGGGCACGCTGATCACCGCGCTCGGCTGCGGCATCGGCAAGGAGGAATTCAACCTCGCCAAGCTGCGCTATCACCGCATCATCATCATGACCGACGCCGACGTCGACGGCTCGCACATCCGCACCCTGCTGCTCACTTTCTTCTATCGGCAGATGCCCGAGCTCATCGAGCACGGCTATGTCTACATCGGCCTGCCGCCGCTGTACAAGCTCAAGCAGGGCAAGCAGGAGCTGTATCTGAAGGACGACGCCGCGCTCAACGCCTACCTCGTCTCCAACGCCGTCGACGGCGCGCAACTCGAACCAGGCGCCGGCGTACCGCCCATCGCCGGCGCCGCGCTCGAGAAATTGCTGCTCGACCACCACGTCGCGCGCGATCAGATCGAACGCCTGAGCCACCGCTGCGATACGGCCGTGCTTGGCGCGATGCTCGACGTGAATATTCCTGCCGACGTATGGACGCAAAGCGACGTTACGCAAGCATGGCTGGCGCGGCTGACCGCGAAGATCAACGCGCAGGGTCTGGGCAAGCCGGCGTATCGACTGGGTGTGCGTGCAGCCACGGCCGAGCATCCCGCAGCGCTGACGATCGAGCGCGATCACCATGGATTGCGCACGATCCAGGTTTTGCACGCGGCGTTTTTCGCCGGCGCCGAATTCCGGCCCATCCGCAACATGGCCGAGCAGCTGGACGGCCTGATCCACGCCGATGCGCGCGTGCGCCGCGATAATGCTGCTGCGGGCGTGACGAATTTTGCGCAAGCCTCCGCCTGGCTGCTCGAGCAGGCCAAGAAAGGCCGCACGATCCAGCGTTTCAAGGGCCTGGGCGAAATGAATCCGGAACAGCTGTGGGAAACCACGGTCAATCCGGACACGCGCCGATTGCTGCAGGTCAGCATCGAGGACGCAGTCGCCGCGGACCAGATTTTCTCCACGCTGATGGGGGATGTGGTCGAGCCCAGGCGCGAATTCATCGAACAGAACGCATTGCGCGTGGCAAATCTCGATGTCTGACGGTCTGGACGCATAAACGGCAACAAAACCTTGAGAGAAATCCGTACGCCGGTTAACCTCGGTTTTCCGCAGCGTGCGTTAGAGTTCGCGCATGGCCATTGTAAGGAGAGGACAATGAGCAACAATCCGAAGCGATTCATCCGCGCCGCGCTGAGCATTTTGCTCGCGCTCGCCGTTGCCGTGGCCAGTGTTGCCGCAGTGGCCAAGGACAAGAAAGAAGAAACCCGCTATCCGGACGCTACCCGGCATGCGCCCAAGTCCGATTTGTCCAGCCAGTCGGACCAGAAGGCGTTGCAGTCGGCAATCGACGCAGTCAATGGCGGCGACGAAGCGAAGGCGCAAGCCGAAGCGCAAAAAGTCATTGATTCCAGCCGCAGCAAGTACGCCAAGGGCGTCGCCCTGCAGGTGCTGGCGAACCTCAAGTTCAACGCGCAGGACTACAAGGGCGCGATCGCCGCCTACAAGCAGTTGCTGGAACTGGATTCGGTTCCCAACGACACTTACTTCGATTCGATGTACAACATGGTGCAGGCGTATATCGTCGATGGCCAATATCAGGCCGCGCTCGATGAGATGAAGATCTGGCGTGAGCAAGGCAAACGCGATACCGCCGAAGCCTACGCCCTGGAAGGCAACGCGTACTATCGCCTGCAAAAATATCCGGAAGCCATCGCCGCCATGAAGAAGGCGATCGCCATGACCGACAAGCCGAAGGATTCATGGAACAGCATCCTGATGGCCAGTTATGCCGAAAGCGGCGAGGCCGGGCAGGCTTCCGGTTTCCTCGACGACCAATTGGCCAAGGATCCGACCAACAAGGCGCTGGCACACAATGCGCTGGTCATCTACACGCGGGCGAACCAGTCCGACAAGGCCGTGGCCCTGCTCGACCGCGAACAGAAACAGGGCATGATCACGAGCGAAGAAGATTACGTCTCGGCGGCCAAATTCTATGCCAGCATCGCGCAGAACGACGCGAAACCCGAGGCCGCCCTGAAGGGCGCACAGTTGCTGCAACAGGGTCTCGACAAGGGCGTGGTCAAGGCCAGTGCGGACAACTACAAGTTGCTCGGCGATTCCTACATCGTCGCGCAGCAGGAAGACAAGGCGCTGGGCGCCTACGCCAAGGCTTCGCCGCTGAGCACCAATGGCGATTTGGACTACATGCGCGCACAGATCCTGGGATCGCAGACCGAATGGGCGCAGGCCCGCGACGTGCTACAAAAGGGCATCGCGCGCGGCGTGACACACACCGGCAAGGCGTATCTGTTGCTGGGCAAGCTCAATCTCGGCAACAAGGACAAGGCTGCTGCCAAGACCGCTTTCACGAAGGCCGCACAGGACGCCGAAACGCGCGATGAAGCAAAGGCTCAACTGGCCAAGCTCGGCGGAACGAAATAGTACGCACATTCGTCCTGCAGACGCACGGAGTAGCGCGATTTTTGTTTAGAGTATCTATACAATTACAGGAGGCTGGTGTAATTTAACCGGCTCCCGCGTAACGATAACGCCCGCATCACGGCAGCTTCGGCGACCGCATGCGGGGAACGACCGACACAGACTGGCTTACACGATGGCGTTTCACCCGTATCAAGAGACAGAGCGATTCAACTGGCGCCGGACCATTGGTTTGGCCGCCACGTTCGCGCTGCACGCTTTCGCGTTCATGATGTTGCTTGCGCCGGTAACGCCGCCGCAGGCCAAGGACAAGACCAAGGACAACGTCGTGACGGTGGAGTTCATCCCGCCGCCGCCGCCGCCGCCGCCGCCACCACCACCACCGCCGGAGCCGCCGAAGAAGCCGCCGCCGAAGATCGTCGAGCACATCAAGCCGCCGCCGGTTGCGCCGCCGCCGCCGCCCGCGCCGGTGGAAGCGCCGCCGACGCCGATGTCGATTCCGACGCCGCCGGCACCGCCTGCGCCGCCACCGCCGCCGCAGGACATCGCGCCGAGCGAGAACATCAGTTATCGCAAGATGCGTCCGCCGCGTTATCCGCCGATCGCGATTCGCGAGCATCACAGCGGCAAGGTGGTACTCAAGGTCCTGATCGGACTCGACGGTTCGCCGAAGGAAATCACGGTCGAGAAATCCAGCGGCTACCGTGAGCTGGATCAGGCCGCGATCGCCGCTGCGAAGACCTGGATCTTCAATCCCGGCACGCGCAACGGCAAACCATACGAAGGGTATGCGTTGGTACCGATCGACTTCAATTTGAACGAGCTTTGATTGGCGGCGGGTAGCGCCCGGCCGCGACTGGTGACACCATAGACCTCTCACTTCAAGGGTAGAGTTATGTTACAAGATGCAGGTTCGACTCAATCCACGCCAGCCGATGCGGCTGCCGCGGTAACGGCAGCCCCCGTGGGCGCGCCGGTTGCCGGCCATGGCGATGCCGCCGCCCTGACCCACATGGGCTTTGCGGATCTGGTCCATCACTTCGACTGGCTCAGCTGGATAACGCTGATCGTGTTGATCGTGATGTCGATCGGCTCCTGGCTGTTCATCGTGATCAACGGCTGGCGCGCGTTCGCGATTCGTTCGCGCGCCGACCGCGTGCGTCACGTGTTTTGGGATACGACTTCCGCACAGGAAGCCGTGCGCACGATGGAAGAACAGCCCAAGTGGGAACCGTTCTCCAAGATCGCCCTGGAATGCGCTTCCGCCGCGGCGCATCATCAGCGTCACGAAGGCAGTCGACTGGTCGAAGCGCTGAACCGCTCCGAATTCATCGACCGCGCGTTGCGTCAAGGCGTGGCCCGCGAGAGCGCGCGTCTGGAAGGCGGCCTGACCTGGCTCGCCACCACCGGCTCGACCGCACCGTTCGTCGGCCTGCTCGGCACCGTGTGGGGCATCTACCACGCCCTGATCAACATCGGTGCGTCGGGCAACGCCGGCATCGAAACCGTGGCCGGTCCGGTCGGCGAAGCGCTGATCATGACTGCCATCGGTCTGGGCGTAGCCATTCCGGCCGTGCTCGCCTACAACGTTTTCGTCCGCGCCAACCGCGTGACCAACGCCCAGTTCGACGAATTCGCGCACGACCTGCACGACTTCTTCGCGACCGGCGCGCGTGTGGAAGCAGGCGCTGCGCCGGTGATGGGCAAGTCTGCCGCGGCCGCGCCGAGGAAGTAAGCCATGGCGTTCAGCGCAGGCGGCAACGAAGGCGGCGTGATGGCGGAAATCAACGTCACGCCGCTCGTCGACGTGATGTTGGTGCTGCTGATCATCTTCATGATCACGGCACCCTTGGCCTCGCACAAGATCAAGGTCGAGCTGCCGATCGCCAGTCTGGATAATCCGCCCGACGAGGGGCAGAACCATCCGATCACGCTTGCCGTGAAAGACACCGGCGATCTGTTCTGGGACGATGAGCCGGTGACCGAGGCCAGCATGCTGGCAAAACTCCGCGTCGCGGCGCAGCGCCAGCCGCAGCCGGAACTGCAGATCCGCGCCGACAAGGACACCGAGTACTCGCTCATTTCCACCGTGATGGGCGACGCCAAGTCCGCCGGCATGGTCAAGCTCGGTTTCATCACGCAAGCGCACAACGCTTCCAAGGAATAACGCGGCGCCGCCTGCGGGCGGCACGCGCTTTCGCATCGAGGTAACGCAACATGGCATTTTCATCAGGCGGCGGCAGCGGACCGATGGCGGACATCAACGTGACGCCGCTGGTCGACGTCATGCTCGTGCTGCTCATCATCTTCATGATCACGATGCCGCTGCTCTCGCACAAGATTCAGATCGACCTGCCGCAGCCGTCGCCGCCGCCGGCCGTGCCACCGCCGCCGCCGCCCGAGCCGATCAAACTCCAGGTGCAGGCCAACGGCCAGTTGTTCTGGAACGACGAGCCGATCAGCGAGGACGCTCTGCGCGCGCAGTTGCGCGTGACCGCACAAAAGGATCCGCAACCCGAGCTCGACATCAAGCCCGACCGCACGACGAAGTACCAGCTCGTCGCACAGGTCATGGCCGATGCCAAGAATGCCGGCATGATCAAGATCGGTTTCGTCTCGCCGGCCAGCGATCAGTAAACCGATCCACCGGGAAGTTTCTCAAACGCCGCGTTACCGCGGCGTTTGCATTTTAGGCACCGAATCAGGCGCCGAGAATCTTCAGGTAAGCACTCACGGTCTGCGCGAGGCCCGCGTACAGCGCCTCGCCAATCAGCGCGTGACCGATCGAGACTTCGGCCAGATAAGGAATTGCCGCCTTGAGTGCGGGCAGGTTCGCCTGATCCAGATCGTGCCCGGCGTTCACGCCCAATCCGGCTGCGCGAGCTGCGTCGGCTGAGGCTGCACACGCATCGAGTTCGCGTGTGTAATCGCCGCGCGTGAACGCTGCCGCGTACGGGCCCGTATACAGTTCCACCCGGTTAGCGCCGAGTTCCGCGGCGCGGGCGATGTCGGCGGCGCCGGCATCCATGAACAGGCTGACGCGTGCGCCGCAGGATTTCAGTTTCGCGATCAACGCACGCAGGCGCGCGGCATCGGCGCGCAGGTCGAAGCCGTGGTCGGATGTGATCTGGCCATCGCCATCCGGCACCAAGGTGCATTGCTCGGGCCGCGTTTCGCGCACCAGAGCGAGTAGGCCGGGGTAGCCTTCGCGCGGCGGCGCGAATCCGTTGCCTTCGATGTTGAATTCGATGCCATCGTTGCACAGCGCAGCGAGCATGCGCACGTCGTCGGGGCGGATATGGCGTTGGTCTGGACGCGGATGCACGGTGATGCCCTGGCAGCCGGCGGCGATGCAGGTACGCGCGGCGCGGCCCACGTCCGGCTCGTCGCCGCCGCGCGAGTTGCGCAGCACGGCGATCTTGTTGACGTTGATGCTGAGTGCGGTCATGACTTGAGCATACGCAAGCGCAGTGGCGTGCGCTAGCGCGTCGGCGGCGTGCGCCAGATGACACGTTCGGCGTCGCGCTCGGCGCCGGCCAGCACGATCTTCAACCCCGTGATTTCGTGCTGTTCGTTGCGCAGGAAATGGATTTCGCAGGTGCCTTGCGGATCGGCAAAGCGATCCGGCGCAAATGCAATCAGTGCGAGCGGTGCGTGCCCGGTTGCCTGCAACGTCAGTGCAGCATCGCCCGCGGCAACGCGCAGCAGGGTGTCGGAGTCGAGGCGGTAGTCGCCGCCGTACTCGCGAAGCTTTTTCCCACCAACGGCAAATGCCGAACGCGCAAGCACAGGGGCCCGTTCGCTCAAGCGTTGAGCAAGCACGTTCGCGCCGCCGTGCCCGAGCAGCGTGGAGACAACGGCATTGCCGTCGCGCTGGAACGAAAGCACGAATGCATCGCCCGCGGCGGCGAAAACATCGTGGCCGACCGCGCGCAGCTCGACCGCGAATTGGCCGGGGAACTGCGCGGTCAGGCCGCTGCCACCGGTGCGCACGACGAAATCGTTGCCCGCGGCGATGCGGTACAAACCGGGATAGGCGGCCAATTCCGCAGTCGTCGGCGCAGCCGGGGGCGGCGGCAGCGTGGGCGGTGGCATGCGTTCTTCAAGCCAGGCAATGCCGAGCGCGCTCAAATCCGCATCCGTATTGCCGAGCAATACCAGCGCCTGTTGCTTGTCCGTGCGGAAGCCGAGGAAAACCGAAAAGCCCGCTGTGCGGCTCGCACGCCAGATCAGCGGCCATGTCTGATCGCCGTCGGCTACCTGGACCGTGTTCCAGCCCAGGCCGACGCTTTGTTCCGAGTCGCCCTGCGGTTGGCGCGACAGCAGCAATGCTGCGCGCAACGGCGATTGCTGCGGCGTGAGATTGGCCTGTGCGAAGCGCAGCAGATCGCCCAACGACGAGCGCAAACCGGCCGCGCCGGCGAGCGCGCCGAAATGCCAATGCGGCGTACTCTGGCCGTGACCGTAACCCGGCAAAAGGTTCGTGTCATCGCCGAAACCGGTGTGCGACATGCCCAGCGGATCCAGAATCCGCGACACCAGCACGACCGCAAAGCGCTGACCGTAAGCGCGCCCGAGCAGGTCACCGAGCAAACCGATGTCGAGAATCGAATAGTCCGGTGCGGCGGAGCCGACGGCAAGCTTGTAGTTGGCCAGCAAGGTCAGCAGCGCGGACTGATCGAATCCGGCATATGGATCGGCGATGTTCGCGGGGAACAGATTCGGCGGCACTGCGGGCAGGCTGGATCGACGCGTGGCGAGTTCATGCAGATTGATCGCGCCGAGCTGCGGATCGGGGAAAGCGAAATCCTTCGGCAACAGATCGCGCAGTTGCTCATCCAACCGCACCTTGCCGTCGATCGCCGCCTGGGCGAGCAGCAGGCCGGTGAAAATCTCGCTCGCGGCGCCGATCTCGAACGTGGAGTCCGCATCGGGTTTTTGCCCGCTGCCGAGGAACCAGGTTTGCCGCTGATCCGGGCCGGTCAGCGTGCCATCGATCCAACCGACCGCAAGCTGGCGGTACAGGCCACTGTCCACGCCTTGTTGCAGGCTCGCGAGATAAGCATCGGCCGACAACGGCTGTGCGCCAAGGGCGGCCGGAATCAGCGTCAGCAGCAGGAAGAGTCGGAGCTTGATCGGATCATCGCCACGCCGGTGTCATCGCGCCAAGGATAGCCGATGCGGGAAATGGCCACATCCTTGTGGCGGTGTCCCGTGGGAGTGTCCGGTATTCGACTCGGTGCCGCGAAACAAGTTCCGTGATCAGCGGCAATTTTCCGGTATCTCGCGCCAAATCACGGGGTCCCAGTACGCGCTGTGGGCGAAATCGGCAGCCTTGTCAGTGTTCAACCGCGCAGCCAGCAGTGCGGTGGTATTCGGTTTCACCGTCACGGTCAGCTCCTTGCTGGTGTCGCGGCGGCTGCGTAAGCTGGCGATCGGGCCCACGCCCATTTCCTGGGTGGGAATGTCCTCGGCGACAAGTAATTTGTGCGTACCGGCTGCAACGCGAAATGACGGCGTGCCGGTTGGGCCGGGAGAAGAGCCATCGAGGAGCAGGATCTTGGCGCGATACAGGTGTTCGCTGCGCGGCGCCACGTCGAACGTGCTGATGCGGCCGCAGCCATCACTGGCTGGCGGATCGGCAGGGCTGTCGACCGGTGCAGTGGAGGCCAATGCGGTGGCGGCGTGCAGTGGCGCATTCATGGCCAGGAGCATGCCGTCGCGCAGCACACGCAGGCGCAAAGGCGCTGCCGGCGCAAGATCGGCGAGGGAAGCATTGAGCGTCGTCGCGGCGAGAGCGCGGCCGTCGGCATCGGCGCCGAGGTTCGCCAGCGAGGTGCCGTTGACATCGACGAGCACATCGCCCGGCCGCAGACCGAGCTGGTCGGCAACACTGCCAGGCGTCGCGCCGAGCACGCGCAATCCGTCGTGGGCGGCCTGTGCGCTGGCCGAGTCCACGAGCAGTCCGATCGAAGCGGACGGCGATGCGGCCGTGGCCGCCGTCGCGCACAACAGCAGGATGGAAGCCAAAGCGACGCGTGGATTCATGATGACGTCTCAAATTCGGGAAGAAAGGACTTGTTGCCGGCGCACTGACAGCAGGGCGTCGAGCAATTCACTGCGGCGTTGCCACAACGGGTCGAGATCGCGCGGCGCCGCGCCGCGGTCGTAGGCGGCCTGCAGGTTGCCGTCGAGGTGGGCGAGCTCGGACTCGGCCAGTTGCGCAAGCGGATCGCTTGCGGCTGGTGTCGGCATGGCGTCCAGTTGCAACTCCAACGCCTGCGCGCGTGCCTGCCAGTCGATCGCGGGCGCAGCATGTCGCCAGGAAATGGTCGTGAATGCCAGCGCGGCGATCAATGCGAAGACACCGCCGCCCGCTGCCAACCGTCGCCGGCGTCGCTGTTGGCGTCGCTGCGAGTGCGTCGCAGCGATACGCGGCCACAAATCCGCCGGCGGCACATGCGCGGCCATGGATGCCGGCAGGCGCGCGGCGAGATCGCGAAAATTCGATTCGTGTTCGCTCATAGAGCCACCCGCGATGTGGATGCCGCCGTCGCGGCCAGCGCATGCAAACGCTTGAGCGCACGCGCCAGGATGGATTTGGAATAGCTTTCGCTCTGCCCGAAAAGCGCCGCAAGCTCGGCGTGCGTGTAGCCTTCCAGTTCATGCAGCACCACGATCGCGCGTGCGCGCGGCGGCAGGTGCGCGAGCAGGGAGTCGGCATCGACCAGACCCGCCGGGTCGGGATCGGCGGCGGCGGTTTGTTCGAACATCGCCTCCGCACCGGTATCGGCGGCATGCCTTTGGCGGCGCAGCCAGTCGATGCCGACGTTCGCGGTCAGGCGCTTGAACCACGCGCCGAACGGCGCTTCACCGCGATAGCTGACGATGGTGTCCATCATTTTCAGAAATGCCTCGTGTACCAGATCCTCGGCCGCTTGGCGTTGCCCGGTCAGGCGCAGCGTCAACTGGAAACAGGCGCGGCCGTAGCGCCGGTAGATTTCCTCGAACGCCGCCATGTCGCCACGCTGCGCGCGCGCCAAGGTCATCGCGTCGATATCCTGGGCGAATCCGGTGGCCGGCTTGTCGTGCACGCAGCTAAGACGAAGTGGACGTAAGGATCGTCGCAGGGACTACCAGTGCAGCAGTTGCACCTGTGAGATGCCTTCGCGGCTGATCGCGATCAGTGCATTGCCGTCGCCGCGTTCGATGCGCAGTTGCAGGCGATGTTCGTCGACGGATGCGACGAAACCTTCGATCTGCTTGCCGCCGACCGTGATCAGGCGGATATGCCGGCCGGACAACTGCGCCAGGCTGGAGAAATCGACGACGGTGTAATCCTTGCGCAACGGCGTGGATTCCGGGAGCTCTTCGACGATGCCAGGTTTCCAGATCAAGGCTTGCGTGGATGTGACAGGCGCGGGCGCGGAGGTCTTTGCATCGGTCGTCGCCGCAGGTTTCGGCAACGGCTCGGCAGGCGCCACGATTTTCGGCGGCAACAACTTGGCTTCGGCGCGATCCAGATAATCTTCCGGCTTCGGGTTCGCGATCTGCGCCGTGGATTTTTCCGGCACCGGCTTGGAAATCGGCGGCGGGATCGACGCGGTTGCCGGCGCGGCGGCGGGTTTCGGCGCGGACGCGATTTCTTTTGCGGGCGGCATGGGCGGCGGCGGTGCGGGCGTGGTCGCGACCGGAACAGGAACTGGATTCGGTGCTGATGCCGAAGGCGCAGCAGATGGCGCTGGCGCTTGCACCGCGACAGGTTCTGTGGATGCCGGTGTGGCCGCTTCCGAGGCCGGCGTGAAGGCGAGTCGGAACATGATCGGCGGCTTGTCCTGATAGCGCGCGGTGACGTTGAGTTGGCGCAACAGATCTTCGCGCGAGGTCGTGTCCCATGCGCTCACGGAAAACACGGCATTGGGAAGACTGAGCAGGCGCAGATTGCCGCCGTGTCCGGCCAGGGTGCGGTACATTTGCATGACCTCGTCCGCGGGCTGGATGCGAGACTGCTGCAACAACGCTTGTACCGCCGCGAGATGACGGTCGGC
>Ga0207654_10000288_pt1 | contig 30633 bp, 19 predicted proteins | sample KBSC64metaG_FD_184355 | JGI IMG/M metagenome (GOLD analysis project Ga0207654, IMG submission 184355) | Corn rhizosphere microbial communities from Kellogg Biological Station, Michigan, USA - KBS C6-4 metaG (SPAdes) (version 2) | ecosystem: Host-associated > Plants > Roots > Rhizosphere > Soil...
CGGTTCGATGATTCGTCGAATGGTGAATTCCGCCAGATGAGCGCCCAATTCCTTAGGAAACTCCCGAACAGTTGTTAAGCCTGGATGAAGCACCTCTCCGATGGTGTCATTAAAGCCGGCGACACTGATGTCATCGGGAATTCGGATGCCGGACTCCTGCAATGCCTGGTAAACGCCGGAAGCGGCCTGATCGGTCGCAACAAAAAGTGCGGTGGGTCGTTCGCCATTGCTCAGCAAAGACTTTACGGCGAGATATCCCAGTTCGCGGTCTTCCGATCCGATTTCGCTGAAGTGTGGTTCCAGGTCGGATTCTTCCATGGCCTGGCGGTAGCCTCGCGCACAGCGCGCGAACCATGGCAGTCGTTGATTGCCGATGTACCAGACATTTCGATGGCCCTGAGAAATCAGATAACGCGTGACGTCGGCGGATCCGCGTATGTCGTCGGTAAAAACGCAGTCGTACTGTTCAGGCTGCCATTCCCCGACAATATTATTTCCTTCCAGCGAAAACGGAATCCTGCGTTCGGTGAGTGCCGCAAGAATATTGGCCGAGTGCGTGCCACTTAGAATCACCCCTGCCGTGCGGCTCGCCTGAGTCAGAATCTCCGGAAGGACGACGCTGTTTGACGGCGCACTCAAATCCGATCGGAAGGAGAGAAACTGAAAAGCCCAGTCCTGCTCCGTGCAGAATCCCTCTGCCCCCAGCAGGACTTTCGACTGAAATTCATTGATGGTGTCGCGATTGCCAAGGACGAAAGTGATGGTCCGGCTGCTGGCTCCGGTCGTGAAGTTGACGCCGAGGTCATTCCCTGCCCCGAGGATCGATGACTGACCCGACGGGGCAGGTTTTTGGCTGCCCTGCGCCGCTCGAGAAACGGCGCTGCTGAGACTCAATTTCGCGCGACGCGCGATGTCAGTGTATTTCTTAGGGTCTCCGGCGATTGCGGCGGCGTGGCTGCCCTCCAGTTTGCTGACTGCGCCACCGTGGGATCGAAGGGCTAGGCCTTCAGAGCACAAGGCATCAAGATCGGCCCGTGCGGTGACCGCTGACACCGAAAAGCGGGACGTCAACTCGCGCACCGTGATCTGACCTTTTTGCACAATCAGGTCGAGCACCTTGCGCCTGCGTTGCTCCGTCAAAAGACGAGAATCCTTGAAAACCATGTGCTTTCCTGTCTTTGTCCCGGACTCTCACACTGGAAGTGCGATTTTATACGTCCGACCAGGAGAAAACAAACGAAAGCGCCGCGAGGTTCCGTGTAAAAAGCACTCATCTTAAGCTATTGAGGCTTAGAGTTTTACTTTTTCGGCTTGCCGCCGATTCGCGGACATCGTTTACTTTCGGATACTTTCTTTGTCCCACTCGAGGGCAGGCCGCTCCATGCCATCAATGCTGATAGATCTTTGCACCCCCGGGTATGAGATATTGGATCGGCCAAATCTCCTTCTTCTCGTTCACGATCTCAGACCATGGAAACTTGTGAGAATCAGAGGACTGAGCAGAAAGTCCCGGAACGATTCCACTTGCGGCCGCAGCCAGAGCAGAAGCTTCCCCTTCTGCTGCAAGCAAGATCTTGTTTGGTTTCAAATGAGATTCGGTGAAGCGGGATGCGATTTCGATGTCCTCGATCATTTGCAGAACAAAAGGCCGACCGATCAGCAGTGAATTGTAAACATAGTCAGCTAACACGCTCGATATAGGGTTCACATAGGCGGCATCGTAGCTAAGCTGGCCGAGAAGCGGATCATCCGGTGAAAGTGCCTTGTATTTCATCCGCGTTTCACCTTGGCCACGGAAATCGAACGAAACGAGTTCGTAGCCTGCGTCCAGGTACTTGGTGATGATCGGCCAATCCGCCGGCCCTGACTTCCCGTTGTCGGAAAACCACAACAACAAGTTACGGCTCCGAGATGCGGGGCGATAGATGTGAAGAAGCGGCATAATTAATTCGCCGCTGTGATGGAGCAAATACTTGTCCACGGTTACCACCCCGATTTGGGCTGTACCGGCGCTTTCCCACTGAATCGTGCCATCGGCAGCACCGTCATTCCTATACTCGCTTACAGTCCAGGTGCGAATCTCGGGATAGCCCCTGCCGTAGTAAAGATCTTTGAGTGAGGGCGACTGATCAGTCCTGTGGAGCGCCTCGTAGTCACGGATTTCGTCCATGAGTGATTTGGCATCGTTGAAATCCGTGACCACTTGACCACTCCGTGTGCATTGAACCGCAGAAACATCAAGTTCTTCAACTGCGGGCAATTCTATGACCGGTGCCAGATTGTTGAAATGGTTGAGGAATTGGATTGCCTTCCGCTGATTCTCGACGGAGTACTGGTGCTCGTGATATCCCTCAGTCAGCGCAATACGATCCGCATGACCGAAGCGGCGGTAGATGTCGGCGATTTCGCGAAAGGTCTTGTGCGTGCCTTCGATGGGGAAGAAATCCAGGACTGCAGCTGCTACCAAAACTGGGCGGGGGTACATCAGCAAGAGCAATCCAGAATGATCGAGGCCTTCAGAAATCATGCCGTAAAGGTCTTGCTCCGGATCGCTGTCAGGATCTTTGAAGATACGGTTGAACATCCGCATGGGCAGAGATGTGATATAGCAGGAAGGAACGACCACCTTAATTCGCGGGTCAAGCGCCGCGATCAGGACGGCTTGAGTCCCTCCCCCACTGGTTCCCGTTATATTGATACGGTCAGAATCAATCTCTGGGCGAGTAAGCAGATAGTCCACGGCGCGGATGCCATCCCAGACTTCCCAGCGCGCCAGATTCGTGCCGGCGAGATAGGCGAGGTTGCCCATTATCGCGTGCTCGGCGCAGATCAGGTTATAGCGACTCTTCTTCTGCTTCGCATCCCAAAACTGGCTGCGCTCGCCTTGACCCACCGAGTCCCAGGAGATAACGACATAACCACTCTTTACCAGTCGCTGGGCGAGCGCTTGATAGTAAGCTTTGCCGGCTGGGGAATGACCGCAAGGAACTAGAATCCCCGGATGCTTCTTGCCATCGTCGGGGACATAGAGCAGAGCAGTCACATAGATTTTGGGCAGGCTTTCGTAGATGACCTTTTCAATATGGAAGCCGTCCATCTGAATGCGGCCTGTGATCTGCGCCCGCAAAGGAGTTTTTACCGACGGCAGGCCTCCGAGCATGGCCAGGAGCTTCGCGCGCAATTCCCGCTGGACGCGAAGAAGTTCGTTTTCATCGCCGATTTGCTCCAAGCGCTTTCTGCGAACCTTGTCCTGTTCCCAGGCGATGTTCACCTGATAGTTCAGATACGGTGTGATCGCAGGGGCGAGAATAGAGGTCTGCGGCAGTACTTGAAAATTCTCGAGGCGAGGAGCTTCGTCGGCCGCAACGGTTGCAGCCGAGCCGAACAGGGACAAGATGCCAAGCAGTACCATCCGCTTCATGTTCTTTCTCCCAGGCAAAGTTTCAGACTGCCGCGATTCGGAGACGGAGATTCTCAAAGTGCTGGTTCTCAAGCCGTAGAACGCCCTTCGCATTGGCACGAACATGAAGAACGTCCTTCAGTACGCCTGGCAAAGTCGCCTCCGGCGAATCGGAGACGTTCAGACCGCTGAAGCTCAACTCATACATGGATTCCGCGGACAGGCCGGTCAGCAGGAGCGAGTCACAGTGCAGCGCAGGGAATGAAACTTCTGCCTGAGCGATGTCTTGACCCGATGAACTGAACAGGACGGCAGAGCCTCCATCGAATGCCGCGCCGGTCATGCCGAAACCATCGACCAGCTTTACGGCCTTCTTGCCGGTTACTCCCGTATTCCCAATTTCCAGCACGTGCAGAAAGATGTCCTCTTCAGCGGGCTGGCTTGGCGATACTTCAACGCGCCAGCTTCCCGGTACCACATTCTTGCGATTCGAAGATTCAAGTCTGGCGAGATCCTGCCCCCAGAAAGCTTTCCACATGTGAAGTAACCGAGGGTCGGACGGCAAGGGACCTCCTTCGGCCGGCTCCAGCGGCCAGTTCTCTCCGCTGCCCCAACCCCCGCCGTTTTCATCGCCCGGACAATAGAACTCATGTCCCTGCCCTCCGCGCCGAGTGACAAGTCGCTGCCGAGGCAAGAGTGAATGCACCAACACCTCACCCGCACCGTCACTGAAGCAAAATGTGTTAGGGTTGGTAAAGTCCGTTGCGCCAGGCTGGCGTCGGCGATCTTGATCAACGGATGGTGGGTTTACTCCGTGTAGCAGCCATACCTTTTTGAATCCAGCATTCGTACTGACGACCCGATCAAACACGAACAACACGTTCCCGCCGGGAATGTACACGAGTTCACGGGTGAAACAACGCAACTTGCTTCGCGAATACGCCTTCGTGGCGTCTCCGAGCGCATAGTGGTACTCGCCGGGAACGTAGTCGACAACACGCATCGTTCCCAAATCCCAAAGATCGCGAGTGTGTTCCCAATCGTTGGGATTACGAATCGTATTCCAATAGCGGGAAGAATCCATTCGCTGGCCGCCGTCGTTGGCCGCAAGTACGACGTTGTCTGACCAAAAGAACTTCTCAGCAGGGTCATATACCAACACGGAATTGTGAGCCACCGTTCGCCGGTAGTAGTTCAAATAATGCGGACTCTCGGTTTCGGTGTAGTCGGCGCCGCTGTCAATCGCCAGATACCCGTTGTGAAAAATGGTGAACTGATTCTGGTCGAGATGCTGATGCTTGGCCAGATACGGGCCACAGTCGAATTCAATCCAGGTTGAATCCGGCTTCCACCCGGTTCGCATCACCAGATGCCCGACGCCGGCAAAATAGCGCTGATGCGGCAATTCGCTCTCGGGCGCCAGCGCGGGATCGCGAGGCGTTACTCCCGGGTCGTCCCATAGAAACTGGAGCGCGGGGATCACCCATGTGTCAGCAAAAAAACCGCTCTTTCGAAGCAGCCATGCACAGTAGGGATCTTTGAAACGATTGACCGCATAACCGATAACCGCCGTGTCTTGCAAGTCGAGAATTGGATATTCATTGTCTCCTTCGCGCGAGGGAGTACCGTCGGGCAGCAACTTATATAAGTAAGTGTTGCCGATGTTTCGGAAGACAGAGAATGTCTGTGCAGGGTCGACTCCGGTTGAGGTACGTTGCATTTCCGCCAGCAAGGTCAGTGCTGCCCACGTGATTCGCATGTAGTCCAGCGATTCGTGGTAACTGCCTTCGGGATCGACGAAGTTCGTGGTCTCAAGAATGTTCTCGAGTCCGCGGGATACTTGCATGCGCCAAGTGTCGCAGCGCGCGCCGCAACCAGGATAGCCATCAACCGCCGCGGAGGTGAACGCGGCCAGCGCCAGATAACGCGTGGCGTAGTTGTGATAGGAAAGCTGACCGGCATCGGCAAACTCGGCATTAGCCAGCATCGCTGCCGCTCCGTCCATCAGTTCGTTCGCGATGCGGTCCTTGTGTTTTTGTTCAAATCCGGGATACTCGTTCAGCCAGTCAAAGGCCAGCGCCCATTTTGTGTAGTCAATCCACCCGCGCGAGGGTTTGCCGGTCGCAGTGATGTGCTTGCCCTTCATCTCTGCCAAGGCGTGTTCGGCGAAATCCTCTTGGCCGGTGAGCTGCCACGAGAGGGCAAGTCCCGTGAAATCGTCCGAAGGCCGGTGACCTTTGGCGTAGCGCAATTTCAGGAGATCGAGCCCTGTGAACGGATCGGATTCTGCAATGAGCAATCTGGGACGCTTCGATGTGCTCCGAGCACGAACCCAGGAACGAGCGAATACCACTGAGGCAGCGAGGGCGGCGATGAAGTCGCGTCTCTTCATTTCCTGCTCGTATCCAACTGCGCGAGGCGCGTCAGGTGATATGCCAACATCCGATCCGGTAGTAACAGCGCCCTTCGAAACTTCGCATTCGCCTCTTGCTTTTTACCCAAGTCTCTTTCGAGCATGCCGGCCGTATACATCCACCAACTGGGATACGCGCTGGTCTCGGTACGCTCGACCGCATCTTCCAGAGCTTTCTGCAATCGGCTCTGCCATTGTTGCTCATCGAAACCAGGAAGCTTTTGCGCGGCCAACCTCCCCCAGCGAACTTGATCTGTGCTCGAAGCTGAGGCCGCGGATTCGAACTTGTTCTTACTGTCCTCGGCTTTTCCGCAAGATGCATAGACGGTCCCGAGCAAATAATTGGTCCGCGCAGAATTAAGAATGGGGTTCAAACCATCCTTGGTGAACGAGAGGTCGGGAATCTCAGATCCCAAGTTTTTTGCGGCGTTCAACGCCTCTGTGCACCGTTGCTGTGTAGAGAGCGCCAGCAACCGCTGAAGTTGCACTTCTACCCAGACCTGCCGCACGTTGGTTCCACCTTCTTCCCTTGGAAAGAAGTGATTGTGAAACAAACTTTTGGCTCGATCAAAGTCCTCGGATTCTGCCAGATTCAGTATTAGCTCAAACATCAGAGGATTGGGGGCGTCAGCAAGGCGGGGATATTTCCTCAGCGCCTCCACGCGCTCACGCGCGGGATGTCCAAGCAGGCTGAGGGATTGATCGATACCGAGATAGACCGTGACATTCTTTGGATCGTTCGTGAGCCCGTCGCGGAAGGCTGTGAGCGCGCTTTCAGGATCATCCTTGAGGTGGAGAAGGGCCAGGCCGATATTCGCATCGAGCACAGGAAGCCTGGTACCTGACTTCCGCGCCTCAGCCCACTCGCCAAGCGCGGAGTCGGTCTCAGCGTGAGAGAAGTAGAGATTGCCTAACAGAAAATGCGCCGTGGCGTCGGCAGAATTGGTCCGTGACGCTGCTTTCAACACCGTTAACTCTTCCGCTGTGCTCGGGAAAATATATGCGGTGGATAGTCTCGATGCGGCTTTGTAGTCCTCGGTCCCCGATTGTCCCAATTTCTCCCGGCAAAAGCCGCGAAAATAGGCAACGAGCGGGTTATCCTGCGGGCTGACGGATCCCGGTTCGCTTTGATCGGCAATTACCGGCGGGTATCTTCTGGAAAGAACATTCAGCGCCTGCCCATACATTCCCAGGCGAATGTATTGCGATGCGATGTTGAGTATGCGGTTGTAGTCATTGGAGAGCTGATTGAGATCAGAGGCGCTAGTTTCTTCCCGTAGAAAATCGCTGAGCGGGAAATCCGCAAGGCTTGCTTTGGCTAGAGCGAAGGATTCGTCGTGTTTCCCAAGCGACCGCTTGACGGCGACCAACTCTTCGCGTGCACGCAGATCTCCGGAAGCGAGACCCGACGATTGCGTGAGATATTTCTCCGCACCATCCAAGTCGCTGGTTCTTGCGAGCAGTTCACCTAGTCGAAGCGCCGCGGCGGACCGAAACCCGGGTAAGCGCAGGGCCTGCTCATAAGCCGCCTGCGCGTGCTGAATTTCGCCCAAGCCGTCATAGGCAATCCCCAGGTAGTAGGAAACCTCGGCATCGGAAGTGTCGCGAGCGTGGCACGCTTCCAGATAGCTTTTTGCCTCGTTAAACCGCAACAAGGAAGTTGCTAAACGCCCAGCTGCCTTTTGTGCCAGGAAGCTGTCGGGAAAGCGGCGCAGCGTCTCCTTATATATATCGAGTGCTCGAAGCACCCTGCCGTTAAGTTCGTCTTCCTTGCCGGCTTGCATCCAGTCATCGAAACTGCGCTGATCTGGCCCGGGGATGTGATATGCCGGTTGCGGCCCAACCTTGACCTCAGACTCGTCGGTCCAGTTGTAGACGCCCTCCGTCTGCCGTAGCAGAACGATGCCCTTGGCATTTTTGATCTCGATGGTGTACTTGGCCTGGCTATCTGCGCCAGGGACCTCATGAGTCCAGGTGCGTTCCGGGGCGAGATCTGTCTTTTCCTGAGAGACTTGCTGATTGCCATTGGAAATGGAAATTGTTGCCCGAGGGATTGTCTGATTTGCGTTGAAGGCTGCGATCAAACTTCCATTGCGTCGTATGAGACTCGCCACGCCCGCCAGGTTTGCCCGAGAGATTCCTCCAATTTCGCGAACCGGCATCCAGTATTCGCTGAACTGAAGCGTTTGCCGCGGCTCAAGGAACGCGTAGGTTTCCTGATTGCGAAACAGTCCGCCCTGGACTTCTACATATGCGCTGTTGTCATCGGAAAGAGCCTTGCGCCAATCCATCCCATCTGCGTCGGCCCCCCAGGACCAAATTTTCTTGGCGGGAAGGGACGCGTAGTCTGCGAAGTGGACGGTTCCCGTATTCGTCCGTGGATGCCACACACCCATGAAGTCTTCGCGGCTGCCATGGACAAATTCAGAAACCGGCCCGCGGGTATGGTTGCGAATGACACTGAGATCGAGGCCATCATCGACCGGCCAGGGTCGGATTTCGATGAAGCCGTGCGACGCTGCATAGCGCATGGGATAAACGATTCGTGAGTCGTCCCACACGCGGATGCCGGCATTGTTCCACCAGTAGAATCGATGCCGCACATCGCTGCGGTTATTGAGGGTGATCCGCTCTTCGAGCACGGTAGATTTTGGTCGAAGAATCAACTCGACGGACCACTCCATGCCGTACACGCGATCGATGTTGCCGACGGTGACGGATGCGCTGCCGTCGTCATGCCTGGCATAGGCGTAGTTGACTGGCGACATGCTGACCCAATTGTGGGAAACGGGAAAATTAAATTCGATTCCGAATGCCGCCCAGGCTCCGCGGTAAGAAATCGCCGCCTTTTTGATCGATGAATTCGCATAGAACATTGACTGGCCGGAAAGTTTGTCGATGCAGGTGTAAAGATGTCCCCCGATGTCAGGCAGCACCGAACACTTCAGATACTCGTTCTCGAGGAACACCGCCCGCCAGTCGTGATCCACTCTGTGGCTGGTGAGATTGTCACGCAGCGTGTACGGGTAGTTGAAGCGGTTACCGGCGAATTGATCGAAGGGAGGATTGGGGTCGGGCAGACCCTCCTCATAAGTGGGAAGGGTGAGCGTCCCTTCCCACGCGCGCACTTGAGCATGCACAGAGGAAGACGCAATCGCCAGCGCCAAAATAACAACTCGCCAATTGCTTCGCATCTAGACCGTAATGTGCAGTAGCATTGCCGCGTTTTCGTTATAGACCTTGCGCAAAACCTGATCGGGCATGTTGATACCGTAAATACGCCAGCGACCCTGGGGTGGGATTTTTGCCGGTGCGTAGTCGAAGTACTCGTCTTCTGTTTCCAGGAAGCGATAATAGATCTCGTACAGCTTGTCATTAAAGACTTGCTGTGGAAATGCGTCGCCGTGCAGCGTGGCATCGGTCCCGAACAAAATGCGGTCTTGATATTTGTCGAAAAACTTCTTTGACGTGTAGGGTTGGCGGCCCAGTTCCCCGACACGCGCAGCCATGTCGACTGTCATATTGGGGAATCGATTCAGGTTTTCGCCGACGTTCTGCAAATTCTCCGAAAAATTCCCGAAGTGTAGGGTGATGAACTGGGTCTTCGGATGGCGTGCCAAGACGCGGTTCCGAGCCTCAATCAGCTCCGCGTTAGAGGGAAAATCTCCGCCGTAAAACGACCAATCAGGATGGTTATTCAATTCTTCAAACCGCTCGTTAAAACGGTCAATAGGCGTGAAGAAGGCCACTGGATCGGAGATGTGAATCGCGACTGGCATGTTCAGGGCGGCACAGGCTTCCCACATCGGATCGAAGCGCGGATCGTCAATTTTCACCAGTTTGCCCGAGGTGATGTTTTCGCGCAGATAGAGTCCGAGGGTTTTGAGAATCTTAAGTCCACGTGCCCCATCTTTGTGGGCCTGCTCGATGGCGTCGGCCTGAATTCTGGGATAGTTCGGATCCTTGAAGAACTCGTAGCTGGGCTCGGTGAAAGTGAAGAAACGATCTGGATGTGCGCGATCGTATTTTGAGACAGCCTCGGCCAACCCCCTTCCGTAACCGCCAGTGAGGTTCACCATGGCGCGGATATTCTTGCGATCCATCACACTGAGGCATTCTTCTGGCGTGCCAAGATACTCACGCTCTGCAGCCAATTCCACACCGTTCGAAGACTTCACCGACTCCGAAATGTGAGTATGGATGTCGATGACCGGGTACTTGGCCTGGGCGACGTACGATTCGTGCACTTGTAGCATGCTCTTAGGTTCGTATTGAGAAATATCGAGCGGCTTGGCCTTCGGCACGCCTGTCGCTTCAGGGGCGAATGAGTGAGCGGCGCTGGCCTGTGCTGCCATTCCTGCAACCGCTCCGACCCCTGCCCCAAATAACCATTGCCGACGATTCATGCTTGCTCCTTGGATTATTAGTTCCTGCCTTGCGCCAGCTCGGGAGTCGCGATGTCGAGAGGCTCGTCCTTGCCGTTGACCGAACCGTGCCAAACGCTTCCGCCGAACGTAGTGATGTAAATCTTATTGTGATCCACGGGGTCGGCAATTACACGCTGTCCCCACTTGAAATTGAAGCCCGGGATACGGGTCCAGGTTACGCCATGATCTCCGGAGCGCCATGCCGACGATTCGAAGCCCGTAGCATAAAGGACGGCCGGATCCGCAGGGTCGATGGTGATGTCATAAATGTGGCGATCCTTGTCGAGTACTTGTTTCCAGGTTTTACCCGCATCTTGCGAGAGGAAAATGCCGCCCCCATCGCCATGTTGGCCAGTCGCCCGTGCCCATGTGGCGAGATAGAGACGATTTGAATCGTCGGGATCGATCGCCACACCGTTGGGAGCGTTGGTTCCCGCCGGCAAAGCAACCGGTTGCCAATGCTCGGCGCCATCAATTGAGCTGTACACCGCGCCATCGCCGGCATTGCCAATGCTGCCATCTTCGGAGCGCCGCGCGATCAGCACATAAAGAGTCCCGTTTGCTGCGCGCGCTAGCCGCCATGCAAAAGGTTCCTTCTGGGTGATGCCGTTATTCTTTAGGGCCCAGGTCTTGCCGCCATCGAAACTCTTGTAGACCCCATCGCCGAATCCGGCAACATAAAGCACGCGTGCATCCGCCGGACTGGTCGGATCAAGCAGGATGTGCGTGGCGCCGGTCTCATCCATTCCGGCATTCGATTTGGTCCAGGTCTTGCCGCCATCTGTGCTGATGCAGACTCCTCCTCTATACCTCGAAACCGGAGTGTGTCTCCACATCTTGGGTCGCGGGAGATCATGCGTTCCGCTGTTCACGCTCCACATCTTTCCGCGCACTTTGGGATCAAACACGATCCAGTAAGTTGTGTTGCGCCATTCGCGGGGAACACCGTTCGTGGAACTCATCCACGAAGCCCCGCCATCCTTACTGCGGAACAGGCCGATGTCTGTGTAGGTGATGAATTGATCATTCATGTCGAAAGGATCGAAGTGAATGCCGTAGCTGGTGGTGACATCCAACCCGGTTGTAGTCCAGCCGGCATTGGGGACCTTGCGGGAGTACTGTCCGGTCCAGGTCTTGCCGCCATCTCGAGTAACCATAGTGCGGCCGAGATCAGTGCCGTAAGCGAGTTGGGAATCTTGATCGGCGACGGTCAGCGCTAGAGGATTCTCGCCCCATGATGAGCCAAATCGCTCGGTAATCCAATCATCATGAATATTCTTAGGTGCGACGCCGGCGCTTCCGCCGATTCCTGACCCCTCTTCTTCGTCCGCCCAGTCTTCCTTCCACAACAAGTCCCAGGTTTTCCCTGAATCGGTCGTCTTCGCAACTCCCATCCAATATTTTCCACCAAGGCGAAGACGATTGTAAGACACGTATGCCACTTCGGGATGATGCAGGCTGGTAGCGACTGCACGAACACGTCCGCCATCACCCGGCAAAGCCGACTTGTTCCACGTCGCCCCGCCGTCGGTGGAAACAAAAACCCCTTGTTTCGAGGTTGCGTAAATCGTGGGTTGTGCGGACGCCCCGAAGCCTAATGAGATGTCACTAGTGTCTTCGGGAACAGAAAGCTTATGGACGGCCGGCCCGTTAATGACGGCAAGGACGCGGACGCTGCCAACAAAAATAGTCCGGAACTCAGCCGGCGATTTCGGATCGACCCAGATGCGGCGGGGCGAATCGGGCAAATCGGTCAGCTTGCCCCACGTAGATCCACCGTCTTTTGACATGAACAACACAGGACTGGTCTTCGATCCAGCCGCCGCGTAAAGCACTTTCGAATTGTCCGGATCGATCGCGAAAGCGGAAATGCTTCCCAGCGGATCGGGATCCGCCAGAATGTCTTCATCGGAATGGTCCGAGGCCATCTTTACACCTCTGACCATTGAAGGATCCGGATAGACCAGATACCAGTGCTTTCCACCGTCGGTACTCCGCCACAGGCCGGTGGCATGGGCATACATGGTATTGGGATCTTTGGGATCGAATGCGAAGAAATCCACGACGCCGCGCAGATTGAACATACGCCAGGTCGTCCCACCGTCGTGCGTGATATAGGAACCGGTCATGTCACACGAGATCAGCACTGTGTTGGTGTCATGCGGACTGATGGTGGGATTGAACATCGCCCCACCCCCTCCGGGTCCGATCACGCGAAAGTTGCCGGGCCGTTCCCCCCAGGCTGGGGTGAACAAGATAGCTAAGGCGAAGCCGGCGACGACCATTTTCAATTTCATGGACAATTTCATAGATGCTTCGAAAGAAAACGACCGCCCGTGCGTTTCTTGCTCGCATCGGGCAGTCGCTTTGCCAACTCGTTGATTCCCAGGCTAGAAAGTGACTCTAAGCCTCAACCGGACGGTCCGGCGGCTGTCGACACCCTCTTGGGGGAATGTTGAGAATGCGCGGGCAAAGTCCGGGTTAGGATTTACATCCTGAAGCACGGGCCTTAATGTACCAGGATCGACCGCGACGTCGAAGCCGCCAAGGTAGGAGAAACTGCCATCCCCAAAATCCTGATTCGGCATTCGCAGGGGGTGATTGAAAATGTTGTTAAAGTCAGCCCCCAGTGAAGCAGTAATTCGCTCATTGAATTTGAAGTCTTTGTGCAACCCGAAATTAACTCCCCAGGCGCCGGGCCCCCATAGCAGATTCTTTCTCGCCACTCCACTGTTTGTAAACACGTCGGCACCCATCGTCGGCGGTGCGAAAGCACTAGGGTTGAAGAGCTGGTCGCCGACATGTTGCTTAAAGTCTCCTACAACCAGTGGACGGTAGCCAATAAAATCGTTGAAATCACCGAGTGCGTCAATCGATTCGGAAGCGATATTGCCCGGTCCGACCATACGTTCACCATTGCCGCAATTGTCACAAGTCCAGTATGGGGTAAATGCCGTGCCACTTTTGGCAAACATCTGGAAAGCGGTCTGCCATCCCCCGACGATAACGTCCTCCCATTTCGACAATCCATGGCCGTACGTCTTACTTCGGCCAAAGGGCAGTTCATATACGCCATATAAAACGAAGCGATGATGAGACACCCAGGCATCCTGGGTGTAATCGAGGTTCGGCTGGAATGGGTTGTACGGAACACCGCCGAGGCTGGAATTTCCCTGATCTATGCCCGTCGATTTTTGATCGGTATAGGTGTAGGACGCATTAAACATCAATCCCTTGTCGAACCGGCGTTCAAACTGCGTCTGAAAAGTATTTGCCTGACTATGACCATAATTGCCATAGGTCAACAGGTAATCGCCCAGTGTTGGGTAAGGTAGACGCGCAAAATCTGCGTTGGTCGGGAGGCAATCCCCATCATCCGGAGTGCAAGGCGTCACACCGTCGCCAGTTGTGGTTCCCCACGGATTGTCACTGGGAGCAATTTCATTGAGGTCGATGCCACCGATGAGGCCAGTCGAGCGAGTGCCAAGGTAAGAAACTCGCACCGCGTTCTTGGTTCCGACTTCGCGTTCAAAGGTTGCATTGTATTGTTGGACTGTCGGCTCGCGCAGCCCCACGGGAACGGCATTGACTGAAATTAGACTGGAATTATCCACGACATCGCCGCCGGTCAGCGGAAAGGGCCACGGCTGCAACGGTGGATTCACGGTTCCGGTCTGCTTGGTCAAGGCCTGGTTGAATCCATTCGTGGAAATTGGATCGCGAATTCCCTGAGCAGCCGATGTTGGGAAGTACAAACCATAACCGCCGCGAATAACAGTTTTGTCGCCAATTCCCCACGCAATTCCGACGCGCGGAGCGAAGTTGTTCTTATCTGTCCGAACCAGACCCCTGCCAATCCCAAGTCCTGACTGCCCTGCTGTAACCACAGGAAGAGTCGCGGGAATCCTTGGATCCAGGAACTCAAGAGTTTTTTCAGAAGAGACGATGAAGCGTCCGGTGTTGTTGTCGAATGTGGGATCGAAGTTCAGCAGGATGTCGTGCTTATCAACCCAAGGCGAAACCATCTCGTATCGAATCCCAAGATTCAGCGTGACGTTACGCTTGACTTTCCAATCGTCCTGGAAGAAATAGCCCTGCTCCCAATTGGTTACATCCATGGTAGGCCGGGTCTGAGCGATGTACGTGACTCGATTCGCAGGTTGGCCGAGCAGAAAATTGGCGAATGGGGTCGTGCCGCCTCCCGTGTAAGTCATGGTGCCACGTGGATTTCCACGAGCGGTGGAGAAACCGTCCAACCCTTCGTTGTGCACGAAGTCAGCACCCATCTTGAGGTTGTGGTTTTTGATTACCCAAGTGAGAGTGTCGCCGAAGGTTGCCAAGTACTGGCTCTCCTCACGATCCGTGTTGCGGTTCCCGCTCCGGTCGAAAGATGTGAATGAGGAGCCGTAGGAGATCACGGTGTGGCCGTGAGTTTGAAGCTGATCGGCCCCTACGACTGCGCCGTATGCATCAATAGCGTTCTGATCGAAGCCAATGCTGGACAAGAAGCTCCCCAGCGTGGTGTTGCTGTGGCGGAAAACGAACTCGCGATTAAAGCCGCCGCGAGCTTCATTGATGAGGTTGTTGCGAATCGCTCGCAAATAAGAAAGAGAAAGGGTATGGGTTCGCTGGTCTTGTTGAGTCAGCCCTAGTCCCGTAAAAGGTGATCGGACGGCCGAATTCCCGCCGCTCAGTGCCTGCGTGTTGTACACCCCGTAAACGTGATCCCGGTCGGAGAAATCATGGTCAATGCGGACCGTTCCCAGATCGCGGGTGGTCAGGCTTGGCAGGATCGTCTGGAACAACTGCCCGATGCGGCCGTTGTTAACATTTACTGCAATCCTTGGATCGATTTTAGGGAAGTACTTGCCAATAAGCTGCTGTACATTCGAATTCAAAAGCCGTGACGGAATAATTACGAATTGACTACCGTCTCCAGTGCAATTCGGCCAGCCAACACAATACGTGTCAGCAGCGATCTCAGCCGGAGTCAGAGTCACGCTTGACGGAACAGCAGGAAGAATGCTCGGCTTCATGTTGTCCGGATCGGTGACCAAACGTGAGAAATCTCCAGTCCAGAATGACGGATGGGGCAGCCTGCTATCTGTGATCTGAGTCGAGTCCCGATTGTAGTTGCGCTCATAGCTTGCGAAAAACCAGGTCCTCTTCAACCCCGGTATCGGACCTCCGATTGAACCCGCAATATCATTGAAATTGAAGTAAGGCGACGGATAGGGATACAAGGAACCCTGAGCGTCCCGTATACCCTGCTGGTCTTGAATTGTGAGACCCGCCAGAGCGGAGTTTTTGTTGTCATAAAAAGCCGAGCCATGAAATTGGTTTGTGCCGCGCTTGGTTGTCACTCGGATGCTGGAAATGCCGGCAAACTCAGCACTGAAATCGTTGGATAAAATATTCAACTCTCCGACAGCCTCAAGGGATGGAGAGCTGGCGGAGGGACTGCCATCGAGCGTGCTCGTAGAACGCTGCCCATCGATGGTGAAGTTCGCGCCATAGCTTTGAAACCCCAGAAACTTGAATGATCCATCCCCTGTGCTTTGCGTGATGTTCGGGTTCAGATAGAGAAATGAAAAAATATCGCGGCTATCGCGGGGAAGATCCAGCACTTCGCGGCTGGTGATCGTGTCGGAGATCGTTTGGTCGGCGGTGTTGATCGTCTGAGCATCGGCACTAACGGAAACTACTTCTGACGAAGCTGCGACTTTCATAACCGCGTTGGCCATGACCACCGCGCTCCCGTTCACAACAATTCCGTTCACTTGAACCGTAGTCATTCCGGCATTCGTGATCGAGATCTTGTAAGTGCCGGAGCTCAGACCGAAAAATTGATAGCCGCCTTCGCCGTTGGTTGCCGTTTCGCGAATAGAACCAGTTCCGAGATCGGTGACGGCCACTTTGGCGCCCGAAACCAGAGCACCGCTTGAATCCGTGACCGTGCCTCGAATGGTGCCGAGGTCGGTGCCTTGGGCGAACACAAGAGGACAACTGGAACTCAAAAGTACTAGCAAGAAGAGGGTGCGCGTTGCAGACCACATAGATTCCCCCGTGAGGCTAACGAGATGATGCGCAGACTTTTATCACGATTCGAAACCAAAGGCAAGCAATGAATCGAGAATACGTAACTGTGAGAAATTAAACGAAAGCATATGATTTATAAGAGGAGCCGTCAGAGCGCGAGAGGATGTGCATAAATTATTGAAAAAGAATAGCCCGAGGCTCAATTTGAAGCGGGAATATGTAAGGCGAAACCCTGCACCACGCGGCTGATGATCCCGTTTTCGGAAGGCGAATCCGGCCGCAAGCCCTCATTCATGCACCGGAAAAATGCCAGAAGCTGGCTTACGAGCACATCTATCACTGGAGAGTTATCATCGCTCAAATCCGTTAGTCCCGGGCATTCAATCGCCACGTCGGCTGCGCGAATCAGATCGCCAGGGATATTCTCGCCCACGATGACTTTCAAAAGCCCGAGCTCTTTACGATCCAATTCTCGAAGCAGGTCGGATTCGTAAGCCCGCAACAAAGAATCCGATGACAGTAAAGCGACGACAAGGCAGTCCTTGTGAACATAGCTCATTGGGCCGTGGCGAAGTCCGAGAAACGTCTCACAAAGAGTGGCCACCCGGCCTGAGGTCATTTCGAGCATCTTTAACGAGGCTTCGCGCGCCGCCGCGAAGCGAGCGCCGCTTCCGAGAAAGACGGCCCGCGTGAACGGCGCCTTCGCTATTGCGGCGACTCTGCCAAAATGTTGGGCAAGAATGTAGCTCGCGATGGCGCTGGACCGCTCGCATATCGCCTGGTATCGAGTAGGGATTTCGAGCAATCCCAGGAAACGCGCGCTAAGGACAAGATTGGTGAAGCTGCTGGTCATAACCAGACTTTTATCGTTGGTGGCTTCCGGCAGCGTAATCACGGTGACGCGCGAGTCGCTCGCAAACTTCGTAGCCAGGCTACCCGCAGCGTTGCAGGTTAGGACAAGATGACGTATCTCCGGATCCGTTTTCAAAATCTGCGAGAGGGCGCCACCGCTCTCCGGACTGTCGCCGGAACGCGCGATATAAACCATAAGGGCGGGCTTGCCCGGAGGCAGACACTTGCTACTGTGCGTCAGAATTGCTCCACCACCGAACCCCTGCACTGTGATCCCGAGTTCCGCTTGCAATGGAATACGCACGCAGTCGCCCGCGTACTCCGAACTTCCTGATCCAGTCAAAACCAGAGAACGGATATCTCTTACGCACGCCCTGAGAATATTCGTGCAGCCCTGCATCAGTTGAGAAGTTTGTAGCCAGGTGTGGGGCTGCTGACAGATTTCGCGCAGAGTGTGGAAGTAGCCCAAGCGGCGTTGTTCGTCTGGACTTTTGGAGAGTAATTCTGCCAATTTTGGCTGGCGCTCGGCAAGGGCGCGTAGCCAATCCGAATCAGATGAAAATACAGGAAACATTGATGGTCCTTCTGGCCAGAGGAAAAATAGCAGGAAATCATAGCAAAGTAAAAGAAAACATAGGATATTGTGCGATCATGGTAGCTATCCACGTGCTCCGCAAGGATTTGCTTGATTCCGCTGCGTGCGGTCGATCCGCAGAATAAGCTGTATACCTTCTTTTGCCTTTGTATATTGTCTTTTTGCGCACTAAAATGCCCGCATGCGTCGTCGAGACTTCTTGAAAGCCGCTGTCTTAATGCCTGCCGTTGCAACTGCAGATGTTCCGGCCCACCTTTGGCAGGGATACGATTTTTCACCTGGCCCGCCCGTGCATGAACGGCTGAATCAGGGACCGTTTGAGATCGATCAAGACGAAGGCTGGCAAACGATTCTGTTTACGTCTCCATCCGAGAAGCCACAGCGCAATCCCGGGTTAGGGCTGGTTGGCTATGCCTGGGAAGAGAATGGCCCTTCGCTGGCCGCGAGGGCTGGCCGGGAGACGCTCGAGCAACACATCGAGAAAATGTCCGGCCTGCCGTTTGTGGACGTTCTGTACATCCGCTGCGATTGGCGGAACGTGCAAACACGTCCGGGACGGCTGGATCTAAACCCAGTTTTTCACCTGGCGATGGATGCCGCCAAGCGTAAAGGGCTGCGCGTCGCTTTCCGGATTCAGCTCTCCAACTACTCATTCCAGCCTAACGAAGTTGCGTTGCCGGAGTTTCTTCGCGATCGCGTGCCGATGGTCAAGATCGGTCGCATCCCCAAAGAAGGCGGGGAATTCAGAGAGCCGCGCTACAATGATCCCGAATTTCAAAGAGCCTTTGCCGAGCTGAACGATCTCTCGCTGCGCAATTCGAAGGAGATCCTCTGATCGAGTGGATGGACCTGATGCAGTACGGATTCTGGGGAGAAAGCCACACCAGTAACTATCCGAGTCCGTTTCCCGATTTTCTTACCGCGGAGAAGACCTTCGTCACCATGACGGCCCGCCAACTCGAGACTTGGAAGAAGACCCCACTAGCGGTCAACACCCAGCCGGATATTAGCAACGTCGGAAACAGGACAGTCATTGATATGTCTGTACGGGCTGGCGCGTGGCTGCGTTCGGATAGCATCATTGTGGAAGAGCCGATTCAGATCGAAGAATTGACCAATCGTCCGCCGTGGCTTGCGACAATTATTGAAGACGGATACCTGCGTCATTACGATTCGTCTCAGATAAAGGCGGATGCTGCGGGTATCAATGAACTTGAGAATTACATGCTGCATTCGCTCGATGTGAAGGCGAATTATTGGGGACTATGGACGGAAGCTGACAATCTTTTACGCTACAACGAAAAATATCCGCGCGGATTCGAACGTTTGCGAACCCAGCTTGGCTACCGCTTACGGCCAGCCTGGGTGTGGCAGCGAAAGAGATACGGCACGAATGAACTCGTGATTTGCATTGCGAATCGCGGCGTCGCAGGAGTTCCGGGTGTGTTGTGGTTGAGGATTGAGAGCCCGGATAAGACGGTTAGCATGGAAGGTGCGTTTGACGCGGGTCATCCCTACGGAGGGGCTTTGCGGCAAGGCTCTTTCGTCCTACCGATGGGCTATCTGGGCAAAATCAATCTCTCCGCACAGCTGGAAATTCGCCCAGGGGTCAAGAAGCCCATTGCGTGGGCGTGTGAACAGCCAGTGAACGAAGACGGCTCGGTCACGATTGAGCTGAAGCCTGAGAACGATCGCGGCTGGCGAAAAGGAGTTTAGCTCGGAAGGCCTTTGAGCGCGCGCCAAAACTTTGCCATGCGCCTCCGTTGCCAGGGTGAGCCCTAGGAACGAAATCTTGATTCAGTCCGGCGAAAGATGTCCAGCCCAACGTCTTCAGCGCAGAAGCTAAACCGGAGTCAATGTCGCCCCGCTTAACAGTGCCGACGACTGTTGGTCGAGATACAACGTCGTGTCGGGGTGAGTCCGCAGAATTGATGCTGGCGCCAAGGGACTGATCTCGCCTTCAAGGCACGCTTTCACGGCGTTGGCCTTACGGGCGTCAGGCACGATACAAATGATCGCGTTTGCTTTCAGAATCTGACGCACGCTCATGGAGATGGCGCGTTCTGGCACTTCGCTTATCGAACGGAACCATCCCTCCCCCATTTGCTGGCGGCGGCAGACCTCGTCAAGCTTGACCAGCAGATATGGTTCTTCTGTCTCAAAGTCTGCTGGCGGATCGTTGAACGCCAGGTGTCCGTTTTCTCCGATGCCGACGAATGCAACATCTACTGGCGAGGTCTTAAGGGCGTTGCCCACGACGCGGATGACCTCAGCAGGATCGTGGTCGCCATCGAGCAAGTGAAACTTGGTGATTCCAGCTTTCTCAATCAGCCGCTCGCGCAGAAACCGTCGGAAACTGGCGGGATGAGACTCGGGGATCCCCACATATTCGTCGAGATGAAACATTTCTACCTTGGACCAGTCAATGCCCGGGAGCCCCGTGAGTACTTGCAGGAATTCAAATTGCGCGGCTCCCGTCGCAGCAATGATGCGAGCTCTTCCTCGTTCTTGGATTGCACGTCGGAGCAAGGCCGCCGCCTGCTCCGCCGCTCTCGCACCCAGAGTATTTTTGTCACTAAACGTTTTGATTTGCATGGATGATTACGTGGTCCCTTCCCTTATGCGTGTTAACCACAACCTACCGACGGGGCGACATCCTGGATGGTGGGACGTGGTGCATCCCCCTCGCGCAGCGCCCGCATGAACTCAGTTGATCAAGCATTGGCGCGAGCATTCTCCATGGACACAGGCCCTTTTTATACTTTGTTTTTGCCCAAAAGAGAAGGAAATAGATAATAAAAGAAAGTAAATGGAATAGAAGCGATGTTAAACTTGCGGACATGTCTGGACGTAGCATAGAGGGTGAGCAGGCTACTCTTTTGCCGGTCGCAAATTGAGAAGTGCGGAGGCAGTAATCACGACCTGGGATAGTCCACAGTTCGGGGATAAACCTGCCGCTGCTTGCGCCACAACTTCGAATCATCGCCCATTGCGGTGGAGAGCTAAAATCGCGATTCGCACGTCCCTTCTTCAATCGCCTGACAATCACGGCTCCGTCTGTCCCGATGGCGAAGGCTACAGCTGATTTCGGGGCCACGCTGCTGATGTACTGCGCGCAATGTTGATTACCGGGAAGAGCTTCGTAAGCTTTCGAACGGGATTTACGATACTTGTATCTGCACGGATGCCCCGAGTGGAGCGTAGGGCGCGACGTGGCCATGATCGGCTTTGGGCGAATCGGCCGTGCCCTCGTCGATCTTGCGAGGCTTCGATCTCAAGTGGCTCGTGTACGCTGCGCCACGTTCGCTGCAGAAGGAATATCCGGTACGATTGATTCGTGAGCCGAGTGCCTTAACCGCTCCGTCTCATTTGAGTGGGAGAAGAAGTGGCATCCGGAAATTCCGGACGAGGAGATCGCCCTGCCACATTTCATACTATGGTTTCGCCCGAACACGACCGAATGAAGGGAGCCGCAAAAGCTCAAGTGAGGCGTATGGCCGTGGAGGATATTCCGGCGGCGCTGGAGTTGTCGACCGAGGCAGGCTGGAACCAAACGGCAGAAGATTGGCGAATGCTAACTCAGTTGGCGCCGGAAACTTGCCTTGCGATTTACATGGATGGCGAACTGGCCAGCACGACCACTCTTTTGTGTTATGGGTCGAGCCTGGCATGGCTGGGAATGGTGCTCACGAGGGGAAAGTTTCGCGGACAAGGACTGGCGCGCCGCTTACTGTCGGAAACCTTGGCGTTGGCGAATCGAATGAAGATTGAAACCGTGAAACTGGATGCAACGGACCAGGGGCAGCCACTGTATGAGAAATTGGGATTTCGTTGTGAGCAGCCGGTGGAACGGTGGGAGCGCACAGTGACGGGCAGCACAGCCATTCTAGATGGACGCTCGGGCTTATTGTCACGCGAGCATCTGGTTGCGGACCGGGACTCTTTCGGCGCAGACCGCTCCGAACTACTCGGCAGGTTAGCGGAAAGAAATGGCGCGTTTGTCGCAGGAGAGTCTTACGCCGTCGTGCGTCCTGGCCGGGTGACTTCGTATATGGGGCCCTGCGTCTCTTCTGACGCCGGCGTTGCGCGCTCGTTGATCGAGTGCTGCATTCGGAACACAGGGACTTCGCTTTTTTGGGATTTATTGAAGCAGAATCACCATACCGAACGGATTGCGATCGACCTCGGCTTCAGCCACCGGCGTACGCTTACACGCATGGTTCGAGGCAAGGAATTGCGCGGCAGAGAAGACCGCATCTACGCGCTGGGTGGATTTGAGTTTGGCTAGATGACGACGATTCAAAACGAAGCTGAATTGGAAGAGCACCTCTCGCGTCCTGGCGACGCGGATGCGGCAGCCCTCTCTTCGCTGGAAGGCGATCTGCTCATTCTGGGCGCCGGCGGCAAGATGGGACCGAGCCTGGCCAGATTGGCGCGCCGCGCGGCCGATAGAGCGGGATTGAAGAAGCGTGTGATCGCGGTCGCGCGCTACAGCAATGCCCGTTTGCCCTCGGAGTTTGCCGCATGCGGCATTGAGGCCATCGCGGCAGACCTGTTGGAACCTGGCGAACTTGAGAAGTTGCCCGACATCCCCAATGTCATTTACATGGCCGCGAAGAAATTTGGAACTTCTGGCGCCGCACACGAGACCTGGGCAATGAATACGTTCCTGCCGGGACTAGTGGCCAGCCGCTTTCATAGCTCACGCATTGTGGCTTTCTCTACGGGAAATGTGTATCCGCTTCGATCGGCGAGCGAAGGCGGAGCCGATGAATCCACGCCAGTCGCGCCAGTCGGCGAGTATGCCCAGTCTGCGCTCGGTCGTGAGCGCATGTTCGAATATGCGTCCGCAAAATGGGGAACGCCGGTCGCCATGCTTCGCCTGAATTACGCTATCGACTTGCGATACGGCGTTCTTCTGGACATTGGGCAGGCGGTGTATGAGCACCGCCCGGTGGATCTGCGCATGCCTCTGGTAAATGTAATCTGGCAAGGAGATGCGAACTCATGGTGCTTGCGGTCGTTTGCACACTGCCAGTCGCCTCCTTTTGTGCTGAACATCACGGGGCCGGAGACATTGTCGGTTCGCGAGATCGCAGTCGCATTCGGAAGGCACTTCGCAGTTGAGCCGCAGTTTAGTTCCGAGCCGGCACCCTCCGCGCTGTTGAACAACGCGGCGAAAGCCCGGCAACTCTTTGGCGAGACGATCGTGAAGCCCGCGGAAATGATCGAGTGGACAGCGAATTGGATTAAGCAAGGCGGCGCAACTCTGGGTAAGCCGACCCATTTTCAGACGCGCGACGGGAAATTCTGATGCAACTTCGTGACAAGCTTTTCTCCGGCCTCGTGGTGCCGGCCCATCCCCTTGCTCTGAATCAGGAGCGCAAGCTCGATGAGCGACACCAGCGCGCCCTGACCCGCTACTACGTCGCGGCTGGCGCCGGAGGGATTGCGGTAGGCGTACATACAACGCAGTTTGCGATCCGCGATCCACAAGTCGGCTTGTTTAAACCAGTGCTGCGGATTGCTGCCGAGGAAACCGCCGGGAAAGACGTGGTAAGAATTGCCGGAGTCTGCGGCAAGCGAGATCAGGCAATTGGTGAAGCGAGGCTTGCCGCCGAGTTAGGATATGGCGCTGCCCTGCTGAGCCTGGCCGACCTCAAACATGAAACCATTCCCAAGCTTCTGGAGCACGCACGGGAAATAGCTTCTGTGCTGCCTATCATTGGTTTTTATCTGCAGCCATCGGTAGGCGGACGTGTTCTGCCCTTCGAATTCTGGCGGCAATTCGCGGAGATCGATAACGTTGTGGCCATCAAGATCGCGCCTTTCAACCGATACCAGACACTTGATGTGGTTCGTGCGGTTGTGCAATCCGGTCGCGCACAAGAGATCGCACTCTATACAGGCAATGACGACAACATCCTCATCGATCTCCTCACCGAATTTGATTTGGGTGGCGAACGGCTTCGTATCGTTGGCGGATTGCTCGGCCATTGGGCGGTGTGGACTAAGACAGCGGTTGCGCATCTGGCAGTGGCGAAAAGTCAATCACAAACTGTTCCCGCCAGGCTGCTTACTCTTGCACAGCAAATTACCGATGCGAATTCCGCATTCTTCGATCCAGCCCACCAATTTCACGGATGTATCGCGGGAATTCACGAAGTATTGCGGCGTCAAGGTTTGCTGGAGGGCCGATGGTGTCTGGATCCGCGCGAGGACCTTTCGGCCGGCCAATCGGAAGAGATCGACCGTGTTTACAAGCTTTACCCGCACTTGCCCGATGATGACTTCGTCAAGGAGCACCTCAGTGAATGGCTTAGCTAAGACTCTGCTGGCTTTGTTCGTGTGTGCGGGGACGGCATGGGCTGGCGGCAGGCCGACAGTGAAGGCGGTTTTCGCTTCCGGGGATGTTCCTCTCAATACCGACGCATCTACCGCGTTCTGGCGCTCGGCGGGCATTGCGTCCCTGGAGAAAGACACGCGAGGGAAAGACGTGCCCACTTTCCACGGCGAAGTCCGTATGCGCTGGACCAGGGACAATCTTTATTTTCTATTCATCTGTCCTTACGACGAGCTTTATCTGAAGCCTGCTCCAACCACCAACCAGGAGACGAACGAACTGTGGAACTGGGATGTGGCCGAGGTCTTCATCAGCGCGAACTTCCGCGACATCAAACTCTACAAGGAATTCGAAGTCTCACCTCAAGGCGAGTGGGTCGACCTGGATATCGATCTACACAAGCCACATCATGAGGTGGGATGGACCTGGAACTCAGGATTTGAAAAGACCGCGCGTATCGATACGGTCGCCCGTCGCTGGTATACCGCGCTGAGAATTCCATTTTCAGCTATCGATCATCGTTCCGCCAAGGCGGGAAATATGTTTCGGATGAACTTGTTCCTCAGCGAGGGTCCTCCTTCGAACCACCGCGAGATCACCTGGCAACCTCCCATGAGCAGCACGTTTCACACCCCGGAGCGATTTGGGTTGCTGGAACTGGTCAAGGAAAAACAATGAGGCTTGGAGTCGTACCTAAATGTTGCTGCGCTTCATCTCGTCCATCAGGTGATCGCATGAGCGCACGCACAGAGCCATGATGGTCAGAGTAGGATTCTGGCAGGGATTGGAGACAAACCCCGAGCCATCCATTACGTAGAGATTCCTGATGTCGTGGGTTCGCTGAAATTGATCGAGCACAGACTTCTTGGGGTCGCTGCCCATGCGGGCGACGCCGGCCTCGTGAACAGCCCAGCGTGGCGCTGAGGGATTCGCGCGAGTGCGGATGTTTTTGGCTCCCGCAGCCTCCAGCATCTCTCCGGCAGATTCAGCGATGTCCTTGATCATGGCCTTCTCGTTCTCGCCGTCGGACATATGAATCTTTAGCACTGGGATACCGTAGACATCCTTCACTTCCTTGTCGATTTCCACAAAGTTGTCCCAGCGAGGTAAGACTTCGCCGAAGCCGGTGATGTTGAACTCGGAGCGTGATTCACGAAGCGCCTTCTTATAAGCCTCGCCAAAACCTTGCGCCCCCCAGTTGAAATCGAAGGTGCTGTCGGATTCAAAGCCATAACCGCGAAGAAATCTCTTGAACGGCGGGTCGCCTTTGATGTTGCGAAAGCGGACGATATAAATCCCCAAGGGCTTGACGGGAGCACTCAAGGAAGGCGCTGGAGCAAGCTCGGGAAATTCGCCGCTGCCACCGGCGCTACGTACGTGAGCCATGAGGTAGTGACCGAGAATGCCGCTGGAGTTCGCGAGGCCATTGGGATACTGGGAATTTGCCGAGTTTAAAAGGATGCGGGTGGACTCTTGCGATTGCGCGCACAAGATGACGGCGCGCGCCTGAATTTCGCGCGGAGCCCGCGTGATTCTGTCGATGTAAAGAACGCCGCGCGCGCGATTGAGGTCCGCATCCATCAGAACCTTGAAGGCCATGGCGTTCGAAATCAAAGTACAATTCCCAGACTTGAGTGCGTCGGCGACGGTGGTAAAAGCAGAATTGAAGTAAGACTTGGTGACGCAGCCCCGTTCGCAGGGGCCGCAATAATGACATGGACTGCGGCCATTCAATGATTGGGTGAGGTTCGCTGAACGTGTGAGCGTGGCGGTACGGCCCAGCTTCTGTTTCACGCGATCGCGAAAAACTGATTCTTGACAGTTCAGCGCCATAGGCGGCTGGAATTGGCCATCCGGCAACTCCTCAAGTCCCTCTGCCATTCCAGTGATTCCTACATACTTTTCCACCAGATCGTAATAGGGCGCGATGTCTTTATAGCTGATCGGCCAGTCTTCGCCGTAGCCATCGTGGGAAGCGGCTTTGAAGTCCCAGTCGCTGAAACGCAGCGAGACGCGACCCCAGACGTTGGTGCGGCCACCGGTCATGCGCAAACGGCCCAGCCAGTTGAATGGTTTGTCCGCGGGCGCGGTGTAGGGTTCCTCTATGTCATTCACGAACCAGTCTTGGGTATATTCGTTGCAAACGTCTCCCATCTGCGATTGAATGGGGCGCGTTTTGCGGACAATTTCCGGGGCGAGGTTGCGATACTTCAGTGCGAAAGCTGGAGTATGCTCGCTGAAATTCGCGCTGGATTGCGGGCGTCCGGCCTCAAGGAGAGCAACCTTCAGCCCAGACTCGGCCAGACGCTTGCACGCCCAGCCCCCGGAGGCCCCTGAACCTACTACGATTACGTCGTATTTCTGCGTTGTCGATTCAGCCAAGGGTTCGATACCGCCGGAGACGATGATTGCTGACGCTAAACAATGTCATGATTTGCGTGATGCTAACAAGCCAAGCAGAGCGAGGTCAATCGAAGAGGATGAAGCGCACTCCGCAACGGTCGCTCAGTCTTATCCATTCACTTTGTAGCTGGCATGCACAGAAATTGTCTCTCGTTGGCATGGCACTTGTGACTGTGCAGCGACCGAATGTTACCATTACCGCGAGAATTTCTTGCATAACTGAGACACCAACCATACAGACTCTACGAGGCCATTATCGTGACAAAGGATGAGAGGTTGCGCCTGATCAGGGATGGACAGGCAGTCGGGCGCGCGCTTACGCGTCGCGAGATGGTGCAACGAATCCTCGCCGGAATGGGCGCCGGAATGGCGTTGCCGCTGGTGGCGGCTTCCCACCCCATACACAGGCTTCTTTCGGATGACGCAATTTTTTCACACGCGGATGCGCAGATGGCATCCACGGCTTGGCAACCGTTATTTCTCAACGCGCCCCAGAATAAGGCGCTCGTCGCGCTGTCGGAGATCATCGTGCCCGGGTCAGCCAAGGCTCAAGTGAACCGGTTCATCGATTTGCTGCTAAGTGTAGATACGCCTGCTAACCAGAAGAACTTCTTGGTGAGTATTTCGGCGATGGAGGACGAATCGCAGAAGCGTTTCGGGCAACCGTTCGCGGCTCTCAGCGGAGACCAACAGAATGAGCTTCTAACCGCCGCTTCGAAAGAGGATGTGGGCAACAACGAGGACAAGGATAAGGGTTTAGAGGCGCGAGATTCTGAGGGCAAACACGCAGGAGAAACGCGACATTCGCTCAACGACCACTTCAATAATCTGAAGGGTTGGATCAGTGGAGCGTATTATTCGTCGGAAACCGGCATGGCGGAACTCGGATGGACCGGCGATTACGCCTTCGAGAATTATCCATCGTGCCAGCACGCGGAAGAACATCACTGAGACTGCCGGCGGGGAGGGGACTCACATTGTCGCATCAAATAATACGCGACCAATGCCGCCTGGCGCAGAAACGGCTAGCCCTTCCGTACTCCTGGGGAGACTTTGTATATCGCAGCCGCTCCTAACAAACTGGCTCCAGCCAGGATTTTCCAGGCCAAGTCATAGCTATGGTAGCTATCGAATGTTCTTCCCGCAATCCACGGCGCTGCCCACTGGCCCAACGAGTATCCCATGATGATCAGCGCGAGGATCTTTCCAAGGGCCGCGGTGCCGAAGCATTCCGCTGTGACAAGTGGAATCAACATGTAATCGGCGCCCATTGCAAACCCAAAGGCCAGGGCAAAAAGCCAGATGGCAGCTGGCTGGTGCGATAAGTAAAGTATTGGAATCGCTAGCCCAATCAATAAATAGAAGAAAGCCATGATGTCTTTCTTGGGGAACCGATCCGCCAAATACCCCACCAAAACGCGGCCACCGAGGCTTGATGCCAGCAGCACTGTTGAGAATCGCGAAGCCGCAGTCGGCGAGTAGCCCTCATCCCTAAGGAATAAAATGAAGTGTTGAATCACTGCGCCAATCGCTCCAACCACCAGCGTGGAGCCTGCCAGGATCAGCCAAAAGTTGGTTGTTCGGGCCGCAGCAGCGACACCGCTTGAAGTAGCAGCACCGGCGGTAACCGTGTCGTCAGCGAGATCATTTTTCGAATCTCCGTCCGGCAGGAGCCCCATTTCGGCGGGAGTGGAGCGCGTAATCAAGATTCCGACCGGGAAGAGCACAATCAGAATCAATAGGCCGACAGTTCCCAGCGCGTGGCGCCACCCGAAGGTGCGGATCAAACGACTAACCAGTAAGGGCGACACCACTCCGCCAAAACCCAGGCCAAGATAGGCGAAGCCCATCGCACGGCCGCGCTGCCTGCGGAACCATTGCGCAATAAGCACTTGATTGGCTATGGGGCCTGCCAGTACGTAACCCAAGACTTCCGCGATGCAAAGAAGTTCGTATTCCCAGAATCGGGTCATGAAACCCATGAGGAATAGAGAAACCCCGATGAGGCCAGTACCCGTAAGGATGATCCATCGACTGCCGATCCGGTCAATTAGCGCGCCCGCCGCGAAACCGAAAGGCAAGCCGACAATCAGGAATCCTAGAAGAAAGCCCTGGGTGACTTGGGCGCGCGCGAACCCGAGTGATTCCACAAGCGCGGGATAAAAAACCGGGAAACCATAAAAAATAATTCCGACAGCAAAGAAGAGATTTAGGAATGCAGCAACAACAATCCACCAGCCATAAAAGATTCGTGTTGATCGATTTTCCTTCATGTAAGGCACCGACACCGCGCGGGCGGCGTCTGCATAGGGTTGCACACTATTGTCTTCGTGGCCATGAGTCCGGATTGGCTCGCTTGGTCCCGGTAAGCCTGATTAAGTCGTTCCGTACTGAAAAGAAGTTCGTGCACTTCACGAAATCGCCGGAAAACCGGCGAGGCCCCTACGGTCGGGCCTGAATCGTCTGCCAAGCGAGAACACGCATTGTCGATTCGCCGACCCGCTTAGATGCCTGTAGGGACAGTCCAATTCCTCGGTAAACGAAAGGAAAGGCCGCCTTCGCGCCGTCGCCGGAAGGCGGCCGGTGAGTTTAAGAGCAATAAAAAGGCAATTTAAAAGCTTTCGTTTTGTTATGATTGGTTGTTTTTAATTTCATCTTGAACGCATTCGACTGCGTTACCTCCATGATGGCATGGATCAGAAGCGGCCCCTACAACTGAAGCGGAGTGGGAATCACTAAGAGATGTTCTATCGAAGCGAAGATTCGGGCGTCCGGTTTCGGAATGTTCTGCGACGTAACCGGGAGTCGGGACGAGGCGGTGCGTACGCCGTCTGTTCTGCCCACCCGCAGGTCCTCGAAGCAGCGGTCCAGCAAGCAATCGAAGATTGTTCGATTCTTCATGTGGAATCGACCTCCAGCCAAGTGAACCAGTTTGGTGGCTACACGGGTCAGACGCCGCAAGAGTTCTCGGAGTGGATCCGCGGCTCTGCCCAGCGCGCGGGCCTCCCTGCGGACCGAGTCCTGCTGGGTGGCGACCACCTTGGCCCCTTCCCATGGAGAAGCGAAGGCGCTCATGCCGCATTGCAGAAAGCTTGCGAATTGGTGCGAAGCTGTGTTCTCAACGGATATCAGAAGATACATCTCGACGCGAGCATGCCTTGTGCCGACGACGGAAATGCCGGCCTCGACGAACAAATCGTTGCGGACCGAGCTGCCATTTTGTGCCAGGCTGCAGAAAACGCGTATTCCAAATTGCCAGCCGGTTCTCCGCAGATCGTCTATGTGATTGGAACCGAAGTCCCCGCCCCCGGCGGCGAGTCACAGGGTGCACATGCGCCAGAGGTAACGACCGCCGAACATATGCATCGAACCTTGCGAGTATTCCAGCGCGTCTTCTCAGAACAAAACCTGTCGTCGGCCTGGGAAAGAGTAGTGGCGCTCGTTGTCCAACCCGGAGTTGAATTCGGATCTGATCTGATTTTCGAATATGACAGGGCAAACACACAATCGTTGTCCGCGGCGCTGGCAGGAAACGCCGGACTCGTATACGAAGCGCATTCCACCGACTACCAGTCCCCGAAGGCGCTACAACAAATGGTGGAGGATCACTTCGCAATTCTCAAAGTTGGCCCCTGGCTGACATTTGCCTATCGGGAAGCGGTTTTGGCCCTGGAGGCAATCGAGCATGAACTGCTTAAGACGAGCGCTGGCATTCGGCAGTCGCAGGTGCGCGAAGCCCTCGAGCAGGCAATGTTCAGGAATCCTGTTTACTGGCGGTGGTATTATCTCGGCGATGAAGAGAAAATACGTCGCGAGTTGATCTATAGCTACAGCGATCGCTGCCGGTATTACTGGAACGAGCCCTCCGTCCAAAAAGAGGTAGCGCAACTCTTCGGGAATCTTGCCCCGCGACCGATTCCTTCCACCCTGTTGAGTCAATTTCTGCCTTTCGAATATGAAGCTATACGAGAGGGAGCACTCGAAGCTACTGCGGAAATGATCGTTCGCGGCCATATCCAACGCGTCTTGCGCGTTTACTCTCGCGCATGCGCCGCATAGGAAAAGGACATCGATGCTACGGAGAGACTTTCTAAAAAGCAGTATGGCGTTGGCCGCGGTTGCGGAGCTCGGAACCGGCGAAGCACATGGGCTTGTCCGCGC
>Ga0207654_10000295_pt1 | contig 30112 bp, 16 predicted proteins | sample KBSC64metaG_FD_184355 | JGI IMG/M metagenome (GOLD analysis project Ga0207654, IMG submission 184355) | Corn rhizosphere microbial communities from Kellogg Biological Station, Michigan, USA - KBS C6-4 metaG (SPAdes) (version 2) | ecosystem: Host-associated > Plants > Roots > Rhizosphere > Soil...
TCGCTTCCCCGCGGCGGACGAAATCATCGCGCTGCCAACGTCGTCCGTTCTCACGAAGAGTCCTTCGCCGATCACAGAATTGAAGCCAACCGATGCCGCAATTCTGGTGACGCACAGCTTCGAGCAGGATTCAGCAATCATGGCTTCCCTGCTCGCTCGCGAAACCCTGCCTGCTTACGTGGGTGTACTGGGACCTCAGCGACGTACTCGGGAAGTGCTTGCCGAAGCCGCCCGTGTCCTTAAACTCGAAGCCGCCCCCGATCACGTCGAGAGTTGGCTCTCACACCTTCACGCACCCACCGGCCTCGACATTGGTGCCGAAACACCCGCGGCAATCGCGCTATCGATCATCGCTGAGATCCAGCAGACCCTGAACAACGGCTCTGCTCTGCCATTGCGTCAGGTGCGTGCCGTCCGTCCCGCGCTGTCAAAAGTCTGATCGGCAAAGGCCCAATCAGGCCGCTGCCTGCTGGTTCAAGTGTGCCTCCAGCACATCCAGAAATTTTGCCAGCCAAGCTGGATGCGCCGGCCATGCCGGCCCGGTCACAAGCTTCCCGTCCACCATCGCGTCTGTCATCTCCAGCGAGACAAATGTTCCGCCTGCCAAGCCAATCTCCGGCGCACATGCGGGATAGCAGTTTAGCCTGCGCCCCTTCAGTACACCCGCTGCGGCAAGCAGTTGCGGCCCATGGCACAACGCAGCAATCGGCTTTCCTTCCTTGTCGAAATGGCGAACGATATCGAGAACCCTCGCATTCAAGCGCAGATACTCCGGCGCGCGTCCACCCGGCACAACCAGAGCGTCATAATTCGCCGGATTCACCTCGTCGAATGTCGCATTCAACGTAAAGTTGTGGCCGCGCTTCTCACTGTAGGTCTGGTCTCCCTCGAAATCATGAATCGCCGTCCGGACCTGCTCACCTTTCTTCTTGCCAGGACACACCGCTTCGACGACATGCCCGACCATCTGAAGGGCCTGAAAAGGCACCATTATCTCGTAATCCTCGACAAAGTCGCCGGCCAGCACCAGAATCTTCGCTGATTTCATCCTGAGATCTCCGAATGGAAATTTGCCCGTGTCTCCGGCGAGAAAATGAGTGAGCCGGAAAGCGTCAGACACACATGGTATCTGATGGATTGGACGCAGTGAAGATTCGACCGTGATATGCGCTTGAAGCGCGGGCACGCCCCTCGCTCAACGCACGTTATACCCTAGAAAAGGATGTCCCATTCTCCCAGCACCCTCGAAGAGTTGAATACGCAGATCGTCAGCTGCGAGCGCTGCCCGCGCCTTCGCACACACTGCAGTGAGGTCGCCCGTATCCGCCGTCGTGCCTATATCGATCAGGAGTACTGGGGTCGACCAGTTCCCTCCTTCGGCGACCCTGAAGCCCGCGTTCTTGCTCTCGGCCTTGCCCCCGGAGCCCACGGCTCCAACCGGACTGGCCGTCCCTTCACGGGCGATGGTTCTGGCGACTTCCTTTATCCCGTTCTTTACGACGCCGGATTCGCCTCCCAGCCCATTGCAAGTTCGCTGAAGGATGGCATGAAGCTGAAGAACATCTGGATCACCTCCGTTGCTCGTTGCGCTCCTCCCGGCAACAAACCCACTCCGGAGGAACTGCGCAACTGCACTCCCTGGCTCGACCAGGAAATCGCTCTGCTTAGAAACCTTCGCGTGGTTGTCTGCCTTGGGCGGATCGCTTTTGATGGTCTCCTCGCGCACCAGCATCGAGGCGGCTCCCGCATCGCCCGAGCACAATTCCAATTCGCTCACGGTGCAGAGTTCACTTTCCCCGGAGGCCTCAAAGCCATCACCAGCTATCATCCTTCGCTGCAGAACACCAACACGGGTAAGCTGACCAGACCGATGTTTCTTCGGGTGTTCATGCGCGCAAGAGAGCTGGCCGGGTTGGATTGATTATTCCTCCTGTTCCAAGGCAGCAGCCGATATCCTTGTGCCGGACCCTGATCTGGAAATCGACAGGTTTTCACGGAGGCGAAGATGCGGAACGCGGCTGTTAAGCTGTTCTGTTCGGTGTTGATTGCAGCAACAATGGGAGCGCAGACACAAACCATGAGTCACTGGTCGAAAGCAGATTTGCTCGATCGCGCGAAGCATCTTCAAGAAGAGGCAGCGAAAGGCGACGGCTCCGCAAGCGAGATCATCGAGAAGTATCCTCACCACTACACCATGCTCGCCTTCCGCCAGAAGAGCGGCGGCGGCGAACTCCATCAGAACTTCGCCGACATATTCGTGATTCTCGACGGACACGCCACGGTGGTCACTGGCGGCAAAATGGTCGATGAGAAGTCCACCGGACCTGGAGAACTCAGAGGTAAGTCAGTCGAAGGTGGTAACCGTCAGGACGTAAGGGCGGGCGACGTCGTCCACATACCCGCTGGCACACCGCATCAGACAATGGTCGCTGATGGCCAGACCGTGACCTACTTCGTGATCAAAGCCGAAGAGACCCGCTAGCCCGTTGGCTCCGTCACGCCAGTTCAGCATCGATCCAACGAAAAGAAGGAAAACAGGAAGCCGCAGACCCGACCACGTTCGGTGTGTCTCAGACTGCTAAGGAGCTTTTGCAGGAGGGTCAGCGAAAGGCCAATCGAGTTTGGAGCGGGAGACCGGGATCGAACCGGCGACATTCAGCTTGGGAAGCTGACGTTCTACCACTGAACTACTCCCGCCCTTTTAGATCAACATTCTAACCAAATCTATCGAGAGATTGGCCATACAGCCCAACACTGTACGCCGATCGGCAGAGTCAACCTCTACCTAATCGCGATCAACTGGTGCCTCTACGCAGCAAATGCGAAAAAGCCAGCCTGTGCCAGTATCGCAGAGCCGGTGGCGGGTGGCAATCCGCACGAACTAAAGGCCCCATCCCCATGCTGCACTGCGTCGGGAATCATTGAACCGATTCGAGCTCGATCACCGCAACGGTAAAAGGTTCTAGATCGACTGACATGTCTCGGGCGTACTCAATCTCGCGCCTCTTCGCCGTGATCGTGTCAGGATGTTCAAGCGATGCAGAATCGTTGAGCCCCGCGCTGACCGTGTACAACGTTGCCGCGGCCTTTGCAGGCACCTTCGAACCTTGTAACCGCATGAGAAGCACATTGCGCTGGCTCGAGTAGTTAACCGCCTTCACGACGATGCGTCGTTCGTCCGCGCTCATCGTTGCAATCGCATCGGCTGACCCCTGTACCCAGCCCTCTGGGATCATTGTTGAAATCTTGTTGAAGAACTGGCTACGATCGCCGGCATCCCGAACTGCCCCCATCGCGGACGCAAGATATCGCTCAGCATAGTGCTCGCGAAAGAGCTTCTCAACAACGTACCCGGCGCCCGGAAACCATGAGACATGATCGTGATAGATAAACGACGTCCATTTCGGATCGTCGGTTGTGTTTCGCATCAGAAGGGCTGGACACGTCATCGAGAGCCCTGGACTCAGCTCTTCATAGAGCATCAGGCTGCCGGCCGTATGCAGACCTGCCCGCCAGTCGTAAGTGTGTTGCAGGCTCCACTCCAGAACGCCGATCTCAATCTGTGGATGCTTCGAGGCGCGAACATAATCCCGCAGTTTGATTAGATAATCCCGTATACGTCTGAGGCCAGTCTCGAAGTTTTGCGGCTCATACTCGTAGTTGTGGCAACCCAGGATATCGAAGTGCTCTCCGGCTAGATCGATAACCTTCTCGCTCCAGTCCATATCGCTGGATCGCTTTTGGCCGCATGCCACGATGCGAGCATGCGGAGCAATTTCGCGTAGGTGGCTCCCGTATACATTAACGATCTCCGCGTAGCTCTCCGGAGTGAACCCATTATTCATAGGCTCGTTGTCGATTTGGAACAGCTTCACGCCGTAAGGTTCCGGATGACCGTTCGCAGCCCTCTTTTTTCCCCACTCCGCCGATTCACTATCATTGAGATAGTGAACCCAGTCCATCGCATATTCCACCTGCTCCGGTTTTGTTCCCGGCGCTGGCAACACGATCAGTGGTTCAGCTCCGATTTTCCCGCAAAGCCCGAGGAACTCGTCCGTTCCAAAGCCGTAATAATCTGAATAGCCTCCCCACATCACGTTCGGATGATAATGTCGGCTGGCGTATGGCCCAACGCCATCCTTCCATTTGTATGTCGAAGCGAATGAGCCGCCCGGCCAGCGAATGAAGGATGGGTGCAGATCGCTGAGGGCCTTCAGCAAATCAGGCCGAAGCTTTCCGCCGTGACGCGTATCGGAGCGCATCATCGAGATGAAATCGACCAGCACAGAACCTTTGCCGTTTGCCACGATTTCGATGGACGCCTGCGTGTCCCTCACGCTGCTGGTGAATGCAAACGGCACCTCCGTCCACTCCGTTCCAGCCCGCGCGAGCGGAATCGAAGCGATCGTTTCGCCCTTCGCAGTCTTAATCACCACTGCCAGCTTCGGGGTTCCAGTCTCCCCCTTAAGCCAAAGCGAACCGTCATACTTCACGCCCATTTCGAGAAAAACACGGCCCTGGCTGATTCCGGCCCGCCCGCCTTCAACCCGAAGCCGCACGCTTTTCGTTCCGTTCTTGAATTCGACCTCAACAACCTCGACTCTCCCGCGCTCACTCTCAGGTTTCCAGTAGGTTTCGAAGTCCTTGCCCTCGAACCCTGAACCGCGGATCTGCTCGGCGAAGAGACCGTCTTCCACGGAGTGATTAATGTGTTCGAGAAACTGGCCATAGATCCCCTGATCGATGGGCGTTGTTGCCCTGTCCGTGTCGACGAGCAGAACCGTAACTCGCTCCTCGCCGCCCTTTTCATCTGCATACGATCCGAACAGGTTCGGTGCACCCTGCCTGCGAAAAACCGCCGCACTTGCGGCCATCGATTCTAGGAGAAAGTCTCGTCGGTTCATCACCACTTATTCCTCTGCGGATAGTTCGCGCTCCCAAGCCCTGCCGGCGCCATGCTACTGCTTTGCAGCAAAACGATAAACCTCAACGCTGATCGGTGAAACAATCAGGCTCGGAGGAATTTCGCCGAGCGAGCTTTGCTTCACTTCCACCTGCGGCGCCTGCCCCACGTGATTCGTCGCCTCCAGGTCCTTGCCTGTCATCCGCCATACCTCAGCTTTCCCGGTAGGCTGTACGCCGTTGACTGTCACAGTCATCTTCTGTTCAGAATCTGTGGCGTTCACCACCACAAGCGTGATGAATTTACGATCGGCGCTGAGAGCTGCGAACATGTCCAGCGGATAAGTAGGACTTCCCGCGCTGGTTCGTGGAAGGTCCCCCACTATGTGCTGTGTAGGGTTTGGCTGTGGCGAATCGCCCGTCAGAGCAACTGGAATGGACCCTGCACCGAGATGCTCGCCATACAGTTTGAAGAGCACACCGTTCGCATTCAGAGTTGCTGCCGTCTGGTTGTAGTCCAGTGTCGAAACTCCCATTGTGAATGCAGACATGTGGAGAAAATCCGTCTCGCGCAGCATCTCGTTGAAGACCATTGCATAGGACAGTGCCAGCTTCAGATTGGGCTGGCCGCCAGTATATGCGTACTCGTCATTCGACATGAAGATCTTCTTACTCTTCATCTCCGGATAGAGCTTCTCGTACTCCTGCCACTCTTCGGCCTTCAGACGAACGCGATCAGACGGGCGGCGCACCCACTCCAGAACACTCTCCTCATCCGGCACGTAACCGGCTTCGAGGCGGCCCACTTTGATGCCTTTCTCCGCGCGCTCGCGATCCCAGCGCACGCCTGCCCGTGTGTACCAGTGCTCCGTGACACCATCGAAATTGCCCATGTCATGCTTCAGGAAACCGCAGGTCCAATCAGCTTCGGAGCAGATGCCCGCCTGGGCAAACGGAATGTGCCGATCCGCAGCCACGCCCTCAAAAATCGCCTCTTCCGGCATTGAACCGGAGGCCAGCAGCGTGATCGTGGGATCGGCCGCGCGCATCGCCTTCGCAAATTCGTTGTGCTTCAGCAGGTAGTACTTCAGATCAGTGCGTCCGAGCTGCCACTGCCCGTAGGGTTCGTTACCTATGTTCCAGAATTTCACGTGGTAAGGCTGGGCATGACCATTGCGGGCTCTCATGGCTCCCATCGTCGAAGTTGCGGCACCGTTGATGTACTCGACTTCTTCGGCCGCTGAATGTGCATCGCCAAATCCGGCGTTCACGGTGATGTACGGCTCGACTCCGATCAGCTTGCAGAACGTCATCAGCTCATCCATTCCCAGGTCGTTCGTCTGCATTGCGTTCCACGCGTAATCAAAATCAGGCGGCCTCTTATCGCGCGGCCCAACCGAGTGGTACCAGTTGAAGTTGGAAATGTAGTTCCCGCCGGGAAGCCGCCAGAACCCGGAGTGCAACTGCTTGAGCTGCGCAATAACCTCGGGCCGAAAACCCTTAAGATTTTCGGCTGGCATCATCGACACAGCCCCAACATGAAAGTCTCCGGTTCCCGTCCCGCTGATCTCAAGTTTGCCGGTTTCAGTGTCAGCCTGCGCAGTGAATGAAAAAGGCAACTCCCTGTATGTCGCGGAAAGTGCTGGAAGTGTGATTGCCTTGCTTTCATTCGCGCCTTCGCCCCACACCAGTGCAACCTTAACCTCGGCGCCAGTCGATCCGCGAAGCCAGATGTGCCCGATGTACTTCTTCCCCTTCACAAGAGCGATGCCCGATTGCCGAATTCCACGGGGTGTAGCTCCGCCGAGTTCGACACGCGGACTTTGTTCGCCAACGAATGGTCGATCGTGATCCATGACCACCGCCTCTGCGGGACCAATTGGATGCCACTTCCGCAACTGCATGTTTCGGAATGGCCCACCTTGGGCCGGCGCGGCTGTCTGCGGTTCCTCGGGCTTGACCGCAAAGTAGAATTTTCGGTCATCCAACATCTCAGACCAGAGGCTGCGATACATGAGCGAACCAATGTGCTCGATAAACATCCCATACTCATAAGGCGATACCGGCTCCGCTTTCTGTTGCGTATTGATGCTCACCTTGATTTCGTGTAGCGTGCGAACGGATTCTTGCTGAGCTGCTCCTGTTTGGGCCGCGCCTAGCAGCGCAAGAGTCGCCGCGGTGACGATCGCGATCTGATTCCTCATCAAACTCTCTTCCTCGTAAGCCGGGTTCACAAATCTTCATGTCCCGACTCTGGTCACGGGAATCCTAATCCAAATACCAGCCGACAATAAAGCGATTTATTTGTTTGTTCAGACGAATCTGGATCTCGTATATTCGAGAGTTCTGGAAAACATCGGACGCAGGAACTGCGAACTAATTTGGACCTTCCGTCGTGAATCCACTTCTGCGCCGCACCCGTAAATAGAGTTTCGAGGTTGAAAGATGCTAAAGAATGCAGCACTCTTCAAGGCTCAGCTTTCTGGGGCCCTGTTGACCGTCGCAGTCCTTTCCTTTGCTGCTAAGTCTCAGGCTCAAATGCCCGGCCAAAAGGCGCCTGGTCCTCCTCCCGCGCGTGTCGAACAGACAGGTCAGGGCTTCCGCGCCGCTGCTGGCAACGAAATTCTCACCGTCACCGCCTGTACCGATTCCGTGATTCATGTTGTCGCCACTCCAGATCCTTCAGCTCCCGCATCACCGCGACCCTGGATGCGCAACGATCAGCAATCGTGTCCGGGCACCCATTTCACCTTTTCCCAGGACGCGAAACTCGCCACTCTCCGGACCTCTCAACTTGAGGTAACCATCGGAATCGAGCGTGGCGAACTCTCTTTCCGTTCTGCGAACGGGGAATCTCTGCTCAAAGAGGGCAACAGCATTCCTCGCACCTACGAGCCGGTTGAACTCAACGGCCAGCATACGTACCGGGTCACTGACCGCTTCACGCCAACCATCACCGAGGCAATCTACGGACTCGGCCAGCACCAGAGCGGGATGTTCAATTATCGCGGCGCGACTGTTGAACTTGGCCAGAACAATACGGATGTTGCGATCCCATTCTTAATTTCGAGCAAGGGTTACGGGCTTATGTGGAACACAGCCGCCCTCACCTGGTTCGATAACCGTTTTCCGCTCGAAATGAAGCTGACCGCGATGGCTGGCAGATCGATCGACTACTACTTTCTTTACGGGCCGGAGATCGACACCGTTCTACATGAGTACCGCACGATGACCGGCCACACTCCAATGCTGCCAAAGTGGGCCTACGGCTTCTTCCAGTCAAAAGATCGATACGTATCTCTCGATGAAATCCGCGATATTGCACAACGCTATCGACAGCAGCACATCCCTCTTGATGCGATGGTTCAGGATTGGTTCTGGTGGAAGACCGAAGGCGATCCGATCTTCAACTCCAACTACCACGACGTCGCTAAAGATCTCGAGTACCTCCACAAACAGAATGTCCACACGATGATCTCGGTCTGGGGACTTCTCGATCCCGAGTCGCAAACCTACAAAATCCTCGACAGCAAGCACGAATTGCTCTCCGATGCGCACGTGTACGACGCCTCGAACGCTGAGGCACGCGACATCTATTGGCAGCAGCTGCCGGGCAAGCTGCTGGCCCAGGGGTGGGACGCATTCTGGCTCGACAGCGCAGAACCAGAGGAATATTGGCCGCATATGGGCGATGCGATCCTCAGCAGCCGCAACCTCAACATCGGCAATGGCGCGGAATTCACGAACGTTTTTCCCTTCCTGCATACCACGGGCGTACAGGATCATTGGAAGGCTCAGAATCCGGACAAGCGCGTGTTTCTGCTAACCCGCTCGGCGTTCCTTGGACAACAACGTGTCGGCGCCACTGTATGGTCGGGAGATGTATACGGCACTTACTGGGGCCTGAGTCACCAGGTGCCCGGCGGTCTCAATTTTGCGCTCTCGGGGAATCCTTACTGGACCACCGATATCGGAGGCTACTGGCCTCCTCACGATGATCCTCTCTCCGATCCGGCCTTTCAGGAGCTCTACGCACGCTGGTTTGAATACGGAACCTTCTGTCCCATCTTCCGTACTCATGGGCATCGGCCACATAACGAGTTGTGGCACTTCGATAAGGTCGAGCCTATCCTGGTGAGCTACGACAAACTGCGTTATCGCCTGATGCCCTACATCTACTCACTAGCATGGAAGGTGACAAACGAGGACTACACCATCCAGCGACCCTTGGTGATGGACTGGCGTACCGATCCAAGGACTTGGAACCTCGGCGACGAATTCATGTTTGGCCCCGCCATACTGGTCAATCCAGTACTCAAAGCCGACGCCACTAAACGAGACGTTTACTTGCCTGACGCCCCGGCCTGGTACAACTTCTGGACCGGCGAATCGATCCAGGGCCATCGCGATCTCGAAGCCGACGCGCCCGTCGATCGCATCCCCCTCTTCGTGCGCGCCGGCTCCATCCTTCCCATGGGCCCGCAAATTGAGTACGCCAGCGAAGAGCCCGGCGGTGCAATCGAACTTCGAATTTATCGTGGTGCCGATGGCAAATTCGATCTTTACGAGGATGCCGGCGACGGTTACGGATACCAGCAAAGCCAGCACGTGGTCATTCCTCTCGCCTGGGATGATCGCAACTCGCAGCTCACCATAGGTGCACGGCAGGGTTCCTACGACGGGATGATCCAACACCGTAGGTTCAATGTCGTTCTCGTCGCAAGCGGACACGGAGTAGGCCCGAATATAACTGACGCTCCGAGCGCCACCATTGAATACGACGGCAAGGAAATTCGAAAGGCAATCCGGTAAATCAGCAGCCCCCGGCATAAGTTTGCTTTGCACGCGCTCCCCAGAATTCGATTCGTAGTTGCTCGTGAATAAGGAACAGAACCAAGGAGACCCAGATGTCCGACTCTGTCAATCGCATCGCTCTCAGCCGCCGTGAGGCGCTCTTTCTTTCGGCTACGGCAGGCATCAGTATCGCCGTGGGCAATTCTGCACATGCCTCGGACAGTATCAAGACCGCCGCACACCAGGGTCCCGGCAACTGCTCCACTCCTCCTTCGGCAGTCGCCAAAACACAATATGGAAATGTCCGCGGCTTCGTGGATGGCGGCGTCCTCACCTTCAAAGGTGTCCCCTATGGCCGCACCACCGCGGGAGAAAACCGCTGGCTCCCTGCAAAGCCGCCGGAACCATGGACCGACGAGTATCCGGCACTCGTGTATGGTGCGAACTGCCCGCAGAATCTGCACACCTGGACCAGTGCCGAACAAACCTTTATCCAGGATTGGGACGACGGATGGCAAAGCGAAGACATGCTCAAGCTGAACATCTGGACCTCGAGCCTCTCCGGAAAGCGCCCCGTTATGTTCTACATGCACGGAGGGGGGTTCAGCTTCGGATCTTCTTACGAATTGCCCTCACACGAGGGCGCGCAAATGGCGCGACACCATGATGTCGTGCAGGTCTCCGTCAATCACCGACTCAATATTCTGGGCTTCTTCGATGTCGCTGAAATCGGTGGAGCCGCTTACGAAGATTCCTGCAACATTGGAATGACCGACCTTGTCGCCGCATTGCGCTGGGTGCGAGAGAATATCGAAAACTTCGGTGGCGATCCTGATCGCGTCATGATCTATGGCCAATCGGGTGGTGGCTCCAAAGTGACCACACTGATGGGCATGCCTCTTGCTTCGGGCCTGTTCCATCGCGCTGCGGCGCAATCCGGAGGCGGCGGCAACATACCCTCCAGGGACCAGCAAAAGGAACTTGCCCGCCAGGTGATGAAAGAACTCGGGCTTGCTTCTAACGACATCGCATCGCTGCAGAAAATGGAGTGGGCCAGATTGTTTGCCGCGGGCAATGCAGCCGCAGCCAAAATCAATCCCCCCGGCCCGCCGATGATGGGTCCAGGAACACCCGGTAAGCCGCGAGTTGGATGGAGTCCGTGTGTCGACGGCAAGGTGATCAACATGCGCTCCTTCTTTGACGCCGCACCCGAGGTTTCGAAGAACGTCCCAATGCTGATCGGCTCGGTCACGGAAGAGGGCAATCGCATGTCTTCTCGCCCCACTGAAGAGGAATGGCGTGCAAGCCTCTCCAAAGCCTATGGGGAAGAAAAGGCAGGCGCTATCATCGCGGCTTTGAAGAAGGCCTACCCGCAGAAGAAGATCCAGACGCTGTCATACATCTGCAGCGGCAACCCGGGACTGAACGGCCTCTTTATGCGTAACAACGTCGTCAAAATGGCGCGCTTGAAGCACCAGCTCAACGCTGCACCTGCATACGCCTACTATTTCACCTGGCAGACACCCATCCTCGATGGATTGCCGGGCGCATGGCATACAGCCGAACTGCAGTTCTGTTTCGACAACACCAAGCGCTGCGAGCAAGGAACCGGCAACACTCCCGAAGCCCAGGCACTGGCAAAGAAGATGGCGTCTTCATGGGCCGCATTCGCAGCGACAGGAAACCCGAGCATCCCTGGATTGAAGTGGACAGCGACGGACCCTGAATCAAACAAAACAATGATCTGGGATAACGACTGCCGCATGGCAGACGATCCGGACGGCGAAGCTCGCAAGATCATCCAGGTCTGATTTTTTCGTTTCGTGTAGAGCCAGAAGATCGGCTCGCAGCGGCTGCAATCTCGTCTAGTGGGCTGGACTCGCTTCCATCCCGGACGGCGCGTTGCGCTTCGCGCCGTTTGCGATCTTCTTGTAGAGCTCCTCGTCTGCTGCTTTGTTCAGTTTCTTTGCGTTATCGAATTCAACTTGTGCTTCTTGCTTCCTGCCCATCGTGCGCAACAGCCGTCCCAGGCGCCAATGCACGTTGACATCCTCCGGCTTGAGCTTGGCAGCCTCTTTCAGTTCGCGAAGTGCATCGTCGTTCCTGCCCGCATCGGAGTCGATGATGCCCAGATCGAGGCTTGCAAGCCAGATCGAATGATCAAGCGCGAGACCTTTCTTCAGCACCGGCACTGCCTCGGCAGGTTTATTCAATTGCAGATAGCAGTCGCCGAGATACACCAGAGATTGCGCGTGATTAGGATCATTCTCCAGTTCCGCCTGAAACTGCTGAAGCGCTTCCGCATATTGCTTTTGCGTCCAGAGCAGGTATCCAAGCCCGAAATGCACATTGGGCTCTTTCGGGTTCGCGGCAACCGCGGCTCGGAACATCTTGGTCGAGCCCTCGTTATCCTTCATCTCATCGAGAGCCTCTCCCGCGAGCATGTCCGCCTCCGCCGACTCCGCATTCAGCGAGAGTATCTGGTGGTAGGTATCCATCACGCATTGGTACTGCTTCGACCACAGGCAGCTATGCGCAAGCGATAGGAGAAGGGGCAGATTCTGCTTATCCTGTTGAGCAGCTACTTTCAGATACGGAACCGCCTCTGCATACTGCGCCAGCCCATAGTGAGCCATCCCAAGCAGAATCTCGACGCGCTGCGCCTCCGGAGAATTTGGCTTGAGCCGCTTCTTCAGAATCTTGAATTCAACTATTGCATCCTTCATCTGCTCAGACTTGAACAGCGCCAACGCGAGGTTCAAACGGACCGCTGGCACGTTAGGATCGAGAGCTAGTGCCTTCCGATATAGCGGAACCGCTTCTTTGAATTCTCCCCGTCGGCCCTTGAGAAGAGCGAGATGCGCATACGGCTCGGGATTACGCGGGTATGACTTGCTTACCTTCTCCCACGCCGCTTCTGCTTCCAGCGAGTTCCCTTGCTGCTCCAGCTCAAGCGCTCTCTGGCGATTCGGATCGGCTGGCGCAATCCGCGCGGGTGGATGTTGCTGCCCCACCGCGACGAGCCCCATGAGGGAAAACAGCACGATTCTGATTGCCCATTTCATCGGGGTTCCGTAGTTATGATTCTACCGCCCCGCCTCATTGCTTGCAGAGTTCGCCCGCTCGAGAGATGAAGTAAAGGTCGCATTACAAAAAAAAACCGGGCGCGACGGATTCTTCCGCCGCGCCCGATCGGGTTGTTGGTTTAGAACACGAACTTGCCGCCAAGTTCAAGCACGCGAGGATCCCACGTGCTGGTGACCTGGCCAAACGTGTTGCCGCTGTTCAGTACCTTGCTGAATCCACCATTCTGAGGGTCGTAGCCCACGTCCAGGTTGTTCGGTTCGGTATGGTTGAAGGTGTTGAACGACTCGAACCGCAGTTCGAAGTGCGCCCTCTCCGTCATGGCAAACGACTTGTACAGAGACGTTGTGAAGTTCACGCGACCCGGTCCAACAATGTAATCCTTGCCCGCATTGCCGAAACCGAGGTTCGGTCCGCCCTGCCACTGCGGAATCACGTTCGAGAAATTCGACGTGTCGAACCAGCTACCCATTTTTTTGTGGTACTTCGGCTTGCCGGTCACGTTCGGACGAACTGTGTACCCACCTCCAAGGCCGACGGAGTCCCATCCGCCCTGATCCTTGCAACCCGGGAAGGGGTCATTAGCTCCGTTGCAACCGCCTGAGCCAGTTACGGTCTGAGGAACGCCCGTCTGATCCGTGATAGTTCCCGCCAGTTCCCATCCGCCAATAAGGGAGTGGGCCAGGCCAGTGCTCTTCGCGAAGAGCGGGAGTTTGTAGACGTAGTTGGCACTCAGAATATGACGACGATCAAGTGCTCCGGAGCCCTTGTCGTACTTCATATTCCACGGATTGCTGACCTGGTTGAGATCATAAGTGGTGATGTCGATTTCGTGAGACCACGTGTAATCAACTTCGCCGCTCAGACCCCACTTGTTCTGTACACGGAGTCCAGTCTGGAAGCCGCTGTACGAGCCGTTGGTGTCGTTCTCTTCAGCATCAAGATCGCCGTAGCCTTGATACAGACGAAACGCGTTGGTGCCACCGTTAAAGTGACCCAGCCCCGGAACGCAGGCGCTGTCATCACCATAAGGTGAGTGGTTTCCACCGTCGCCGCCGAGACAGGCAACGGTCGTCAATCCATCGCCAGCATCAACCTTGGCCAGACCGGCCTCAGGCGTGATGTTGTTGCGGTGCACTTCAACGTTCTGGTGCCACGCCAGGTTGCCGACATACTGCACGACGGCAATCATCGACGGAACGACTTCATGCTGAACACCCAGGGAGTACTGCGCTACGCCGGGTGCCCGGTAGTCGTGCGCCAGGTACTGGTAGCCGCCGGTTGCAAATACAGGCAATGTGCCCGATGATGCGTTGCCGCCAGTCTGCCAGTTTTGTCCAGGTTGGCTCCAGAGCGTGTTGCCGAGACTGAGGTTGTAAGAGAACGGCGGAGCAGTGGCGGTGTTGTAAATGTCATTGCCCTGCATTCTCTCGAAGAAGGTTCCGAAACCGCCACGAAGAACGGTCCTGCCGGTTCCGAAGAGGTCTTCAGAGAATCCGACGCGTGGCTGGTAGGTTTTGTAGTCGTTCTTCACGAGACCGCGCGGGAAGCCGTTCTGGCCTGCGAGGCCCATGCCGTTGAGGTAGAACGGAATTCCGCCGATTGTCTGGATTCCGGGGCTGGTCGGATCGATTGTGCCCGCCGAGGTCCAGATCGGAAGAGCTGCCTGGTTGTACGACGCCGGATAGAACGTCGCGACAGCATTGCTACGCTCCCAGGCATGCGGCAGAGCATCATAACGGAAGCCGAGCTGCAAGCTGAGTCGCGGTGTTACGTGCCAGTTGTCGAGTATATAGGCTGACGGGGTCTGGTTCACGTAGTGGCGGATCGGCGTAGCCTGGAACTGGCTATAACCCGATGTCAAACCAAGCAGGATGTCCATCGCACTGTCGCCCGTCGAACTGCTCGGGCTGTAGTTACCCTGCGAATCACCAAAAATCTGCTGGTTCTTCGTGTAGCGGTTATAGCTGAAGCCATATTTCATGGCGTGCTTGCCCTTGGTGTACGAGACGTCCACCTTCGGCATGAAGTCCTGCGCCGCGTTGTGCCACGGAGCCGAACCGGTGTCTTCCGCCGTGCCGTACGGGCCAAGGTAACCAACACCAGGCAGTGCGTTGCGCGAGAACTGGAACAACCCTGAGACCGGTGTCACGTTCCAGCCCGAAGGCAGCTGAGCATTCGCGCTGTTTACGATGTCGATGATGTTGCCGTCATAGTTGAAACTTGCTTCGACGAGCAGGTTGGGGTTGATTGTGCCGCTCAGCTTGATAGCAGCGGAATACGCCGGGTTCGACAATGTACTGGTGATCCCGTTGTAACTCGCCCACAGCCAGCCCAGGAACGGGGATGCCGATCCCTGCGTCACCTTGTCGTGCATGTAGTGACCCAGAATCGTCCACTTGTCGCTGAACTTGTGGTCGATGCGCACGATGTCGTCGCGAACTTCTACCGGAACCACGTTGGCCGATAACACCTTGTCATCTGCACCCGTTGCCTTCGGCAGCGCAGCGGAGTTCAGATAAAGAACACCGTTCGCATCGAACAGCGAGGCTGGAATGACCTGTCCCGTGAGAACTTTGCACTGCGGTTTCCCCTTGTCGTCTAGAGTGGTGTCCGCGGGGTTCCAGCAGCCATTGGGTTGCAGGCCTAGAGGTGCCAGCTTGTTGACAAAGTACCAGCTGGTTGGGTCGATGTTCGGAACGTGAATCTGGTTACTGGCGCTGAACGCCGGTGGTTTGTAGGTCAGATTCTGTCCGGCCACTGGACGGTCAGCATCCGGCAGTGTGTTCTGGATGTTTGTACCGGCCGCGTTGCGGATCTTGCGCCACTCTTCGTTCCAGAAGAAGAAAGTCTTCTGCCGGTTCGAGTTGTAGACGTGCGGAATGAAAAGCGGTCCACCGATGTTTCCGCCGTAGATGTTGTAGTGCAGAGCAGGACGAACGTTCTTCCCACCCAATTTGTTGAAGAAGAAGTTTGCGTCGTATGCTGTGTTGCGGTTGAACTCAAACAGCTCTCCGTGGAATTTCTGCGTGCCGCTCTTGAGCGAAAGGCTCATCGTGGCACCCGAAGAAATACCGTAGTCCGGAGGATAGTTCGAGGTCAGCATGTTGAACTCGGCGATCGCGTCCTGAGAAGGCATGATGTCCATGCCGCCGGCGCCGCCGCGGTCATCAGCTTCGCCGCCGTCGATCAGCCAGATATTGTGGCTCTGACGAAGACCATTGACGCTGATGGTGAAGTTCGCTGCCACTGAGGTCGGCGTATTCGAGTCGGGCAATGCAGAACTGACGCCCAGACCGAGTGCAGCCAGCGAAGCAAAGTTGCGGTTTTCGGTCGCGATTTCGCTGATCTGCTCGGAGCTGATCAACGTGCTGACTACGTTCGAGTCCGTCTGCACCTGAAGTGCATCCGCTTCGACCGTAACAGTCTGCGTTTCCGCGCCAACCGTCAATTTGATATCTGTGCGTACCGTGGCCGAGACGTTCACCACGACACCGGTTTGCGCAAAGGCTTGGAAACCCTTGGCAGTGACTTTCAGGTTGTAAGTCGCCGGGTTCAGACCGTTGATGTCGTACAGTCCGGTCGGTCCGCTATCGGTGGACTTGGTAAATCCGGTCGCTGGGTCGGTAAGCGTAAGATGCGCGCCCGCGACCACCGCTCCTGTTTGGTCGGTAACAATGCCCGTTAGCTCTGAGTTTGCTTGCGCGTAACCGATTACCGCGCAACCCAGGGCCAGAAGCAAAGTCAGCAGGATATACCTGGTTTTCGCTTTTCTCATGTGGCCTTCCTTTGAAATGGTGTTGCCTTGTTTGGGTTTATTGACTTGGGGGAGATGACAGTTAACGATCCTCGTCCGATGACCGCATTGAACTCCCGGATTGAAGACCGCTCGTGTGTGTTAAGCGAACAAACAACGTACGTTGCACGCCTGAACCCGCACAAAAAAGTCCCGCAGTAGTAAAGCGATTAATTGAAGGAACAGCGGGCATCTTAGAGCCGCTTTAAGTTCATTGTCAACAGGAAAACGAACCCGGTATCGGGCGATATACAGCTCATGATGGTGCTGTTTTACGTGCCCAAACAGCTCGACCCGGTGCTCTATTTTGTTTTCTGGATTTTTACCGATCAGACGTGTGCGGTCTCTACGCAAATGTGAAGCTTCTTTTGTCCAGATCTAACCTGCGCTGCAGCCTCCCGCCGATGCAAGTAGCTCTCAGGCAAGTAGTTCCTCACGCGGCAGCTCATCGAAATCCGCGGTTCAGAAGATTGAGGCATGTCCACATATGGACAACCACATCTGGTCCCAAGGCGGTCCCAAACGCTGGCGCGAGTCGTAAAAATTGTTCAGTATCGAACCGTATGGAACCCTGAATCAGGCCAAATTACGCTCTGTAGCCGTCCGAGTACTGCCCGGACATCAGCGCTGCGGCACCCGGCACACCTTCACCATCTGGTCCTCGTAAGGACAGGGAAACCCCGTACTCGACGACTTAGGCAAGACCACCCATTCGATGTGGGCAGGGACCAGTTTTGATCGTCGCTGGCTGTCCGGCTCGTTCGCCAACCCGTCTCCGATTGCCTCTCCGGTCATCCATTCCGGTGTCAGCCCGGGGTCGATTGCCGCGATCCCGCCATCCTTTGTTCGGTCCGGGAGGGCACTGCGCTGGGCCACGGCTCTGAAGTTCTGGGCATCCTCCCCAGGGCTATCGATGTACTCCGCATCCAGTGCAAATATCGAGTTCACAGGTGTGTTCTTCCTGATCCACTGGAATCCCTGCTCCCAGCCATTGGCTGGGCTTCGCCCGGGCAGTTCGATATGAGCAGAATGGGGGAATGTCTCAATCTGCACGGAAAACATCAAAGCGCCCAAAACAACTCCCAGAGCCGTCCAGCGCACTGGATCTCGCTCGAGAACTGTCGCCGTGACGAAAGCTCCAGCCAGAAGCAGCATAAGAATGTAGATCGTCTGAAAGATTCGCAGCGGCTGCAACATCGCCACGAAATACGAATGCGAAGACTGATGTGCAAATAACAGGGAAATGGTGATACCAACGCTCCCGGCCGCGATACCCATCTGCGCCAGCCAACGTCCCCGTTCATTCAGCAAGGTCCCTCGTCGCGTGATTGCCCAGAGAACGACAAGAGGACCGACAAGCCCGGCGATCTCATACCAATGCCACGCGCTCAGAAACCAATAGTGCCGCGAGAGAGCTACCGCCGCATAGCCGCTCGGCTGCACCGGAGCCAGCAATTCAACAACCGCCGCCAGCGCCACTGCAAAAATACCCATCGTCCCGAAAGCGGCCATCCTAAGATAAAAATTTGATATCGAAGCGCATAACAGCAGGACCACGCATCCGGCCGCATAACTCGCCATCAGTGGGTGCATCGCCGCAGCGACCATCAGGCTTATCGCGCAAATCGCAAAAGCGCGAAATTTCAACCGGCTCGTCAGTTTGAATTCGGAGATCACGTCCATCGCTCCCGCGAGCGCCAACATCCCGCACGGAGTCGAGATGCTGCGGGCTGTCACATAGGGATCAACCAACAGCAACGATGTACCCGCCGCAGGCGCTGTCATGCAAAGAGCGAGTATCATCACCGCTCCAAAGCAAGCCTCGCGTTTTCTGCAGCAGCGGAAAACAATTTGCCATCCTGCATACAACGTCCCCCATATGCTCAGGACGTACACGCAGAAAAAACAAACCATCACGCTCACGCCCGTCAGACGTACCACGGCTGCAATCGCGGGCGCGAAGAACGAGTACCTGCTTTGTGCGGTGACGAAGCCGCTCCATGTCGGAAACAATTCTGGATTGACGAGCTTGAGTACGCCAGGGAGATAAAGCCCGCCGTCTTCGGCGTAAGGATGGTAGCCATGAATCAGCAGCGCAACAACGGTCAACGCTGCCGTCACCAAGACGGGAACAGCATCAAGCTGCGCCTGCGGCTGCCTGTTCTCAACCTTCTTCGTCAGAAGAGTTTGTGTCGCTGCCAACTACGGGATCTCCTCAAACTGCCTATGCAATCCGGTCAGATTGGCACGATAAGAAGGTCTTACGAGTATGAAATGTAATCCAGCTATATAGACTCGCTCTATCCAGACCTGCCAGCCTCGACCACGGCCCTGCTACTTTGATTCCGAATCTCAGATGTCAGTTGGCCCTTCGCATCAATGACAATCCCTTCATGAAAACATGTTTTGCAGAACGATCAGGGTTTCGTGCCTCGCAGCAGCGATGCTACCCAGGCATCCAGTTGCCCCGTCTGGCGCAGCAACGAAATCTTCGCCTTGTTCAGTTGCAGTTGGGCATTGAGCATATCCAGATACTTCTGCCGATCCTGAATCTTCGCATTCTGCTCCTCCTTCGGCGTGATAGGAGTGGAACCGGCTACGCCGTGCAACTCGATCGTCGTCGACTTCAATTCATCTTCGGCAATTCCATAGTCCAGCTCCGCCATCTCCGCGTGAAGCTTGGCTTCCCGGACAGATCGCTGCATCTTCAAGCGATTCGCTGACTCTGCGGCACGCTGGTTGCTCACATCGATCTGCGCCCGAGCCGCGTCCGCAGCCGAAAGCCGTGCTGCATCTTTGCGAACGCTGTCGAACATGGGAAATGAAAATTGCACGCCGACGTTCGCCGTATTGTAGTTGCCATGCAGGTTGTAGAACGATGAAACGTCGTTGATCGGGCTCACTCGCCCATATTGCGCGGCGAAGTTAACGATCGGTCTCCATGTGTAGCCCGCTTCACCCTTGGCACGTTCTACTTTGGCCCGCTCATTGGCTTCCGCAGAGAGCAATCCGGGCGTTGAAAACGTCTCGTATCCGGAAGAGCCTGCGGTCTCAGTTGTTGGATCAGGAATCAGAGGAATACTCTCGGGAGCGAGGCCAGCCCTGCTTCCCGGCATCCCCGTAAGCTCCGAAAGATGAGAAAGCAGAGAAGCTCTCTCATCGTCTGCCTGCATCTTTTGCAATTGAATCTGCAACGAACTCCTCTGCGCCTTCTTGAAATCCAGGTCCGAATCCAGCCCGGCCCGAACCCGATCTTCAAGGATCGCCACAAGCTTCCCCGCAAACTCTTCCTGCTCAGAAAGAACGGTAAGCTCTCTTTGATTCTCATCCAGGGAGATGTACGTTATCGCCGCGTCTTCTTCAGCTTGCTGCCGTGCCTCGGCAACCGCAAACTGCGCCGCCTCCAACTCAGCTCGAGCTGCCCTGATCGTGAACCTCTGTTGATTGCTGTAGACCAGCGATTGTGCATTCACCGTAAAAATCGTAGGCACCGTCAGCGTAATACCGTGGGTCCATCCCAGCCCGCCTCCTGTCACCACGCTGGGAACAAAAATATCCTTCGCAATTGCAAGACTCTTTTGCGCCTTCTTCAGATCGAGTTGTGCAGCACGAACGCGCGAACTGTTCTCAAGTGCAAGCCGCATCGCTGAAACAAAATCGACCTGCGCATTGCCTTCCCGGGGCATGCTGAAAATAAAGAGCAGGTACAGCACAGTGAATACCGGAGAGCGGCGCCAGAAGCGCACTCCCCCGCCTTGAGCTTGATTCGTTCTCATCTTGATTGGCTTTGCTTATCTCGTGTCAATGCACCTCGGCTGCTGGTCAGCTCGAATCTCCTGAGAGCCTTATCCTGCTCCTTGTCTCTTTACCCGGACGCCGCTTCTGAGTGTCTCGCCACCTTCTGAGTGAACTGCTATTTGATCGTCTTTTCTTATTCCCTTGGTTATCTCCGCCCTCATAGCATTAACAAGACCGATTTCAACCGTTGCCTTTTCCAAACGGCCGCCTTCCACTCGAAACACAAAGTGCTTCGTGCCCTCATCATGAAGAGCTTCACGCGGCAGTGTCATCACATGCGAATGCTTCTGCACGGTAGCGGTCACCGTGACGCTCGTATTTACGGGCAGATCATCGGTGTCACTCGTAATGTCAACTGTGCACAACCCCGTGCGCAGAACTCCATCCCCGGTGACTGCCATGGGCTTCGCTTCGATCCGTCCACTCCACTCGCGGCCTGGAGCCCCCATGGGCCACGTGATCCGTACCGGCTCACCCGTTTTCAGCTGCCTGATGTCAGGCTCATAAAAGTTCGCTCGCACTGATAGTTTCTTCAGATCGGCGACACGCACGAGATCTGCGCCCATCTGCACAAAGTCATACCTCTTCACCGGAAGCAGATAGACTGTGCCCTCGATAGGCGAAATCACGTTGGCGTTTCGGTACGAAACCTGTTCACCCGCCAGGTTTGCCTTCTGCGCTTCGATCTTTGCCTCAGAGCTCTTCAGATCCTGAATGCTGTACCGTGTCTGCGATCGTTGTTTTGCAGCCGCAAATGCTGCATTCGCGGTATCAAGACGCTCCTTTGCCGCAATCACCTCTGCATCCGAAGTGCTGCCCAGCTTTCGTAACTGTTGAATCGTGGCGAGCGATTTCGCCGCAGCCGCCTGCTCGTTTTCCGCTTTGGCTAACTCGGACGCCTGTGCAATCTGATCTTCCCTTGATCCGTTTGATCGCACGTTCTCGCCATTCAGCTCCGCTGCCAGCAGCCCCGCGCGAGCACTATTCACCCGCGCGTTGGCGAATTGATCTCTTAGCTGGAGCAGTTTCTGCCCGCGATGCACCCTCTGCCCTAGATGAGCGGAGATATTGTCCACGATCCCCGAAAATGTTGCGCGCGCCGCAAAGTCGTTCGTTGGGATAACACTCCCCGTCGCCGATACTGTGCTTTCGATGTCCTCATACTGAGGCATCACCAGTTGCACTTCAATCGCTCGCTCCCGATACAACAGCACCGCCATGCCGGTCAAAACTACGACAGCGAACGCAATCGCAACATGCCGGCGTGTCAATTCAAAGTCGTTCGGCCTGGCAGTAAGCGCTGAGGCGTTACTCGTCATTCAGGAGCTCCGGCGGTACGTACCATTTGGCCTCCGGCAGATTCTGTGACACTTGAAATGGAGCTGGAGGGCGTCCGTACTTTGAACGCTGCCCGGCACTCCTGTCTCCCTTCGCCACGTAAAGCTCCGGCTCTCCGCGCGACAGCGGTGTAAATCCGCCCAATTCCGTTGCCTTCGTGTCGATGGGCAGCCGCGAGAAATCGTAACGGTGTTTCCTCAAATCCTGAAGGAGCCAGTTTTTCTTGTTGGCGATGATCAGGTATGGTCCTGCGTTCTGCTGAAACTCCGCCAGAGGAACAATCGGCATGGAGTAGAGAAGCTTCCTTCCGGCCCAGAGGTTTTCTTCCGGTGAATCATCGTGGCGAAAGTACCTGACCGCCGGAAAATCAATCGGAAACACAACGCGTCGTGCCAGATCCTGTGGCGCATAGTGGCGAAACGTCAACGCCAGCAGCGGATCCGGAATCGCAAAGGGCGTACTCGCTGGCATCCAGTTCTTTCCGTCTTCCAGGGCATTCACAACCTTATTGAAGGAGTCTTTCTGCTGCTTGTACCAGTACCCCACCACCGCTTCTCGTGACAGGAACCATGCCAACGCAACGCACAGCAGGACCACAGGAGCGTGACGCACGTTCCGAAACAGATAGCGGCTCACGACAGTTGCCGCAATCGCGAACCCGTAGCAGACCGGGATTACGAACCGTGGTGACAGCATGCCTCCGCGAATCGATGCGATGATGTATCCGCATATTGGATACAGCATGAAAATGAATACCCCGGCTGCCTCGCGCGGTGGTAGCGGAACCTTTCCACGATAAGAAGCAAGAACACCCTCAACCCATCGCGGAAGCACCCTGTTCCGGCAATCTCGACAGAGAGCCTGCACACGCTCTTTGTTGAAGAAGACGATCGCCGCCACTACCAGCAACGCGAGGATCGGATACAGGATGATCTCGACCATCTCCGTGTACGAGTCGAATACCTGATCGATCGAGACCTTGTTCCAGGCATACGGCGAAAACTGCGCAATTGACCGTGCGATGAGCGGGCGATACAACAGCAAAGGCGAAGCTGCAACGGCAAATCCGGCCCATACGCGAACGTCGATTGCGCCGAGCCTTCTAAACCTTCTCGCGCTCCTGCTCTTCCTGAACTCAACCGGTGTGCCGGGCTGCGGTCGTCTCGCGCGCGTAATTGTTCTGATAAGCTCCCCCCCTGCTGGCGGCAAAAACGCGAGGACCGCGAAATAGTTGGTCGAGATTCCTACGGCAAGTGCCAGCGTCATACCGGCCAGCGCAGCCCAGCGCATGCTCGCGCTCCTGGATCCATCAGCCATGACGCTCCAGCAGAAAAACGCGACCATAGCAAGTCCATAGAAAATGCCATAGGACCGGCTCTCAAAGCTGTAATCGAACGCAGCCATCGCCATCCATACCAGGCAGCCGTAAATCGCCCAGGAGCCGGATACGCGTCTCTTCAGGAAGCCGAATAGCGACGCGAGCCCGGCCCAGCATCCAACTGTCGCCGGCAACCGGTAGGCCCACTCGTGATCGCCGAAAATCTGTTGGCACCAGTGCACCAGCACGTAGGTGACAGGAGGATTGGGATCTGCCCCCACTGAAAGTGCGTGCCACAAATCATGGAAGCTGTTCAAGCGCGCGAGATGAAGAGTAATGAGCTCGTCAAGCCACAGCAGCTTCACCGAGGACATCGCAAATACAACAGCAAAGTACAGCCCAGTCAGAACGACAAATGCCACGACGGGACGTGCATCAAGCCAGGCCGTTATCCCTCCCTGCCGGGACTCGATCTCGTTCGAAGTCTGGTATGAGCGCTCGTCGCGAACCGCTGCGGAGCCCATGTTTCTCATGCGACCTCTTCGCCCTTCTCTTCAGGCTGTTCCTGGGCACTTACATTTGGCTGCTCTTCAACAGTCCGGCTCTTCTCCTCGTGGTACTCCTGCTCCGTATTCACCTGCCACAGATTCTCCTTGCTCGAACGGCCCGCAATAATGTTCTCGACCGCCATCATTGCCGTGAGCATGGAGTGATCCTGGTTGTTGTATTTGTGCATGCCATTGCGCCCGACCAGGAACAAGTTCTCGTAACGCTCCATGTACCGTACGATTTCATCGAACCGGTCGTACGTACCGAAATATGCCGGATAAGTTTTGGGAACCCGGAACACGCACGAGTCACGCACCTCGTCGGCTCGCAAGATTCCGATCCGAGCAACTTCATCGATAGCGAATCTGGCGATTTCCTCGTTCGACTTGCTCCACAGTTCATCCTTGTCGTAGCAGAAGTACTCTAACCCGATCCAGACCTTAGACGGATCGCTGACAAGGTATGGACTCCAGTTATTGAAGATCTGGATCCGGCCCACGAGTACATCGGGCTCTTGAACGTATATCCAGGTATCCTTGATCGGCGATCCATCTGGCTCTGTCAGCAGTAACCTGTCGACGAGCAGGCCCACTGTGATGAAGTCGCGATACATCAGCCCGTCTGCAATCGTGCGCACGTCCTCGGGCACCGGTGCATCCATCGACCGGATTAGCTCGCGAATCGGCATTGTCGAAAAGAAATAGTCCCCATCAATCGTGACAACGTCGCCCTTCGGAGTCCGTGCGTCAAGTGACGAAATGCGCATTGAGCCATTTCGCGAACGCTCCACGTGCAGACCCTCAACCCGCCAGCCGAGTCGCACCTCGCCGCCCTTCGATTGCACCTGGCGGGCGACCTGCTCCCATAACTGTCCGGGACCGTACTTGGGATAAAGGAACTGCTCAATAAGCGAGGTCTCCGAATCCTTCTGCCGAATATCTCCTCGCTTCTTGTTTCCAAACGAGAACAACTTCTTCACAAAGTGCTTTACCGCCGAAATCAGCGAAAGACCTTTGATCCGTTGCGCTCCCCAGGCTGCGGAAATCTGGCCGCACGGCACACCCCACACCTTCTCCGTGTAGCTCTTGAAGAACGTCAGGTACAGCTCGCGCCCAAATCGGTTGATCAGAAAGTCTTCCAGCGTGTTCTCGGGCTTGCGGGGAAACATCTGCGCCTTCAAATAGCTGAGGAGGATTCGCACGGTCCGCACTGCGCCCAGCCGCCCTAGCGTAGCCACAGACAATGAAAGCGGGTAATCGAAAAATGAGCGCATGAAGTAGATCCGGCTCTTCCGCGGCCGTACCAGCATCACGCAGTCGGGATCGGGCACTGGAACGGGTCCTGGTGACTGCGGATCTCGGCCCGTCTTCACCCGACGTTCCTGATTCTGGTAGCGGATCCCGCATTCCCCGCCCTGCCCTGAATCCGCAATGGGCATGATCTCCGTCCACCAGTCCATCACCCGATCAGACTTGGAGAAAAATCGATGCCCCCCGATATCGATCCGGTTCCCGTTGTAGCGGATAGTGCAGGAAATCCCGCCGATGCGATCGCTAGCCTCCAGCACAATGGGCTTTATCTCTGACTGGCGACACAACTCGAGTGCTGCCGTGAGACCGGCAGGCCCTGCTCCAATGATCACTGCGTTCTGCTTTTTCAAGCCCACGCTCACTCCTCACCTTGCATGCAACGGTTAGTTGGAGAGCGGCTCTGTCTGGCTTTTTACTCAAGGCTTTGAAAAAATTATGGTCCCCGTCGCTGTCGATCCGACGCGTGGCGCTTGCGTGCGCACAATGACCTATATGGCTTGTTTATCTACTTGGCTTTGCCATTCTTAAGGACTTAGTTAAGAGAGCCGCCGCTCGCGGATTCCTTACCTCCGCAAACTTTGTTCACTTTAGGATTCTGTTTCATGCAATCAAGTTGGCCCGATCACTCGGTCCTGAGTTGAACATCTTGCCCCGGATCAGCAAAACCTACATATCTGCTGCGGGGTTGCTTCGCAGCGCTATTTTTTAACGTCAGAAATGTAAGCTGGGCCAATTTCGAGTAAACTGGATGCGAGCCCACCAAAAAGGTTGCCTCGTTCGCGAAAGGTATCTTTCCCATGCTGTTCTTTCAGCGGATAGCGGGCATATGCCTGTCTTCCGTGTGCCTGGTTGTAGTCACCTCCTGCGGCATTTTCCCAACTGGAAAGCTCTCCTACGCTGCGGAAGCCATTGATCCGCTGGCCACTTACTCTCAGGTTGGCGATACGGACCCCGTACTCGATCCCAGCATTATTCGGCAGGGTTCCACGTACTACGCCTTCAGTACTGATGTTGCTGGCTACCCCGGCAATGGCAATATTCCGGTTCATTGCTCTCAAGACAAGATCAATTGGGTCTCCTGCGGCTCGGTATTCCCCAATGGAATGCCGGATTGGATTCCCCGGAAAGTCCCCGGCGTCGTTGGCCTCTGGGCGCCCGACATCTCCTACTTCAACGGCGAATACCACCTCTACTACAACGGCTCCAAGCTCCACACCCAGGAGACCGTGATTGGTCTTGCCACTAACACCACCCTCGATCCCTCAGATCCCGACTACAAATGGGTCGACCGCGGCATGGTAATCCAGTCAAAAAAAGGGGATGACTTCAACGCCCTCGACCCGACAATCCTGGTCGATTCCGATAAGTCCGTCTGGCTCACCTACGGCAGTTACTGGTCCGGAATCAAGCAGCGTCAAATTGATGCCGTTACCGGCATGCCCCTCACCTCAAACCCGACGCGCTACGATCTCGCCACCCGGCCCGGAGTTCCGCACAACCCAATCGAGGGAGCTTCGCTCGTCCATCACGGCAGTTACTACTACCTCTTCGTCTCGGTGGATTACTGTTGCGAGCAAAACAATGCCGACAATAACTACAAGCAGGCGGTGGGGCGCTCCCTCAGCCCGCACGGCCCCTTCGTCGATGAGGCCGGCGCTCGCATGATGAACGGTGGCGGCACCGTGTTGCTCAAGGGCGATCGTACCTGGAACGCTCCCGGCGGTGGCACCGCCTTCTTCGATAGCGAGAGCGGCGAAAGCCTGATCGTCTTCCACGCCCACAACCTCGATAAGAGCAACACTCCGTACCAGTGGGTAAAGACTCTCAAATGGGAAAACAATTGGCCCGCGATCGCCGACTAGCTTCGTCCGACTTCGTACACGACTGATTCGTCCTCAGGTCATCAATGAAGGCCGCCATGTGCGGGCCCCAACCGCCGCATCCTTCTTTCACCGGGCTCCCCACAGGCCGCCGAAGTGCCCCCGCAGTACAATTGCGCTTGCCGGATAAGAAAGCTGGTAAACGTGGTTCAGGAGCCTTACGTCTTTCCCCATCGGGATCGGTCCATGCGGCATCGCCGCACCATAATCATCGCCTTCATCGTTTTCTTCGTTCTCCTATTCAGCGCGCGAACCATCATCTCCTACTACGTCGATTCCCTCTGGTTCGCCTCTCTCAGCTACTCAGGCGTCTTCTGGAAAACTCTTAGCTACGAATGGTCCGCGTTTGCACTTTCGTTCGTTGCAACCTTCATCATCCTCTACGCATGGTTCTCCGCACTTCGCCACGGTTGTCGCGAGGAACTCGCCAGCGCCGGAACCGTCCGCTTCGGCAACCAGAGCTATGAGCTCCCTCTCGATCCAGTCCTCCGCGTCGCTGGACTACTCGGCTCCCTGGTGATCGCTCTCATTGCCGGCGCGGCATTCATGAATGAATGGACCCGCTTCGCGCTCTATTGGCTGGCCCCGGTCAATCCTTCCCAAGCCACCGACCCGATTCTGGGCAAGTCCGTCAACTTCTATCTCTTCACTTTGCCCGCTCTGCAATTCCTCGTCGGATGGCTCCTGCTGCTCGCGCTCATCTGTTGCGCCACTGCCGGTCTCTTCCTCCTGATGACGACCAGCTCCCAATTCATACGCGAGCGCAGGTTCGACTCTTCACCAATCCCGCTACGCTGGTTTTCCGCCGCAATCGCATTATTGTTTGCCGTGGTGGCGATCCGCACATTCCTGGGGCGCTTCGATCGTGTCACTGGAGACCACACCATCTTCGATGGGGTCACCTACACCGATGCCCACATCGTCCTTGGCGGACTGCTCCTCATCTGCGCAGCGCTCATCCTCGGCGCCGGAGTCGCCGCCACAAACCTCTTCTTGCGCCCTCGTGCAAGCCGCCTTATTGCAGCACCTCTACCGGCCGTCGCCTGCTTCGTCCTAGTACAAATCGCCGCCTGGTATGTAAACAGCTTCGTTGTAAAACCCAACGAACTCGTACGTGAGCAGCCCTACATCTCTAACAACATCCAGTTCACTCGCCAGGCCTTCGGTCTCGACCGCATCACTCAGCACGAATTCCCAGCAGACATCTCCGTCGAGTCCGCTGATGCTGCCAACAATCAGCCCACGCTCCGGAACATCCGTCTCTGGGACTGGCGCGCGCTTCAGGACACACTTCGCCAGATTCAGGAAATCCGCACCTACTACGACTTCCCCGACATCGATATCGATCGTTATCAAATCAACGGCGAAGAGCGCCAGGTCATGCTCGCGGCGCGTGAACTTAACGTCGAAAAGCTGCCCGAGAGCAGCCGAAACTGGATCAACGAGAAGCTAATCTACACCCACGGCTATGGCATCACCATGAACCCGGTCAACGGCTTCACTCCCGAAGGCCTGCCAACGCTGCTTCTCAGCAACATGCCCATTCAGAGCACCGTTCCCTCCATCCAGGTCACGCGCCCTGAAATCTACTTCGGCGAACTCACAAATACTGACGTTTACGTCAAGACGCGCCAGAAAGAATTCGATTACCCGCAGGGCGAAACCAACAGCATGACGACCTATCAGGGCACCGGCGGCATTGTCCTCGGCTCATTCCTGCGTCGCCTGCTGATCGCCTTCGATCGTGGCGACATTGCCAAGGTCCCCTTCAGCGATGACATCAAGGCCGATAGCCGGCTTCTCATGCGCCGCAGCGTATTCGATCGCGTCAAAGCCATCGCCCCTTTTCTCAGTTTTGAAAATGATCCCTACATCGTGATCGGCGCTGACGGAAGGCTCTCATGGATGCTTGACGCCTTCACCACCACCGATCGCTATCCCTACTCGACGCATTATGACGTTGGCAACGGCCCCATCAACTACGTCCGCAACAGCGTCAAAATCGTCATAGATGCCTACAACGGTACCGTCACCTTCTACGTCTTCGATCCGCAGGACCCGATCATCAACGCGTGGCGCCAGATCTTCCCGCAGCTTTTCAAAAACCCAGACGAAATGCCGCAAGACCTCCGTAAACACGTCCGCTATCCCGAATTGCTTCTTCGCATGCAGGCAGCAGCTTACGGTCTCTATCACATGAGCAATCCCGAGGTCTTTTACAACCGCGAGGACCTCTGGACTGTCGCCTCCGAAGTTGGCGGTGCTTCAAACGGCGACCAGGCCGCTCAGCCTATGGATCCCAACTTCGTCCTCATGAAGCTGCCCGAAGAGTCGAATGTCGAATTCGTCGAAATCCTGCCCTTTACGCCCTCCAACCGCAACAACATGATTGGCTGGATCGCCGGACGCAGTGACGGTGAACAATACGGCAAGTCCGTCGTTTACAACTTCCCCAAAACCCGCCTCGTCGACGGACCGCTTCAGGTCGAAGCGCGCATCGATCAGAATGCGCAGCTCTCAGGACAGCTTTCCCTCTGGAATCAGCAAGGCTCGCGCGTCCGTCGCGGCGCGCTCATTGTCATTCCATGCGGCAAGGCTCTCATCTACGCCGAGCCAATCTATCTGCAGGCCGAACGCAGCCCCATGCCCGAGCTTCGCCTCGTCGTTCTCGCCGTTCAGGATCGGCTCGCCTATGGGTCTACCTTTGAAGCTGCACTGAGATCTCTCTTTGGCGGCGAGATTTCTTCGCTCAACACGACTGAGCAGCCGTCTGCTCCACAGCACGCAAACGCCACCGCGAGTACCACGGCATCCCAGCCCTCGAACGATCTCAACACCCTCATTGAAGGCGCGGCCAAAGATTTTGACGACTACCAGCGTCTCACCGCGCAAGGTAAACTCGCAGAAGCCGGTCAGAAACTCGATCAGCTAAAAAACAAGATCAACGCTCTGAACGCGAAAAAACGTTAGACATCCGGCCGAACAATAAAGCAACGAACCTCTGGTCGGCAGACAGCGCCCGACAGCTGCGCCCGCAGCATCGGCCCTCAGTTCCAGGCACGCGTTTGCAATTACCTCATCTTGTCCGGAGATTGCTTTGAAACCTCACGCGCACGCGCCCAACCTGCACAGACGCCGGCTTTTGAAAATCCTCACCGCCTCTGCCGGTTGCGCCCTGTTCCCCACTCGCTCATTCGGCGATGCGAATAATCAATGGCATCCAAAGCCCGGAGACGAAGCCTTTCTCGACGACCTTGAACGTCAGGCCTGCCTCTTCTTCTGGGAGCAGTCTAGCGACAAAACCGGTCAGGTCCTCGATCGCGCCCGCAACGATCTCAAAGGC
>Ga0207654_10000310_pt1 | contig 29362 bp, 27 predicted proteins | sample KBSC64metaG_FD_184355 | JGI IMG/M metagenome (GOLD analysis project Ga0207654, IMG submission 184355) | Corn rhizosphere microbial communities from Kellogg Biological Station, Michigan, USA - KBS C6-4 metaG (SPAdes) (version 2) | ecosystem: Host-associated > Plants > Roots > Rhizosphere > Soil...
CGCGCCGCTCCTCGTCGACGAGGCAAACCTGCATGCGACTGGAGGAAAGGTCCGCGTAGTCGCCATCAACGCCGGTAACGCCAACTGCGCCGTTGGTCAACTTGGCATGGATGCAGCCCGCGCAACTTGTGACGCCGCCGCTTCCACCTTCGGCTGTAAATCCGAGGAAGTCTTCCCTTCCTCGACTGGCGTCATCGGCGTCCCGCTCCCTGCAGACAAACTCATCGCGGCGCTGCCTGAACTTGCTCGCTCTTTGGGTTCGCAATCCGACCACTTCCAGCAGGTCGCGGAAGCAATCATCACAACTGACACGGTTGAAAAGACGGCTTTCGCGCGCATCGAAGTCGCCGCACCCGAGATCGATGGCTTCTCAGAAATCCCGCAAGAGGTGCGGATCGCCGGGGTCTGCAAGGGCTCCGGCATGATCCATCCCCAACTCGTGCCGCATGCCACCATGCTCGTGTACATCCTCACGGACGCAGCCGTCGAGCCGTCGGTCCTTCACAGCTATTTGCGCGACGCAATCGAAGTCAGCTTCAATCGCATCTCCGTTGACGGCGATACATCCACAAACGATACCGTCCTGTTCCTTGCTTCAGGAGCGAGTGGAGCCCGTATCGGACCAGGTAATCGCGAATTCGCGACTGCACTCACCCAGGTTTGTACTTCTCTCGCGCGGCAAGTCATCGCTGATGGCGAAGGCGTATCTCATGTGGTCGAACTTCATATTCACGGGGCAGCCTCCAACGATGACGCGGTCCGCGTAGCAAAGGCCATTGCTCATTCGCCTCTCGTTAAAACCGCGTGGGCCGGATGCGACCCCAACTGGGGTCGCTTGATCGCGGCCATCGGATACTCCGGTGCGCAAATTGAACCGCAGCGCATCGACATTTCCTTCGGCGAACTCGCCATCTGCCGCAGTGGCGCGCGTGCTGCCGATTTCAACGAATCCGCAGCCCACGCATACATTCAGCAACCTGAGTTCTCGATCAGTATCGATCTCCACCAGGGACCTGGCACCTGCAAATTCTGGACGACCGATCTCACCCACGAGTACATCCGCATCAACGCAGACTACACTACCTAGCACGCAACCAATTTGCATTGATAATGCCCATCTAACTCTTTTGACCCTCGATTGGGAAACTCCAGAATGGCAAAAACTCCATCGAAATCTGAAACAAACGAAGCGGAGCATCTTTCACTCATTTCAAATGAGAAGCTGGTCGCAATCTATGGCGTCATGCTCAAGTACCGCCTACTCGAACAGCGTGCAACCGAACTCTTCCAGCACGGCTTGCTCAATTCTGATCTGCACACCTCGTCCGGGCGTGAGGCCATCGCAGCTGCCGCTACCATCGATCTTGAAGAACGGGATTCTATAGCTCTCCCAACGGGGGAATGGCTGCCCAGCTTGAATAAGAACTTGCCTCTCGAGACCATCTTCAGAGAGCTCGCTCCGGCGGCCCTGGGGCCCGTAGCCCCAATTGAGCTGGAGGCTTCTAACAAAAACATCTTTCTTTCTTCTTCCTCAAAGACCTATTTGCCTCGAGCGATTCGCGAACGGGCAACTGCGAATGCAGTTGCAAAGAAGGGCGATGTAGTGGAAGTCTTTCTCGATTCCCACTCGAAGTCTCTTGTGGACTGGAGGAAGACAATACAGGTCTGCGCAGTAAACAAGCTCCCGGTCGTGTTTATTCAATACCCCGACGCGAGCAAAATGCTCTCGGAAGGAAAGCGAAAATCCAACACGAGAACTGTAGCGGCGTTATATGAAGGAGTGCCTTCTATCTCGGTCGATGCTCACGACGCCGTCGCCGTTTATCGCGTCGCATACGAGGCAATCGTTCGTGCCCGACAGCTACGTGGGGCAACACTCATTCAGTGCGTAGTTCACCGAGAAGCAAATCCCGAATTGATCAGCGGAAGAGATGTGACGAACGGGCCGGCACTCGATCTGGTTGAGTCCATGGAAAGATACCTCAGGGCCAAAGACATTGATCCAGCAAGATTCAGCCTCGAAATTACTCCTGGATTCCAACGCGAACTCGACCTCGCTACCCGATTCCTGCACAGACAGTCGAATGGATCAGCCTGAATCACCTCAGGAAGTCCGGAGGCTGGGCTCTCCACGTCGAAATATGCGAATGATAAAGTGACTTACATGAGCGTTAGTAGGCGCACAGCCAAATCTGTCTCTATTTCCGCACTTTTATCTGCAGCAATTTCACTTTCCGGTACCTGCGTACTCACCGCACAGGGTCCTTCGCTCGGCGAATCACCGACACAGTCGACTCCAAGTTCCAGCCACCCTTCTGCCATCTGCGAGACCGCTTCGCTCGACTCTCCCTATATCCCAGTTGACAGTTGGATATATCCCGCTATGTTGCGCCTCTACGGCCTCGGCTATCTCGACACTGTCTACCTCGGGATGCGTCCTTGGACACGGACGAGCATCGAACACATGCTCGAAGAAGTCAGCACGCGCCTGGAAGACTCTCAGGACAATGCCGACTCAACTACGGCTGAAGCTCAAAGCATCTACGACCGGATAAATCGCGACCTCCACCCGGACAGGCAAGGAACCTGCGAAAGCTTGAATAGAAATATTCACGCTGAGTCCGTCTACTCAGCTTTTCGCGGCATCAGCGGCACTCCCCTGCAGGACAGCTTTCATCTTGGCCAGAGCATCATCAATGACTTTGGTCGTAGTTACGAGAATGGCTTGAACAACTACACCGGCGCCAGTGGTTATGCCACGGCTGGGCGCTTTCTTCTCTATGTGCGCGGTGAATTTCAGGTAGCGCCGTCTGCAACAGGCTACTCCTCCGCACTTGCTCAAACGCTCTCAAATGTAGATGCTATTCCCTTCATCGATCCCAATACTGGACAACCGTTCGGCCAGCGCACGATCCCTCTCGGACCGATCAACAGCACGACCCACGGCCGATTTCTGGAAGCATACGTATCCACGCACTTCCTCAATCACGAAGTCTCCCTCGGAAAACAAGATGACTGGTTGGGACCTGGCCTCGGCGGCTCGTTCGCGTACTCCAACAACGCTGAGAACTTCTACTCGTTCCGAATCAACCGCGTCGAACCATTGCATATCCCTGGGCTGTCGTACGTCACCGGGCCATTCCGTTACGAATTCTTAGTGGGTGGACTCCATGGACACACTTACCTTCCAAATCTCTCTTACCCCGGCCCCGGACAGCCAAACGTGCTTTCAGGAGGCAATCCATGGATGCACCTCCAGAAGGTGAGCTTCCGCCCAACAGAGAACCTTGAATTTGGTTTTGAGCGCGCCGCAATCTGGGGCGGAAAGGGCCACGCGCCAATCACTCTCCACACATTCCTCAGAAGCTTCTTCAGTTTCTATTCACCTACCAACGGCGACAAACTTGGACCCAATGATCCAGGGGCGCGTTTCGGCTCTTTCGACTTCTCCTATCGCCTTCCATTCGTTCGCCGCTGGCTCACGCTGTATGCGGACGGTGAGGTTCATGATGATGTATCGCCAATCGATGCGCCACGTCGCGCCGGATGGCGGCCCGGCATCTATTTGTCGCATTTTCCCGCGATGCCGAAGCTGGACCTTCGTGTGGAAGCTACTTACACCGACCCGCCAATTTCCACCAGTATCGGAGGCCGGTTCATGTATTGGGAGTCTCTGGTTCGCCAAGGTTACACGAACAACGGTCAAATGATCGGCGACTGGGTGGGACGTGAAGGCAAGGGCGGTCAGGGCTGGCTCACCTGGCACCTCAGCGGAAACGAGTGGATTCAGGTTGGAGGAAGACATCACAAAGTCGCAAAGGACTTCATCCCTGGATCCAGCACCCAGATCGATCCCCTAACCGGTCAGCTGATCGAAGGTGGAACGACTCTCAATGACATCAACTTCCAGGCGGTGAAACGCTTCCGCAAAGACCTCGAGCTCAAAGGTGATTTCACCTTCGAACACTGGAACGCACCCATCTATCTACCTGGTCGTCAAACAGTGACCACAACAACAATTAAGCTAACCTGGTACCCCGAACGCAAAGTCAGCTTCTGACTTGGATCGGGCGATTCCCTTTTCTTCTGGAAAGGCGCTCAACGCGCTCGTGGATGCGTTTTGTCGTAGACCGCTTCCAGTTGGGATGTTGTCAGCTGGGTATACCGTTGGGTTGTCGACAGTCTCTCATGCCCCAGCAACTCCTGAATGGCTCGCAAATCGGCGCCCTCTTCCAAGAGGTGAGTGCCAAACGCATGTCGGAGTGTGTGTGGATGCACATCTGGCGAGAGTCCCCTCGAAACGGCCACGCGTTTTACAATACGTCCCACACTGCGTGTGGTCAGCCTTCCCTCACCTCCGGGCTTGCCAACCCCGCGCAACTGTAGACTGACGAAAAGCGCCGGTGTCGGAAGTACACTCCCACCGAATTTCGCCGCCAGCCGCGCTGAGCGTTCAGCAATATAGGCTCTCAATGCCAGGGCGGCCGCATCTCCCAACGGAACCAGACGCTGCTTCTGCCCTTTTCCTCTAACGAGAATAGCTTCATTTCCCCAATGAATATCGCTGATATTCAACCCTGTCAGTTCAGCATTACGAATTCCGCACCCATAGAGCAATTCCAGGATCGCTCGATCTCGAGCTGGCCAGCTCGCTGCATCATCGTCAACACTCTCGACAACGCGGTTCATCTGTTCAATCGAAGGCACTCGCGGAAGATGCTTTGGCAATTTCGGCGTGGAAACCAGCGAAGCCACATTCTGCTGTACATGTCCAGACCGGGCCAGCCACTTGAACCAGCTGCGAATCGATGCCAGCGCCCGAGCCGTCGACGCCTTCGACAGTCCGCTCTCGAGCAGGACGCCAAGGTATGTGCGAATGTGAAGATGCTCGATCTCGTCTACGCTCTTGATCTCCGGATGGCGCTCAGCCATGTGGGCAGCAAAACTCATCAGCTCCCGACGATAAGCTCGGAGCGTGTGCGCCGATGAGCCGCGCTCATTCGAGAGCACGCGCATGTAGTCCTCTACCAATCCTGCGAAAGGGGGTGCAACGGCCTGCACTTCGCTGGCCTCACATATCTCCGAATCGGACCGGATCACGCCGACTCCCCGTCCTTTGCGAGCGAGAGATCTTGGTCCTTCAACTCGCGACGTTGATCCTTGCCTCCCCGAATTACCTGGAGCCCATTCACAGCTGATGTCGAGGCCGAATCTGTAGATTGTTCGCGAACACTTGCCTTTGCGCGCGGATGATGCTCACGATGCACTTGCTTTAGCCGGCCTAATGCGAGGTGTGTGTACACCTGCGTCGTCGAGATATCCGCATGCCCTAGCATCACCTGCACACTGCGCAGATCTGCTCCATGCTCCACCATATGCGTCGCGCAGCTGTGCCTTAGCTTGTGTGGGCTGGCATCTTTGTTATTGATCTTCACCAGGTGCCATACCCACTGTCGTGTCAGCGGCATACCTCGCAGCGACAGAAACATCCTGGAACCATCGTGCCGTGAGGTACTTGTCTTCCGCCTCGTGCTGATCCGCGCAAGGTGCGGCCTCCCCATGCGTAGATACTTGTCCAATGCTTCCAATGCTGAGCGGCCCAGCGGCACAATGCGCTCTTTGTCGCCTTTGCCCCGCACGAGCACCCTCCCGGAATCAAGGGCGAGATCGCTTGTGCCCAGGCCAGTAATCTCCGAAACCCGAAGTCCACCAGCGTACAGTAACTCCAATATCGCGCGATCCCGCAATGCGGTTGCCTGTGCCTGTGGATGCTCTGCTGTCATCGCGGCGCGCTCCAGCATCTCAGACACTTCTGGCTCAGCAAGTGACTTTGGCAGAACCTTCCAGGTCTTGGGCGATTCGATATTCACTGTGGGATCATGATGGATTCGTCGGTCGAGCAAAAGCCACTTGTAGAAGCCGCGCAGGCAACTCAGCTTACGCGCCGCGCTTCGGGAATCGATCGAATGGGTTCGCAGGTGCTCCAGAAACGCACCGACGTCTTGCTGCGAGGCGGTCACCAGGATTCCCTGGCGTCCTTCAAGAAACTCGGCGAAGGTCTTCAGGTCGCCGTCGTACGCCTCGCACGTCAGCGGTCGCAACCCCTTTTCTACACGCAGATACGCCTGGTAATCCTTCAGCAGACCGAGGTTGCTTTCAGTGCCCACATGTCTGATTATCCCCGTGCCTGCTTGCGACCGGCGTCCTTGGGTGGAATGACTGAACCTCGTTCATCAAGGCATCAAGTTTGTCACTCACGGTTCACCAGTTTCTGATAGCCGATCGGCGTCCCGCGGACCGCGCAAATTACCGCGACAGCAATGCCCGCACGCGCAATTCAAGCTGCTGGAGGTTTGTCTCGCCCTTGATCTTTTCCGTGACAATACCATTCCGATCGATCAGGAATGTGATTGGCAATCCCAATACCCCGCCGTATGCGTTGCCAACGGTCGCATCGCCCATCACCACGGGGATGTCCAGACGCAGTCTGCGCACCGTCCTCCGCACTGCCGCGTCTCCGTCGTCCATGGAAACAGCGACCACCTGCAAACCAGCCGTACCGTACTTGCCCTGCCACGCTTCGAATCTTGGCAATTCCACCTGGCAAGGCGCACACCATGTTGCCCAGAAGTTAAGCAGAACGACCTTCCCACGATATTTTTTCAGGTCGATAAGGTTCCCATTCAGGTCAGGCTTCGCAAACTGCGGAGCCGGCTTGTGCACGAGATTGGGCGCTCCCTGCGCAATTCCGTCGAGTGAAACGAACGCAAACGCGCAGCCCAGCAATACTATAACTTGAAGAATCCGCATGGATGAGGCTACTCCCCTCTCTCCACCGGGTACCCCTTGCTCACCCAATCGTCTCCGAAGTTATTCGCCAGATAGAGGGCCTTCACGTTCGTGAACCCCAGATCGTGCAGCTCCTTGTAGGCTGGTCCGATATTTGGGCATCTTCCCCACGGACAGCAACCGCAATAAATCACAATCAACTGCCCCTTTTTGAGGGGAGCCGAAAATTTCTTCAGCAGTATCGATCCATTTGCTTGTGAACCCGGACCGGCAAACCCCGCATTAGGGATATGAGCCTGCTGGAACATCACGAATGAACCCACCTGGAACACGACTGGATGGTCCGCTCCGGCGCTCTTCAGAAGCTTGACGAGTTCAGTGGGCTGCATCAACTGCGCCAGGGGAACGGTGTTTGCGCTTAACGGACCCGTCGCAGGATTTGAAAACTGCGCTTTTGCTCCCTGCCCGGCCAAGATCCCGGTAAACACAAGAAAAACAAGAACCTTCGACTTGATTTCTGGACGCATGAATGACTCCTCAGATAACCCTTCATTGTAGCGGCCCGTGCATTTGCCGCCTGTGATCGAGGACAATGGTCTTGGAGATTCTCCAAAAAGGACCAAACTCGCTTGTCATCAACACAGCTCGAAGTGACCCCCTGGACCGCCCAACAACTTCAAGATCTTGTCTTCCGATCCGCTCACCATGTCGCCGTCTTCGATTGCGATGGCACCCTCTGGGGTGGAGACTCCGGCCACGGCTTTATGGTCTGGACTATCGACCAGGGTCTTGTCTCCCGCTCCACCAGCGATTGGATGGACACCCGATATCGCGCCTACCTTGCCGGAAACGTCACGGAACTTCAGATCTGCGGCGAAATGGTCCAGATGTACGCTGGATTGCACGAACAGGAACTTCGCTCAGCCGCTTCCCGTTACTTCAACGAGCACGTCCGTCCGCAAATTTTCGTCGAAGTCGCCTCCTTGGTCGCGGCACTTCGAGAGGCCAATGTCGAACTTTGGGCCGTAAGTTCGACAAATAAGTGGGTGATCTCTGAAGGCGTGCGCGACTTTGGCATCCCCGAAAACCGGGTCCTCGCCGCCGAAGTCAAAGTCTCCGACGAAATCATCACCAGCGAACTCATCGACGTTCCCACTGGTCCAGCAAAAGCCGCAGCGCTCACTGGGGTAGGGCTCCCCCACCCCGACGCCGTTTTCGGAAACTCACTTCACGATCTAGCCATGCTCGAAATTGCCTCTCATCCCTACCCGATCAATCCCTCTCTTGGGCTGCTGGAGGTGTGCGCAAAACGCGGGTGGGGCTTCTTTCGCCCCCGCGAAGTGGTCAAGGCACCCGCCCAAGTAGCTGGCGAATGAAGCTGGGGGCATTCAAGCCCTGAAAACACAATATGGCGACTCATTTCAGCCAATGAAACCTGCCACCCTGTTCAAATACGTCAGGTTAATGAGCGTTTACACTAAGAATGTGGAAGACCCGCAGCCCATCTCCAAGTCGCGTCCTGCGGGACCCGCTCTTCGCTTCGTCGTGGCAGGGCTGCTGGTTCGTGACGGCTTGGTCCTCATCTGTCAGCGTCGTCCCGATCAGCCGATGGCGCTTCAATGGGAATTCCCCGGCGGCAAGATCGAGCACGGCGAAAGTCCCGAGCAGGCTCTCTCCCGCGAACTCCACGAGGAACTCGGCATTCGAGCCATTATCGGCCCGCACGTCACCCACATCCGGCACAACTACCGTCACGGCGGAGCTGTGGACCTCCAGTTCTACGCTGTGACCTCATTCGAAGGCGAACTCGAGAACAAGATCTTCCACCAGCTGAAGTGGGTAAAGCTCGAAGAACTTCCCGAATATGACTTCCTCGCCGCCGATCGCGGTCTCATCCGCGATCTGGCAGCGGGTAAACTCCTCTAGCCTGATGTAACCGGCCGACCCTTCCGCCCTGGAACTCTCGCCTGTGTTCCATTTCTCATCCCTTCACCAGGCCTAGCCTCAGCAGGCTTTCACCAGTCGCGACAACACTGTCCTCCCGCGATCTAGGCGTCCACCCTAACAGCCTCCGCGCTTTTTCGCTGGTCGCGTTCTTCCATTTGCCCAATTCAGGAATGATCTGCTTCACCGAGGGATCTTTGAAACGTGCGAGCCGAACGATCCAGTCCGGCAACTGACGCGTGGGAACGCGCTGTGCACCCTTACCCAGGCGCTCCTTCAGCGTTCGGGCAATCTCAATCAGCCACATGAAGTCCCCGGCCACAGCCAGGAACCGCTCTCCCTTCGCCGCCTGACTTGTCATTGCGCGCAGATGCAGGTCCGCGACATCGCGGGCGTCAACAACCCCGAAGCACATCCGCGGCACGCCCGGCAAAGCGCCATTTAGCATCTTTTCGACCAACATGATCGACGTGGCATAATCCGGCCCGAGGACTGGCCCGAACACGCCCACTGGATTGACGACCGTAAGTTCCAGCCCTGCGCCCTCTCGCTCGATGAAATCCCACGCTGCCCGCTCAGCCAGCGTCTTCGATTTGGTGTACGGCAAGACATCCGCGGCGTTCGGATCTGTCCAGTCTTTCTCCGTAAAAACGTCATGGTCTTGCGCGTGCCCATACCCAACAGCCGCAAACGATGACGTCAGCACCACACGCTTCGCCCCCGCATCACGGGATGCCCTCAGAACCCGTAACGCACCATCGCGCGCCGGAACAATCAGTTCGTTTTCATCCTTTGGAACCTGGGATGGGAAGGGAGAAGCAATGTGCATGACAAATTCGCATCCGGATACCGCAGCGGGCCAACCCTCATTTGCCGTCAGATCAGCTGTCAAAAATGACAGTTGCTCGCCAGCATCAGCACCGGCGTTTCGCAACATAGAGCGAACTTCGCCCTCGCGGCTCAGGCTCCGGACGGTCGTTCGAACTCTGTACCCTGAGTTCAGTAATTGCAGAATAGTGTGACTCGCAATGAACCCCGACCCACCTGTTACAAGAACTGTATTCAATCCAACCTCGATTCGATGACCCAGCCTAAGGAAGCCATATACTCCGGGGCACGAAGGGGACTCCAAAGGCCAACATTCAATGCCCTGGGATCATCCCCCACAGCATGACCATCGTCATCCCTATAACGATCAGGCTGGTGCTCCAGGCAACTACGTTCCACACCCTGGAGTTTCTGTACTTACCCATCAGGTCTTCTCGATTGATCAGCAACAGCATCAGAATGATGATTACTGGCAGCAGAACGCCATTCAGCACCTGCGACAAAATGGCGTAATTGATCAGCTGCGCATCTGGCAGGATCAGCACCGTAAACGCGCCGCCTGCAATCAGCAGCGTATAGAGCCAGTAGAAGAACGGTGCTTCGCGAAAGCTCTTGTCTACACCCGATTCAAACCCCAAGCCCTCGCACACGGTATATGCAGTCGAAATCGGCAGAATTGACGCAGCGAAAAGTGACGCGTTGAACAATCCGAAGGCAAAGAGGAGAAACGCATAATCTCCCGCCAGCGGCCGCATAGCCTCCGCTGCGTCCGACGCCATCGTGATCGCACCCATTCCGTGCACAAACAAAGTTGCCGCGCATGCAACAACAATGAACCATGCAACGATATCCGTGAAGAAACTACCCACAATCACATCAAGCCGGGATGCTGGATAATCCTTGACTCGAATCCCCTTCTCCACAATCGATGACTGCAAATAGAACTGCATCCACGGTGCAATCGTGGTACCCACTACTCCGATTGCCGTATAGATGTAGAGCTTGTCCGTCCAAGACGACTTGGGCGGTAAATGGACCGTCGCCAAAAGCGCATCATGCCAGCTCGGCTGCGATAAGACACCCGCAAATATGTATGCAATGTAGACAACCGAAGCCACGAGGAACACCTTTTCGGTGCTCTTATAGCTGCCTTTGACAACCAGAAACCAGACGAGAGCTGCGCATAATGGCACGCTGACGAATTTCGTCACATGGAAAAGATGAAGCGATCCGGCGATTCCGATGAACTCGGTCACCACGTTTGTGTAGTTCACCACCACGAGCAGAATCATGAGCACAAACGTCAGCCGCAATCCAAATTCTTCTCGAATCAGGTCGCTCAGGCCCTTGCCCGTCACAACGCCCATGCGGGCGCACATCTCCTGCACTACGATCAGCGCGATAGTAATAGGCAGCATCGTCCAGAGCAGCGTGTAGCCGTACTGCGCGCCTGCCTGGGAATAAGTTAGGATTCCACCCGAGTCGTTATCGACGTTGGCTGTAATAAATCCGGGGCCGAGGATGGCCGCAAACAGAAGTATTCGATTTCGCCAGCGTCTCCACATGCGCTCGGTGCATTCCTATGGTGGGTTCATTATTCTGCCAAATCGACCATAACAGGCCGCACCCTTATTTGCGAGTGAACACTCTGCCCGCGTTGCATTTTGCGAAACTCCGCAAAGCGCTTTACACGAAATTGCTAAAAAGCTCCGGGGAGCCCTGGATGAGCGGTGGATCAGATTCTTGGAACGTGCAGTACCCGATGAACTAGTGACTCTCGAGACAGCCAGACAACGCATTTCCTCATACCCCAATCGCGACCGTCTCTCCCTTCCTAAATTCCCCCTGCTATATTGAATCGTCTTCGCGGACACTCACTTTGAATCACTGAAAAAGGAGCAGCAATGCCTCCCACCAATTCTTCCGATCCGTTGCTTCCCTCAATCGAATCCGCTACTCCACCAACCCGCCGCAAAATGATTGGTACACTCGCAGCCGCCGGCGCCATTCTTGGCCTGGACGCCGCAGCACAAACCAGGAAGAAACCCGTTGATTCTCCGGTCCCGGCAGCGCCGGCCACAGTACCGGAAGCACTGTTCTCCATGGCCCGCCTCCGCGACTACAAATGCCACCGCTCGTCAAGTTGGGACACCACAGGTGGTAATGCTGATTTCCGCCTAGTCGACCCCGGCGCTTCTCTCACCCTTCTTGAGGCGAAAGGTCCCGGCGTCATTACGCACATCTGGTTCACCATTAACTCCGATGATCGGATGCATCTTAAAAATCTAGTTCTACGCGCCTGGTGGGATGGCGAATCTTCTCCCTCTATTGAAGCCCCCATCGGCGACTTCTTCGGCCTCAACCTTGGCGAATACTTCAATTACCAGTCCGCCCTCCTCGCCGTTGCGCCTCAAAAGGCTCTCAATTGCTACTTTCAGATGCCATTCGATTCCGCCGCCAAGATCACTCTGACCAACGAAGGGAAGGTCCGCACCAACAACCTTTATTTCGCAATCGACTACACCACCGTCCCCGCCCTTCCCCCAAACCTCGGCCGCTTCCACGCCCAATACCGCCAGGCCGCTCCCTGCAAAAAATCCGCGGATACCACCGGCAAAAACCTCAATGGCACCGACAACTACGTCTTTTTTGAAGCCACCGGCCGAGGCCACTTCATCGGCGTCACCCAGGGCGTCCTCCAGAACGCCGACGGATGGTTTGGCGAGGGCGACGACATGATCTTCATCGACGGCGAATCACAGCCGGTCATCAACGGAACCGGCACGGAAGATTACTACAACGGCGCATGGGACTTCTACGGGAACGCCTTCGCCAATCTACGTCAGGGCGCGCCCTTCATCATCGATCCCGAGCGCACCGGCGGCCGTTACTGCCTCTACCGCTGGCACACGGAGAGCTTCATCACTTTCGAGAAATCAATCAAAGTCACCATCGAGCACGGACATGCCAATGACCGCGCCGATAACTTCTATTCCGTGGGCTACTGGTACCAGACCGAACCCCACGCCGAATTCCCACAACTCCCCCCAACCGAAACCCGCGTCCCGAAGGTCATCATGTCGTAGTCGGGGTGCGGCCCATCGCCAGATTTAGATAGCCGGACCTAGTTAGCCCTGAGATTTAGCTTCGATTGGAAACCCAGTAGTTGCTGTTCTCACATGAGGAGATCAACGCCTGCTATGCGCCATTAACTCCCTCGAGAAAGGGGAGGTGTTCTAGAAGCAGATGCTGACGAGATTCTTTTCATCGCTCCACTTTCCCGTACCCACGGTTAGTGCTCATCGCCAATGGCTCGATTTGGCTGATCCCAGTCTCTCTTGCACCCTTCAGTCACATTTATGTGCTCAGCGGTTGTCGAACAGCCGAAATTGCCGTCTTCTAGGAGGGGTATACGATGCCAACTGTGCTGCGCGAGATCCGATACGCCTTCCGGCAACTCCGTCGAGCCCCGGGATTCACCGCCACTGTAGCCCTCACGCTCGCGCTCGGAATCGGAGCCACCACGGCCATCTGCAGTTGCGTCTACGGCATGATGCTCAAATCCCTCCCATTCCGCGACGAGCACAGCATCATCACCCTGGCCGAAACAAACCCCCAAGCCACTGAAGGTCTCGAAGCCACCTACCCCGACTACCTCGATTGGCGCACTCAGCAGCACAGTTTCGACCAGGTCGCAGCCTACTCCACCATTAATCCCGCCACCGTCTCGCTGCTCGTCAACGGCCATCCTGAGCAACTTCGACGCGTCATCGCTTCTGGCAATTTCTTCTCTCTTCTCGGAGTCTCTCCGCTCGCCGGACGCCTCTTCGACCAAAGAGATGACAGCCCGGGCAAGGACCATGTGGCAGTGCTGAGCGAATCCGCTTGGACCGCCTACTTCGGTCGCGATCGCAATGCTGTCGGCAAGGCGGTCACTCTGAATGGCAGCGCGTTCAGGATCGTCGGCGTACTGCCGCAGAACGCCACGCTCCCTGCGGATTGCGATGTTTGGCTCCCGCTCTCGCTTCTCGACAAACCTACGCAGCAATCCCGTGTCTGGCATTCCGTCCGGGTTCTCGGCCGGCTCCGCTCTGGCGTCACGCTTTCCGCCGCCCGCGCTGACATGAAAACCATCGCACAGCGCATTGCAGCCGCTTACCCCGCAACCAATCGCAACGAAAGCGTTGAACTTACCCCTCTCCACATCGAACTAGTCGGCTCCCTACGCCCTCCCATTATCTCGCTAGTGGCCGCGGTTGTCCTCGTGCTCCTAGTCGCCTGCGTTAATGTGGCGAACCTGCTCCTCGTACGGGCAACGAAAGCGCGTCGCGATGTTGCAGTTCGCCAGGCGCTCGGCGCCGATCGCATCCAGTTGTTCCGACAGTTCCTTGTTCAGACGCTCATGCTCACTATGCTCGGCGGCGTTCTCGGCGTGTCTCTTGCTGCAGCCGCCGTCCCTCTACTTCGCACCGCACTGGCTCACACCGAAGACGTCGATCCGGCTCTGATTCAATCCATCAATCTGAATGTCCCGGTACTGCTCTTCACCTTCGCCATTTGCGGTATCACGGCCATGCTCTTCGGGCTTCTACCCACATCCAAAATCTCGCGATCCCTGGCCGATAGTCTTAGGGCCGGAGATCGCGGTGCCAGCGCTCACAATCGCAGCCACGCGATTCTTGTCATCGCCGAGATCGCCATGGCCGTTATCGTGGTCTTTCTCAGTTCACTGGTGGTCCGTAGTTTCCAGAAACTCGTGGCCGTCGACCCCGGTTTCCGGACCGACCATCTCGTCAGCGCGGAAATCACTTTGCCAGAACCGCGCTACGCTGACTCCAGCCCGCTCACCAACCGCTTTTACGAACAGGTGCTCGACCGGATATCGCATTCACCGGGTGTCATCTCTGGAAGTACGACGACCCAGGTCCCCCTTCGCCCTTCCGAAGTCATGACCCGCTTCCTCATTGAGGGTGCCCCTCCGATCACACCGGGCAACTTCCCATTTACGCAAATCCGCTATGTCAGTCCCGACTATTTCCGCACCATGGGCATCGCGCTCCTCAAAGGGCGGACATTTACAGCATCCGACGTTGACAGCACCACGGGATTCTTTATCGTCAATAAGGCCTTCGCCGACCGCTACCTTTCATCACGCGATCCTCTCGGCGCGAACATTCTCATCGGCGTCATGGGTCCCGCGCCCACCAAGGTTCCTATCATCGGCGTCGTATCTAACACCCGCGATCTCGGACTCAACAAGAACCCCGAGCCCGAAATCTACCTCCCGGGTTATGGCCTTCACGCGGTGGTTCTCGTTCGCTCGACTCTCGAGCCCCAGGCAGCCGCGACGGTCATCCGCAACGCAGTCCTCTCAGTAGATCCCGCACAACCCGTGTATCACGTCCAGAGTCTCGATGAGATCCTCTCCGGGTCCGTTGCCCGTCAGCGCATGACAGCCACGCTTCTCGGATCTTTCGCGGTCCTGACTCTCGTGCTTGCCACCATTGGAATCTTCGGCGTTTTGACCTACTCGGTCACACAGCGCAATCGCGAAATCGGTGTCCGCATGGCCCTCGGAGCGGATCGCGGTCAGATTTTAGTGCTTGTACTTCGGCAAGCTGGTGAACTCGGCGTGACTGGCATTTCAATTGGCTTGCTCGTCGCTCTTTTCAGCTCCCGCCTCCTGGACAGCCTTCTTTTCCAGATCCCGCCCAACGATCTCGTATCGCTGTTTTTCTCCGTTGCAGCCTTGACAGTTGTCGTTCTGGGCGCTGTCACTTTACCCGCAACTCGCGCCGCATCCATCAATCCGGTAGAAGCCCTGCGCTTCGAGTAAAGAACGCAACCCGGTCCGCTCTTCCTTAGCCCTAGTACCTCAAGCCCAGCCTCGTCGGGAAATCATCCTCACCCTCCTCCACTTCGGCCTGCATGCTGTTGATCCGCACCACCTCCCGATGACGATGGCGAAACCACAAGTGACCCACCAGCACAACGAGCCCCGCGATTCCGAAGTGAGACCAGCTCTCCTCAATCCATAACTCCGCGAACAGTGCCCCCGTCGTGACAAATGGGAAAAACGTAAAGAACTTCAGCAAGGTAAAAGCCAGGTTCGGCTTTTCACTGATGGCTTCTCCCGTGAACGGAATGGTCAACGCGTTCGCGAACGCTGCATCCGTCAGCAGCACACAAATCCCTAGGCCTGCCAGCAGTTGCGCCGCGGTAGCCTCGGCACCTAACATCTCGCGCGGTGCGACGATTCTCAGCCCGAGAATCACAGCAGTCGTTGCCAACAAGGCGGAGAGCAGTACCCAGGTCTTCACAGCCCGCAGCTCCAAAATTGCAGCACGAAAGTGTGCTGGACGCCCGTTCGTAAAACGGAAGATCCAGCCGCCTCGTTGATTGCCCGATGAAACAAAGGCGGTACGCAAACCCACGATGACCCAGAATGCAACGATTCCTGCAGCCATCCGGATCCCGTCGACCGACGCCTCCGCCTTTAACTCTCCCTTCGAAGCAGTCAGACGTAACACTGTCGCAATCAACACGGAGAAGCCGACCCCGCCATACAACACGAGGTAGATCCGATACCGTGGTACACGGAGCAACGTCTGATTGATGAAATGAAACACGCTTCGACCAATCGGAGATCTCACAATCAGCGTGTGCAAAATTCCATTCAGAGGCGCAACTGCCCGGTTGCAGCTACTCCTCGCTGCCGCTCCTTCCAACAGATATTTCACCCGCCGAAGATATGCACCCGGATACACCACGATTGCGATCAGTAAAGCTCCACTGAGCGCCATCCAGCCCATCATCGCCAGCTTCTGAAAAACCGGAATGGCACCATCGCCACCCACGAAACTCTGATAAATACCCAAAAACCAATACGGAGGGAACCACATCATCCAGCGGCTTCCAGACTGCAAGAGCGCAGGCGTGATCCCGGAGATCACGGGAAACAGAAGCAGAAGCATCACCAGCCCTGTCACAGCTGCGCCTTGAAGCAACAGCGATACCTTCCGAAACAGCCTCTCTCCCAGCAACGCAAGCAGTACGCTCTGCACTGCCACAACCGAACCGGCCGCAAACAATCCGCCCGCTAGAACTGCGGCCACATGTCCCATCTCCAGCCGGACCAAGTCCGGCGGATCTGTCGACATGGGAAGAATCAGCGGAGCCAGGAAGTTGCCATCGAATAGAAACCCCGCGATCAGGATTCCAATCGCTGCCACCCGCCCCATGAACAGCCGCCAGTGCCGAATCGGTAACGCTCCCATTACCTGGATGTCCAGAAGATCCGGAAAGAACAAATCCCACTCAAACACCGTCACGAGCCCCATCACGACGAACGAATACATAACGAAAAAGAAATGATGGTTCACTTGAACCCAGTAGGGTGGTGGCCCGGGCATCGAGCCTGGATGAGGCGGATAAACAATCACCGGGTGATAAACCGGCCAAAGATACATCGCCACAATCAGCCCCGGCAATCCCGCCGCAAACGCCAGTTGCACCAGCCGCGTCTTCCCATCTCCATCAGGCGATGCTGTCTCGTGATTGAAGAACCGTTCCAGAAAATGCCGCACCAGCAGTTCGAACTGGCTGCGTTGCGGCTCGCGCACCGGACCCATCGCCGCCTGCACATTCAGCGACATCACTGCCGGTTGCGCATCGCTGGCCACAATCAGCCGTTGAAATCCATCACCCATGAACCACCCGCATCACTTCTACAATTCGCTCAGCTGACTGTCGCGTGTCCTGCTGCTCGACGAGTTGTGCAAACACGCTTTCCAGGCTCGGCAACCCCTTTAACGACTTCAACTCTTCAGGCGAGGCATCCGCAAGCACTTTGCCTTTTCCGATCACAATCACCCGGTTACACACCTGCTCCACCGTTTCCAGTACGTGAGATATGTACAGCACTCCTTTTCCACGCTCCGCCAGCATCTCGAGGAGATCCTTGAACAATCGGCCTGAAACCACGTCCAGCCCCGAAAGTGGTTCGTCAAAGATCAGCAGTTTCGGATCGTGAAGCAGAGCTGCCGCAATCAGCACCCTTTGCCGCATTCCTTTCGAATAGGAAGAGATGGGGGAATACTGCCACGACTCCAGGTTCAGCAGCTTCAGCAGTTCTGTCGCCTTGGTCTCGATCAGAGCCTCAGTCATTCCGCGCAGCCGACCCACTAATTGCAGATACTCCAGTCCCGAAAGGTACGCATAAAGGTGGGCCTCCTCCGGCACGTACCCCAGAACGGCCCTATACGCTTCCATGTCGTCCCTGATATTTCTTCCTTCGAAGAGCACTTTGCCGTCGTCCGGTCGGAGCATGCCCGTGATCATCTTCACCGTCGTGGACTTCCCCGCTCCATTTGGCCCCAGGAAGCCCACGATCTCCCCCGCTCCAACCCTGAAGCTCACATCCACCACTGCCGGTATCGTCCGAAAACTACGATATAAATTCTGAACTTCGAGCATCCTCACAGACCTCCACCTAGTGCGGCAATTTCGAGATGAAATCGTGTATCTCGCGCAGAACATCCGCTTCGTTCGAGCGAAAGACAAAGTGGTTCGCATTCGCAATTCGCACCACACGTGCCTGGGGATTACCGCTCTGGAACGCATCCGCCTGCTCTGAAACCTCTGCTCTGTCTTTTGCAACCATCTCCGCTCGCACCGTTGGATCTGTTTTGCCGAGAGGTCCAAAATCATGAGGCACCGCGAAGATCGCCAGCACGGGGCATTTCACACCCGTATAGATTTCGGTTCCACGCCGAAGTGCGATGCTTGCCCTCGCTGTCGGAGTGTCCGGAGGCATCGGAGCGTTGTCAGGAGCATTCAGCGCCTGCTTGAGGCCTTCCTGAATATCCCGCTCCAAGCGTGGCAAGCTGACGTTGAGCAGATGCTCTGCTTGTACGCGGCGCTCCTTCGGAAGCAAAAACGTTTTGAAGTTGTCCAGTTCCACTTGCACTTTCACGATGTCGGCCACCGGATCCAGGCCTTGCTTCGCGTTGTCGTTGTAGAACGCGTATGGGTATCCGGCGTCAAGGTAAACCAGCCCAGCAACTCTATCCGGATACCGCGACCCTATGGAACTGAGCTCTTCGCCGGCAATTGAGTGGCCGACCAGAACAGGATGGTCAATCTTCAACTCTGTCGCAACTGCAAGGATGTCATCGCCCAGCCGGTCTGCGGAATAGTTCTGCTCAACGGGCTTAGGGATGCTCGATGCACCCATACCTCGCCGGGTAATGCCGTAGACATGGCAGGTTGAACTCAGCTTGGGCGCGAATGTGTCGAAGACATGAGCGTCATATCCCAAACCTGCCAGAAGAACGACCGGGCGGCCACTTCCGCCCCAATCCAAGACCTCCAGCTTCACATCGTGATCCACCGTCACAAACTGTACGGTGTGCGGAGAATGATCCTCGACCTTTGCAGGTGCATTCGGGGCACCTTGCTGCTGCGCCTGGACCCCAATGGAGAGGGCGACAACCACCATCGAGAAGATCACAGGTCTGTTCATGTCTCGCACGCACCCTATGTAGCATTCAGCATATTAGCGAGAAAATTCTTTTGTCAAGTAGATTGCTACATACGCTACAATGCCCCACATGGCCGCCGAGGCAAAACTCTCACATACCGCCGCGATGATTCTCCAGGCAATCTCCGCCGGCTACGTCTATGGATTCAGCATCATGGAGGTTACCGGGCTGCCGAGCGGCACCGTATACCCCGCTATGCGCCGACTTGAACGCGATGATCTCATCCGCTCTCAGTGGGAACGACAGTCCATTGCCGACGCGGAGCAACGCCCACCTCGTAAGTACTACAAGCTCACAGCAGCCGGGCGAACAACCCTCGATGCTTCTCGCAAACGCTATCCTCTGCTCGAGAGACTCATGCCGACTGAAGAGGCTCGCTCTGTATGAAATCTCTTTCCAATGTCGCCTTCTCTGCTCTGCAGCGGACCATGCTGCACACCGCATCCTTTCTTGTTCCGGCCACCGAACGGCCGGAATGGAATTCAGAGTGGTTTGCAGAACTCTGGCATGTTCGTAGCTCGTACGCCGATATCGACGAGACGATCTCATTTCAGGGACACTGCGACATTGCGCGATTCTGCTGCGGTGCTTTCGCTGACGCGCTGTGCGTTCGCGAACTTGCGACAAAATCGGTCGTCCGGCGCGCACATATCCACGGATCAGCCGCCCAAACCTTGCTCTGGCTTGCGATCATCCTCCTCATCTGCCTTTTCATCACTAGCTTTCTTCCCGGAATGCAGGCAGAACGCGAAGCATCGCGATTTCAGATCAGTCCCAATGCATTGCTTATCGCTGAATCCGCTGACAACAGCACGAAACCGTCAATAGCCGCTGGGCTTTACCTCGACTGGAAGACGGCGCGACAACGGTTTTTTCTGGATCTCGCCTTCTATCACGTCACACCTGAATCGATTCAGTCCGGCTCTTCACGGGTTTCGTGGAACGTTGCAAGGTCATCTACCAATCTTTTCGCCCTGCTTGGGCTGCCACTGCTCCATGCAACCAGCGATGAATCTGGTCTTCCTCGGGTAATCCTGAGTCACGATGCATGGATGCGCTCGTTCGGGGGTGATCCCGAGGTCGCTGGTCGAGTCCTGCGTGTAGGCCAGATCAACGCCACAATCGCAGGAGTTGCACCTTCCGGTTCATGGAGGCTTCCAGGATCTCCGGATGTATGGCTTCTTCAGCCAGACACTCAGATTGCCTCCGATCTCTCCCGAAAAACCTTGGGCTACGTCGTCGCTCAGCTATCGCCGCGCGGACAGGTCGCCATGCAGCAATCGGGTAGTGGGATCTCCGCTCGCAATCTTGAAGATCTTCTCATCGACCTTTCGGCAACCCCGCTCTCTGCCCCGGTCGAAGGCCCTTGGAGTCTCTACGAGTTCGCCCTGTTTCTCGCTCTCGTTGCACTCCCCGCAGTCACTTCGGTATCGCTGGGAGAAACACACCTCACAGCTCGTCGCCCCTCAGTCAGAGAGACTTTGCGCCGCTCTTTTTTTCTTACGGGAAAGTTAATCCTCATTGCCGGAATCGGCCTCTTCGCTTCTTGCGACATCGCCTACTGCATCACCTTCAGTTACTCTCCCGCTGCCGAATGCCTCCAGCTAGTCTCCTGTTTCGCAATTTGTCTATTTGGCTTTCGCTGGGCGCTTGCTGACCAGCGCCATCGCTGTCCCGTCTGCCTTCGCCGCGTCACCAACCCAGCCAGCGTAGGCCTCGCTTCGCGGACCTTCCTTGGCTGGAATGGAACCGAAATGATCTGCATGGGCGGTCACACGTTGCTGCATGTGCCCGCCCTCCCCACAAGTTGGTTCAGCGACCAGCGCTGGCTTTATTTGGATAGCTCCTGGCAGTTCCTCTTCGCCGACAGCGGCATCTACTGATTCGCCTTCTTCCCACTCTCATTGTTCCGATCGCGGGTCGTCTACTTTTCGCCTTGTTTCCCACTTCCGGCGATCTGCAAATCGTTATCAACCGAGAACACCCCTGGTGTGGAATTGGCCTGAATCGCAGCAACGTCAGCATCGGTCTTGCTGTCCACCACTCCCGAAAGAATCACGTTTCCATTGTTCACAATGATGTGGATCGCGTGATACCCGATTGGCGGATCCGCCGTGATACCGCCGGCTTCTCTGGCCACCGAAGGACCCTCGCCGAACCCCGGAGGTGCGCTCGTATACTTGCGCAACGTGGCCTGCGAATAGATCCGTCGATACACTGCCACGCGAATGCGGTCGTCATTCGGAGAAGGCGGTAGGACCTGGATCTCGTTATCTACGCCCTCTACTCCTTCGATCCCCTTCACAACCTTCTCTGCCTCTGATTTGAGTGTGGGCCTCGATGCATACCCCTTCAACACGACCGTCTTGCCTTTGAAGGCAAACCGAAGGGAATCGAACACACTGTAATCCGGGAGACTCGTGATCTTATCTCGAATTTGCTTCACGATACTGGCTCCCAACTGCGGTGACCAGGTGTTGCTGTTATCTTGCTCGGCTGCTGCATTGCTGTTTTGTTGGGCCTGACTGCCGTTCTGCGCAACGGCTCCTGCTGGAATCAGCATCAGCGCCGCACATAAGCTCGCCAAAAAAGTGGGTCTCTTCACATCTGCTCTCCTTCCTGGAATTTCACTCCAGCTACATCGGATGCAGGGCATCAACGAAACGTGCGTTTCCGATTGATCCTGTCAGGGATCATTTCCCCACAAAGCCCCTGCTCTCCATTCAAAAAATACTGAAGTATTCACTTGACAATTATTCGAGACCGAGCAATACTCAAGTCGCTACTTCAGTATTTCAGCCCCTCGAAGCGGCTGAAGCAAAACAGGAGGATCCCAATGCCCGAACCAACCGTCACTCACTCGACCTTCGTCGTCGAGCGCTCTTACCCACAATCCCCCGAACGCGTCTTCGACTCCTTCGCACATGCAGCACGCAAGCGTCGTTGGTACGCCGAAGGCGACCACGAAATTCAGGAGTACGAGCTGGATTTCCGCGTCGGCGGCAATGAGCGCTTCCGCTATCGCTTCAAAGAAGGCCACCCCATTGCGTTCTCCGAAATCAACAACGAGTCCACCTACCACGACATCGTCCCGCAGGACCGCATTGTCTTCACGCAGAAGATGTCGCTGAATGGAAAACCGATATCCATCGCCGTTATCACTCTCGAATTCCTCGCGTCCGGCAATGGAACGGACCTTGTCCTTACGAATCAGGGAACCTTCCTCAACTGGCCTGATGGCGCAAAGATGGTTGAGCACGGTTGGAACAGTATTCTCGATCGCCTCCGTGCTGACGTCGCCGCCTGAGACCTGCCGAGAAGCGAGATAGCGATGCCAAAGCCGCAACCACAAATCGATCGACTTTTCCACGCTCTCGGCGATCCAACGCGCCGGGCCATTCTGGACACCCTGAGCCGGGGACCCATCTCGGTCACGCGACTGGCTGAGCCCCTCGGCATCACTCTCACCGCTGTCGGCCAGCATCTTCAAATCCTCGAAGACAGCGACCTCGTCCGCACCGAAAAGCTCGGCCGCGTTCGCACCTGCCGTATCGAGCCCGTCGGCTTCAACCGCCTCGAAAAGTGGATCAAGGATCACCGAACGCACTGGGAACTCGGCCTCGATCGCCTCGGCGAATTGCTCGCCGACGAAGACAAAGACTCATAAAGCGCTAATTCAAAGCGAACCGCAAACACTGGAGGAAAGCCATGCCCAAAAGCATCTCCGTCCCGCGCCGCCGCTTCGTTGCTTCGGCCCTCTCCGTCGCAGCCGTCGCCGCAACTCCTTCACTCGGGTTCGGCACCGGCACGAACACGGTCGTCGTCGAACCGGCACCGACGCTGACACCCTACCTCCTCTTCGACGGCACCTGCGCAGAGGCAATGCACTTCTACCAAACCGTCTTCGGCGGAGAGCTCGATCTCTCGAAAGTCAAAGACTCGATCATGGCGAACCAGATGCCGCCATCGCAGCAGGAAAAAGTACTCAATGCCCATCTGCGGAGCAATCGTGTGGAGTTCTCAGCATCCGACTGGCTTCGGCCAGACAGGACCCGCGTGCGCGGCAACACTGTCTGCCTCTACCTCAGCGGTGGCACGCAGCAGCAACTGAAAAGTATTTTCGAAAAGCTATCGGACGGAGCCGAAATCAACGATCCGCTTAAAATGCAGCCATTCGGAATCTACGGCGCTCTCAACGACAAGTTTGGTGTGCGATGGATGTTCTGGACTGGCGAAAAATGACCAAACTGTCCAACCAGTGCTTCCCGCTGGTGAACTACACCGCTCCGCGCATCAGCAAATCCACAACGTCTGCCGCCCGGTAGATCTCTTGCCCTGGCGGCAGAAATGCTGCCACCCGGTTCACATCATCCCCCACTGTCACAAGTGGTGGCTCAGCAACTCCGTCATCCCGCGTCTGTGGATGTCCTATATTCGCCAGCAGCGCATTGCACAAGCATTTCCTGCCAGAGGTGTCCTCGATCCGTCCACCCTTGGCCACATACGACGACTCCGGCTCCGCTGCGCACCGATATGCGATTTTTCCGTCCTCTGTCCAGTAAGCCTCGCGCAAATACCCCAGATCGCAAACGCGCGCACGCGCGACTGCCACTCCTGGATCGGAATAAGTTCCAGCCAGCTGCGCCACCTTGAACGGGAATCCTGTGGGTGAAGCCACCGGATCTGTGAAGACCTTGGCAGATCCTCGCGCAGCCTGCGCTACGAGCATCTTCTTCAAATCGTGCCGCAGTCCCGACTCCTCGCTGAACGCAAATGCAGTACCGACCTGCACACCCGCTGCGCCTTGATCGACCGCCTCCCGCAGCTTTTCTGCGCTTCCGTACCCACCCGCAAGCCAGAACGGCACGCCCAGCCGGCGCAGTTCCTCCAGATCCACGCGATCCCGCTCTCCATATATCGGCTGCCCCGACCCATCCAGTGCACCCTTCCCGCGAGGAGGTGCGTTGTGTCCGCCCGCCGTCGGACTCTCGATTACGAACCCGTCAACCCGACCCGAAGCGCGCCGCAGCATCGTAGCCGCCAGCGTGTTCGAGGAAACAATGGCGAGGAACTTCGGTCGTTCCAACTGAGGCAGCGGTCCCTCGGCGAACTCACTAGGGTCAAACCGCATCAGCGTATCCACGTCCGCCGGCGCTCCCGTGACCACCAACTTGTATTCCCCTGCTTTTCCGGCCGCAAAGCTGTCCAGCACTCCGGGAATATGCAGTGGAATCCCTGCCCCCATCAGCACGTACCCCACTCCCGCCAGCATTGCACCGTAGATCGATGCCAGGTGCGGCAGCTGCACCTTCTCGAGAAAGTTAACTCCGACCTTGTTCAGGTGTCCTTCACGAGCTAAGAAAACCTCGACGAAGTTACTCACCATCAGCAGCTCAACCAGCTTCCGTGAGTCGCGCCTCTGGTGCATCGGGGTCAGTGGATATGCGCTTCCGGGAGCTTTGCCGTTTGGCTGAAAATACTCGTTCCAGATCCGTTTAGCCATGTCAGGAAATGGAAACGCTTCGAAGCCGCGGCGCATATGCCCGCCGGTATCCCCATCTGCCAGGCGGCGTATCAATACCTGATCAAGGGCCGTCCCCGACACCACGCCAAGCTGTCCGACCTTCGAGACAGCCTGCGCGAGCCGCCAGTTCGACACGCCAACCCCCATGCCGCCCTGGATAATCTTTGGCATTTGAAACATCGGGGCATTCTTTCACACTCTACAGCCCAACGTCAGTGACGTTTGACCGTAGAGTCAATTCCTTAGCAATTCCTGCGAGTTCCTAAGGCTGGTATATCCCAGCAAAGCCGACACGAGTTCCGATCTCTAGTCCCACGGCGTTTCCTTGAACGCCTGCGCCATCCCTGGATAAAACGCCAGATAACCGCAAATGATCAAATTCACAGCGATAGCAGTGAAGAACGAAACCTGCTGAGTTGGCGCCATCTCCATCGGCGAGCCAGACGCATGATCTGCGACATAATTGCCCAGCATCTTCGCAGCAGTCGCCCCCGATAGAAACATAACGAACCAGCGGGCCCGCCAGTCTCTGCTGTGCCACCTCCAAGCCGTCAAAGCATACAAGAATGCACTTACGTAAAAAACGGCTTCAGGAGGCATCTGTCTTGGCCAGGCATCAAAATTCGCCGCGATGAAGCTGGCAACCGTGGTATCCGGGGCCAGCCCCACGATGAGCGCAAAGATCAGGTTCACCGCCGACCGGAATACCAGCAGCCATACGAACCACTTGATCAGCGTAGGCAGCTTGACCGGATCTACCCAATCGCCCCGCTCCGTTTTCGGCCCTTTCGGCTGCTCTTGTGGAACGTAGGTTCTGATCCCATCTCTGGGCGGCATAGTTTCTCCTCAGATACTCCACATGGTCCTCGAGGCGGGAGTCAGCACCCTTCAGTCCTTCACAAGCCTAAAGTCGCCACGGGATTCGATCTGCAAACTGAGCAGAATTTTAGTTTAGAAATGCTTTCGCTTGTGTCGGCTGAGTGACGAACGCCGGATTCTCGGTGCTGAAATCAGGAATGCCATCTACATTCAGTACCACTTACAGTTGTCACGCGTTCCTTTTTCTTACAGCTTCTCTCTCAGAAAACTGATCACATGATCTGCCTGTACCACGCCGACCATCCTCGCCTGCGAGTCGACCACCGGCAACGCATGCAGATTGTACTTGTCGAACATCTCCGCAAGCTCGATCTGTTTCATATCCGCCGGACAGGAGAGCACCCGCGCTTCCGCTAGCGCCATCAGTTCCGTTTCCGGCTGAGCAATGACCAGCCGAGCGAGCGGAACCACACCTCGAAGCACGCGTTTCTCATCAAGTAGATAGATTTCCGTCACTGCTTCGATATCCCCGTCATAACTGCGCAGCGCTGTACCGACCTGCGAAACCGTCGCATCCGTTCCGAGATAGACGAAGTCGGTTGTCATCGCGCCCGCGGCCGAGTGCTCATCAAACTCCAATAGCTCGGCGACTTCCTGCCGCTCCTCCGGCTCCATCTCCTCCAGAATGGCGTCCGACCTGTCTTCTGGAAGCTCGGCCAATAAATCTGCCGCAGCTCCGGGGTCCATCTCTTCGACAATGTCCGCGATCTTCTCTTCGTCCAGCTTCTCCAGCAGTGACACCTGCAGCTTGGGGTCGACTTCTTCCAAAGTCTCCGCGGCCACCTCCTCGTCGAGCGATGTGAAGACCGCATCGCGCTCTGCCGGACTCAAGTCCTCCAGGATGTCTGCCAGATCCGACGGGTGCATTTCCGCCAGGCGTTCATATTCAATCCTTAGCTTTACCCGCCGCGAGGGATCCACCTCGATCACATCCACAAATTGCCAGGGGATCCCCCGATCCTTGAACTTCCGTGAAAGCTGATCCAGTCTTGCCTTGGGTAGAATCCCTTTGAATACCCGTCGGAACGCTCCGCGAAGCCCTACTTCGACCTCTGCCACCCGCAGCAGGTGCGCCGATCCATCGCCCATCCACTCCAGATCGACATCGTTCACGCGAACGACCTTGCGACCGTGGATATCGATGATTTGCCGGTCCACTAGGTCCTGCTGTAGATAGATAAACGACCCCTGATCCTGCAGGGGAGTAATCGCCTGGGTCGACAACACTTGCAAAGTCCCAGCCGAAGTCTCTCGAACCTGATGCGATGGCACCAGCGAAAGCCCAGCGCGCGTCTTAAGAACTAGCCCGGCAACCTTGCCGGCATCAGAACCGGTTGCAACCGCAATGTCCTTCAGTTTGCCGCAGATATTTCCTTCTGGGTCCGTGACCGGTGCTCCCAGCAAAGCCGTCAGACTCACGCGTGTTGTCGTGCGCTGGTTCATACGTCGAGTGTACTGCGCGTCTCCAAAGGCAGATTCCTGTTTCCCTCCCGAATCGAAGTTGTGACTAGGCTCTACTGCTCGCGAACAACCTGTACATCCGCTACCGCGCGCCCGAGCAATTTCTTCGAGAGTTCCATCACCATTGCAGTTACTTGTCTCTCATTCGCTAGAGTCTCCGCGAGTGCGTCGAAGAATTCGAAAGAGGTGAGTGCGGTCAAGCCCGCAGCTTTCTCCTTTGCGCCATCGCGAAAGCCAAACTCGCTCACTATTCGCATCGACGCCCTAAACCTGCGTTCGTTCCGGTCCTCGATTACCGCCCCGAATTCGGGATCTATCGCTCCGACCCCATGGATGCGTCGGATCAGCAGTCGATTGCTTATCCAGAACCGGCAAAATACCTCTACGTACCTACGCAGCATCTCATCGGCCGATGGCGCCGCCATTACCTCCCGCATCCTCTCCATCCCTCCGTTCAGGGCAATCACGTCAAACAACGCTTCCAGTACAGCCGCCTTGGTGCCGAACAAGTTGTGAATGGTCTGACGAGTCACGCCGCTCCGCGCCGCCAGCGAGCCCATTGTCCACTGTCGATAGCCCCTGGACTCAAGCTCTTCACGTGCCGCGCGTAAGATCGCTGCGCGGCTCTCGTCCATCTGCTCCAGCCGTTTCCCCAACTCGTAAGAGCGCCTAGAAACGCCCGAACTCGTGCTCTTCACGGCTCGAGTCTATGTTCTCGCCATTTACTTTGACAAGCAGTAAAACGAATACATACTATAGCCGGGTGATCGAAATGACTAACGATCCAGCGAAGTCCCGCAAACCAAGCGATTTTCCCGATGGGACAAATGCTCAATCGCGTTCGCTTCCTTTGCGATTCCCTCTCTGGCTGAGAATTGGATTCGGTGCATGTATGGTCATCGCCATCGCCGCCGTTCTGCGTCGCGCTATCGCAATGTCAAAGTCGTCAACGAACGACGCTCCTTCTCAGCTTGCGGATCTTGATCGTTGGTTTCTTTCACATGCCGTGCTCACTTGGATTCACATCCTCTGCGCGCTCGCCTTCGTTTTGATACTGCCGTTCATCTTCAGAACTCGACCCCAGAATTCGCGGGTACTCCAAGGGGCATTCTTCTTTTTTGGCCTCTGCACCGGCCTCACAGCTTACGGAATGAGTCGGTTTGCGGTAGGCGGATGGATCGAACGTTCAGCGGTTCTGTTCTTTGACTCGTTCTTCCTTTTTTCCCTTGCGAAAGCGTGGCAACTTTCGAAGCTTCCCCAATTTTGTCTTCAACAACGGCTTTGGATGGTGCGCGCAGTTGCAGTCCTTCTCGGAATTGCCACCACGCGTCCCGTAATGGGCGTCTTCTTCGCAACCCAGCAACTCAGCCATCTCGCGCCGAGCCAGTTCTTCGGAATCGCCTTCTGGATCGGCTTCTCGATCAATACGATTGCGATCGAGATCTGGCTGCGAACGATTAAACCCGAGGTACTTCACGCGTGAACGCTGTTCTTTCTGAGCCCTCAAACTCAACTTCACATTCCTGCAAACTCAGAGCAGACGTAACAGACACCGAAGCAAATTCTTGCCCTCATCCCCAGTGTCGCGTTCGACAACGTCACATGCAGGCTCGTAAACCTCACCCAACTCAAACCAATCCTTGACACAAGTCGCCTCAGCAATGAAACTGCCTGCTATAGCGTCTTTTTTCCACAATCCCTAAAGACGTAATACTTCCTCTCGCGGTAAGGCGTGGGCTTCGCCATTCCCGGTAGAGGCGGAGACGAAGCCGGTGACCAATCCGAAGGCCGGAAAATTGAGCTTTTCGCTACCCTCCACGATGGAGAGCGTCAGTGAGGTAGAAGCAGCCGCGGAGAAACTCGCCGCGGAGGCTGGCATTGACGAAGATGAGCGCTTCCGCATCACCATGGCCGTCCGCGAAGCCGCCGTCAACGCGGTCCTCCATGGCAACGACTATGACCCTGCTAAACAGGTATCAGCCAGTTTCGAAAACAACGGAAAATCCCTGATCTTTACCATCGCCGACCAGGGCAAAGGCGTCGACTGGGAACACCTTCCCGATCCGCTCGCCCCCGAAAATCTCCTCCGCGGCACCGGTCGCGGCATCTTCCTCATCCGTTCCTTCATGGATGAGGTCCACTTCCGTCAACTTCAGCCCGGCACCGAACTCACCTTGATCAAACACCTGACCCCGGCATCAGAACAGACTTGAGGCACCGGCCGTCTGCATGCGTGGATCGCCGAGGAACCGATCCACAGGAACTCCTTCAGCTTACTGGCTTGCAGCGCGGCGCAAGATGCTATAACTTGTATGACTCACAAAGGAGGAAATTTCCGTGGCACTTACTATCGCTTCCCGTGAATTGGACGGAGTCACTGTCCTGGACCTTAGCG
>Ga0207654_10000319_pt1 | contig 28813 bp, 23 predicted proteins | sample KBSC64metaG_FD_184355 | JGI IMG/M metagenome (GOLD analysis project Ga0207654, IMG submission 184355) | Corn rhizosphere microbial communities from Kellogg Biological Station, Michigan, USA - KBS C6-4 metaG (SPAdes) (version 2) | ecosystem: Host-associated > Plants > Roots > Rhizosphere > Soil...
ATTGACCGTGCGCTGGGCCATGTGGCGAGCCCGCGCGTTACTGCAGCGCAAATGCGGGCCCTTTTGGCTTTGGCACAATCGGGCAATTATGTTGGGGCAAGTGTCGCGACGGGTTTGTCGCAGCCCACGCTGCACCGCGCAATTTCTGACCTGACTATCGCTCTTCGTCGTCCGCTCGTCGAGCGGCGTGGTAAGGGTATAGGCTTTACGGAGAGCGGCCGCCGTATGATTCGTGCATTTCGGCTTGCGCGTGCTGAATTGCAGTCGGGGCTGGCCGAGATCGAGGCGTTGAAGGGCCATGAGGTGGGTCGGATTTCTATTGGTGCTATGCCGCTTTCGCGCGCGCGAGTATTGCCAAAAGCGGCGGCTCAATTTCATGCGCTTTATCCCCATGTGCGGATCGCAATAACCGAGGGTTCCTTCGGCGAATTGATCGACCCGTTGCGCGATGGCGAACTGGATGTCATGGTTGGGGCATTGCGTGATCCGTCTCCAGGCCCCGACCTTGAACAGGAAGCGCTGTTTTCCGATCGACCCATCATCATCGGACGAAAATATCATCCGCTGGAAGGAAAGGCTCCCAATATCGCAGAGCTTGCGACCTATTCATGGGTCATTCCACCAAAGGGAACACCGCTTCACGCACAGTGGCGAGCGATGTTTGAAGACGCCAAAATAGCCCTGCCTTCGGTCCCAGTCGAGTGTGGCTCGGTAATTGCCATCCGCCAATTGCTGATCACTACGGATTTTCTGACTATGCTGTCATCTGATCAAGTTGCGGTGGAATTGGCTGCGCAATGGCTTGGAAAGATCGCAGATGCACCTTTGGGATTGATAAGGACGATTGGGATGACAACGCGGGCCGGATGGCGTCCTACGCCATTGCAAGCCGCATTCCTAGAGCAACTGAGAATATCCTCTAGCCAATAGAAAAAGTAAAATCTTATGGATTGCTGATCCTTCAAATTGGACCACGGGCAAGCATGCCTGTAGTTATTTCCATATGCAACCTATGATCAGTCTGATCGGTTTTGGGGAAGCTGGAAGCGGCTTTGCGGCAGCTGCCGGATGGGGAAGTGCGGCCTGTGCCTTCGACATTCGGTCTGTCGATTATGGTGGCGTCGCGGGTTGTGGCAAACTTGCAGATGCCGTTGGTGCGGCGCCTCTCGTCCTCAGCCTGGTGACCGCTGATGCTGCGGTCGAGGTCGCGATAGAAGCGGCGCAACATCTTTTGCCTGGTGCCTTTTTCTTTGACATGAACAGCGTTTCGCCAAACAGCAAACGCACCGCTGCGAGCGCCATTGAAGCTGCCGGCGGCAAATATGTAGATACGGCAATCATGGCTCCCGTAAAGCCACAACTGATGTCGGTTCCGCTTTTGTTGGCTGGGGCGCAGGCAGCTGATGGCAGCGAAGCTTTAACGCGGATGGGATTTCAAAACGTTCGCATCGTGGGTGACGATGTCGGGCGGGCGTCTGCCATCAAGATGCTGCGTTCTGTGATGTATAAGGGCATTGAGGCGCTCACAGCTGAATGCCTGATCGCCTGCGAACGGGCAGGGGTGACCGACGAGGTACTGGCGAGCTTTGGCAAGGACTGGTCCGAAAATGCCGATTACCGGCTCGACCGGATGCTCGTCCACGGATTGCGGCGTGCAGCAGAAATGAAGGAATCGGCGGCAACTCTTGAGTCGTTAGGCGTGTCGCCAAAGCTGACCGAAGGAACCGTTGTCTGGCAACACATGTTGGGCGCCCTATCGCTGGATCCACCCCCCGCGGGCCTCAAGGAAAAATTGGCCCAAATTGTCGAGAACATCCGATGATCATCGATTGTCACGGCCACTATACCGTTCTGCCAAAGGCGCACGACGAATGGCGGGAGGCGCAGACGGCGGCGTTTAAATCGGTCGGCGATTACCCGCCCTATCCGGCGATATCCGATGACGAAATACGCGAGACGATCGAGGCCAACCAGCTCCGCCTTCTGAAAGAACGCGGCGCGGACATGACGATCTTTTCGCCGCGTGCATCGGCCATGGCGCCGCATGTCGGGGATCAATCGGTCGCCGTTCGCTGGGCGCAGGTCTGTAACGATTTGATCGCCCGGGTCGTTGGCCTGTATCCCGAAACCTTTGCTGGCGTGTGCATGTTGCCACAGTCTCCCGAGGCGGACATGACGAGCAGTATTGCGGAGCTGCGCCGCTGCGTTGACATGGGCTTTGTTGGTTGCAATCTCAACCCGGATCCGGGCGGCGGGCATTTCCGACATCCGCCGTTGACCGATCGTTACTGGTATCCCTTTTACGAGGTGATGGTCGAACTCGACGTTCCGGCGATGATCCATGTCTCGGGCAGCTGTAACCCGGCGATGCACGCGACGGGTGCCTATTACATCGCGGCCGATACTATCGCCTTCATGCAGTTGATCGAAGGCAACTTGTTTAAGGATTTCCCGACGCTGCGCCTGATCATTCCGCACGGTGGAGGCGCCGTGCCTTATCATTGGGGGCGATATCGCGGCCTTGCCGATATGCTGAAACAGCCGGATCTGCAAAGTCATGTAATGAATAACGTGTATTTCGATACTTGTGTCTACCATCAGCCGGGAATTAATCTCCTGTGCGACGTGATCGAGAATAAGAATATCCTGTTCGGCAGCGAAATGGTCGGTGCGGTGCGCGGGATCGACCCGGCGACTGGCCATTATTTCGATGATACCAAACGCTTTATCGACGCGCTTGATATTAGCGACGCCGAACGTCACGCAATCTTTGAAGGCAATGCCCGCCGTGTATTTCCAAGGCTGGACGCGCAGTTGAAGGCACGGGGGCGGTAATGGCAGATTTCGCGATGGATGCCAACTGGCTGCCCTTTCATCCGAGTCCCAAAAAACCCGCATTCATCTTGCCGGATGGTGCGGTCGATGCGCATTGCCATGTCTTTGGTCCCGGTAGTGATTTTCCCTACGCGCCGGAACGCAAATATACCCCCTGTGACGCCGGCAAGGAACGGCTTTTTGCCTTGCGCGATCATCTCGGCCTTTCCCGTAATGTGATCGTCCAGGCCACCTGTCATGGAGCGGACAATCGCGCGATGCTTGATGCAGTACGGGCGTCGAATGGTCTTGCGCGGGGCATCGCCACTATTAGACCCGATGTTACCGAAGCAGAACTTGCCGAGATGCATGCGGCCGGGGTACGCGGCGTGCGGTTCAACTTCGTCAAGCGGCTCGTCGATCCCAAGCCTGATGCTTATTACCACGATATTCTTGCCAAAATCGAGCCGCTGGGATGGCACATCGTCATTTATTTTGAAGCAGCGGATCTGGCAGAAAGATGGGATTTCTTCACCGCGCTGCCGACCATTGTGGTTGTCGACCACATGGGAAGGCCCGATGTGTCAAAGCCGGTAGATGGCGATGCGTTTGGCCTGTTCCTCCGTTTTATGGAGCGGGATAACATCTGGTCGAAAGTAAGCTGCCCCGAACGACTGAGCCGGTTGGGGCCTCCTGGCTATAGCGATGTCATTCCCTTTGCCCGAACAGTGATTGAGCGTTTCCCGACGCGGGTGCTCTGGGGCACCGACTGGCCGCACCCTAACCTCAACATGGTTGGTCACATGCCCGATGACGGGGCGTTGGTGGATTTGATCCCGGCCATAGCGCCAACAGCCGAATTACAGCGCAAGCTGCTGATAGAAAATCCCATGCGCCTGTACTGGCCGGAGGAATTATGAACCAGAATATCCACGAATATCTCTCCGAACTTGAGGATATTCCCGGTACCCGCGTGTTCACCGCTGCACGCGCGCGAAAGGGATATCATATCAACCAATTTGCGATGAGCCTGATGAAGGCCGAAAACCGGGAACGGTTCAAGGCCGACGAAAAGACCTATCTGGACGAATGGAAATTATCCGATGCCGCCAAGCAGGCGGTTCTGGCGCGCGACTACAACGCGCTTCTGGATCTGGGCGGTAATGTCTATTTTCTGTCCAAGCTTTTTTCGACCGATGGCCTGCCATTCGCCGAGGCAGTGTCGACGATGACCGATATGAGCTGGCCGGAGTATCGCCAGATGATGCTGGACGGCGGGCGGTCGCCGCAGGGCAACCGATCAATCAAGGGAGGCTATTGACATGGCACGCATTACTGCCGGCGTAGGCAGCAGCCACGTGCCCTTGCTGGGTGTCGCAGTAGATCAAGGTAAGTCGCAGGACGAGTATTTCGGCCCGATTTTTGACGGCTATCAATGGACCCGCAACTGGGAAGCGAGTGAAGCAAAGCCTGATGTCGTGATCCTGGTTTATAACGATCATGCGTCGGCCTTTGATGCCAACATAATACCTACCTTCGCCATCGGTTGCGGAGAGCTTTATAAGCCAGCCGATGAAGGCTGGGGCCCGCGACCGGTTCCCGATGTTGAGGGGCATGCGGACCTTGCCTGGCACATTGCCCAAAGCCTGATCCTCGAAGATTTCGATATGACAATCATCAACGAGATGGACGTCGATCACGGACTGACCGTGCCATTGTCGATGATGTTCGGCACGCCCGCCAAATGGCCCGTGAAGGTTGTGCCACTGGCAGTCAATGTCGTCACATATCCGGTCCCGTCTGGCAATCGCTGCTGGGCCCTGGGTGAAGCAATCGCGCGTGCGGTGGAGAGCTTCCCAGAAGATCTGAACGTACAGATTTGGGGAACCGGCGGGATGAGCCATCAGTTGCAGGGGCCGCGTGCGGGCCTTCTCAACCGTGAATGGGACAATCGTTTCATGGATATGCTCGAAGCGGATAATGACGATGTCCGGCACATTCCGCATATCGAATATCTGCGTGAAACCGGCAGTGAAGGCATTGAGATGGTGATGTGGCTGATCATGCGCGGCGCGCTGGGCAAATCGGTCAAGCGGCTGAACCGCCATTACCATATTCCTTGCAGCAACACCGCCATCGGCCACATTGTATTGGAGCCAACGCGGCACAGTTCATAGCATTTATGTTGCCTCGCTGTTCGCCGCCCCACCGGGCATTTTTGGAGAAGAGGACCAGATCATAAGTCTTCTTGAATTTGAGTATTAGGAAATATTATGAGAATTGCATTGGCAGGCGCAGGCGCGTTTGGGGAAAAGCATCTCGACGGATTGAAACTGATCGAAGGGGTAGAAATCATTTCGGTCATCAGTCGCGGTGCTGAACAGGCTGCCGAGGTCGCGGCCAAATATGGTGCGAAGCACTCTGGAACGGAGCTCTCGGAAGCACTTGAGCGCGATGACGTTGATGCCGTCATCCTCTGCACGCCGACGCAAATGCATGCGGCGCAAGCCATTGCCTGCATGGAGGCGGGTAAACATGTCCAGGTGGAAATCCCCCTGGCCGATAGTTGGGCGGACAGTGAAGCGGTGCTGAAAAAGCAGCAGCAAACTGGCCTCGTTTGCATGGTCGGCCATACCCGCCGCTTCAATCCCAGCCACCAATATGTGCACAACAAGATCAAGGCTGGTGAACTCAACATCCAGCAGATGGATGTGCAGACCTATTTTTTCCGCCGCAAGAATATGAATGCCAAGGGCGAGCCGCGCAGTTGGACCGATCATCTGCTCTGGCACCACGCCGCGCATACAGTTGACCTATTCGCTTATCAGGCTGGGCCCATTGTGAAGGCCAACGCCATGGAAGGACCGCATCATCCTGAACTGGGCATCGCGATGGACATGTCGATCCAGCTAAAAGCAGAAAGCGGGGCGATCTGTACCTTGTCATTAAGCTTCAACAACGATGGCCCGTTGGGTACATTCTTCCGATATATAGGCGATACCGGCACTTACATCGCGCGCTACGACGATCTGGTTGATGGCAGGGAAAACCCCATAGACGTTTCCAGTATTGATATCAGCATGAATGGCATTGAGTTGCAGGATCGCGAATTCATTGCCGCAATCCGCGAAGGCCGCGAACCGAACAGCTCGGTCGCGCAAGTGCTGCCCTGCTACAAGGTGCTGCGCGATCTGGAGTGGCAGCTTTGAAGACGCAGGTTGCCATAATCGGGGCTGGGCCTGCCGGGCTTATGCTTGGTCACGGCCTTCGTCTGGCCGGCATTGACGTGGTTATTGTCGAACGCACCAGCAAGGCAAGGGTCCTGGAACGAATACGGGCTGGTGTGCTGGAGCGGACGACCACTGACCTGTTGACCCGGCTTGGCCTCGATCGCCGGCTAAAGACCGAAGGATTGCTGCACAGCGGCCTGACTCTGGTCAATGACGGCCGGATTATCGATGTGGGGATCACCCGGCATACAGGGCACCACGTCACCGTCTACGGCCAGACCGAGATCACCAAGGATCTGATTGATGCGGCGCCTGAACGCGGCCTGGAAATTATGTGGGAGGTGTCGGACCTGGTTCTGCATGCTCTAGAGAGCAACGCCCCCGCAATCAGCTTTGCTGTTGATGGTCAAACCCAAAGACTTGATGCGCAGGTCGTGGTGGGCTGTGACGGGTTTCACGGCGCGGCGCGGCAGGCCATTCCCCTTGGCGTCCGCCGCGAGTTTGAACGGGCCTACCCCTTTGGATGGCTGGGCGTGATGGCGGATGTCCCCCCCTGTCATCCCGAGGTAGTCTATGCCAGCCACGAACGCGGTTTTGCCCTGGCTTCCATGCGGTCCCTCACACGAAGCCGTTACTATGTGCAGGTAGGGCTGGATGAAAAGATTGAGGATTGGAGCGATGATCGGTTCTGGGAGGAATTGAAGGTCCGGCTGGGACCTCAACTGGCAGCAAAGGTGGTGACAGGCCCGTCCATCGAAAAAAGCATCGCGCCGCTGCGCAGCTTTGTGTCCGAACCGATGCGCCATGGTAATCTGTTTCTGGCGGGAGACGCTGCGCATATCGTGCCGCCCACCGGTGCCAAAGGTTTGAACCTGGCATCTTCTGACGTTGTTTACCTGACCGAAGCGCTGGTCGCACTATTCAAAGACGGCAAAACCGAGAGTGTTGATCAATATTCTGATCGCGCGCTTGCACGCGTCTGGAAGACTGAGCGATTTAGCTGGTATCTGACCAAGCTGATGCATCGTTTTCCTGAAGACGGTGCCTTTGAGCGGCGCATGCAAAATGCCGAACTGGATTATATCGCCAATTCAGACGCTGCCCAGGCGACCATAGCTGAAAACTATGTAGGGCTGCCTCTGTGAGACAGCCGCCATATGCAGGATATGGAATAGCAGGAATTGAGAGAGAAGACATGGAATTTACTCGCATTAATCCGTTGACCGGTGAGCCAGCCTCTACCGCAAAGGCAATGAAGGCCGCCGATGTCCCGACGATTGCGGCGAGGGCCGCCAACAGTATGGCGGCCTGGTCGGCAATGGGCCCGAATGCCCGGCGTGCCATTTTGATGAAGGCCGCGAGCGCATTGGAGGCGCGGCAGGATGCCTTCGTTACGGCGATGATGAATGAAATTGGTGCGACGGCGGGCTGGGCTATGTTCAATCTGGGCCTCGCCGCCTCTATGGTGCGCGAGGCAGCCGCCCTGACAACACAGATCGCAGGAGAGGTCATCCCGTCCGACAAACCGGGTTGCATGGCGATGGCATTAAAAGAACCCGTGGGCGTCGTTCTGGGTATCGCGCCATGGAACGCGCCGATTATTTTGGGTGTGCGGGCAATAGCCGTCCCCCTGGCATGCGGCAATGCAGTAATCCTGAAGGCCAGCGAAACCTGTCCGCGCACGCATGGGCTGATCATCGAAGCCTTTATCGAGGCCGGGTTCCCTGACGGCGTCGTCAATATCGTCACTAATGCCCCCGAAGATGCAGGTAGCGTTGTTGGCGCATTAATCGATGCGCCTCAGGTCAAGCTGATCAATTTTACCGGCTCCACCCAAGTTGGCCGCATCATCGCCCGGCGTGCAGCTGAGCATCCGAAGCCCTGCCTGCTTGAACTGGGAGGTAAAGCGCCGCTTATTATTCTGGAAGATGCGGATCTGGACGAAGCGGTAAAGGCTGCGGCCTTTGGCGCATTCATGAATCAGGGGCAGATCTGCATGTCGACTGAGCGGATAATTGTCGTCGATGCGGTGGCCGATGCATTTGCCGAGAAATTCGCAGCCAAGGCGCGGTCGATGCAGACTGGTGATCCGCGTGAGGGCAAGACGCCACTCGGCGCCGTGGTGGATCCGAAAACGGTCGACCACGTCAATCGCCTTATTGACGATGCCGTTGCCAAGGGCGCGAGCCTGTTGGCTGGCGGCACTGCCGACAGCGTCTTGATGCCTGCCACCGTGGTTGACTGCGTCTCTTCGGCCATGAACCTGTACCACGATGAAAGCTTTGGTCCGGTTGTCGCAATGATCCGTGCGCGCGATGCGGCCCATGCGGTGGAGCTGGCAAATGACAGCGAATATGGTTTGTCAGCCGCAGTCTTCACCCGTGACATCGCCAAGGGACTGACCATCGCGCGGCAAATCCGGTCTGGCATCTGCCATGTCAATGGACCGACCGTGCATGATGAGGCGCAGATGCCGTTCGGCGGAGTCGGCGCATCGGGCTATGGCCGTTTCGGCGGGCGGCAGGGAATAGACAGTTTCACCGAAACCCGGTGGATCACTGTGGAAACGCAAAATGGACATTTCCCGATCTGAAACTGACAGATTGTGAAACGGGCTGGTCATTGCGCTCGCGCCGCACTTGCAATGGAACAAAAAGTCGTGATCACGAGCGGCGCTTGAAATGGCGTGTTTCATTCTCATTCACGGCAGTTGGCATGGCGGTTGGTGCTTTGGCCAGGTCAAAGCTCTGCTCGAAGCCAAAGGGCACGAAGTCATTGCGCCGGACCTGCCAGGAATGGGCGGGGATGAGGCAGTGCTGCGTGCGGTGACGTTACAAGGCTGGGCAGATTTCGCAGTTGACCTGTGCCGACAGGCAAGACAAAAGCCAGTGGTGCTTGCTGGCCATAGTCGCGGCGGCCTCGTGGTGAGCCAGGCATCCGAAACTGCGCCTGATGCGGTGGATGCGCTCGTCTATATTTGCGCCATGATGCTACCCGATGGCATGTCGCGCGCCGATTTCAAAAATATGGAAGGTCCGAATCCGCCGTTTGATGCCATTATCGCACCGGTCCATGATGGAGCAGGTACGGTGGTAGCCGCCGACAAGGCGGGTTCGGTATTTGCACAACTTTCGCTGCCCGAAACAGTTGCTGCGGCCATGTCGCGGGTCGTTGCCGAACCGCATGGCCCGCGGTCAACGCCACTGCACTTAACAGAACAACGGTTCGGAAGCATTCCGCGCACCTATATCGAGTGCACGGCTGATCGAACTATTCCGCTATCGAGCCAGCGTAAGATGCAGCAGTTGGTGCCCGGCGCCAAAGTAGTTTCGCTATGGGCAGATCATTCCCCCTATCTTTCACGCCCGCATGCACTTGCCACTGAGCTAATCGCAGTCGCTTTACAGATCAGTCGCTGAACAGGATTATCTTGTTGCTGTTCATGATGATTATCCGAATATTGCCAGACCGATCTGGCACGGCGGATGCGGATGGATCGCGCAAGACTATGGCGATAGTCAATCGGCTTCAGGACCGTGCATTATCAGTGCGCGGGAAATCGCCGACGGATGGCCGTAAACAGGCGCTGAATTTAACAGATCGGCGCCGCGCGATGTTGGCGCAAGCCAAGGTCGCGATGTCTCAAGCAACCAGCATTAACGCGTCCAGAGGGACCACTCCTTCGTCCACCGGATGCAGGATAACGGGGTTCAAATCGATTTCCTGAATTTCAGGATTGCCGATCATGATCTGCCCGGTGCGAATAATCAATTTTGCCAGCGCCGAAAGATCAAGCGCTGGGGAGCTGCGCCATCCTGTCAAAAGCGGCGCCTGTTTCAAGGACAGCAGTTTGTCAATTACCTGTTCCTCGCCCATGTCGGGCGTGATCAGGCACACATCCTGAAGAATTTCCGCTGTAACGCCGCCGAAGCCGGCCAGGATAACCGGGCCCCATTCAGGGTCATTCTTTGCGCCGATAATCATTTCCGTACCCATGCTGCCCATTGCCTCGATCAGCACGCCATCAAGCTGGATCGCAGCAGAATAGCTGGCGACATTGGCATAGATACGGTCAAAGGCCGCTCGGACCGCGCCAGCATCGGTTAGTTCCAGGATCACGCCCCCAGCGTCGCTTTTATGGCCCAAAGCAGCGGCCTGCGCTTTCATGGCTACCGGATAGCCAATAGCGTTGGCTGCGGTGATGGCCTCGTCTGCAGTCGCTGCGAAACGGCCAGAGGGGAAAATAATGCCCTGCGATGCGAGCAACGCCTTGGCCTTATATTCGGGGATCACCCCATGATGATCAGCCAAGGAGTCGATAGGCAGCGGCTCAATGCTGCTGTCCGAAAGGTCGCGCATCGACAACGCCGTCAGCCGGGCAATCGCCCGGAAACAGCGTTCCGTAGATGGCAGCCAGGCAATGCCCGCTTCGCGCAGCGCGGCAATCCGCTCCGGCGGCACATCAGCGCCCTCGTCAAGCCCTGCAAAAATCACGGGCTTGGTAATGCTGCGTCCCGCCAGCGCTGCCATGATCGGCGGGAATTTTATAGTGCAGGTGAAAGGATCGGATTGAATGATCGCTGCAACGACACAGCCGACACGATCATCGTCGAGCATCGCCGTTACGGTGTCGGTATAAATGGATGGCTGCGACAGGCCCTGCGCGGTTATGTCGAGCGGATTGGAAACCGGAACAAAATCCGGCAACGCAGTACGTAATGCAGGGCTATCGTCATCGCCCAACTGCGCCAACGGCAGGCCAAGCTGTTCTGCCAGATCAAGAGTCAACGCCTTGAACGCACCCGATTCCCCAATGACTGCAGTGCCCGCCTTAGGCAAAGCCGGCGCTCGAACAGCGATTTCGCTGATGTCACCCAGTTCCTCAAGCGTTTCGGCAAATACAACGCCTGCGCGCTCCACATAGGCGCGCATAACTTTATAATCCCCTGCCATCGCCCCTGTATGGGTCGCTGCACTTTCGCGGGCCGCGCTTGACGTTCCGGGATGGAGTAGAACCACGAGCTTGCCGGCCTTGCGCAACGCGCGCGCTGCGGCGAGAAAAGCTTTCGGATTACGAAACTGCTCGACAATCATCGCCACAACCTTGGTGTGGGGATCGTCAACCAGCCAATTCACATAATCTTCGACTCCGCTGGCGGCCTCGTTTCCAGTCGAAACTGTGTAGGACACGGGTACATCGCGGGCGAGCAGCGTGGTGGCCAAAACCGCCGCCATCGCGCCCGATTGCGAGACAACACCAACCGCCGCGCCTGAGGGTTGGCGGCACAATGTTTCCACAAAGGTCAACGGAACTTTGTCGACGTAATTGACACAGCCAAGGCAATTCGGCCCTTCGATCACCATGCCATTAGCCTGCGCGATCTGGGCGATTTCATGCTGTTCTGCCAGGCCTTCTTCCCCGCCTTCGGCAAATCCGGCCGAATAGATGACAACTGCACCGACCCTGCGTTCAGCAAGGCCACGCACGGCATCCAGAACGAAGGCGCGGGGAATGGCCAGAACGGCGCAATCCACGCCTTCCGGCAATTCCGCCACTGATTTGAGGCAATTGCGGCCTCCCAAAGTTTCTCGATTGGGATTGATCGGATAAATAGCCCCGCGGAAACCATTTTTATCAAGATTGGAAAGCAGCGTGGTGCCAAGCGCTCCGGGCTTATCTGACGCGCCAACAACGGCAACGGAGGTTGGCCGGATTAACCGGTCTATCTGAGTTGCCATCAGCCGGGGCGTCAACATGCACTTGTCCTGTCTTGAGATTTTTGCGTTTCGCAGTAATCAGCGGGAAACTTTCGACGTGTCGAAAGTGCCGAGACCTGGCTTGAACGACTTTTCGTCCAGGAACTGACGGGTCGCCTCTTTACGCGCTTCGGTTCCGCCAAAACTGTGCAGCGCCTCTTGCGCCCGGATTTGATAATCCAGCGCATTGTCATAAGTCATGTCGGCCATACGACGCATTGTCCATTTCGTAGCACGCAAGGCATGCCCGTCCTTTTTCTTCAAGGCTTCGGCAATAGCGGTCACGCGCTCAAGCAACTGGTCAGCAGGCACAGCTTCGGTGATCAGGCCTTGTTCCTCGGCTTGCTTTCCAGTCAGGTTTTCACCCATCATCGCGTGGTACATGGCCTTGCGGAACGGCATCAGTTCCTGTGCGACCTTTGACGCGCCGCCGCCCGGCAAAATGCCCCAGTTGATTTCCGACAAGCCGAATTGCGCATCCTCTGCGGCAATTGCAATGTCACAACCAAATAAAGGCCCATAACCGCCGCCAAAGCACCAGCCGTTGATCATGGCGATGGTCGGCTTTTCATACCAGCGCAGACGTTCAAACCAGCCATAGGATTCGCGCTGGGCCTTGCGCACGGCCCACAGGCCTTTTTCCTCATTTTCGCGGAAATATTCCTGCAAATCCATTCCCGCTGACCAGGCTTTGCCTTCGCCAGTAAGCACCAATACCCGAACATCCTCTCGAAATTCGAGTTCTTCGAGTACCTTTTTCATTTGCCGGTTAAGCTTGGGACTCATGCAATTGCGCTTTTCCGGGCGGTTGAACTTTACCCAGGCAATGCCATTCTCGACGTTAAATGCGACTGTTTCTTCCTCGGTACGCTCAGCCATCGCTTTTTCCTGTCATGGTTCGATATGTGAACTGTTATGTTATATGACATAACAGTCTTCATTGCCCGTTGCAACAACTATCTTTATGGTAGCGATGATGACCGACCCTTTGATCCACTTACCCGGCTACGTGCTGCGTCGTGCGTCGATCGCGACGATGAAGCGGCTGAACGATCATCTCGGCGCATTTGATTTGCGCGCTACGGAAGCCAGCCTGATTTTGTTGATTGGGTCACGCGGGGGCCTGACGCAAAGCGAAGCGGGAAGGATTTTGGGCATCAAAAGAGCCAATATGGCTCCTTTGACCGCAAAGCTGGAAACGCGTGGCCTGTTGGCTCGTCGTCAGATCAGCGGGCGTTCACAAGAGTTGTCGCTAACCCCTTCCGGAGAACAGTTGCTGGTCGATGTGCGGGCGCTGATCGCCCAGCATGAAGCGGAAACGATGGCCCGTGTGCCTCAGGAATTACGTGCTTTTGTTATGCCGATTCTATTGGCTTTATGGGGACAGGATGACAGCCCGGCTTAAGCGGCTATCCTGACTCTATGCGTGGCCGGCGGGCGAGAAAGCTCGCTGCTTGAGCAGATCGGAAAGCAGGCGAGCGGCCTCATGCGCGAGAGCGGCATCAACTGGACGTTCGGAAGGGGACGGCTGGGACCGGAGATTTCGTGACAGGTGGCCCCAGCTGCGGGTTTAGCTTCCGAGAGCCTTCTTCTCATAAACTGTACAGATGTTGCTCCCGTCCCACACATAGCAGAGATGCCGTTCCTGGCGGCAATTGGTCAGCAGGCGCGGACGAAAGACCGCCGCGCATTCTCCGCCTTCGTGACGCACGCTCTGATAGACAATCCCGTCCGATCCTTCTTCGCGCAGCTTAAGCGCAAAGCTCTGCGAAGCGGCATAGCTGTCAGGATCGTGCAGCTCGTCCCGTCTGTCGCGCATGCCGCGAATGTCATAAAGACCGGCATCCAGGTCGACGGCATAGACCCGCATGTCGATTTCCTGCGCGGGCTCGTCTGTTGCCCTCAGGAACAGCGCGCGGTGATGCTTTGTTTCCTCGATCGCGGTGTCCAACGTCAGCCCGGCATAGAAGACGCCATAGCTGCCGTCCGTGAAGCGCGAACCCTCAGGATTGAGATGAGTGAAGGCGGCCATGATCGCGGTCGTGCCGGGCCCGGACACGCGGTCTTCAAGTGGCACGAGCGACAATTCGCCTGCTTCCTCACGCAGCCGGTCATTGGTCATCGCCTCGATCCGGTAGACGGCTTCTAGGTCAGCTGGATCGGCGACCTTGTCGAACAGGCCGACCGGCGGAAAGCGGCTTGGGATGATGCGATAACAGGGATGCCATATGATGGCGGCGAGCGGTATTTCCACGAGTCAGCCACGCTGGCCATCGACATATTGCCGCACGACATAAAGATCGGCGACATTGCCCGACACCATGCGATCGAGCGCCGACTTGCCGCCGAAGATTTGCGCCTTGTTGGGTTTCCTTACCCATTCATCAGCGGTTTGCGGCAACAGGGTCTGCAACCCCTTGTAGATGCCCATTACATAGGAAATTCGCTCCAGCGCATCCTTCGGGATGACCGACACCGCGCCGCGCTTCCAGTTCTGGAGCGTCGAGCGACTATCGAGGCCTAGAATTCGCATCTGCTCATTCTCGCTTAGGCGCCACACGTCGGCGATGCGAAAGAAGGTCCGCAGGGCGGGCCCCGTGAGATCCTTCCGGCCAGGTGTGGCCGCGGCTGCTGCGGTCGCCATATAACGCTCCTTTGGACGCTATATGATCCTTTTCGGATCAAAAATCAACGAATGTATTTAAAAGGATCATCGCAAGGCTGGAAATCACCCTTGTCGGGTATCACCGCTTCAACTGGAACCGCCTTCTCTCTCCGGCCAGTCCCGGGCTGTTCTGACTTCATCGAAAGCTGCCGTTTGAAACAGACGCCAGCCAAACCGCGCGCGCTACCTCGGGGGCAGCGTTCCGCGTGCCGACAACATCAAAATGCCGCTGCGATCAAACTCCGGGACTAAACAGCTAGCGTACTGCCCCAACAGCAGAGCGCTGATCATCTATGTTCCACGTCCTCAGGTGACGCCAAGATCCGCCGAATCAGCCTTCTTCATGAGCTTTCGACCGCACTTGGCGCGGCGAAGCGCCATAGCGTTTGCGGAAGTTTCGGTCGAAGGTGCTGAGTTCGTTGAAGCCCCACCGAAATGCCACTTCAGTGATGGTCCGCTTCGAGTTGGCCGGTGCCGTAAGTTCGGCATAGCAACGTTCCAGCCGCCGGTCACGGATCCAGCTCCAAAACGTCTCGCCCGAGGCCTGGAAGATGCGATGCAAAGTCCTGACCGAGACACCCGCTTTTTGGGCTACCTGGGCAGGGCTTAGGGCCGGATCGTCGAGCGCAGCGGTTGCAATCGCCTTGATATCATTGAACAGACCGGCGCGCGTCGAACCGGCCGAGCAGTCCATGGCCAGAGTGCCGAGTTGGATGATTGTCTCGCTCAAGGCGGTCTGAAGCGCGGCGCGGTCCGAAGCGGAGAGTTCCGCATGAGAATCGAAGATCGCCGCGATTAATGACGCTACACAGGCGCCGATTCCCGACCGGCTTGTGAACACTCTATCCAGTGACAAACTCCGCCCGTAGGCCAGAGCCTGGACGAGCGTCCAAGGGACGTGGACACCAATGGTCTTACTGCGGCCAGACGACGCGTGATATTCCAGCAATCTTTGCGAACGGAGAAAGACCAAATCTCCCGCACTTACCGAATGGCAATAGCTGTCGCTAACAATTTTAAGATCGCCCTCGACAATATATTGAAGAGAGTAACCTACTCGCGTCGATCCCTGGCGTATGGAATAACGATGGAGCGGCGAATTGCATTTATGCACGGAGCAGCTCAGTCGGCCAAGGTCGAACCCCATCGAGAAGGCGTTCAGCGCGTCTGCTTCAGCAATTTCGGCAACAACTTGTCGCTTGGGTTCGATCGAGCTGTAATATTCACCAAGCACTTCAGAATACCGGGCAGAACGCCCGCTCTCCGGCAAACCTAGCGTGGTGAAGTCGAGCATGCAGTGCCCCCCAGACATCTATTGTACCATGGTCTCGGTGATGCTTCAATCCCGTGGCAGCCGGCGGCGACCTTGGCACAGAAAGTCGAAAGAACTGTCTCGGATCGCTGCGATCTTCTGCGCGAAGCGGCGCTAAGCATGCCCATGCGAGAGAAGGATGGACCCCATCATGGAAGCAGATCCATCCGCTTTCTGGAGAATGGTAATGCGTAGTGGATCAAGGCTTCGAACTTTCTGGTCAAGCCGGCTGAGGAATCCGGCGGTGGCGTCATCTTTGGCTGTCGCCGCTATGCTCTCGCAGATGCCAGCATTCGCGCGCGAGCCGGTCAAGGCCGACTTGGTGCTGAAGAACGGCCGCGTCTACACTGTGGATGGATCGCACCGCATCGCGGAAGCCATGGCCGTAAAGAACGGCAAGGTCGTGTTCGTGGGCGACAACCGCGCCGTCGATGCCTTCGTCGATCGTAAGACGATCGTGGAGGATGCGGGCGGCAAGCTCATCCTGCCGGGCCTCGTGGATGCCCATATCCATCCTATCGGAATAGTCGACTTTGGCGGCTGCAGTCTTCAGTCCAAGGCTCGAACTCTGGCGGAGATTGCAGTGTTGGTCCGCCAATGCGTCGTGGATGCAAAGCTTCAGCCGGGGCAATGGCTCGCCGTTAACCAATGGGAATATGCGGCCGGCAATCAGACCGACGCCAAATATGCAACGCTGAGGGCTGCCCTGGACGATGCCGCCCCGGTCAATCCCGTCATCATGACGGGTTGGGACCTTCACCATAGCGCTTACAACAGCCGCGCCCTGGCGCTTGCCAAGAACGCGAAGGGTGAGACCGTCGGCTATTCCAAGAAGACGCTGGCAACGGATTTCGCGCACTACACGGCCGTGGTTGGCGTTGACCGCAACGGTGAACCTAGCGGCGATATCCAGGACGAAGGCCGGTCTGTCATCGATTCCTCCGACGTCTCGAGACAGGAATTTGCAAAGCTGCTTGCCGAACCGCAGCGGCTCGCCTTGCGGCTCAACAGCAGTGGCATAACGGCGATCTGGGATGCTGCCACGTCTGCATCAGGCGGAATTTTCGGGCCGGACAGCATATACGACGTTTACGACAAGCTGCAGAAGCAGGGGCAGCAGAGCTTCCGCGTGAATATGGCCCAGCTCTGGGAGCCGGAAGACTTCCGCGATGCCGACGGACGCGTGAATTGGGACGCGCTTTTCGCCAAGGCAGACGTTATCAGGCAGAAGTATGCCCGCAACCCGCTGGCATCCGCGGATTCCGTAAAGATATTTGCGGACGGCGACATGGAGGCCAACCCGAACAACACGCCACCGACCTTCGGCGCATCATTCCGCCCCGTGCCTTATTTGCAGCCGATCTTCGAAAAGGACGCGCAGGGCTTCCTGTCGGTCAAGGGCTATGTCGATATTTCGTCGCCCGAATGCGTCTTTGCACGGGCAGTCCCGGCAGACGTATCGACACCGACGGCCATTGCCGATTTCACCAAGCGCTACGGGTTCCACCCCGGGCAATGCGCGATCTCATTTGGTATTCCGCAGCACGCGCCCTGGATCTTCAACGATTACGTGATGAAGGCGCATCTGAAGGGCTACACCATCCACATCCACACGATCAGCGATGCGGCGGTGCACATGGCGCTCGAGGCCATAGAGGCGGCACGCAAGGCAGACGGCGTCTACTCCCGCCCGGACACGCTCGCTCATCTGCAGTGTGCTACGCCGGCTGACATAAAGCGTATCGGCGAAGACCACCTGAATCTCGTCTATACCTTTAGCTGGATGTATGCCGAGCCCAAGGGTTACGACCTCAGTACCGTTCCCTTCTTCAACAAGGTGCAGGGCAACAGCTATGAGGCGCTGCACAACCCCAATGACTATTTCGAGCAGTGCAACTATCCCACCAAAACGTCCAAAGATGCCGGCGCGGTTCTTATCGCCGGGTCAGATGCGCCGGTGCTCACGCGGGATCCGCAGCCTTTCGTGAACATGGAGATGGGTGTGACCCGGTCTCGCCGCGGGGGTCAGCCGAGCAGCCCCTGGCAACGTTTGTCCGTCGAAGACGTGATCGACGCCTACACCATTAACGGCGCTCGCGCCTTGAACCGCAGCAGGGAGATCGGATCGCTGGAAGTCGGTAAGTCGGCGGATTTCATCATGGTCGACCAGGACATTCTGGAACTTGCCCATTCGGGTCATCCCGAAAAGATTGGCGATACCAAGGTGCTTGCAACCTGGTTCATGGGCAAGAAGGTGTATTCGTCGTCTTCCCAATAAACTTTGAATTGATTTAGGCCATCAACAGAAAACACAATTTTGCGTCGACCGTTTCCGACGCACAGGAGCTTGCCTGTATGACTTCGTCCAAGTTAGCTGAATCCGGTCGCTTCGTGGCCGATCGTGATCGTGTAGCGCAGATCGACCGGCGCGAGGTTGCACGCTTTCGCGAACGCACACCCGCGTCCCACGCCCTTCGCGAACGCGCTCTGGCGGTGATGCCGGCTGCCGTGCCCAATTCATGGATGGCCGGCTACTATTCCCATCCGCAACTCTATGCCGAGCGTGGGGAAGGAGCTTGCTTCTTCGATCCGGATGGCAATCGCTATGTCGACATGAACGTTTCGGACCTTTCGATGACGATCGGTTTCGGGGTGAAAGATGTCGAGGAGTCGCTTGCCCGGCAATATCGCAAGGGCGCCCACTTCCTGCTGCCGACCGAGGACGCCATTGCCTCTGCAGAGCTGCTGGCGGCGCAGACCGGCATGCCGGCATGGCAGTTCACCGTTTCGGCGTCCGGATCGAACACCGACATCATGCGCATTGCCCGCCACATGACGGGCCGCCGAAAGCTTGTCGTCTTTGAAGGGAAGTATCACGGGCATCTCGAAGAGACGCTCGTTGTTTCCCACGACGGGCACAATGTCCCTGAATATCAGGGGATGTCCGGAAAACGCGCGGAAGACACCATCATTCTGCCGTTCAACGATCTCGAAGCGGTTTCGCGCGTGCTGAAGCAGCGCGATGTCGCATTGGTGCTGACCGAACCGACGATGACCAATTGCTCGCTCGTGATGCCGGATCCCGGCTATCTCGAAGGATTGCGCCAGATCACCCAAGAGACTGGCACAATGCTCTGCATCGACGAAGCGCACACATATTCATTCGCTTATGGCGGCCTGACCAGGAAGTGGCAGCTGAAGAGCGACTTCATGACCTTGGGTAAGGGCTTCGGTTCGGGGGTCGCCTTCGCCGCCTATGGCATGACCCGCGAAGTGTCGGATCATGTCGAACGGCATCTTGATATCCTCCACCGCCGGTCCGGCATCGGGCTGGGCGGAACCCTTTATGGCAATGCGTTGTCGATGGCGGTCGCCCGGGTCATGCTCGAGCGCGTCCTTACCGAAGCCGCTTACGACCGCATCGCCAATCTCGGCACGCAGTTGGCCGACGGGATCGATGCCATCTGCCGCGATCTCGATCTCCCGTGCAAGGCGTTTCGTCTCGGGCCCCGCTCAGGCCTCTGCCTCACGCCGGAATTGCCGCGGAACTACCAGGATGCGCGCGCATCGATGGATCTCGACATGCTCGACGCCCGGCGTGTCTTCATGGCCAACAGGGGATATTGGGACTGCATCGTCAGCGCCGGCCCGCAAGCTTCTTTTGCGCATTCCGTAGAGGACATCGAAGGCTACGTCGCCATCATGGCCGAATTCATGGAAGAACTTGTGCGGGGATAACGAATGGTGACCCGGCGTCTTGTGACCTGCCGGAATTTCTTGGACATAATTCAATTGCAAAAGAAAGAGAATTAAAATGGGGATGCCATCAGACGATCGGACCGATGCCGCAATGAAGCCTCCCTTCGCGGCGCGGTATGACAATTTCATCGATGGACGCTGGCTCGCGCCACGAGCCGGTCGCTACTTCGATAATGTTTCGCCGATCACCGGAGCGGTCGTCGGACAGATTGCGCGTTCGCAGGCAGAGGACGTGGAGGACGCGCTGGATGCCGCGCATCGTGCCAAGGATGCCTGGGGCCGGACACCGGTTGCCGAACGCGCGCTGATCCTCAACCGCATCGCCGACCGGATGGAAGCCAATCTGGGCAAGCTCGCGCTTGCCGAGACCTGGGACAATGGCAAGCCGATCCGCGAATCCACGGCGGCAGACCTGCCGCTCGCCATCGATCACTTCCGCTATTTCGCCAGCGTTATCAGGGCGCAGGAAGGGTCGATCGGGGAAATCGACCATGACACCGTAGCCTATCACTTTCATGAGCCACTGGGTGTGGTGGGGCAAATCATCCCGTGGAACTTCCCGCTGCTCATGGCCACCTGGAAACTGGCGCCGGCACTGGCTGCGGGGAATTGCGTGGTACTCAAGCCGGCCGAACAGACGCCGGCATCGATCATGGTGTGGATTGACCTCGTCGGGGACCTGCTTCCGCCCGGCGTTCTCAATATAGTCAACGGCTTCGGCCTCGAAGCGGGCAAGCCGCTCGCCTCGTCCAGCCGCATCGCGAAGATCGCCTTTACCGGCGAGACGACCACTGGCCGTCTAATCATGCAATATGCGAGCGAGAACCTGATCCCGGTCACGTTGGAACTGGGGGGCAAGTCGCCCAACATCTTCTTCGACGATGTTGCGAGCCAGGATGACGACTTCTTCGACAAGGCGATCGAGGGCTTCGTCATGTTCGCCTTGAACCAGGGCGAAGTCTGCACCTGCCCCAGCCGCGCGCTGATCGCCGAATCCATATACGACCGTTTCATGGAGCGCGCGCTGAAGCGCGTCGCCGCGATCCAGATGGGCAATCCGCTCGATCCCGCGACGATGATCGGCGCGCAAGCCTCGTCCGAGCAGTGCGAGAAGATTCTCTCGTACATCGACATCGGGCGCCAGGAAGGCGCAGAACTGTTGGCCGGCGGCAAGGCGGTCAATCACGGCGGGGCACTGTCGGGCGGCTATTATATCGAGCCGACGGTATTTCGCGGGCACAACAAGATGCGGATCTTCCAGGAAGAAATTTTCGGGCCGGTCCTTTCAGTCACGACGTTCAAGGACGAGGAAGAGGCGCTCGAAATCGCCAACGACACGCTGTACGGATTGGGGGCCGGCATCTGGAGCCGCGATGCAAACCGATGCTACCGCTTCGGCCGCAATATCAAGGCCGGCCGAGTGTGGACCAACTGCTACCATGCTTATCCGGCGCACGCCGCGTTCGGTGGGTACAAGCAATCCGGTATCGGGCGCGAAAATCACAAGATGATGCTCGACCACTACCAGCAGACGAAGAACATGCTGGTCAGTTACAGCCCGAAGAAGCTCGGCTTCTTCTGATGTGGTGGAGCAGTCAGGCCATGTGGGGCATGCTTCATGGAGATGGATAAAACGACGAACGCCGATCCGTCGTTAGCGGTCCCACGTGTCGTGGCTTCTCCGGCTGCGCGTGCTTTCATCGCCGAATTGACGGCGGAGCATGGCCCACTGCTGTTCCATCAATCGGGAGGATGCTGCGATGGCTCGTCGCCAATGTGCTATCCGGCAGACGGATTTCGCATCGGCGGCAGCGACGTCTTGCTGGGCACCGTGGACGACGTTCCGGTCTACATCGGGTCTGGCCAGGCCGCTGCCTGGGCGCACACCCAACTGATTCTCGATGTCGTGCCCGGGCGCGGCGGCATGTTCAGCCTGGACAATGGCCGGGAGAAGCGTTTCCTGACGCGCGGCCGCGTTTTCACACCGGCGGAAATGGCGGCGCTGGCTGAACAGGCCGGGACGCCGAAGGCTATGAGCCCCGACAAGAACAGTGAGCATTGACATGCCCCAAAACGAGAGGTCTGGATCCAGCGCGATAGAACCAGGCTTTGCCAATACCTGGCGCAGGAGCCTCGAAGATCCCGAGGCGTTCTGGATGGACGCCTCGACGGTCATCGATTGGGGCGTAGCGCCGCGCCGCGCGTTCGATCCCGAAGCGGGATGGTTTCCCGGCGCCACCCTCAATACTTGCTACAACTGCCTCGACCGTCATGTGCTGCAGGGACGAGGCGGACAAGCAGCTCTTGTTTACGAAAGCCCGGTCACCGAAAAGTCGATGCGCTGGACCTTCGAGGAGGCGCTGCATGAAGTCGGGCGCGTGGCCGCCATGCTGCTGCGCCTTGGCGTCGCCTGCGGCGATCGCGTGGTCATCTACATGCCGATGGTGCCCGAAGCGATTTTCGCGATGCTGGCCTGTGCGCGCATCGGCGCAATCCATTCGGTGGTGTTCGGGGGCTTCGCGGCGCACGAACTGGCCAAGCGCATCGACGATGCGGCCCCCAAGCTGCTCATGACCGCCAGCTGCGGGATCGAAGGCGCCCGCGTCATTTCCTACATGCCGATCGTAGACGAAGCGGTGGCCTCCGCTATCCATCAAGTCGATCACGTCGTGGTGCTTCAGCGCGACCAGTGTGTCGCGGAGTTGAACCCGGATCGCGACCTTGAGTGGGCGACCCTGCGGGAGGCGGCTGTGCGGGATCCGGCCCCGGCCTGCGCAATGCTCGGTTCGGATGCACCGCTCTATATCCTCTACACCTCGGGCACCACCGGGACGCCCAAAGGCGTGGTCCGGGACAACGGAGGTCATGCCGTCGCGCTCGCCTGGTCGATGGCGAACATCTACGGGGTCGGTGCGGGCGATGTTTTCTGGGCGGCGTCAGACGTGGGCTGGGTCGTTGGTCACAGCTACATCGTCTATGCGCCGCTCTTGGTCGGGGCGACTACCCTGCTCTATGAGGGCAAGCCCGTGGGGACACCCGACGCCGGGGTCTTCTGGCGCACGATTGCGACAAATCGCGTCAAGACGTTCTTCACCGCCCCCACCGCGATCCGTGCAATCCGCAAGGAGGATCCGGACGGGCAATTGCTGGCCGACATAGGCACCGGCGACCTTACCGCCATTTTCCTTGCCGGCGAGCGCGCCGACCCCGACACGGTGCTCTGGCTCGAGCGGCACAGCCGTCTTCCGGTGGTCGACCACTGGTGGCAGACTGAGCTTGGCTGGCCAGCAATTGCGCCTTGCCTGGCGCTGGGCGACAAGCGGCGAAAAGTGGGCAGCGCCGGGCCGCCGGTTCCAGGCTACGATGTGCTGATCGTCGACGAGGATGGCGCAGGGCGGCCGGCAGGCGAAAACGGGGCCATCGTCATCCGCCAACCATTGCCGCCGGGCGCGTTTCGCGGACTCTGGAACAATGCTGCTGGCTTCGACAGGTGTTTTCAGCGCTTTCCCGGGTACTACGAAACTGGAGACTATGGCTTTATCGACGACGATGGCTTCGTCTTCGTCATGGGGCGCACCGACGACATCATCAACGTTGCCGGCCACCGGCTCTCGACCGGGCAGATGGAGCAGATCGTTGCGGCAGTCGACGGGGTGGTCGAATGCGCTGTCATCGGCGCGGACGACACGATCAAGGGAATGGTACCACTCGCCTTCGTCGTGGCGCGCAAGGACTGCAACGAGGGGGCGTTGCCCGCCGATGTCATCGCTGCAGTCCGGCACGAACTCGGCCCGGTCGCAGCCCTGCGCGAAGTTCACGTTGTCCCGGCGCTTCCCAAGACGCGCTCGGGGAAGATCTTGCGAAGTCTGCTCCGGAAGATCGCCAACGGGCAAGACTGGACCATCCCGCCGACCATCGAGAATGAGGCAACGCCATTCCTGATAGCGGACATGCTTCAAATGCCCACGAAAACTGGCGGCTGAGGACGGTAATGCCACGCCGCCGCCTGTCCAATGGAAACGGTGTGGCAAATGACGCTTTTGGCGTTACAAACCCGATGATTTGGCGCTCACGGCGCAGCCCGGTTTATCCGGTCGCGTAGAAATAGACACGATGCGGCTGCTGGACATCTGGGTCATCAACGCAAAGGCGTGGATCAAGGGGAGATAAAGACATGGGGTATTCTGGAAAGATTCGAGACAATCTGTTGGTTGGGGTCGCGACGGCTGGTATCTTGGTCGCCACCTCTGCTCAGGCGCAGACGCCGGAGCAGAAATCGCCCGCCGCGGAGGCGCAGAACACGATCGAGATTAACGAGATTGTCGTGACTGCGACCCGCAGAACGGAGACTCTGTCAAAAGTTCCGATCAGTGTCAGTGCTTTCTCCCAGAAGGATCTTGAGTCCAGGGGCGCGCGCGAGTTTTCGGACGTGGTCCGCCTGACACCAGGTCTATCACTGCAAAAATCTCCGATCGGCGGCAACGAAATCTCGATCCGCGGCATCTCGTCCAGCGCAGGTGCTTCGACCACGGGTATCTACATCGACGAAACGCCGATCCAGGCGCGCAATCTGGGCTATGCTCCCAGCACGGCGTTCCCGAGCCTGTTCGACATCGAACGAGTCGAGGTTCTTCGCGGTCCGCAGGGAACGCTGTTCGGTGCGGGATCGGAAGGCGGCACTGTCCGCTTCATCCAGACCGAACCAAGTCTGACCGATTATTCATATCGGGGACGGGCCGAGATCGCCACAACGCGAGGCGGGGCGGCGAGCTATGAAGCAGGTGCGGCCGTCGGCGGCCCGCTTATTCAGGACAAGCTCGGTTTCCGGGTGAGCGCCTACTATCGCCGCAATGGCGGCTGGATCGACGATGTGGACGGCACTTACACCATACTCGATCCTACCGCAGCATCCTATGAAAAGGCGATCAGTTTCAACAAGACCTCCACGATAAACAAGAACGCAAACTTCGACACGACGCTCCTGTTGCATGGCGCCCTGACCTTCAAGCCGGGCGATAACTTCACAGTAACTCCTTCGATCACGTATCAGAAGCTGCACACCAACGATGGCGTGGGATTATTCTGGCTTGCCGCGTCCAACCCGGGCAAGGCCCAATTTGCCCGTTACCTGTACCAGGCGGGCAATCCCGCAACCAATCCGGCATTAACGGCCCTCTCGGGCACGAACCGCGAACCGGGGAACGATCGGTTCGTCCTTCCAGCGCTGAAGATCAATTGGGATTTCGGCTTCGCGTCGCTCACGTCCAACACCTCATACTATGATCGCCTGCAAGGCCAGCGCGCCGACTATACCCGATACTACTGGCGTTACATGACGCAGGACTTCGTGCCGCTGGCCGGGGCGCGCGCTAACTCCGATTTTGTCAACAAGCAAAAGAACTTCGTTCAGGAACTGAGGCTGCAATCGGGTCATCCGGAGATGCCCCTGCAGTGGTTGGTCGGGGTCTTCTATTCGCATGACAAACAGCAGGACCGGCAACCGATCTCCGAAAACTTCACGGCTAATCTTCCTGTAATCTCGTTCGGCGGAATTCCGTTTGGCGTTGCCGATGGTGAACCGTTCGGGCCGGGTTCCACCGCTTTCCTCAACACCTTCGGCGAGCCCTTGCTTCCGGGATCGGTCAGCTATGATGAGGACCGGCGCGTTAACGAAAGCCAGCTGGCCGGCTTTGCCCAGGTGGACCTTCGCGTGTCCAGCACGTTGAAGTTCACGGCGGGCGTGCGCGTTTCGCGAAACTGGTTCAGGCAGAGTGTCGATCTGCTCGGCCCGGAAAGCAACATCAACGCGCCTTACGGAACGCCCTGTTTCGTCTACGCAGGACCGGGGGGCACCTGCACGGTCGGCCAAGGGCCGCTTGCGCCTGCGGACCTCAGAGCGAAGAGCAGGAAGGTGGAGACGTCCGTCACCCCCAAGTTCGGCGTCACCTTCGAACCGGATTCGCGCAACCTCTTCTATGCCACCGCCGCGAAGGGCTTCCGCCCCGGCGGTTCAGGGCCGATCATTCCGCCGTTCGTGTGCGATGCAGACCTGCAGTCGCTCGGCTACAATTCGGCGCCGACGACGTACAACTCCGACTCGGTGTGGAGCTACGAGGTTGGCAGCAAGAACCGTATCCTCGACGGTCGCGCGTCCGTCGCGATGAGCGGTTACATCATCAAATGGAAGAATATCCAAACCAATATCGCTCTTCCAACCTGCGGCTACAGCTTCGTCGACAATGCCGGCAGTGCGACCGCCAAGGGGTTCGATCTGTCGCTTGAAGTCCGGCCGTTCGAGGGCCTGAGCATTACCGGTTCGGTGGGCTATACCAAGGCCACCTTTGACAATGACGTTGTCCGCGGCAACGGCTTCATCTTCCCTGGCGGTTCCGGCATTCCCGGTGCCAGCGCGCCTTGGAACACGTCGGTGTCGGGCATGTACAACCTTCCGCCCATCGGTCCGGTGAATATCTACACCCGGCTGGATTTCACGCATACTTCGCGTGAACGCAGGGCCGGTGTGACGCAGCCCGGCGCTTTCGGGTACAATCCCCTGGCGCGGCAAGCCCCGGCCTATTCAACGCTGAATGCACGCGTCGGCTTCACGTTCAACCATTTCGATTTGTCGGCCTTTGTGACGAACATCACCGATGCGCACCCCTATCTGTCGCTCCTTCCCGCGTCACAGCCGATCCCGAACGATCCGGTGTGGGCGGCGACGACGCTGAGGCCGCGCACCATTGGAGTGACACTGTCCGTCAAATAGCGGGGCATGGAGTACGGGCAGCGCCCGGAGCCGGTGTCCGGGACGGTGCCCGGCCCCGGCTCTGCCCAAATAACGCCTGGGCAGGATAGAGGGACACGAGCGTGAACAATGAACTGAAGCATAATTCTGTGTCGTTCGTTGGATCAATGATGATGGGCGTCGCCGGCAGTGCGCCGGCATCGACGATCGCTGCAGGAACTGCGACGTTGATTGCCGCCGCGGGGGCCTTTGCACCGGTTGCGCTCCTTGTTTTCGCAATTCCGATGCTCGGGATAGCAAAGGCTTACCATGCGCTCGGTGCTCGCGATGCGAGCGCCGGCGCATCCTACCAATGGACGACCGCCATATTCGGCAAGTTCCTGGGCTTCTTTGCCGGCTGGTCGCTGCTTGTCGCCACTCTATTGTATATGGTCACGGGCACTGTCCCCATCGCAACCGCGACCCTTAACATGATCGCGCCTCACCTGGTTGGGAATGTCGTCGTCACCTCGGCGGTGGCAAGCATCTGGTTCGTGGTTGTCTCGATGATCGTCGTCGGCGGCATCACCGCGACCAGCCGGGCTCAAACGGTCCTGACGATGGCGCAGCTGATCATCATGATCGTCATCCTCGCTGTCGCGCTGGGCCACGTCTATGCCACCGGAACCGCGGCGAAGCTCGGAATGCAGTGGCTGGGGCAGGGGATGACGCTGGACAAGCTTGCGGCCAGCTCCTTGATTGCGGTCTATTTCTACTGGGGCTGGGACGCGACATCTAATCTCAGCGAGGAGACGGTCGGCGGCGGCCAGCAGGCCGGTCTTGGCGGGCTTTTCAGCATCCTGATCACGATCCTGCTCTATTCCGGCTTTGCCGCGGTGGCGCTGTTGGTGTTCTCCGGACCGGACGCGCAGAATCTGACTGACAACCTCATTTTCGATATCGCGAACCGGATTGGCCTGTCCCATGGCGGCGGAGTTCTCGCGTCCGCCGCCGTCATATTGTCGAGCATCGCAGCGCTCGAGGCGACAATGATCATGTTTTCGCGCACCCTCTTCGCGATGGGGCGAGATGGAACAATGCCCTCGATGTTCGGGAAGGTCGACGATCGGACGCAATCGCCCTCACGCGCGATCTACGCCATTATCGCGCTGGGCTTGGCCTTGATTTGGGGATCGGCTCTCATGCCCAGTGTGAACCTTGTCTTGTCCTCGTCGGTCCGCGCTGTAGGCTTCCAGGTCAATTACTACTTCGCGCTGGCCGGTTTGGGAGCGGCATGGGTCTTCAGGCATAGCTACAAGGAATCGATCCGGAACTGGCTGGCACTGTGCCTGTTCCCCGCGATCAGCAGCATGGCGCTGATTGGCCTCGGGCTTTACGCGGTGACAACCTTCGACATTTGGACTAATCTTGTTGGGCTTGGCACTTTCGCATTTGGCCTATGTTTTATTTGGATGAGCTATCGTCCACCAAATGTACGAGGGCTCGCCAGGAATGAAACTGCGGAAACCGCCTGAGGCCGCTCAGTCGCCAACGGTCATCGACCCTCGGCACGCCGTGCGACTCCGAAAAATGGCGCAGTACGGCCCGTCTGCGCTTCACTCAGCAACAGCGGCCCTCGGTCGCAACTCTCCTGCCATGCGGCCGAAGAGTCGGCATCGCCGACATATTAGGTCGTGCATCGGCAAATCGCAGGGAGATGGTATCCTCGTTTGGGGCGCTATGTGCATCGCTCCTTCTAATGATTATTGACGAATCAATGAAAATATGTATCTTTCGGATACACGACTTGACACCGATTGAGATCGCTCGCCCTTCCCACCTCGCAGCTGAGTTTCAGTATTGTACGGGCCTTGCGGACAAGCGGAGCAGCGATTTGGTGGACCGATAGGGCTCGCGGGCGCCGAGCTGGCAGGGGCGGGGATAGCTTCATGAGTGAGAAGATGTGGCCGGTTGCCAAGATTTCAGCTCTCTTCTCCGCGTCGCTCGCGCTAGCGTTGTTGCCCTCCCATATCCGATCTGAGGAAGGGTTGCAGCGCGGGACATGCGAAAGCCTGCAGCGATTGGACGATGGCGACATGCGGGTACTGGAAGCGCATGACGTCGCGGCCGGGGTGGCGCCTTCGTTCTATGGCGAGAAGGACGGCTTGCGGATGCCGGCGCACTGCCTGATGCGCGGCAGCTTTGGCGAGCGCAAGGGGGTTGGCGGCCGGAGCTTCGAAACCCGCTTCGAGCTGCGCATGCCGGCCGCATGGAACGGACGCTTCCTGTTCGAAGGGGGCGGGAACATGGACGGGGTAGACTGGCCGGCATATGGCAGCCTGTTCGGGCGGCTGTCGCCGAGCGCACTCGAACGCGGCTTCGCGGTCGTGCGCTCGAACGGCGGACATGTGAGCCCCGGCAACAATTCGGCGGACGGGACCTGGGCAGTCGACCAGCAGGCGCGCGTCGATTATGGCTCCGTCGCGCTCGATCGCGTAGCGATTGCCGCCAAGCGCATCGTCGCCACATATTACGGCAAGCCCGCCTGGCGC